>Ga0302046_10003492_pt1 | contig 14199 bp, 14 predicted proteins | sample RVTome_11_FD_200261 | JGI IMG/M metagenome (GOLD analysis project Ga0302046, IMG submission 200261) | Soil microbial communities from uranium-contaminated site in the Upper Colorado River Basin, Wyoming, United States - RVT147D111 (version 2) ...
GGGCTAGGAGGGACATGACGATGAGGCCCAGGATCCCGCCTCGATCACCCGAATTTCGTCCCCCCCCGAACATCGCGGCCCACCGGGCCATGGTGGCAAGCATCATGATCACACCGGCGAGCGTGGCTGCGACGGCGCTGATGAGGGTATCTCGATTCTTGATGTGTGCCAGCTCGTGGGCCAGCACGCCCTCCAACTGGTCGTTGTTCATGATGCGCAGCAACCCCTGCGTCACCGCAACCGCCGCGTGCTGCGGATTTCGACCCGTGGCGAAGGCATTCGGGGAATCCGTCGGGACGATCCAGACCTTGGGCATGGGGAGCTGTGCCCGCTGGCTAAGCGAGCGGACCATGCGCACGAGGTCCGGGGCCTCGGCCTCGGTGACCTCCCGGGCCCGGTACATGGCCAACACGATCTTATCGGAATACCAATACGAGCCGAAGTTCATCAGGAGGGCAAACAGAAAGGCAATCATCATCCCCTGCGTTCCCCCGAAGTACCCTCCGAAGATGACCAGGAGACCCGTCAGCGTCCCCAAAAGCAGGGTTGTTTTCATGATGCTTCCCATAGCCGATCTATCTCCTTCGAATCCATCTCCTTCGATGGGCTCGATTTTTTCTCCTACCAATCACCCTAGAATATGCTCCCAAGGCTGTCAAGGGGATTCCCCCCGCTGGGGCGGGGCACGCCGGCTCAAACCGCGCCGGCCTACGGGAACCAGGCCCGGGCCCTGCCGGCGTTCGAGCACCTGTTCCCCTACCATCCGAAGCACCGCTTCGAAGGCCTCGGCCGCCTCCCGGCGCATCCGTTCCATCTGCTCCCGCATATTGAAAATTACTTCCACCCCTGCCAGATTCACCCCGAGGTCATTCGTCAGGCGCAAGATGAGCTCGATCCGCTCCAGGTCATCCTGGGAATAGAGACGCGTGTTTCCCTGGGTCCTGGCAGGCCGGATCAACCCCTCTCGCTCGTACGTTCTCAGGGTCTGCGGGTGGATATTGAACATCTCCGACACGACGCTGATCATGTACAACGCTTTCTTCTTCCTTCTCGACATATCCGCCACCTCTTCGGCAGCACCCACTCTTGTGCCGATGCCCGGTGCCTCACTCCGATAGGAACGGTCGTGCCAGTCAACGCCGGACGGCGAGCCGCCGATCCTAGATCTTGACGTCCCGCCGGGGGTCCACGGGATTCAACCGCGCGAACTCGCGGAGGAGCTGCTGAGACCGCTCATCCAGATTCTCGGGGACGACAATTTTGACCGTGACATACTCGTCTCCCCGGCCGCTCCCCTTGAGATGCGGCACGCCTTTTCCCCTCAAGCGAAAAACACGGCCGCCCGAGGTCCCGGGTGGAATCGTCATTGTCGCCATCCCGTCGACCGTGGGAACCTCGACCCGCGCCCCGAGCGCGGCCTCGGTAATGGTGATGGGGATGGTACAGTACAGGTTGTCTCCTTTGCGCTCGAAGAAAGGATGCGGGTGGACCCGGGTAGTCACATAGAGATCCCCCGGGGGGCCTCCGTTTCTCCCCGGCTCGCCCTTGCCGGCGAGGCGAATTCGCGATCCGGTGTCCACTCCGGGGGGGATTTTCACCTTGAGCTGCTCGGTCCGGTAGATTGTCCCCTTGCCCCCACAGCTCCGGCACGGCTGGAGAACCACCTTCCCGCTCCCCTGACACCGAGGGCAGGCAGATGCCATGCTCAGGACACCGCGCGAGACCTGCCGTCGTCCGCTTCCTCCGCAGTCGGGACAGGACTGCGGGACCGATCCGGATGCCGCCCCGCTCCCCTGACAGGCCTCACAGGCCACATGTTTTTGAAGGGTGATCTCTGTCGTGAGGCCCCGAATCGCACTCGCGAAATCCAGGTCGATCGAGTAGTGCAGGTCCTCTCCCTTCCGGGGCGCTGTTGCCGCGCCGGGCCCTCCACCAAAGATATCCGCAAAGATATCCCCGAGGTCGCCTTGACCACGCTGGGTGAACCCGGTGAAAGGGCCGAAGTCGAACCCAAACCCCGGCCCACCTCCCTCGGTGGCCGAGGTAAACGGCTGGTGGCCAAACTGATCGTACTGCCGGCGCTTCCCGGCATCCGTCAGAACCTCGTGCGCTTCAGTGATCTCCTTGAATTGCTGCTCTGCCTCTGGATTACCCGGATTGACGTCGGGGTGGTACTTCCGGGCGAGCTTTCGATACGCCCGCTTGATCTCCCGTTCTGACGCATTCCGGGGGACCCCCAGGACCTCATAGTAGTCCCGTTTGGCCATCCTGATCTACCTCATCGTCCCTTCTCCCGAAATACCCCTACTCCGGGGACGTTGGCTTATTGCTTCCGGTGTGTCCGATGTCGAATCCCATCGTCACCTTCATTTCACTTCAACTGTAATCTGCTTGGGCGGTGCCGCTTCGGCCTTCGGGATGGTCACTTCCAGTACCCCATCTTTGAAGGTGGCACGGATCTTGTCTGGTTGAATGTCGGCCGGCAAGGAAAAGACGCGCTGGAACGATCCATACGCGCGCTCCACCCGGAGGTAGTTTTCCTCCTTGAGCTCCTTTTCATGCCGCCGCTCTCCCTTCAGGGTCAATCGGTTATCCCGGACTTGGATATCGATGTCCTCTTTGCTGAGGCCGGGAAGCTCCGCCTGGAGTATCAAGCTTTGCGCCGTCTCGAAGATGTCCACCGGGGGAGACCAGGCCGATGCCATCACCCCTTCGCGGTCTCCGCGGGACCTCGCCAACGTCTGCTCGAATATTTGGTTCATCCGATCCTGGAGTGTGACCAAATCCTGAAAGGGATCCCACCGCACTACCGCCATACCACCTCACCTCTTGTGCGTGCCCGCCTGCCATCAGCCCTTCTGCTTTTTGTCACCGCCGAGGTCCTCGAATTCCGCGTCCACCACCTCTCCCTCGGCCGGTCGCTCCCCAGCCGTCCCCCCGGCACCCGGCGCCTGCTGTTGACTTCCGGCCTGCTGATACATGGCCTCGGCCATCTTGTGAGAGGCCCTGGTGATCTGATCAATGGCCTGGCGAATGTGATCGACGTTGCCCGATTCGAGGGCTTTCTTCCCTTCCTGCAAGGCCTGTTCGATCCCTGAAATCTCGCCCACCGGTATCTTTTCTCGATTCTCGTTGAGCATCTTTTCCGTGGTATAGATCAGCGAGTCGAGCTGGTTGCGGGCCTCGATCTCCTGCCGGCGCTTTTTATCCTCTTCGGCATGCGACTCGGCATCCTTCACCATCCGATCGATCTCGTCCTTGGCCAAGCCGCTCGAATAGGTGATCGTGATCTTTTGCTCTTTCCCGGTGGCTGTATCTTTCGCCCCGACGTTCAAGATACCGTTCGCATCGATATCGAACGTCACCTCGACCTGGGGCACCCCTCGCGGTGCGGGCAGAATCCCGACCAGGTGGAACCGGCCCAGTGTCCGGTTGTCCCGGGCCATCTCCCGCTCCCCTTGGAGCACATGGATCTCTACCGATGTCTGGTTGTCTGCCGCCGTCGTAAAGACCTCGGTCTTTCGCGTCGGGATGGTAGTATTCCGCTCGATCAGCCTGGTCATCACACCGCCCAGCGTTTCGATCCCCAGGGAGAGCGGGGTCACATCCAACAGGACCACATCCCGCACATCGCCGGCCAGCACGCCGGCCTGGATGGCGGCCCCAATAGCCACCACCTCGTCGGGATTGACGCCCTTGTGAGGCTCCTTCCCAAAGAGATCCTTCACCGCTTGCTGGACCTGGGGCATCCGGGTCTGCCCCCCGACCAGGATGACCTCGTCGATCTGCTCCGCCTTCAGCTTGGCATCGTCCAGGCATTGCCGTACGGGCCCAAGCGCCCGGTTGATGAGATCCTCGACCAATTGCTCTAATTTCGACCGGGTGAGCTTCATGCTGAGGTGCTTCGGTCCCGAGGCATCCGCGGTGATGAAGGGGAGGTTGATCTCTGTCTCCATGATCGTCGACAACTCACACTTGGCCTTTTCCGCCGCCTCTTTCAGGCGCTGGAGCGCCATCCGATCCTTGCTGAGATCGATCCCCTGATCCTTCTTGAATTCCGCGACGATCCAGTCGATGATCCGCTGGTCAAAGTCGTCACCGCCTAAGTGGGTATCTCCGTTGGTCGCCTTGACCTCGAAGACTCCATCGCCGATTTCCAGGACGGAGATGTCGAACGTCCCGCCCCCGAGGTCGAAGACGGCGATCTTTTCGTCCTTCTTCTTGTCGAGGCCATAGGCCAGAGCGGCGGCCGTGGGTTCGTTGATGATCCGAAGAACCTCCAGCCCGGCAATGACCCCAGCATCCTTGGTTGCCTGTCGCTGGCTATCGTTGAAATACGCGGGGACCGTGATGACCGCCTTGGAAACCTTTTCGCCCAGATAGGCCTCGGCGTCGGTTTTGAGCTTCTGCAGGATCATGGCCGAGATCTCGGGGGGCGAGTACTGCTTGCCCCGGGACTCGACCCGCGCATCTCCCCCCGGGCCCTTTACCACCTTGTAAGGAACCAGCTTGATCTCGTGAAGCACCTCGTCGTAGCGCCGTCCCATGAACCGCTTGATGGAAAAGATAGTATTTTCGGGATTCGTGATCGCCTGACGCTTCGCGACCTGGCCTACCAGTCGTTCGCCATCCTTAGAGAAGGCGACGACCGACGGGGTAATCCGCGCGCCTTCTGCGTTCGGGATAACCGTCGGTTCGCCCCCTTCCATGACTGCTACGGCCGAGTTCGTCGTTCCCAGATCGATTCCAATAACCCTTGCCACTTCAGGACCTCCTTTGAATTTAAATTGAATTGAATTGTACAGGCTGCCCAAACATGCCAGAATTCTTATGCGTCTTATAATATGAAATCTTAGTCTTTATTTGTCAATCTTTTCTTGATAATCGTAACCATTTGTTTTTACAGTATTTCCACATATGCTATCAGAGAGTAGTAGCGTAAAGAAAAAATGAGAGCGGCGACCCTGTCCCGGACCTTGCGCGGTCCGGCGTCACCACAGCCCGCATGCTCGACGAAGCGGCCGCGGATGACCGGCCCCTTTCGGACTAGGATCGGGCCCCATGGGATCCCGCAGGCGGCGGCCGCCGGTAACAACACCGCGGGAAAGCTGCAACGCCGACTCTAGAATTGGACCAAGCCGATGTGTCCTATTCCTTGACATGTCTCCCCCCTTTTCCTTAAAGTAAGGGGCACCCCTTGTGTCGCTTCTATTGAGGCCCGTGAATCCATGTCGTGAATGGATGACTGAAGAGTGCGCCCCGGTTCGACCGATGTAAAGGGGGAAGGGCCTCCGGGCCTCGCCAGGCCCCGTGACACCGTCACAGGGTGCCCTGGCGAGAACACGCGGGATCAATATTCGATGTCCCAACCTGAAGGCCCGTCGCCTCACATCATCTTTTTCATCACCACCGCCTCAGTTGAGGAGGGGGAGAGGATTGCGAGGTCTCTACTCGAAGAGCGACTGGCAGCCTGTGTGAACCTCGTGCCGGCCGTTCGATCGTTTTTCTGGTGGGAAGGCAAGGTTCAAGAGGAGGGAGAAGTGTTGCTCATCGGAAAGGGACGGGCCGACCTCTTCCCGAAAGTCCAGGCCCTCGTCAGGGCCCTGCACTCGTATACCGTTCCCGAGATCGTTGCCATCCCGATCACCTTTGGCCTTCCCGACTACCTCTCCTGGATTGACGACTCTACCCATCACCCCGAGTCCCGGTGAATCCACACCATTTCCCAACATCCCCCAACGCTCACGGCCGCTTCAGCCTCGTCCTGAGCGGCGGTCTGGCCCGAGGAGCTGCCCACCTTGGTGTGTGGCGGGCCCTTTCCAAAGCGAACCTCGTGCCCGAGTGCGTGGTTGGGGTAAGCATCGGCGCGATCATTGGCGCCTATCTCTGCAAAGACCGAAGCAATGGAGAGGCCCTGGAGATCTTCTGGGAGCTGGTGGCACAGGCATTGCACAACAACTCGAGAGCGAAAAGCGGGGGTCGGTGGGATACATGGCGCCTGATTTCCCTTGAGCGCCGGCGGGCCTTCATCGAAGAGACGCTCGGGTTAGGGGGATTGACCTTTCGCGATCTCTCTCTGCCCCTCTACATCACCGCCACCCGTCTCCTTCCACCCGGGCGGGTCATTTTCGGGGACCACCCGACCACCCCGATCGTAGAGGCGCTCCTCGCCAGTTCTGCCGTGCCCTCCCATCCGCCGGTCCGGGTGGGGGATCAGTATTACTGGGACGGCGGGATGAGCGGCAATCTTCCCGTGAGGGCCGCCATGGACAGGGGAGGACGGGTCATCTTGGCGGTGAACCTGGGTCCCCCGATGCGGCGGGGATCAGGACCTCTGGGCGATGCGTTATGGCGCATCTGCCGGGACGTCAGCAGGCTTCCAAGTCTCTGGGAGGTGCAGCGCTGCAGGGCTGGAGGGGCACGCGTGTTCCAAGTGTCCTCGGCGGAGATTGAGTCGCACGGCATTTTCACCTTCGATCGGCTTGACTCCGTCGAAGAAGCCGGATACAAGGCCACCCAGCGCATTCTTCCAGCGCTGCGCAAGGCGCTCGGGCATCTGGGGTAAATACAAGAGACACATCAACCGCGCGACCACGGGGAGGAGAGTGTGGGGCCCATTCGTTGGTTGTCATGGTCGGCCGTGCTCAGCATCATCTTCCTCGGGGCCTGTACCGGTCCCCATTCTTATCGCTCCCTGAGGACCAGTTCCGCCTCTCCCGTGTGGGATTCGCCACCCCTGTACTCGCATGTGCCACCCCTGACCCTCGCCATACCCCGCCTTCCTTCCCCCTCCATCACCGCGTCCCTCGACCTCCTTCGCCAGGCTACACATCAGGCGGAAATGGGGCGGGATCGTGAGGCCATGACGCTCCTCGGCCGCGCCCGAGAGGTCCTCCTCAGCGATGGGGAGAGCAGCATGACACCCGAAGTGGCCAGACTCCAGGTCGCCATCTTGAAAGAGATCGAGGCCTTTTCGGAGGAGTTAGCCGCAATTCACGCGATGACCGAAATCCCCTCGGGGGAGGAAGGCTCACTGATCACCCCCGAAGATGTGACGGTTTTGGAGCGAGCGATCCCGCATATCCCGGCGCCGGGGGTGGAACCGGAAATCAGCTACGATGTCCCCATAGAACTAAACCGGACGGTGGAGGCGTACATCGAGCTCTTCACGACCAGGAAGCGGGGTGAGATCGCCAGCGCCATGGAGCGGGCAGGTCGATTTCTCCCGCTCATGCGCGAGATCTTCGCAGAGAAGGGTCTCCCGCTGGATCTGGTCAACCTTGCCTATATTGAAAGTTCATTCAAGCTGAACGCCTACTCCCGGGCGCATGCGGCGGGACTATGGCAGTTCATCCGCGGAACCGGACGCAAGTATGGCCTGAAGATAAACTGGTGGGTGGATGAACGCCGGGACCCGGCAAAGGCAACGACCGCGGCGGCGGGCTACCTCTCGGACCTGTACGGAATTTTTGAGTCCTGGCCTTTAGCCATTGCGGCCTACAATTCGGGCGAGGGGAGGGTACTCCGGGCCATTCGAAACCAGAACACGACCAACTTTTGGAAGCTGCGGCTCCCCCGGGAGACGAGGCACTTCGTCCCCGCCTTCATGGCAATGACCATTATCGCCAAGAACCCCGAGAAGTACGGATTCACGCCACCGGAGGAGCAGCCGTGGGCTATGGACCAGATCGCCTTGCCTCAGCCCGCAGATCTTCGGCTGCTCGCGCAGGCCGCCGGGGTCACGACAGAAGAACTCAGGGGGCTGAATCCGGAGTTGAGGCGTCTTGTGACCCCGCCCGAACGGGGGTACGTCCTGAACCTCCCCCTCGACAGCGAGGCCTCCTTTCTCGCAGCGCTCGAGCAGCTTCCCCAAGTGCAACAAGTCGTATGGCGCCAGCACCGCGTTCGGCGGGGCGAAGCGCTGTCGACGATCGCCCGGCGATACCGGACCACCGTGGACGTGCTCATGGAGATGAACCACCTCAAGAACCCCCACCGCATCCGGGCCGGCACCTCACTCACTGTCCCGGTCCCGGCTTTCACCGTTGCGCAGGCCGCCAGTATGACAGGGCAAGCCGAGCATGTCGTCAGGCCTGGGGATACCCTGTGGGACATCGCCCGTGCTCACCAGGTGAGCACCCGAGATCTGAAACGCTGGAATAACCTGAACAGCGCCCGCATCCATCCCGGGCACACGCTGCGGCTTCACCCTGACACCCCCGAAGCGTCTCAGGTCACATGGCGCGAACACCGGGTCCGTTCGGGTGAAACCCTGTCCACGATCGCCCAACGGTACGGGACCACCGTGGCCCTCCTGATGGAGATGAACCGCTTGCAGAATCCCCACCGCATCCGGGCCGGCACCCGCATTACTGTTCCGGTTCCGAGCGAGGCCTCAGAATCTTAGACGCGGCACGGACGCGCCGCTTCCCTGTGCTCACCCGGACGGACCCTCTGATTTCCCGAGGGAGTTGTCCTGTGAACGAAGCGTTGAGGAGACCGGGGAAAGGGAGAGGGCCGGTGCGACTCCCGCCTTTCGAGTCGGCGCGCAAGATTATCCACCTCGCCGGCGGTCTCATCCCGCTTCTCTATCTGATCCTAAATCCTCCAAAGGTCCAGGCGCTCATCATCCTGGGGATCCTCGGCCTCCCCTTTGTCGGGGCAGACCTCCTTCGTCAATGGCGGCCTGCCGTGAACCGGTGGTTCCTCCTCGTGTTCCGGGCGGCGATGCGGCCCGGAGAGGAACACCGCCTCACGGGGGCCACCTACTATGTGCTGGCCTGCTGGGTGACCATCTTCCTGTTTGAACAGACCATCGCGGTCGCAGCCCTCTTGATCCTGGCCTGCGGGGACACGGCTGCCTCGGTTGTCGGACAAGCGGTGGGCGGCTATCGGATCGGTCGGGGAAAAACCGTGGCGGGAACGGTCGCCGTTCTCGTCACTGCGTGCCTGGTCATGCTCCCTTTCTTCCCCTTCACCCTCTCGGCCGTGGTGGCCGTGATCGCGGCGGTGACGGAATGCCTTCCCCTGCCTGTGGATGATAACGTCAGCATCCCATTGGTGACCGGCATCTCCCTGACGCTCTTGCGGCCTCTCTTACTCTGACGTGCATCCCCGGCAGCCCTTCTCGCCGGCGAGGCGGACAAACTCCAGAACCTCCCCCGCCTGAAGAATGACGCTCTCCAAAACTTCCCGGCCATCCACCACCGCAACGGCCTGGGGGCTGATGTTCAACGCCTGCCTGAGCGCGGCACGGACTTCTCCGACGGTGCGGCCGGCGATATTGACATCGAGGGAATGGACCCCGTAGATCACCCGCACCGTCTCCGCCGTTGGGGTCACGGATGCGGGGCGGATGTGCTGTGCCTGCTTGAGTGGTTCGGTCATCGTTCTCGCTCTCCCTCCCGCTTGACCGGATTGCTCTTTCCCTCGAGGATGTCCAGGTACACTTCGCCGTACTGGAGCTTCTGTTCACAGCAGCCATAGAAGGCATTGAGCATGGCCGACGCGACGGCAAGATTCGTGAAAAGGAGTTGGGGGGTGCCACGCTCCATAAGCTCTTCACACGACATTTCCGCAGGGGAACGATCCTGCGGATTCCGGATCTCCGGATGAAAGCGAGTGATGGGCGCGGTCCGGTCCCGGCCCGCATCACGGATATAGATCTGCACGTTCCCGTCGGTGAAATCATTGCCTCCCGAAATCACCGTGATGCCCGTGAGCTTCTCGCAATAGTCACTCACCAGTTTTCGGGTCTTATGGTTGTCCACCGCAAGAAAAATCACGTCCCCGTCCTGGACGTGCCGGCCGATGTTCGTCTCGGTGATAAACTCGGGAATGGCGCGGAAGGAGAGTCCGTCAAACTCTCGCGCCAGTTCAGCCGCCTTGACCCTTGCCTTGTTTCCGGGTGTCCCAAAAGCCTGCCTGTCCGCGTTCGACCGCTGAAACTCATCCCCGTCAATAAGGGTAATGCGATCCCGCTCCCCCCGGTAATGGAGGTACCTGGCGAGGAAAGGAAGCAGGGCACAGCCGATCCCTCCGATGCCAATGATCTTGATCTCAGCCATGATCGTCGACCCGTCCAACGTCCAACTTCAGGAGCACTCCCCAGCCGCTATCCGACCTACGAAACTGTGGACCTCGGACGTCGGACCGTTTCTTTTAAATGGCAGAGGGGCGGCCGCTGGGGTCCGAATCCCCGGGCGGGGGTTCCGCCGTAACTTCTCGCGAGTCCTCGAGCCGGAGTGTGGGATCCAGTTGCCACGGCATCACCTCGAGCACCTGCTCCGGTCGAAGATCGAAGCGCCGGCCATCGACGACGAGCGAGCACGAGACGGTCGGCGTCGCGTGCAGGGACCCAATGGTCACATGAACCCCATCATCGTACTGCTCGTCCAAATCATCGACCTCCGAATGAAAGGCCTCGCCCGCGGCATGACTATGAATCGTCCCCACGCGCCGCAGGCCGGCAGGATTCGGTCCGATCTCATACCGGCAATGCCCACCAGCCACTGTCTGGGGGGGGATCCGGATCTCGTACTCCCCGTCCCCGTCTCGGATGTAGAGCAGGACGGCAGCCTCGGCACGATATTTGCGAAAGACTTCGCGAAATAAGGCCATGGTTTCCCCCAGGATCTTCGCCGGGATGACCGGCAGGAGAAACTCGGCTCCTTCCTGTTCCTCCTCGAGCCAGGAGAGCCCCGGAACCCTGATCCGTGAACGAAAGAGGGGAGTCCGCTTGACTTGAAAGAGCCCGTCCTTCGTCACCAGATAGTAGATGGACTGTTGCGGCTCCTGAAACCCGGGCTCCTTGAGATAGATCGGGAACACCTTGCACGCCTCCGGGTCCCGCGCTTTGCCATGGGGATGCCGGCCGGGGGATCCTTTCACGCGCCTGACAGGTACAGGCCCCCCGACGGACTACCCAGCTGATCGGACCTCTTCAATTGAAAGATCCCGGTACCGCTCAGGGAGGAAGCGGCGGGACGAACAATGGGCGACCGCCATGAGTTCTTGCCGGCGGATCAACTCTCCCGACTGAGAGGGGATGAAGTCCGCAATGGCCCAGCGATAATCCTCTTCCGCAACCTCACCCGCCCCCCGAACCCTGGCATGGCGGTATGCCCTGAGCGAAATTTCTTCGATGTCTGCGCCGGTAATCTGTCCCGGATAGCGCTCCTCGCAGAGTTCCGCCAGGGCAGGAAAGTTCACGGCCGCCGTGGTAAAGCCGTGTTTCTTTGGCATGACTGTAAAGATGGAGATCCGCTCGGAGGCGTCCGGCATCAACAGGGGAATTCGCTCGCTGAACCGGCCCGAGCGACGTTCCGCCGGATCCAGCTTGTCCGGGCGGTTCGTGATCCGGACCCATAACACCTTTCCCTGGATGGTGGGATCTCCCGTGAACTCGAACCGCATCTGGCGGAGGCGGTTGCTCACCCCGGAATCGCCACTGATTTCATCCCGGGACTGCTCGGTCTGATCTGCTTCGTCCTCCAAGACGACGAGCGGGGTCAACGACCGGAGCGCTTGAAGAATTTTCCAGAAGTTCCGTTCCGAGGCCCCAACCCACTTCTCGCGTGGATTGGTAATCCTGACGAAATTGAAGCCGCACTCCTTGGCCAACGCCTCGGCCACCGCCGTTTTGCCCACCCCCGGCGGCCCGATGAGCGTGATCCCGCGCGGCACCATTTTCAGGTCACCGTCCCGGATGGCCTGGATCACCTCACGGAAGAATTCCCTGACGGGTTCCAGCCCCCCGATGGCCTCGAGTCCGAACGCCGGATCGACGAGCTCGACGATCCCGTAGAGATCGTGCCTGAGGATCTCCCGCTTGCGCCGCTTGACCTCTTCAAAAGTTAAGGGGACGTGCTTGGCTTTTGCCTGGCGACACAGCTGTTCGAGATGCAACCGCGTCAGGCCGGCAGTTGCTCGCGCAAAGGCCTCCCGGCCCATGCCAAGCGCCGAGCCATCCTGATCCGACAGGTGCGTGATGTACTCGAGCCGCTCTGCCTCATCCGGCAGAGGCACTTCGATGACCTCGACCCGTTCACCCGGTTGCCGCAGCGCCGGGTGAAGATCCGCCAGGTTGCTGACCGTGAGAAGAACCATTCCCCCCTGCTCCTGGACGGTCCGATCTGTAGCGAGGCTCAGCAAGGCCACCAAGTTGGTTCGATCATCGTCATTCATGCAGGAAAAATCAGCAGCCGGCGCGATACTCTCCGCGTACTCCAGGACTACGATGGCACGCCGGCCACCGTTGCGGAGGCGACCCGACCGGAGGCACTGACCAATGAGTGGAACCACTTTACTCGGATGCGTCGGCAGGGGAGGATCGGCCCCGGTCGCCTCTCCCAATGCCTTTAAGGCCCGCATCCGCTGCTCTTCCAGGTACATCGCCCGTTCGTCCTGAGCGGCTTTGGCTGTGAGGCCGGCAGACTCCCGAAATCGTTGCTCGGTCTCGCGATTGGGAAAGCGAAGGCCGGTGGAACGATTGTACACAATGACGGGATCCGTTTTCCCCAGCCACTGGGTGAGGAAGGTCGAAAAGGGGAGAAACTGCTGGTTCAGGCGGGCGTAATCAGCGATATTGTGGTGGAGGACAAAAAGACTCGAGGTATCTGCCTCTATCCGATCATTGAGATCGAGGGCCCACTGCGGGATTGGCCTCACCACGACCATCACCTTTACCGAAAGAAACGGGTTTCCGAACTCTACTTATATTAGGTGATCCCCCGCACCATGTCAACGCACGCCCCGGTGAGACCGGGACACGAACGATCCACGAGTGGCGAGTGAAACCGCAGTCCTTGACACACCCTGCGAACCTGGGAATAATGAAGGCCCTTAGAAGACCGGTCCTCCGCCAGATCGCCGCGGGATTATGGGGCGGACAGGTTCGGCTCGACAACGACTCCCGGCATTTCACCGCAAGCGGGGACGGCATTCGCGACAAGGAGAACGACATGGCGATTCAAGAATATATGACCGTCGATCCGATTACGGTCCAGGCCAACGACAGTATCTGGCAGGCCCTCAAAATGCTCCAAGGGCATGAGATTCGCCACCTCCCGGTCATCCAGGGAAAACGCCTCGTCGGGATCATCAGTGATCGCGACTTCCGCCAGGTCCTCCCCTCGTCCCTCGCCATGCCTGAGGAGCAGGGGCAATTCCGGGCCTGGGGAACCCAGGTAAAGGTCGGCGAGATCATGACCCGAAAGGTTGTGACGGTGACCCCCCAGACCCGAACCGACAAGGCGGCACAGCTGATGGTGGAGCACCGTATCGGGTGCCTCCCGGTTCTTCGGGGCTCGACCCTCGTCGGGATCGTCACCAGAATGGATCTCCTCCGTGCCATGGCTGAAGGGGACCGGCCCCGCGCGGGTGCTCCCAAGCAGGCCTCTGCCCGGCGCCCGAAGTCCCGGGGAAAGCGCCGCACTTCTCGGGCCCAGGGGAGGAAAGTACGTCCGTCATGACGGCGGGGTCGCGCCGCAGCCGAAATACGCGCACCCCTTACTTGGGTTCCTGTCGCTTGTGTCGCTAGTGGTGGGAGGGAGGCATGACGAGGGCAGACCCCTCGATGACCTGCTCCCCGCGTTGATTGTGAAGGGTTGTTCTAAGGCGAACCCGGTTCTTTTCTCTGATCAGCTCCAGCACTTCGACCCGGGCGATGACCGTATCACCCACCTTGACGGGCTTCAGGAATCGAAGTTCCTGGGAAAGATAGATCGTCCCGGGACCGGGCAGCCGGCTGCCGATACACGCCGAGATCACGGCTGCTGCCAGCATCCCATGCGCGATAGGCTCCCCAAACCGCGACCGCTTGGCGAAAGCCCGATCGGTGTGTAGCGGGTTGTGATCTCCTGTGAGGACGGAGTATTGGGCAATATCTGCAGCGGAAATCGTCTTTACAATAACGGCCCTCTGGCCAACCTCGAGCCCCTCCATCGTCTTCCCGCGCATTGAGCCTCTCCCGAATAGCGGCTCCGGCGGCCAGGCCGATGGCCAAGGTGATCCGAGGCCAACCTGTTGCGACCGCCTCAAGTCTGATGGGCAATTACAAGGCAAGGAGGTATCCACTGTCAAGCATTTTTAGCGCATGCGTTACAGCACCGGTGTTCCTACGCCTGCCTGGCGTCTCCACCTTCCCGGGTTATCGGTGCCAACGATGGTTTTTGATTTAAGTATTTGATTTAGGATGTA
>Ga0302046_10003493_pt1 | contig 14198 bp, 13 predicted proteins | sample RVTome_11_FD_200261 | JGI IMG/M metagenome (GOLD analysis project Ga0302046, IMG submission 200261) | Soil microbial communities from uranium-contaminated site in the Upper Colorado River Basin, Wyoming, United States - RVT147D111 (version 2) ...
GGGCGCGGTCGCGGTCCTTCCGGGGGATCCGCTACGTCGACGGCGATCTCGCGGCGGAGGCCGACTTCCCGGGCCGCCCGGGGCGCGGCGTCCGCCGCACCGTCCTGCACGAGACGATGGTGCGCGCCGCCGAGGGCGCCGGGGTCGAGCTCGCCTGGGGCGTGCGCGTGCGCGGCCTCACCAAGGCCGGCGTCGAGACCGACGGCGGAGAGCTCACCGCGCGCTGGATCGTCGGGGCCGATGGGCTGCTGTCCCGGGTCCGGGCGTGGGCCGGGCTCGGCCCGGGGACGACGCGCAGGCCCGGCCGCGACCGCCGGCGCTTCGGAGTGCGCCGGCACTACCGGATGGAGCCCTGGGGCGACCGGGTGGAGGTGCACTGGGTGGACGGCTGCGAGGCCTACGTGACGCCGGTCGCCGCCGACGAGGTCGGCGTCGCCTTCCTGTGGAGCGGCGAACCGGCCGACTTCGACGCGCTGCTGGCGAGGGTGCCGCGCCTCGCGGAGCGGGTCGCCGGTGCCGCGGCGGCGTCGCGCGACCGCGGCGCCGGGCCGCTCGACCAGCGGTCCCGCAGTCTCGTCCGGGGGCGCGTGTTGCTGGTCGGCGATGCCGCCGGTTACCGGGACGCCATCACCGGCGAGGGACTCTCCCTCGGCTTCCGGCAGGCCGAGCTGCTGGCGGTGGCGCTCGCCGCCGGCCGGCCGCGCGACTACGAGCGGGCGGCGCGCCGCGCCGCTCGTGTGCCCTTCGCCCTGATCGCCGGCCTCCTCTTCGCCGAGCGGCGGCCGCGCCTGCGCCGCCGGCTGGTCGCCACGCTGGCGACCGACCGCGAGCTCTTCGCGCGCCTGCTCGCCGTGCACGCGGGTGAACGATCGTTGCGGTCGGTGGGCCTGAGCGGTGCCGCCACCCTCGTCCGCGGCCTCCTCGCGGCGGGGTGACGGTGGCTCCCGGGAGGGGGTCCTCCTGTGAGATTGCGGCGCCGTTTTCCGTCCTAGGAGGCATGAAACGAACGCTGCTTCTCGTGACCGTCGTCCTCCTCGCCGCGGCCCCGGCCAGCGCCTGGGCGGGCTCCGGCTCGATCCTCATCCGCCCTTCCGAGGGGCCCTCGCCGCAACGCCAGGCCGCGGTGCGGGGGTGGCTCGACGGGGCGCGGGCCGAGCTGACGGAGCTCATGGCCGGCTGGGCCGGCGCCCGGCGGGATCTCGACCGCTGGCCGCGCCGGGGGACGGTGCCGGGCTGCCGGGCGCTGGCGCGGGCCGTGCCGGGCTTCGATGCCGAACGCCTGCGACCGGCCCCGGACGCCCGCCTCGGGGCGGCCCTGGCGGAGACGGTCTGGCGGCTCGGCGAGGGAGCCGAGAGCTGTCTGGCGGATCGCTACTTCGACGCCGCCTTCCACCTCGAGGAGGCGACGAAGGCCTACCTGCGCCTGGCGCGGGGCCTGCGACGCTACGGGCTCGAGCCGTAGGAAGGCGGCGCCCTTCCCGCCGCGGGGCGCCGAAAGGCTGTAGACTCAATGTTTACGCCGATGGCCCGCTCCTCCTCCCGCCCCTCGACCGCCCACTCGTGGGCCCCCTTCCGCGCCGACGAGCGGCCGGTGGGGAGCACCTCGCCCCATGGCCGGTTCGCGCTCGCCCTGGCCTACGCGAACAGCTACCACGTGGGGATGTCGAGCCTCGGCTTCCAGCGCGTCTACGAGCTGGTGCACGCGACCCCGGAGTGGTCGTGCGAGCGCTTCTTCCTGGACGGCGACGGTCCGCCGCGCTCGGTGGAGACCGACACGCCGCTCGACGTCTTCGGCGCCGTGGCTTTCTCGATCTCCTTCGAGGAGGACTACGTCCACTTCCTCGAGATGCTCGACCGCGCCGGCATCCCCCTGCGGCGGCGCGACCGCGGCCCGGACGATCCCCTGGTGCTGGTCGGCGGGTCCTGCGCCAGCATCAACCCGTTGACGCTGTCGGAGTTCGTCGACGCCTTCCCGCTGGGAGCGGCCGAGAACCTGCTGCCGACCCTCCTGCCGGCGCTCTCGGAGGAGGAGGACCGCGAGGCCGTGCTCGACCGCCTGGCGGCGGCGCCGGGGTTCTTCGTTCCCTCGCGCCACCGGCACGGCGAGGAGCCGGATCTGGCCAAGCTGGTGAAGCTCGAGCTCACCGAGGAGCAGATGCGCGCTCCCGGCGCCCTGCCCACGACCGCCGTCGTCACGCCGCGCACCGAGTTCTCCGAAAAGTACCTGATCGAGATGTCGCGCGGCTGTCCGGAGAAGTGCAGGTACTGCTGGGCGACCTTCGGCATGGGCCGCTTCCGCTGGCACCCGACCGACTTCATCCTGGAGGCGATCGAGCGGGCGCGTCCGGTCACCGACCAGCTCGGCTTCGTCGCCACCGCGGTGGGGGACCACCCCGAGATCGAGCGCATCCTCCTCGAGGCCAACCGGATGGGCTTCCGCACCTCCGTCTCCTCGGTGCGCATCCCGGCGGTGACCGAGGCGGTGCTCTCCGCCCTCCACGCTTCCGGCGACCGCTCGATCACCCTGGCGCCGGAGACCGGCAGCGACGCGTTGCGGGTGAAGCTCAACAAGCCGATCCCCAACAGCCTGCTCTTCGAGAAGGTGCGGCTGATCTTTCGCCAGGGGTTCACGCAGCTCAAGCTCTACTTCCTCATCGGGCTGCCCGAGGAGACCGACGCGGACGTCGAGGCGATCCTCGAGGTGGCGGCGCGCTGCCGCGAGCTGATGCTCGAGGAGCTGGCGCCCACCGGCGTCATCGGTCAGATCCATCTCGGGGTCAACATCCTCATCCCCAAGCCCTACACCGGCTGGCAGCGCGAGACGGTCGAGGACCCGAAGGTGCTCGAGCGGCGGATCGCGATCCTGAGGAAGGGTGTGGCCCGTCTGCCGAACGTGAGCCTCGGCTCGATGTCGATCCGCCAGGCGATCTGGCAGACCTACATCACCAAGGCCGGGGCCGACGCCGCCGACGTGCTCGAGGACGCCGCCCGCGGCACGCCGCTCTCGGCGCTGCTGCGCCGCCACGCGGACCGCATCGAGCGCGAGGTTTTCCAGCGCGCCGAGGGCCGCCTGCGCTGGCAGTTCCTGCGCACGGCGTGACCGCCCGGGCGGGCGGGGGGTCAGGACGGCGGCGTCACGTCCTTGATCGGCGGCTTGGCCTCCTCGCGGGGGCCGGCCTTCTTCCAGGAGCCGAGCAGCAGGGTGGTGAGGCCGAGCAGGATCTCGTCGGCGAAGGGCACCAGATCGGGGATGACGAGGTCGACGAGGAAGAGCATCAGGGTGACCAGGAACAGCTGCGGAAAGCGCAGCCGGCCGGCGAACCGCTGGACGAGATCCGCGGGGGTCACGGTCCGATCATACCCGTGGGCCTCGGGTCTTCACCCGCGCCGGCGCAGCTCCATCTCCTCGAGCGTTCGCGGCCAGTCCTTCTTCAGCAGCTGCGAGAGGGCGCGGTCGGCGAGCAGCTTGCCGCCGGTCTGGCAGGTGGCGCAGTAGCTCGCCTCGTTCTCGGCGTAGACGATGCGCTGGACGGGCGAGCCGCAGACCGGGCAGGGCTCGCCGTAGCGGCCGTGGACCGTCATCCCCGGCCGGAAGGCGGTCACCTTTTCGGGGAAGGCGTCGCCGGTCTCGGCGATCAGGCGGTCGCGCCACTCGGCAAGGACGTCGCGCGTGGCCGCGTGGAGCCGGCCGAGCGTCTCGTGGTCGAGCTGGGCGGTGCGCAGGAAGGGCGAGAGGCGGGCCCGGTGGAGGATCTCGTCCGAGTAGGCGTTGCCGATCCCGGAGAGGATGCGGGGGTCGGTCAGCGCCCGCTTGAGGGTCCGGTTCTCGCGCGTCATCGCCTCCCGGAAGGCGGGGAGGTCGGCCGCCAGCGGATCGAGCCCACCGGGGTCGTGCTCGGCGAGCGCCTCCCGGCCGGCGACGACGAAGAGCGCCGCCCGCTTCTTGCTGCCGGCCTCGGTCAGGAGCAGCGTGCCGTCGTCGAAGTCGAAGGCCGCCAGCCCGAAGCGCTTCGGCACCGCCGTTCCCAGGGGCCTCCAGCGCAAGCGTCCGGCGATCATCAGGTGGAGGACGAGAAAGAGCTCGCCCTCGAGCTCGACGACGATCCGCTTGCCGAGGCGGGCGAGCGCGATCACGGCGCGCCCGGAGGCGCTCGAGGGGGACGGCTCGACGCTGCGCAGGAGGAAGGGGCTCCCCAGCCGGATGCCCTCCAGCCGGTGGCCGACCAGCCGTGGCCGCAGGGCCGCGAGGTAGAGCTCGACGTCGGGTAGCTCGGGCACCCTGGGCGGCTACTCCTTGCGGAAGGCGTCCAGGGAGACGACCTCCGCCCCGGGCCCGTCCTCTCGCCGCCCCTCCTCCTCGCCGGATGCGCCCTCCGGCTCGGCGGCGGCCCAGCGCAAGGCGAACTCGGCGGTCGGATCGGCGAAGGCGGTCAGCGCGGCGAAAGGCACCACCAGGCGCTCCCGCCGGCCGTCGAAGCGCAGGGTGACTCCGAACGAGCGTTCATCCACCGTCAGGTCCTCGAACTGGTGCTGGAGGACGACGGTCATCTCCTCGGGAAAGCGAGCCGCCAGGCGCGGCGTCAGCCCCACCCCGTCGGCGCCGGTGTGGAAGGTGAGGTAGAAGTGGTGCTCGCCGGGCAGCCCCTCCTCGGCCACCTCCGCCAGCAGGTCGCGCACCAGGACGCGCAGGGCGTCCTGGATGCGGGCCGGGTAGTCGATCTCGACGTCTGCCATGGCCGGGCGATCATAGCCCCGGGGCGGGCGCCTCGTCGCGGAAGCCGCGACGCAGCACCTCGAGCGCCGGCTTGCCCTGGGGAGTGAAGTCCGGGTCGATTCCCCGGCCGGCCGGAGTGGAGGGATACCACTTCCAGAAGTAGGCGCCGGCGAGCCACGGCCGCGGCCAGACGGCCTGGAAGAAGGCCTCGTAGCAGCGCCGCTGGGTCTCGAGATCCACCGCCTCCACCGGGCCGCCCCGGTGTCCGCGTTGCGGCCAGCGCCAGGGCTCGGCGGCCGCGTCCGGTGTCGAGCGGTAGCCGACCTCGGTGAAGACGACCGGCTTGCCGACGCGGCGCTGGAGCTCCTGGATCTCGGCCAGGTGCGGCTGCCACCCCGCGACCAGCTCCTCCACGGTGGGCCGCTCGCCGCCGGCGAGCGGGAAGTAGGCCTGGATCCCGATCCAGTCGAGATCCTGCCAGAAGGGCACCTCCTGGAACTCGCGGTGCCAGTTGGCCGAGTAGGTCAGGCGGCCGGAGTAGACGGCGCGGATGCGGGCGATCAGCCGGCGCCAGTCCTCCGGCCGTTCGACGGCGGTGGCGTGGAGCTCGGTGCCGACCGCCAGGGCCTCGATGCCCAGTCGCTCGGCGAGCTCGGCGTAGTGGAGGATGAAGCGTTCGTAGCTGGCGAACCAGCGCCGCCAGTCCTCCTCGCTCTCCATCGCGATCTGGCCCCGCCAGATGCCGTCCGCGCGGCGGCGCAGCCAGACGTGGGGCTTGAGCAGCGTGCGGATGCCGCGCTCGCGGGCGAGCCGTGTCGTCTCCTCGATGCCGACGTCGCGCTCGCCCCACCAGATCCGGCCGTCGGTGACCAGGCGCACCTCGGGAGAGTCGACCGCCTCCTGCCAGCCGAAGGGGGTCTGCACGATCCAGTTGACGCCGAGCGCGGCGAGCGGCGCGAAGTCGGCCGCCGAGACCTCGGTCGGTCCCGCCACCCAGGAGAGCCCGCGCTGGCGCTCGGCAGGCATGGCCCCGAGACAGGCGACGGCGGCCACGAGGACCGCCAGGCCGAGCCCGCTGCGTGCCGCGATCATCGGTGGGAGGATAGCCGAGCCCGGTCGCCGCCGGGGAGCGCGCGCCATGGAGCCGTCCCAGCCACTGCTCATCCTCAACCCGGGCGCCGGCCGGACCGTTCGCGAGGAGGTCGACAGAGCGGTCGGCGGACGGATGCGCATCGTCCTCACCGAGGGACCGGGCCACGCGACCGAGCTGGCGCGCCGGGCGGTCGAAGGGGGCGTCGGAACGGTCGTCGCCGGCGGTGGCGACGGCACCCTGCACGAGGTCGTCAACGGCCTGCTGCCCGATCCCGGACAGACGGTGTGCGGCCTGCTGCCGCTGGGGACCGGCAACGACTTCGCCCGCACCCTCGGCCTGCCCAACGAGATCGAGCGCTGGGTGGAGCTGCTCGAGGGCGGCAAGACCCGGAAAGTCGACGTCATCGAGCTCGACGGGCCGTTCGGGCGGCGCTGGGCCATCAACTGCGTGGTGGGAGGGGCGATCGACCGGGTCGACGAGAAGCTGACCGAGGAGGCGAAGCGGTTCTGGGGGCCCCTCTCCTACCTGCGGGCGGCGGCGGAGACCTTGCCGGAGCTCGAGCCCTTCGCCGTGGAGCTCCTCTTCGACGACGGCGAGCGCATCGCGCGGGAGGCGCACGCAGTGGTGGTGGCCAACGGCAGGACGGTGGCGGGAGGCGTCCCGGTCGCCCCGGAGGCCGATCCGGCGGACGGCTCGATGGACTGCCTCCTCCTCGCGGCGGTCCAGGGCATCGACCTCCTGACCCTGGCCGGGAAGGTGCTCCTCGGCGCCCATCTCGGAGACGAGCACGCGCCCTTCCGGCGCGCGCGCTCCCTGCGCTTGACGTCGCGTCCCGCGATGGCCTTCCACGCCGACGGCGAGCGGCTGGACGCCGCCCGGGCGACCTTCACCCTGCGACCGGCGGCCCTGCGCATGCTGGTCGGCGGCGAGGCCGAGTGACCGCTCAGCGGTCGGCCGGCCGGCCCTCGACGCCGAGCCGGAGGCCGGCGCGCCAGCACAGCGCCGCCCAGGCGGCGCCCGCCAGCCAGCCGGCCACGACGTCGGTCGGCCAGTGGACGCCGAGATAGACGCGGCTCGCCCCGACCGCGAAGGCGAGCGTCGCACCGAGCCCGAGGAAGTAGAGGCGGACGGCGCGCCGCGCCGGTCCGGCACCGAGCAGGGCGCCGAGGGTCAGGAAGGTCGCCGTCGACATCAGCGAGTGTCCGCTGGGGAAGCTCCAGCCCATCGCCTGCAAGACGTGCGGGACCACCTCGGGTCGCGCCCGCGCGAAGGCCGGCTTGAGCAGCTGCACGAGGATCCCCGAGCCGGCGAAGACGAGCACGGCGTGGAGGGCGGCGCGCGGCCGCCCGTCGAGCGCCAGGAAGAGGGCGACCGCCGCGGTCATGACGGCCAGGACTGTGACGCCGCCGAGCGCCGTCAAGTCCCGCACCGCTCCCTCGATCCATGGCGGGCCGAGCGGATCGACGCCGTCCTCGCGCAGGGCGAGGAGGACGGCGCGATCGAGCCGGTGGAGCCCGTCCGTCAGGGCGCCGCCCGAGCTCAGGGCGAGGAGCCCGCCGCCGGCGGCGAGGACGAGAACGGCGACGAGGACGAGGCGCGTGCGGCGCGGCGAGAACATCGGCGTGGGGCGCGGGCGCCGCGAACAGAGTAGCATCGCCCCGGAGCGAGCGGCTCCTCGGAACGGGTGGTCGAGCGGCGTCCGGGGGGAAGGCCGCATCGCGCCGGATCCCGTTGACCGACGAGAGCCACGACGTGCCCGAGCCGAACGCTCCCGCTGCGGAGCCCGGCGAGCCCGAGCCGCTGCCGGGGTCGCCGGACCTGCGCACGGTCGCCGTCACCGGCCTCTTCGTGCTGGCCGCGATCTGGGCGATCTACGTGGCGCGGCCGGTGCTGCTGCCGCTCGTCGCCGCCGGGCTGCTCTCGTTCCTCCTCTCCCCGCTGGTGCGCGGGCTGGCCCGTCTTCACGTACCGCGCGCGGCGAGCGCCGGGGCCGTGGTGGTGCTGCTGCTGGCCGGTGTGGGCTTCGGGGTCCAACAGCTCGCCGGCCCGGCGGCCGGCTGGCTCGAGGAGGTGCCGACCGCCTTCCGTCAGCTCGAGGGCGAGCTGCGTGGGGTCAGGACCCAGGTGCAGAAGGTCTCCGCGGCCACCGAGCAGGTCGAGGATCTGACGCGGATGGGCGAGGAGAAGCCGGCGGCGAGCGCCGAGCCGTCGACGCCGTCGTTGGTGCAGCGTCTCCTCCGTGGTGGCAGGGACGTGGCGGTGACGGCGTTCCTGACCGTCATCCTCCTCTTCTTCATCCTCTCCTCGGACGACCTCTTCCTGCGCAAGCTGGTGGAGAGCATGCCGAGGCTGCGCGAGAAGCGCCTGAGCGTCGAGGCGGTGCGCGCCATCCAGCGCGACATCTCCCGGTACCTGGCCACCATCACCCTGATCAACGTCGCCCTCGGCCTGGCGGTGGCCGTCGCCATGCTTTGGCTCGAGCTGCCCAACGCGGCCCTGTGGGGCGCCATGGCGGCGCTGCTCAACTTCGTCCCCTACCTGGGGGCCGTGGTCGGCGTGGCGGTGGTCGCCGTGGCGGGCATGGTGACCTTCGACGGCTGGTGGGCGGGGCTGATCCCGGCGCTCGTCTACCTGGCGCTGACCGGGCTCGAGGGCTACGTGATCACGCCGCTCACCTTGAGCAAGCGGCTGACGCTGAACCCGCTCGCCATCCTCGTCGCCGTCGTCTTCTGGGGCTGGCTCTGGGGCATTCCCGGTGCCCTCGTCGCGGTCCCGCTGCTCGCCTGCCTGAAGATCGTCTGCAGCCGCTTTCAGATCCTGGTGCCGCTGGCCGAGTTCCTGGAAGGCGACTGACGGCCGCGCGGCGCGAGCACCTGCAGGCGCCCGTCGGCGAGCCGGACGACGCCCCCGCGCAGCAGCCTGGCGTCCCCGTCGAGCTGTGCCTGCAGCGGCCGCTCCGGCAGCCGGACCTCCTCGACCTGGAAGAAGGAGGTGTCGGCGCGCCCTACGTGGCGGCCGCGGACGACGTCGAGGGCGAAGGCGAGGGTCGCCCTGCGGGTCTCGCCGCGGAAGAGGACCAGGTCGAGACGGCCGTCGTCGGGCCGGGCCTCCGGGGCGAGGCGGAACGGCCCGCCGTAGAGCGGCAGGTTGCAGATGCCGAAGAAGGTGGCCTGCAGCGGATGCCCGTCGGCGGTGAGCTCGAGCTGCGGACAGCGGTAGCGCACCCAGGTCGCGAGCCCGGCCGTGCCGACCGCCGCTCGACCCAGGAGCCGCTTCCAGCCGCGGTGTACCCGGGCGAGCGCCACGGCGTCGAGGCCCGCCGAGAGCTGCATCAGGAAGGGCTCGTCGTTGCACAGGCCGACGTCGAGGGCGCGGGGCTCGGCATCGACGAGCGCCCGGGCGGCGGCCAGCGGACGGAGCGGCAGACCGAGGGCGCGGACGACGACGTTGGTCGTCCCCCCGGGGAGGGCGCCGAGCGGCACTGCCGTGCCGAGCATGCCGGCGCAGGTCTCGCGCAGGGTGCCGTCGCCGCCGAAGGCATAGATCGCCGGCGCGCCGGCGGCAACTGCCCGCCGGGCCAGCTCGGTGGCGTGGCCGGGTCCCTCCGTGGCGCGCACCGCGATCGCCGCGCCCCGCTGCTCGAGCACGGCGACGATCGGGTCGACCAGCGAGGCCAGCGCCCAGCGCCCCGCGCGGGGGTTGTAGAGCAGGAGGGCCGGGGGCGACACGAGGGTGGAGCCTAGCGCGGACCGTCCGGGTCGCCCACCCGGATGCGGACGTCGAGGGCGAGGGAGGGCTCGCCCACGGGAGCGGTCAGCAGCGGGTTGATGTCCAGCTCGCGGAGGCGCGGGTGGCGCTCGGCGAGCTGCGCCAGCCGCAGCAGCACGTCCTGGAGGCGGTCGAGGTCGGCGGGCGCCTCGCCCCGCACGCCCTCGAGGAGGGGGAAGCCGCGGATCGAGCGCAGCATGTCGTGCGCCTCGCGCGGCGAGAGCGGGGTGACGCCGAAGGTGACGTCCTGGACCACCTCGACGTACTTGCCGCCGAGGCCGAACATCAGCAGCGGCCCGAACCGGGGGTCGGTCGAGATTCCGAAGATCACCTCGTGCCCGCCGGAGGCCATCCTCTGGAGCAGCCACGCCTCGACCGCGTGGCCGTGCTCGGCGAGCGCCCGCTCGATCTCCGCCAGCGCCGCGGTCACCTCGGCGGCGTTCTCGAGCCCGAGGCGAACGGCGCCCACGTCGCTCTTGTGGACGAGCTCGGGGGCGACCGCCTTGAGTGCCACCGGAAAGCCGAGCTCCCGGGCGGCGGCGGCGACCCGGTCGCGCTCCCGGACCAGGCGCCAGCCGACGGTCGGGATGCCGTAGGCCTCGAGGACCCGGAAGGCGTCCTCCGGCGGCAGGTAGCCCTCGCCGTCTCCCAGCAACGCCGCCACGGCGTCGTCGTCGACCTCGAAGCTGACGGGCTCCTCGATCGGCTCGCGGCGCCAGTCGGCGTAGCGCCCCAGGGCGGCGAGCGCCCGGGCGGCCGACTCGGGGAAGCGAAAGACGGGGGGCGTTTCCGGCTCGCGGCGAACGCGCTCGAAGAAGGCCTCGGTCGCCATCATCACCGCGACCAGGGGCTTGTCGAGATCCGTGCACGCGGCCACGATCTCCGGCATCACGTCGACGGGGTCGGTGAGCAGGGGAGTGACGTTGATCACCATCAGCATGTCGACCCCCGGGTCGGCGGCGAGGATGTGCAGGGCGCGTGCATAGTGCTCGGGGGTCGCCGAAGCGATCATGTCCACCGGGTTGAGGAGACTCGCCTCCGCGGGCAGGAAGGCGGAGAGCCCGCGGCGGGTCTCGGCGGCGAGATCGGCGATGGTGAGGCCGAGGTTGACGCAGGCGTCGGTGGCCATGATGCCGGGTCCGCCGGCGTTGGTCAGGATGGCGAGCCGGCGGCCGGCCGGCAGCGGGCAGCGGTCGAGAGCCAGGGCGATGTCGAAGAGGTCCTTGATCGAGTCGGCCCGCAGCACGCCGCACTGCTCGAGGAAGGCCGAGACGGTGACGTCGGCGCCGGCCAGGGCGCCGGTGTGGCTGGACGCGGCGCGCGCCCCCTGGGCGGTCCGGCCCGACTTGACCACCAGGATCGGCTTGGTGCGCCCCACGCGCTTGGCGATCTGGGTGAACTTGCGGGGGTTGCCGAAGGACTCCAGGTACATGCAGATGACGCGGGTCGCCGGGTCGTCCTCCCAGTACTCGATCAGGTCGTTGCCGGAGACGTCCGCCTTGTTGCCCATCGAGACGAACTGGGTCAGGCCGATGCCGAGGCCGGCCGCCACGTTCAGGATGGCGACCCCGAGGGCGCCCGACTGGGAGACGAAGCCGATCGAGCCGGCCCGGGCGGGCGTCGGCGCGAAGGTCGCGTTGAGGGAAACCTCCTCCTCGGTGTTGATCACCCCCATGCAGTTGGGGCCGACCATCCGGATGCCGGCCGCGCGCACCTTGTCGCGCAGGACGTCCTCCAGCGCCCGCCCGTTCTCGCCGCTCTCCGAGAAGCCCGCGGTGATGACGACGACGCCCCCCACTCCCTTCTCCAGGCACTCGTCGAGCACCCCGGGGACGATCCCCTTGGGCACCGCGATGACCGCCAGATCGACCGCATCGGGGACCTCCAGGATCGACGGGTAGGCCTTGAGGGAGTGGATCGCCGCGGCGTGCGGGTTGACCGGAAAGAGCGTCCCCTGGAACTCGTTCATCACCAGGTTGTGGAGCAGCGCAAAGCCGATCGAGTCCCGGTTACGCGAGGCGCCGATCACGGCGACCGACTTGGGGCGGAAGATGGGGTCGAGGCCGGACATAGGCCCTAGAACAGCGTGCCGCTCATGCCGGGCGGCAGCTTCAGGCCCAGGTGCTCGTAGGCACGGCGGGTGGCGATACGGCCGCGCTGGGTGCGCTGCAGGAAGCCCTCCTGGATGAGGAAGGGCTCGTAGAGGTCCTCGAGGGTCCCCTCGTCCTCGCCCACCGCGGCGGCGATGGCGCGGATGCCGGCCGGGCCGCCGCCGTAGTGCTCGATCAGGGTGCCGAGGATCTTGCGGTCGACCTCGTCGAAGCCGAGCTCGTCGACCTCGAGCATCTCGAGCGCCCGGCGCGCGCTCTCGCCGTCGATCATGCCGTCGGCGTGCACCTGGGCGAAGTCGCGCACCCGCCGCAGCAGGCGGTTGGCCACGCGCGGCGTGCCGCGGCTGCGGCGGGCGATCTCCCGCGCCCCGGCCTCGTCGATGCCGATGCCCAGCAGACCCGCCGAGCGGGTGACGATGAGGGCCAGGTCCTCGGGCTGGTAGAAGTCGAGCCGGTGGACGATGCCGAAGCGGCCGCGCAGCGGCGCCGTGATGAGCCCCGCCCGGGTGGTCGCGCCGACCAGCGTGAAGCGCGGCAGGTCGATCTTCATCGTCCGCGCCGCCGGGCCGTGCCCGATCACCAGGTCGAGGTGGAAGTCCTCGAGCGCCGGGTAGAGGATCTCCTCGACGGTGGGGCCGAGGCGATGGATCTCGTCGATGAACTGGACCTGACCGGCCTCGAGGTTGGTGAGGATCGCCGCCAGGTCCCCCGGCCGCTCCAGCACCGGCCCCGAGGTGGCCCCGATCGGCGCCCCCATCTCGTGCGCGATGATGTGGGCGAGCGTCGTCTTGCCCAGCCCCGGCGGCCCGAACAGCAGCACGTGGTCGAGCGCCTCGCCCCGCTCCCGCGCCGCCCGGATGAAGAGCCGCAGCTTGTCGACCACCCCCTTCTGCCCGACGTACTCGTCCAGCGACCGCGGTCTGAGCGACGCCTCGACCGACAGCTCGTCCCCCAGGGGGCGGCCGGAGAGCAGACGCGGATCCTCGGGCATGCGGGGATTGTAGCGGCAGGCCGGCGCGCCGTGAGGGCGCTAGCGGCCCGCCGCCTCTTCGCGGACGTACTCGAGCAGGTCGCGGTCGGGGAACTCGGGTCCGAGCTCCTCGGCGGCGGTCTCGAGCTGCTCGGTGGCGCGGTCCCAGAGGCCTTGGTGGGCGTAGACGCGGCCGAGGGCGAGGGCGGCGAGGCCGAGGCCTTCGGGGTCGGAGGTGAGGGCGCTCTCCAGGACCCCGCGAGCCTCCTCGAGGTCGCCGAGGTCGTAGAGGCCGGCGCCGAGGAGGCTGGCGGCGCCGGGCGTGTCGGGCGCCTCGGCCACCAGCCGGCGGAGCTGCTCGACGGCCTCGCGGCGGTTGCCCAGCCGCACGTGGAGGCGGGCGAGCAGGAAGCGGGCGCCGGCGTCTTGAGGCACGCCCTCGATGTAGCGGGCGAGCTCGGGCACGGCCTCCTCGTCGCGGCCGGCCCGGGTGAGGGCGAGGGCCAGGAGCCCGCGCATCTGCACGTCGTCGGGCCGTGCCTCCAGCGCCCGGCTCGCCGAGGCGGCCGCCTCGTCGAGCCGTCCCTCGCCGAAGCGGATCTGCGCCAGGTAGGCGTGGAGCTCGGGCCGCTCCGGCGCCAGCTCGGCGACGCGCTCGAACAGCGAGCCGGCGAGGTCGAGACGCCTGTGGCGCCAGGCGGCCAGCGCCGCGGCCTCGAGAGCGTCGGCGTCGGCGCAGGTCGGCGCGTCTTCGAGGACCCGCTCGCCCCGCTCGATCCTGCCGAGGGTGAGCAGGCAGCTGCCGAGGGCGGTGCGGACCGCGCAGTCGTTTTCGTCTTCGCGCAGGGCCCGGCGGAGGGGGTCGATGGCCTCCGGACAGCGGCCCTCGGCGGCCAGCCGGAGCCCCAGCGCGGCGTCGTTCTCGGCAACGGCCGCGGCGGCCGGCGGCAGGCAGCACGCGAGGACGGCGGCCGGGACGGCGAGCCGGCGGCGGCTGCGGCGAGTCGTATCCTTCCTCATGCGAGCTGTTCTAGACTGCCCCGACTTCCACAGGGATGCAAGGGAGGGCGCGGCGCAACGAGGCGTTCCGCGCCGGAGCGGGCGCCGTGCGACGGACCCGGAGAGGAGCAATCGAGATGAGGAGCAGAGCATTGGCGATGTGCGGGGCAGCCCTGCTGGCGGCTGCGGCGGGGGCGGGGGCCGAGACCCATTCGGGAGAGCTGGCCTCGGGAGACGCCACCCGGGACAGCGGACAGTACGTCGACACCTACGAGTTTCAGGGCCAGGACTCCCAGCGCGCCACGGTGACCATGACCGGTGAGAGTTTCGACACCTACCTGATCGTCGAGAGCCCGGGCGGCGAGCAGTACGTCAACGACGACTTCGCCCCCGGGACCTCGCAGCTCGACCTGTTGCTGGGCGAGGCCGGCACCTGGAAGGTGATGGCGAGCTCCTACGGCGGCGGCGAGTCCGGCAGCTACCAGGTGGAGATCACGCTGGGGGCGACGGGCGAGGCGGAGACCCTGGAGGGCCGGCTCGACG
>Ga0302046_10003495_pt1 | contig 14194 bp, 13 predicted proteins | sample RVTome_11_FD_200261 | JGI IMG/M metagenome (GOLD analysis project Ga0302046, IMG submission 200261) | Soil microbial communities from uranium-contaminated site in the Upper Colorado River Basin, Wyoming, United States - RVT147D111 (version 2) ...
GTGGCCGGCGAATAGTCCGCATTACAGAGAATGTAAGGCGTTCCCAGGGTTGCAATCGGGTTCCCCAGATTGCAACCTTGTCACATGTGTTACGAACCACCCCTACGGCCGAAGTAGCCGCAATGAGCTGGCCTACCCGGAGAAATCCCATGAAAGCGTCAGGCCTGTTTCGGCCCACCTTCATTCTAGCCATCGTAATGTCCCCGCTAGCCATGGTAACGTCCCCGGCGGCAGGCCAGAGAGCCGGTACGTTGGAATTCGGGGCATTCGCTCAAGCCAGCTATTTCGAGGAGAGTCTCGGCTTCGACCGGGGCTCCGGGGGCGGCGGGATACGGCTCGGTTTTTTCCCCGTTCGCAACCTGGAGTTGGAGGCCGAGGGCGCCTTCGTACCGACCGAGGGACCTGGTGGCCTGGAAGTGTCCTACGTCCCACTCCGCGCCCGCCTGCTGTTCAACCTGCCGGTAGGAGAGCACGGCGCCTTGCTGTTAGGCGGCGGCTACGTCCGGAATGAGTTTGGCCGTGATCTGGATACCCATGAGGACGGCGTAAGCGGCTTGCTGGGAGCGCGCCTCGGCCTCCCTGCCAACATCTCGATACGGCTATCCACCTATATCGATTACATACCGTCACCCAGTATTGAGCTTTACCCAGGCGCGACGGTCGAGCCCGACCACAACGTGAACTGGGGCATACAAGCCGGGCTCGGTTTCCTCCTCGGCGGTCGCCGCGCCACCGTCGCCGAGCGCCGGGAAACCGCTCCGCCCACTCCGCACCGGGACTCACTCGCGATACGTGCGAGGGAAGATTCGCTCGCCCGAGCCGCGCGGCAGGACTCGCTCCGCATGCGTGCAGCCCGAGACAGTGCGGCCCGGGCGGAGCAGCAGAGGGTCCAGGATAGCGTCCGGGCGGTCGAGCAGCGGGCGAATGCCCGTCAGCAGGCGCTGCGTGACAGCCTGGCGCTCGCTATCCGGCAGGACAGCATCCGCACGGCGGCGCTGCGCGACAGCTTACGCCTGACCCAGAACCGCGCCCGTATCGCCGCCATTCAGGACAGTCTCGACCGCATGGCCTTGCGGGATAGCCTTCGCCTCTTGATGGCCCAGAGGCAGACACGGGTGACTTTGCGGGGCGTGAACTTCGAGCTCGGCAAGGCGGTTCTTCTCCCGATCTCGCGTGACATTCTACTCGAGGTGGCGCGATCGCTGGTCACCAACCCGGAAGTGCGGGTGGAGGTCGCAGGCCACACGGACAGCACCGGGTCCGTGGCTTTGAACGAGCGCCTCTCGTTGGCGCGGGCCGAATCGGTCAAGGCTTTTCTGGTCGAGAATGCAGTGGCCGCCGAAAGCATGGAAGTACGCGGTTACGCTTCGACTCAGCCGGTGGCCACCAACAAGACTGCTTCCGGCCGGGCCCAGAACCGCAGGGTGGAGTTGAGACGAATAGATTGATGGGGTGAAATTCGCCTTCGAAGAAGCTCTCCCGATCCTGCGGCGCACCCCCGCGGTGCTCCGGGCCTTCCTCTGGGACCTCCCCGATTCCTGGGCCAGAGCCACGGAGGGGCCCGACACCTGGAGCCCCTTCGACGTCGTCGGACATCTCATTCACGGCGAGCGCACCGACTGGATAGAGCGGACCGAGATCCTGCTGACGCACGGGGAGGGACGTCCCTTCACGCCGTTCGACCGCTTCGCCCAGTTCGAGGCATCGCGCGGCAAGACCCTGCACCAGCTGCTGGATACATTCGCCGAGCTGCGAGCGGCCAACCTGATCCGGCTCGAGTCACTCAGCCTGACCGGGAATGACCTCCAGCGGCGCGGCCTGCATCCCGAGCTGGGGCCGGTGACCCTGGGAGAGCTGTTGGCCACCTGGGTAGCGCATGACCTCAGTCATATCGCGCAAATTGCCCGGGTCATGGGCCGTCAGTACACCGATGCGGTGGGGCCTTGGCGGGCATACCTGCCCATGCTGGATGCAGCCGTCGGTGGGAAGCCAGCCCCGGCGTAACCGGTTGGATCAGCGACGGCCGTGTCGGATCGGGGCCCTCTCGTGCGGCAGTATGAAGTCTGCTTCGCTCGGCGGGCGGACCCACAGATCAAAAGCGAGGAACAGCGTCTTGGAGAAGGGGAAGAACGCGAAGGGCACCGCTAGCATCAGTATGATGGTCGTGACCTGAAAGAGCTCCCAGGGAGGAGATGGCCAGGTCCAGACCAGAAACCCCACGAACCACACCGTGAACACCGCCTCCATCGCCATCAGGTTGAAGAAATACGCCCCCAACCAGTAACCCTGTTCTCCGCGCTCAAGGCCCAGACCGCAGACCGGACAGTTCGGTACCAGATGCGACCAGCTGACGAAAATGGGACTCCCGCCGCAATGGGGGCAGCGGAGCCGCATGGCGCGAGTGAAGAGACTGGTCACCCGTCGTCGAACTGGGTGGGGGGTTGGTGCGGAGCGGCGCATCGGCACTCGGCGCAGAGCCTGTTTGATCCTACCGGCTGGCACCAGGAATGGCGAGGCTCTGGGCTGGGCTCACGGACCGATCTTGATCATTGTCATCTGGGCGTCGTCACCCACCGTTTGTGTGCGCTCGATACCAATCCGCGGCTCCGGAACATTCTGGAGGTCCACATTCGCGAGGTACTCATCCGCGATCTGAACCCGCAGCTCGTTCCGTCCCGTGAAACCTTCTTGTATTGCCTGGCCGATTCTCGCTCTCTGTTCCCTTGAGAGTCCCGACAGCACGCGTTGGCATTCCTTATGGACCTGGAAATGCTTATTGAGAAAACTATCGAGGTCGGTGGCCGCCACCTTCACCATTACTTCCCGCTGCCGGCTCGACCTCGCCTCAGCAATGAACGCATTCAGGCTCTCTTCGGTCAAAAGCGGTTTCTGCTGGGTCATAGCTGCGGCCAGCGCCGCTCGTAGCCCCTCCAAGCTTCCGAAACATCCGAAACCCGTGGCGACCATTCCGGCGGATTCGCCAAGGAACGTCCGTCGATCAACCAGGCTCATGCCATTGTTCTTCCTCAGCATGGCAACCTCCAGCGTACAGAAAATGGCTTCGATGCGGGCGCCACTCCCGCCAGCGATGCCGTGAGCCTAACAACGAGGGATGATGTGGAGTACTCTCTATCTCAGCAGGTGGTTCTCGCAAAGCTACCGGAGGGGCAACACTGCGCAAGAGGGCTACGCAGTCCAATTGCCAGCTTGTGGGAGGCAGCTTTGAAATCGAATGTAGCCGAGTTGGTTACGGACGTAGTGGCGAGGACAGCTGGCGTGCCTCACGAGAAAGTGCGGCCGGGCTCGCGACTCGTCGATTTCGGCATCGATTCGATTCAGGGGCTCGAAGTAGTTATCCAGCTGGAGTGGATCTTCGGAATAGATATTCCTGATCAAGATCTTCCGAAGCTGGACTCAGTGAAGGATGTCATAGACTACCTGCAACTGCGCCTGACCACGGAATGAATTCGCCACGTACAGTTCTCGAGGCACTCGATGTCGCAGGCTCAGTGGATCGTGGAATCACTTTGTTGGGTGGTCGGGGCGGACCCGAGAGTCTCACCTATGCAGCCCTGGGTCAGCTGGCCTCTCGCGGAGCCAGGGCGCTGGCGCGGCGGGGAATCAAGGCCGGGGATCGCGTAGGCCTGGTCCTGCCGACCGGCGTGGATTTCCTGGGCAGCTTCTTTGCCTGTCTAAAAGCCGGCGCTATCGCCTGCCCGGCGAGTCCCCTCCAAGGGTTCCCTGGCCGCTCGGCCTTTCGCCAGCATTTGTCAAACGTTGTTTCGCTGGTGGGCCCCCGAGCGCTCATAACTGATGCGGACCTCACCGATGAGCTGGGCGGCGCGTTGGCATCGGGAGTTACGGTGCTGACCGCCAACGAGCTGCTCGCCGAGGAAGCCCTGTCGCCTTCGATCTCTACCGACCCCCAGACGATCGCGCTGATCCAGCTCACCTCCGGCACGACCGGGCTCCCCCGGGGGGTCCGTATCTCACATGCGGCGCTGGCGTCCAACCTTCGACAGATCGCAGCGGCGACGCACATCCACCGCGACAGCATCATGGTGAGCTGGCTGCCGCTCTTTCACGATATGGGTCTGGTCGGCAGCCTGCTCACGTCCGTGTTCATGGGCTGTAAACTCGTGCTCCTCAGGCCAACCGGGTTCCTTCGCGACCCGCGGTCGTGGCTCGGCGCCATCACGGAATTCCGCGCCACCCATTCGCCCGCCCCTACCTTTGCCTACCGCTATGTCCTGACTCGGCTCCAGGGTCAGGATCTGAGCGGAATCGACCTCTCGAGCTGGCAGGTCGCCTGGATCGGTGCCGAACCGATCCCGGCAGATCTCCTCGCCGCATTCTGCTCTGAGTTTTCGCGCTGCGGTTTTCGCCGCGAAACATTCCTTCCTTGCTACGGGATGGCGGAGGCCAGTTTGGCGGTGACCTTTTCGCCCGTGGGCGAGGGCTACCGCTTGCTCGCTCTCGATCAGGAGAAACTGCTGCGGGAGGGCCGCGCCGTATCGCCCTCTACCGGTCGGGCTGCGACGGTTCTCGTCTCCTGCGGGCCACCGCTCGATGGCACCAGCGTCTCCATCCTGAGCGAGCACCAGCAGCCTGTGGCTGAAAGGACAGTGGGCGAGGTGGGCGTAAGCGGTCCGTCACTCTTCTCCGGATACCATGGCGAGTCCGAAGACGAAGCGTTCCTCCTGGCCGGTAGAACCTTCCTCACCGGCGATCTCGGCTTCATGCTGGACGGGGAGCTGTATATCACGGGGCGAAAGAAGGAGCTGATCATCGTGCGGGGTCAGAACCACCATCCGATGGAGATCGAATCGGTGGTGAGCCGCCTTCCGGGTGTCCGAGAGGGAAAGGTCGCCGCATTTGGTGTCTACCAACCCGAGCAGTCCACCCAGACGATCGGCATGCTTGTGGAGCGTGACCGCACCTCCACACACGACGCCGAAGGGTTGATCACTGCTCTGCGCCGGGCAGTGTATGAGGAGACCGGGCTTTCTATCCATGGGGTTGTTTTGGTTCCCCCGGGAACTATCCCTCACACAACGAGCGGAAAGATCCAACGTAGCCGCGCTCGAGAGATCTTTCTCCGGGATGAAACGGCCGGTAGGGACCAGGCACTGTAAATCGTCAAGCGCTGAGGTGGGCCTCGATCCAGCCCTCCAGGTCCCGGAGCACTTCCTGGTGGTTCAGGTCCGCAAAGAGGCAATGGTAGGCGCCGGGATACTCGCGGAACTCCCGGTCGGGGAAACGCACCCGGGTAAAGAAACGCCGACTCCCATCCGGAGGCACCATCCGATCGGCGGAGCCATGGAGCATGAGCAGCGGTACCGAGAGCCTAGATGCCTCTTCCTGCACCCGCGCGATGGCGGCAGTCACCTCGGTGGAGAGTCTGGCAGTGCCTTGTCGATGAAACAGCGGGTCGGCCAGCACGGTCTCGACCACCGCGGGATCTCGCGCCAGACCGGAGAGATCCATCCCCACTTCGAGAGAGAAACGGGGCCACAGGCGGGACATGAGACGCCCAAGTGCCATGAGCAGCGGGGGCACACCGACCTCTCCGAGCGGCGGAGCCGCCGCGATCACCCCCTGCAATTCACCGGGATGGTGGAGCGCGTAGTCGAGGACGACGAGGCCGCCGAGACTGTTTCCCAGGACGAAAAGTGGCAAATTCGCCTCCCATTCCCGAACTCGGGCGAGAAAAGCATTCAGGTCCTGCCGGTACTCGTACCAGCCGCGTAGATACGCCCGTTGGCCTGGAGAACGACCGTTCCCCCGCATGTCGTAGGCATATACCGGTATCCCGCGTGGGGGAAAGTAGCTCCCCAAGTTGGGATACAGTCCGCTGTGATCGCCCAGGCCATGGAGGTTGATCAACACGGCCCGGCGGCGGTCTCCGCGAGGATGCCAGGCTTGATAGTAGAGCGGGAGAGCGTCGTATCCGGGAAAGGTGCCGTCCTGGTGCTCGACGGCAGGGATGGAGGAGTCGCTCACGGGCTGTACGCTAACCAACGATGCATGCTTGACAAAGCCGGTACCCTCCTCGAACATAGGGTTGCGCGCCCAACCTGGCCGCACATCACGCTAAAATGGAAGCTCCACGGCACGTGTCGATTCCCACCGCCCAGCCGGCTCTTACCGCGGCTTGCAGGCGCAGCTCCCTATCCGCGCGGTTCGGTTCATCGGCGGGTCGACCGTTCCCACCACGGGTCCTCGCCTCCTCCGGGACATCGCCTGACGCCACGAAGGATCCCCAAGGGCAGCGACGAAGTGCGCGGGCTTACGCCCGGCGTCCCAATACCACGAGTCGAACCATGCCCATACCCAAGCTCTCATTCCAACACACTTCAGGTGGGCTGCTGCCGCAGTCGCCTGGATTACCTCGCACGAGTCGCCTGCTTCAGCTCTCCTTCCATCGAGCGGGGTCCGTTCTGTTCTGCGCTGGGTTATTTCCCGTGGGAGCGCGGGCGCAAGGGGTGCCCCTGCCCCCGGTGCCTCCGCCCCAGCCCAAAGAGCTGGCCTTCTGCACCGACCCTGCGTCTGGACCGAGGCCGGTGGCGGAGGCGAATGCCCAATCCATCACCCTGCGCTGGACGGAGGTGTCTGGGGCAGTCGGGTATGCGCTCTACCGCAGCACGAGCAAGGACCAACCATTCGCGCCGGTCTGGCAGTCGGGCGGTACGCTTCAGGCAGCACCGGGAGCGGTGCCTGTGGCACCGTCGCGGACAGGACGCACAGCCGCTCCGGCGGTAGCGTCACCCGCGGGTCCCACATCCCACACCGATGCCGGACTGCTTCCATCCACCTTCTACTGCTACCGCATTGCTGCGCTCTCCGCCGATGGACAGCCGCTCTCGTGGACCCCCCAGACGAGCGCGACGACGGGACCACCGCCGACCGTCAGTGGACTCCGCGTCGAAGCGATTCGGCTGCTTTGGAAAGGGCAGGATTGGGCCAAGGAGCCGGCCGGCCACGAGGTGGTGCTCGCCTGGGATTCGGTCTCGCCCTCACCCGATCGCTACGAGGTCTCCGGACCGGGCAAGACCGGCACGGTGAGTCGTGACCCGAGCGGTCGGGCGGTCACGAGCTTCACCTTCAGCTTTGACCCGGAGAAGGAGCGCGGTCCCTCTCCGGGCCCTGCGGACTACCGGGTGAGCACCGTCTATGTGGTGCCTGTCAAGAATGGGGGGACGCAGACCATCAGAGGCGCGGCGACGGTGTCGGTGACGGTACCGCCGACGGCCGATCCGCGGCCGCCGGGCCCGGCTCCGGCTCTCACCGCTACCGGAGGGACCCGCTCCATCACCCTCCAATGGGCCGAGCTCGCAGGCGCAGGCCAGTACCGGATCCAGCGGTCCATGAGCGCGACGGATATCGATGCGCCGGTCCGGAGGATCGATAGCCTGGCTGCGGGTTCTGCGGGCACGACGCGAAGCTACGTCGATAAAGGGCAGCAGATATTCGCGGGCAGCGACCGCGGACTGCTCCCGGGCACCGCCTACTACTACCGGGTGCAGGCGCGCTACGCCGACAAGGCGCCCGCCTGGAGCGCCGTCGTGAGCGCCACGACGTCACCAGCCCCGCCTGTCGCCGGTCTTACGGCCACCCCATACGGCGCGGGACTGGGAGTCAAGCTGCACTGGAACCGATCCGACGCCGAGGCATATCGGGTCTCCCGCAGCAGCAGCCTTCGAGGTGTCACGCCCAGTGTCACGACCAGGTCCGATACCACCTACGACGATAAGTCGCTAGCCGCGGGGACGTACACGTACGCGGTGCACCCGGTCTATGGCTCGGGTGACTGGGCGGTGACAGGCGCAAAGGCGGAGGTCACGGTCACCCTGGCACCGCTCGCAGTTCCGAAGCTCGAAGTAAGCGTACCTTTCTCCACCCTATTCGAAAACGCCGGAGCCGGATACAGGATCTTTGATCGCCAGTGTGTGGTATGCCACGCGCGCGTCGAGCCCAAGGTGTGCACTCGCTGGACAACCCCACATTGGTGGGATGGGAAGGCCGAGAGTTGTGAGGTGTGGCAGGATCCGCCACCACCAGATGCCTCGGGTACTCGGCATTACTTAGATGAGTACATGAATTCCGGGACACCAGGAGATCATATTGTGCATACGGTGAAGGGATTCCCGATTCGGAGGGATGGGTTCTTCAACTACCTGGACATGCGCATTCGACGCACCGACGCCGCCGCTGGTCGGCCTACGCTCTGCTGCCGGCCGAGGGGAGTGGTCTACGGGTCCGGCGGCCCCGAAACTCGACTCCTCACCGAAGAGGAGATACTACACGTCGCGAACTATATCGTGGACTCGATGTTCATCGAGGCCCGTGAACACCAGAAATCGACCGCTTCGCCGCCGAACGCGCTGTTCACGAGCAACTGCGCCAGTTGCCACAGCGCCATGTCATACGCTGGACGGAATCTTTCGCAGCAGCAGGTGAAGGACGCGGTGCTGCAGGGGCGGCCGCCCCGCATGGCCTCGTTCGCCGGACGCTTCGAGGCCTCGGCTTTAGACGCATTGGCCGAGTATGTGGCGCAGCTCAGCAAGGCGCAGCCGTAGAGGTCGGCGTAGCTTACCTTGATGAACCGGGCTCAATTTACCGTTTCGATCTTGATGTAAACCGCGTAGTATCCTCCTCCGTGCGCACCGGTATTGCTGTATCTCACCGGGATTATTCGGTTCTCAAAAACCCGACTTATCTATGAACTCGCCAAACTTGTCGCTCGCGTCCAAAATGCTCTGACGCGCACCCTGAAATTTGTGCTTCACTATTTCCGTGATAGTCCCTGGGCTGGCGTGAAAAAGCCATACGCGAAGCTCGGTCACCTTAGCCGCCTCGGCTACATCGAATTTCTGGGTGTAGCTGTCAGTTCTGCTCGATGGAGCGCCTCCCGGTACGGCGGTTCCGTCTACGCCATAAGGGCCAGGACCTCCCGTAGATTCGAGAACCGCACCACCGCCCTGGTCCAGACCGAAAACCTTGACTCCCATGGTGAAGCCCTGGAGTGGCGAATTCGTCCAGGTCTGTGTCGTCACCGTCAACAAACCAGAGCCATCCAGCACCGCGCGAGACTTGCCGTGTTTTCCGCCGCCGAAGTCTCTCTCCTTGGTATTCTCAATTGCCTTCCGACCCTCGGCTGCTCCTGGGCTGGGCTCCGCCGGTCTCACGGGTATTGGCACGCTCGCGATACTCAGGACTTCGGCCCCATGGGTCGGCGCGAATCGGCAGGGTGACAGGACTGCTCGCACCTCGTACAGCCCCGGTCCTGCCGCCGGCGCGCGGTCGACGTACATCGTGTCCAGCCGATCCCCCGACGCGTAGCGTTGGGGTAGGAGCTCCGTGAGCAGCGCCCCACTTCGGTAAATCCGGTAAGCGGTCGCGCCGGCCAAGGCGTTCCAATAGAGCTCCACCACCGCGGGGAACGCTCTCACCGTGAGGCCCTTAAGTGGGGGCGGAAGCGGCGCGCCCGGCGTGTTGAGGCTGACCACCTCGCTCCAGCCCGGGGCGCTGTCGGCATAGTGCGCGACCACGATGTAGCGGTACGTCTGGCCGTGGCAAGCGCCGGAGACGTTTTCTGTCATCTTCTGCAGCCCCGGCGACGGCGGCGCAGGCGTAGGCGGCGCCGCCTCGAGCGTCGGCGGCTGGTCGGCTCCCACCACCGCGCGACCGGGCACCCTGCGGCCGGGGACTGGCGCTGGCTCCCCCAGCGGGAGCCCCCATTCGGCGTAGCAGCGCCCCGGTACGCCGGAGCCCTGCGCATCATTACTGACGACCTCATGCCGCACGGCCCAGGGCGCACCCTTCCACGCGATCTCGGCCGAGAGCGGGCTTGTCGGCGTCAGACGCACTTCGGCGGGCGCGGTGCCCCGCGGGCGGCCCAAGAGCCCGGGCCAGCCCTGTGGAGGCGGACCGCACTCGAGCGGCTTGACGAGCCCGCCCTGCTCGAGGATCTCGGCGGGCCGCACTGGCCCGGGTGGCGGCGCGGGCGCCCGCCCCGCGTGGGGCGCTGTCGGCCGGGCCGGAGGCTGTTGTCCGATCAGGGCAGAGGGAGCGGAGACCATGAAGAACGTCAAGATCGCCGCCGCCGACACTGCAACGAGGCGATGAAATCGGATGGCTGATAGTGAATTGAGATGGCCGCGCATTTTTCCTCCCGGTTCCACAGAACGGGAACTGCTGGGAGGGGCGGAACGAAGCAATGCTCCAGGAGATGGCCCACTGGGCGGGACCCAGCAGCTCGTGCCCTAAGGTGCTGCTTGGATCGCCGATGCGCAAATGGCCGGCACCTGGGGTACCGGCCGTTCGAGCCCGGCGAAACAGGTCTAGCCCACCTTCCCCGACGTACCGACCTCAGACCTGTTCTTGCGTGATCAGGTACCGGATTTCATCTTGAGATTGTTCCCTTTCTATCCGCAAGGCGCTCTTCTAATCAGCTGCCCCACCGGTCTCGTGGTAATGTCCAGCTACTCCGAGGTTTACATGTCTACACGATCTCTCGGTCTCATATGCATCGCTCTGTTTACCGGGGCATTCACTGTATCACCGCCGCTGGCCCACGCACAGTTCGGGAGGCGCCTCAAGGAGGCCGTTAAGAAGACGGGGGAAGACAAGGTGATCACCAAGACCACCGAAGAGGAAAGCAAGGGCATCGATACCCTTGCGGAACGGCTGAAGAGCACGATAACGGGGAACGGAAACGACACCGCCTCCGATACGCTCGCGACCGGCGGCTACCCGGCCCGTCCGGCGGCCGACTCGACTGCACCAGGCCAAGGCGTAACCGGAGCGCCGGCGGCTCCAGCAGTAGGAGCGGCGAAGGCGGCACCCACCGGGGCCGGTGCTGGGGCGGAGGCGGCTCCGGCGGCAGGAGCGGCGAAAGCGGCACCTACCGGGGCCGGTGGTGACGTGGCCGCGGCAAAGCCGGGTGAAGGTGCATGGGTCGGCTACGATTTCAAGCCCGGCGAGCGGGTGCTGTTCATGGAGGATTTCACCAAGGATGAGGTCGGGGACTTTCCCCGCAGGGTCGAGCTGAAGGAAGGCAACATGGAAGTGGCCGAGTGGCAGGGCGGGCGCTATCTCAGGGGCACCAGCAGCGGTGCCTTCGAAATCCCGCTAGCCGAGCCATTACCCGAGCGTTTTACCCTCGAGTTTGACTTTACTGGGGCTGGCAATACCGGATGGCCGCTGTATGTGTACTTCTCTCCCAAGAGTGAGAACCCCACCTACGTGTCCGCGAAGCCGTACGACGGTGGACTCTATGGCGGCGGGACCAACTCCATATCTCAGACGAGCAAGGATCTGACCGGTACGGTCTTCCCGGTCCGTGTCATGGTGGATGGGAGCTACGGCAAGGTTTACATCGGCGACAAGCGCGTCGCCAACGTCCCTAACGCCAAGCTGGGACGCTCGAACAAGATCCTCTTCCAGTTCATGGCCGATGAGAAAAACCCGGCGTTTATCGGCAACGTGAGGGTGGCGGCCGGGGGCAAAAAGCTGTATGACGCCCTGGCCGAAAAGGGACGCGTCGCCACCCAAGGGATCTACTTCGATACCGGCAGTGACCGGATTCGCCCGGAGTCGAGCGGAACCTTGAAGGAAATCGAGACCATGCTGAAGGAGCACCCCGAGCTCAACCTGACCATCGAGGGGCACACCGACAGCGTCGGTTCAGCGCCGGCAAACCAGACTTTGAGCGAGAACCGCGCCGCCGCGGTTCGGCAATCCCTGATCGACAGCTACCAGGTCGACGCTGAGCGACTCCAGGCGAAGGGGCTGGGCTCGACCAAGCCGACGGCGTCCAACGACACACCCGAAGGCCGGCAGCAGAACCGGCGGGTCGAGCTGGTCAAGTCATGAAATCGAGGTGTGGCTGATCACCTCATCCCGGAGGCTTTGAGCCGCGCGCCGGTGAGTTCCAGGTCTTGCTTGCGCAACTCGGCCGCGCGCGGCCTCAAGGACTCTACTACATCGGGCGGCACAGCCCAGGCCATCTGCCTGAGATAGGCCTCAGCCTGGACTCGCTGCTCCTCCCGCAGGTTCGCCGGCATACCCTCTAGTTCGAGCGGGGTCAGGTAGTTCACGGCGCCGGAGAGCTTGGCGCGAACAAAGTTGTAGCGGGTTTCGTCCAACCCCGCTGCCTTCGCCCCGGCTCCGGCGGTGGAGCCCTCCTGTGCCTCCGCCATGATGGTGAGCTTGTCCTCGGTGGTCTTCGCCGTCTTCATCTTCGCTTCTGTCGCTTGGAGCGCCTGGATCTCGCCCTCCATCCCTTTCTGCCAGCGATCGATGTCCTCAACGGTGAGCGGCCGAGAGCTGGCATCGGCCGACGTGGCGGCTGGCTGTGTCGCGCCAGTGGTGGAAGGTGCCGCCACGGCAGTATCGCTACCCTCAGTCTCGGCCATGGCCGCGGAATCGGCGGCGGCAGCGGAATCGGCGGAAGCGGTGTCGGTGTCTCTCCTGCCGCAGCCAACGGCAGCCGTGGCAGCGAGGAGGACGACCGAAACGAGTAGTGGGCGCATGAGTAGCATGGCGGTACTCCGGATCAGCAGCCATAGAAGTGGAAGGCCCTGGGAGTTTCGGCCCCGTGCTGGCCACTATACGCGGCAGGGCCGAGGCCGTCCAGAGAGTGCGCTCAGCGGGCGACTAGCGTGGGGGTCCCCTCGACCAACCAGCCCGCTGGTGTCGCGGTTACGAGATCAAGCGAGACCTGCCGGAGTGTACCGGGCGGAGGAAGAGCTGCGTCGGGGGAGAAGACGACGTGATAGAGGGTGGGACCCGCATTCCGGGCGTGCTCGGCAATGAACTTCGCCAGCGCTCGCGGCCACCCTTCCGGTGGGGGCCTCAGGCCCGCCCCTCTCCGGTGTCGCTCCAGGGCCGCGATCGCGGCAGCACGAGAGACTCCGAGGCGGCGGTAGCGCTCGCGGAGGTGTCGTTCGTCCTCCCGCGCGCCGCCAAGCCGCGGCCGGAACAGATCGCAGGAGCAGCGGCCCGCCAGAATGCGCGCCACCGTCTGGGCATCAGGGTGAATGGATTTCAGAAGTCGCTGGTCGGACGAGGATGCCAGGTCGGCCGTAAGCCCCGGGGGAAGCATCGACCTCACCTCGCTCAGCGTGAGCGGACTGGCGAGGTAGAGGAAGTAGCACATCTAAGTCGGGAGTCAGGAGCTGGGAGTCGGGAGTTGGAAGGTTGAAATGGCGAGGTGGGTAACCAGGGCGGTAGACTGGGACCGCCGGGCCTGGGAGCCCCTGACTCCCGACTCCCGACTACTCAAATCGGCAAATCTTCCCGGACCAGCACCAGAATCGCCGCCTGCGGCACCACCAGATACTTCTTGTCCTCGAACGTGATCTCGACAGCGGCCTTGCGGAAGAAGATCGCGTGGTCGCCGACCTTGGCTTGCATACCCCGGCTCCGATTTTCCCGGATATCCACTTTCCAGGGCTCGTCGTCGAGGCTGCTCAGGTCGGCGACCGGTGTTCCCGGCCCAGTTGCAACGATCAATCCGGTCTGCACCTGCTGCGAATCGATCGCGGTTGCGGGGAGATAGAGTCCCACCCGAGTTCGCTCATCGCCGTCCTCGGGAGTGATCAGCACCCGGTCGCCCACAACCATCAGCTGTTTCTTGGGAAACTCCATTACCGCTTCCCGTTGCCTTTCGGGACCTTGCGTTTGACCTCTTTGCCCTGCCTGGCTGCCTCGGTCTGATGGACCGTCACCAGCTCCACAATGCGAAGCCGGCGAGCTCCCGCAGGCAGGCGAAGGCTCACTTCTTCCCCGGTTCTCTTGCCGCCCAGGGCTCGACCGAGCGGAGAGGCGAGCGAGATGTGGCCGTCATCTAGGTCCATCATCTCGGCCAGTACGACCATGTAGGTGTCGGTGGCGTTGGTGTCCAGGTCCAGCACCGTAATCCGGGATCCGAGGCCCACCCGGTCGGTGGGCGCCTCGGTGTTGGCGAGCTGCCCGAGCTGGTTCAGCCGCTGGTGCAGCTGTCCCAGACGAGCCTGCACGAACTGCTGCCGCTCGAGGGCCGACTTGTACTCTGAATTCTCCCGCAGATCACCCAGCTCGACGGCCTGGGCAATCGCCTGGGGCAGCAGGATATTCAACTCGTGGGTGAGCTGATCGATCTCACGACCCAGCTTCTCCCGCATCTCACGAATCATGATACTACCAGGCG
>Ga0302046_10003496_pt1 | contig 14190 bp, 16 predicted proteins | sample RVTome_11_FD_200261 | JGI IMG/M metagenome (GOLD analysis project Ga0302046, IMG submission 200261) | Soil microbial communities from uranium-contaminated site in the Upper Colorado River Basin, Wyoming, United States - RVT147D111 (version 2) ...
CGTGGCGAAAATGGAGGGCTGTGTAGCGGCCGGCGCGCGCGCCAATGTGTTCAGCAGGGCGGCGACGGCGACATGCGCCTCCGCCGGCATGCCGTCGGTGACCGGGATCGGCCGGCAGGAGAAGCCGTCGACGCCGCCGGCGGCGATGCAGGCCTCCAGCATGCGGCTCTCGGTGGCGGTGTCATGCATCAGCTCGGGCCGCGCCAGCAGCACCGCCAGCACCGCGGCGATGCCGGAGGCACCCCAGTTCGAGACCGCCGCCGTGATCAGCAGGTCGACCACGGTGGCATCCGTCGCCGCCGGCCCGTGCGGCAGCAGCCGGCGCGGCACCCCGGCGATGGCGCCGAAGCCGATCTCGTTGCCGCGGTCGCCGATGCCGACGGTAAAAATGCCGCGGCGCGCCGCCTCTTCGAAGAGGAGCCCGGCCTTGATGACGCAGTCCGAGTTGTCGCTGCCGTCGACCATGCAGTAGCGGCCCTCGGCGTTGGGGCCGTTCTTCTCGATCGCCAGCACCGCCTTCGGGGTATAGCGCTCGAAGATGCGCAGCGCCTCTTGGCGGCCCTCGGCCTCGCCGATGGGAAAGGGCAGGACGACGCAATACGGATTGCCCGGATGCGGTGGCCGGGGCGCGGCGGCGAGGCTCGCCTCGGTCATGACGTTGAGCCCGGCGGCGCGGCAGGTGGCGGTGACGATCGGTGCCATCTCCGCCTCGGTGACCACCAGCATGCGGGCGCCGAGACCCAACGCCAAGGCGCGCCCCAGGGTGGCGGCGCCGACCGGCCCGTCGGTCTCGCCATAGGGATAGAAGCCGGGCATCAGCCAGCCGCAGGTGACGATGAAATGCGTGCCCGGCGTCAGTTCCGCCCGCAGCCGTTCCGCCGCCTTCAGCGTCAGCGGCCCGCCGTAGTGATCGCAGGCGGCCCGGTAGAGCTCGCCGATGACGCCATAGCCGCTGATATCGAGGTTGATCAGCCGGTCGACGTTCCAGGCGATAGCCTCCAGCAGACGACGGCGCGGGTCGTTCTCGGTTGCCATCGGTCGCGTCAGTTCAGTTTGCCCGGCGCCGACGCGGCAGACTCGGCAGGTTGCCATCGGGCTTCGACGCGCAGCTTCCACTCCGCCCGCTCCGCCTGCTGCGACAACAGGTGCCCGAGGCTCCAGAGCGCCTTCGCCGGCAGCGTGAACTTCACCCGCTCGCCCTTATCCAGCGTGAAGCCGACGTCGATGCGCTCGCCCGCCTTGGGCGTGAACGACGCCTGCGTCACCAGGCGCGGCCCCTCGGCCATCAGCGGGTGCGGCTTGCCTTCGGCAAAGTCCTGGCTGAAGTCCGCCTGGCCGACGGCGGCTTCACGGGTGAAGCTGGCGACCTGCTGCTTCTGGTCCGGCGTCACCCCGACCTCGGCCGCCACCATCTTCGTCGCCAGCTTGTCGAGACCGTCGAGCAGCCCGCGGGTCATCCGCCTGGTGAGCAGCAGGCCGATCTCGGTGTCGTCTGGAAAGGCACCGCGAAGCAACAGGCGATCCTCCGCCACCAGGTAACTGGCCGAGAACTGCAGCTTGCGCGCCATGATCCGCCGATGACCGCCCAGGGGTTCCCTTCACGGAATCTAGGGGATTGCCCGCGCCATCGCCAGAGACGCGCCCGCGCAAGCCGCCGCCGTCGCTCAAGGAAGGTCGGCCAGAACCTGCTCCGTATGCTCCGCCGGCACCACTGGCCGGTAGACCTTGGCGATCCGGCCGTCCGGGCCGATCAGGAAGCTCACCCGCGGCGCGTGCGCGGCGCTCGCGTCCTCGACCAGCCCGTAGGCCAGGGCGACGGAACGGTCGGCATCGCTCACCAGGTCGTAGGGGAACCGGAACTTCTCCCGGAACAGGCGGTTTGCCGCCGGGGTGTCGAAGCTGGCGCCGACGATGACCGCGTTCTTGGCCTGAAAGTCCGGGATTCGATCACGGAACCCCTTGCCTTCGACGGTTCACCCGGGTGTGTCGGCCTGCGGATACCACCAGAAGACGACATGCCGGCCGCTCAATTCGGCGAGCCGGACGGTGGCGTTGTCCTGGTTCGGCAGGGCGAAACCGGGCGCCGTGGCGCCTTCCTGCAACAAGGGCATCGGTCAACTCCTCCGCGTTCGACCATACCGCTCAAGCTTGCGCGACCCCGGCGCCCGGCGTCAACGCGGGCGGTGCTACTTGGTGCCGTACATGCGGTCGCCGGCGTCGCCGAGACCCGGCAGGATGTAGCCGTGATCGTTCAATTCGCGGTCGAGCGCGGCGGTGATCAGGGGCACCTCGGGGTGGGCCTCGGCGAAGGCGGCGACGCCCTCGGGCGCCGCCAGCAGACAGACAAACTTGATCCGCGCCGCGCCTACCTGCTTGATCCGGTCGACGGCGGCGATGGCCGAGTTGCCGGTGGCCAGCATCGGATCGACGACGATGGCGAGACGGTCGGCCATGCCTTCCGGCGTCTTGAAGTAATACTCGATCGGTACCAGCGTCTTCGGATCGCGGTAGAGGCCGATGTGGGCCACCCGGGCCGAGGGCATCAGGTCCAGCATGCCCTCCAGGAGGCCGTTGCCGGCGCGCAGGATCGAGACCAGGCAGAGCTTCTTGCCGCTGATCCGCCGTGCCGTCATCCGTTCCAGGGGCGTCTCGATCTGCACCTCCTCGGTTTCAAGGTCGCGGGTCACCTCGTAACCGAGCAGCATCGATATCTCGCGCAGGATCTGGCGGAACTCGCCCGTCGGCATCCGGTTGTCGCGCAGCAGCGCCAGCTTGTGCTGGATCAGCGGATGGTCCGCCACGGTCAGGTTCTGGTGCATGCTTGGTCCTCTCAGGAAGGCCTAGAAAATGGTGCCGTCGCTGGCTATATCGAGCGCCGGCCGGCCGTCGCGGAGCCTTCGTGCAGTGTCGCGCCCGGCGGCCCAACTGCCGCCCTGCAGCACCGCCGCCAGCGGCAGGTCCTCCGGCGTCAGCCCGAGCTTGCCGCGTACCGCCCCGGCCAACCGGTCCAGGAGCGCCACCGTCAGCGCCCGCCACTCCACCACCGCCTCGTCGGCGGCCTGCAATCGCCGTTCCGGCAATGCCGGGTCGCGCGGCGCCAACACGCCGGTGTCGAGGAAGAGACCGCCGTTGCGGTACTCGGCCAAGCCGGTCAAGGCATCAAGCTCAACGACCTGCAGGCCCGTCTCCCGCAACGGCTCGATCAGCGAATAGGCGAGCCACTGCGAGAGCTTGTGGAACGGCACCAGGCCGTCGCTGGCGTCGGTGCGACGGAGGCACCGGTGCCGGCCGACGTCGCCCAAGGCCAGGCCGTCGACGACCAGCCCCGAGGGCCAGATGGCGTTGAAGGCCTCGAGCAACGCGACCAGGATCTCGCGCGCCGGCAGCCGGCCGGCGTCGGCCCGCCGCGTCAGGTCATCGTAGAGCGCTGTCAGCCGGCCGGTACGGCCGAGCGCCCGCAACAGCGCCGCCCGGCCTTGGAGGCCCGGCAGCGGGTTCTCCGGACGGACTTGCAAGTGGCGGGCCAAGGCGGTTGGTTCCAACGCCGCCAGCGCGGCGTCGTCGACCCGCGGTATGCCGGGCAAGGTGGCGAAGGCACCGGCCTCGAAAGCGCGCAGGCTGGCGACGGCCAGGCCCTCGGAGCGGCCGAGGCGGCGCCCGGTGGCGGCGTCCTCGTAGCACCAGTCCGGCCCGGCGCCGGCGTCCAGCAGCACCGAAACCACGGCCAGCTCGACTTTGCGCCTCGCCCGCCCCTCGCCGGCGAGACCCGCAAATGCCGCGGCGGCGAGATCGCGGCCGTCGAGCTCGAAGTGACGCCAGCGGCTGTGCGGCGGCACCGCCAGGTCGGGATAGTTCTCGCGGGTGACCTCCGCGACCAGCGCCGCCGCCGCGTCCAGCCGGCCCGCGTCGACGCGGAAGTGCGGCAGCTCGCCGGCTTCGCCCAGCGCCAGCAGTTCGTCCGCCCGCGTCCGCACCGCCTCCGGCGTCAGCAGGCCGGCGAGCGCGGACATCAGGCGAGACCGCGCCCCTTGAGTGCGGCCAGCGCCTCGGCCGTCGGCACGGTATCGTCGCTGTAGTAGCCCGCGCCTTTCTTGGCGGCGATCTCGACGCCGGCATCGCCCGGGATCAGCGCTTCCGGGATCGAGATCCGCTTGGCGATCTCGATGCCGTGCGCGGTGATGGCGTCGTACTTCATGTCGCTCATCGAGACGAAGCGGTCGATGCGGCGGATGCCGAGCCAGTGCAGCACGTCGGGCATCAGCTCCTGGAACCGCGCGTCCTGCACGCCGGCGACGCATTCTGTGCGCAGGAAATAGTTGGCGGCGCTGTCGCCGCCGGCCTGGCGCTTGCGGGCGTTGTAGACCAGGAACTTGGTGACCTCGCCGAGCGAGCGTCCCTCCTTGCGATTGTAGACGACGACCCCGGCGCCGCCGGCCTGCGCCGTCTCGACGCAGATTTCCAGGCCGTGCATCAGATAGGGCCGACAGGTGCAGATGTCGGAACCGAAGACGTCGGAGCCGTTGCACTCGTCGTGCACGCGGCAGGCCACCGGCTTGGCCGGATCGGCGAGCGCCGCCGGGTCGCCGACGATATAGGCCGTCTGGCCGCCGATCGGCGGCAGGAAGACTTCCAGGTCGGGGCGCGTCACCAACTCCGGAAACATGCCGGCGGTGTGCTCGAAAAGGTGCTGGCGCAAGGCGCTCTCCTCGACCCCGAAGCGCCTGGCGATGCCCGGCAGGTGCCAGACCGGGTCGATCGCCGCCTTGGTCACCGCCACCTCGCCGGTCTCGGTCAGGATGCGGCCGTCCGGCTGCAGACGACCCGCCGCCACCGCCTCGGCGATCTCGGGGATGTCGAGGCGCGCCTTGGTCACGGCGATGGTCGGCCGGATGTCCAGGCCCGCGGCCCGGGCCTCGGCGAAGACCTCGCCGGTGAGATGCCCCCAGGGATCCAGCGAGACGATCTTCTCGGCCTCACCCCATTGCGGGTGCGGGCCGATGGCGGCGGCCGGATGGGTGTCGGCGAAGTCCGGCACGTGCAGCGGGTCGAGCTGGCCGGACGAGATCGCCAGCGCCCGGTAGAGGGAATAGGCGCCGCCGTGCGTGCCGATGACGTTGCGCTGGTCGGCGTGCGTCAGCGTCGCGATCAGCGGCCCGCGCTCGGCCGGCGCGGCTGCACCCCAGCGTAGCGGCGCGATCCTGTTCGCGCCCGACCGCCGGTGCGAGGTGAGAATGATGTGGCCCTTACGCGCCATCGCTTGCCCTTACCTGAGCCGAAGCTCGTGGGCCGCGACCCGCAGCCCGGGAAAGCGGCAGAGGGTGACGGATTCGGGCCTCTAAATCAACTACTTCCGGATGACGGGCGAAGCCTGCTCAGAGCTTCGCCTGCCAGGTGCCGGTGGCGTATTCCTTGGTGACGATGTCGAAGACGACGCCGTTGGGGTCGCGGAACTTCACTTCGGTGGCGCCCTCCGGCGAGTTCGGCAGCCGCATGTGGTAGCGCCCGCCGTTCGCCTCGATGCGCTTGGCATAGCCCTCGAGGTCGTCGACCACGATGCCCATATGGTGCAGGCCGTGGAAGTCCTTGCCGCGCTCGTCGCCGGCCTGCTCGTCGGTCTTGAACTTCAGGATCGCCAGGCTCATTACCCCGTCGGAGAGCAGGATGGCGATCTCCGACTGGTGCGCCCGCTTCATCTCGAAGGTCTTCTCGTAGAACTGCGCCGCCGCCTCCATGTCGGGGACGGTGATGGCGACGTGTCGTAGCTTGCCCACGGGCGTTCTCCCTCATCGCTGCCGGCTGGCCGGAGAAAATGCTCCACCCGCCCCGGTGGCGCTGTCAAGCCGGCTTCCCCATGACGACCGGGCCGACTAGCCTTCGGAAGGGAGTCCAGGGAGGATGTCATGACCGATGCCGGCCGCGCTCAGGCGCTCGCCGAAGTGCAGAACCTCTATGCCCGCTATGCGCATGCCCTCGACGAAGGCGACGTCGCGGGCTTTCTCGACTGCTTCACCGCCGACGCCGGCATGTGGCCGAACGCGGGCCCCTTCCAGCCCGACCGTGGCCGTTTCGACCGCGAGGCGCTGGCCGGCTTCGTCGCCAAGACGGGGCGGAACCGACCGCGCCACCTGATGCTGAACGTCGCCGCCGAGGTCGCCGAGGACGACGCCGGCGCGGCGGCGAAGGCGCTGTTCCAGCTCTTCGACCCGGCGAGCGGCGAGGTCCGTGCCCTCGGCCGCTACGACGACAAGGTAGTGCGCGATGCCGACGGCGTCTGGCGCTTCGCCGAGAAGCGGGTCACCTTCCTCTGGCAGTCGGCGGCCTACCGCGCCCGCGCCGAGGCGATGCCGAAGGCTGACTAACCGTTCACGTCCAGCGCGCCGTGTCCTCGGCGTCCCTGGCGGTCAGCAGCGTGGTGGTGAAGACGGAGGTCCACTCGCAGAGATCGTAGCGCCGGCTGAGCTTGGCGCGCACCTCGGCTTCCGCCCGGTTTGCCGGCAGCTTGGAGCGCTCCCACATGGCGAGATTGGGACGGCGGGTCAGCAGCAGGCTGCGGACACCGGCGAAGGCGGTGCCTGTGGCCTCGTCGCCGGCGGGTCCGGTGCGCGCGCCGCTAAGCCGCCAGAGGCCGATCACCTCTGAATCGTACGCCTGTTCGAAACCGGGCCAGGCGGCGGCAGAGAGCTCCAGGAACTCGTCCCAATGCGCCTCGGGCGTGGCAAACCAGCGGAAGGCGTAGTTGCCCTGCCGCGCGGGCGGCGCCTCGTCGGTCGGGCGCAGGGTCGGATGCATGGTCTCGCTGGCGGCCGCCGCGACATCCTCGATACCGGCCAGCAGCGCCGCCTCGGCCTCGGCCGCCGTCGTGCCCTCTGGCCAGCGCAGGATGGCGTTCAACTCGTCGCGCGGGCGGCCGATCTGGCTGCGCCAGATGCCGTAGACCGCGTGGCCGGAGGCGGCCAGGCGCGCCGCCACCGCACGCCACCGGCGGGGCGCGGCGACGATGCGGTGATGCGCCCAGACGCCGCTCACCCGAGGTTGCGCCGGTAGAGCGCGATCAGCCGCTCCCAATGCCGTTCGGCGGCGGGCCTGTCGTAGCACCAGCGCTGGGGAAAGGCGAAGCCGTGGTGCACGCCGGGGTGAAGCTCCAATTCTCCCCTGGCACCCGATGTCTCGAGCAGGCGCTTCAGTTCTTCGACCATCGGCAGGGGCGCCAAGTCGTCGTGCTCGGCGCAAGAGATGTAGAGCTCGCCCTTCGCCTTGCCGAGGTTCCGGTGCGGGCTCTCCTCGGCCTCGCTCACCAGCCAGGTGCCGTAGAACGACGCTGCGGCCATGACCCGGCCTGGAAAGCGCGCCGCCGCCGCCAGCGCGTAGGGCCCGCTCATGCAGTAGCCGTGACAGCCGACCGGGCCGGGCTTGGTCTCGGCCTGCGCATCGACATAGGCCAGCATGGCGGCGACGTCGTCCATCACCGGCGGGATGGTCATCTTGGTGCGCACGGCGCGCATCCGCGCGTGCTCGGCGCTGCCGTGCTCCAGCACGTCGGGGCCGTACTTGGTGTCGCGGCCGGCGCGATAGTAGAGGTTCGGCAGCAGCACGACATAGCCGACCGTGGCGAGCCGGCGGGCCATGTCGCAAAGCTCTTCGCGGATGCCGGGCGCATCCATCAGGAAGAAGACCGCCGGATGCGGGCCGCCGCGTTCGGGCTGGCAGACGAAGGTCTCCATGCCGCCGTCCCTGGTTTCGATCTCCAGGATTTCCTCGATCATCGGTACCTCTCCCCGCACCCCGACTGAACCGTTGGCCGAGGTTAGGTCGGGAGGCCGCCGCTTGCCAATGCGCGGACGAGGCCCAATCATGGCCGACTTCCTGTACGGGGCCTGCGACGCATGCCGGACGAGTTCGACTACGTGGTCATCGGCGCCGGCGCGGCCGGCTCGGTGCTGGCGGCGCGGCTCAGCGAGGACCCGGGGACAACCGTCTGCGTGCTGGAGGCGGGGCCGCCCGACCGCAACATCTTCATCCACATCCCCGTCGGCTACATCAAGACGATCACCGACCCGCGGGTGAACTGGCTCTACGAGACCGAGGCGAGCCAGGGCACCGCGGGCCGCCGCCTGCCGGCGCCGCAGGGCCGCACCCTGGGCGGCACCACCTCGATCAACGGTCACATCTACAACCGCGGCCAGGCGATGGACTTCGACCGCTGGGCGCAGATGGGCAACCGCGGCTGGAGCTACGCCGAGGTGCTGCCCTATTTCCGCCGCTGCGAGGGCCGCATCGGCGCGGGCGACGACCGCTATCGCGGCCGCGACGGCCCGCTCAAGGTCACCGACCTGGACTGGAACCACCCGCTGAACGACGCCTTCGTCGCGGCCGCCGTGGCACGCGGCATCCCGCTGAACCCGGACTACAACGGCGCCTCGCAGGCCGGCGTCGGCTACTACCAGCGCGCCATACACAAGGGCCGCCGGGTGAGCGCCGCGCGCGCCTTCCTGCATCCGGCGATGACGCGGCCCAACCTGGAGGTGCGCACCGATGCCCAGGCGACGGCGGTTCTGCTCGACAGCCGCCGCGCCATCGGCGTCAGCTACGCCCGGGGCGGTGCCGGCGGCACGCCGGCCGAGGTGCACGCACGGCGCGAGGTGATCGTCGCCGCCGGCGCCATCGCCTCGCCGCGGCTGCTGCAGCTCTCCGGCATCGGGCCCGGGAGGCTGCTGCGGGAGCTTGGCATCGAGGTCAAGCACGAACTGGCGGGCGTCGGCGAGAACCTGCGCGACCACTACGCACCGCGCCTGGTGGCCAGGGTCCGGGGCGTCGAGACCGTCAACCAGCGGGTGCGCGGCGCGGCGCTGGCGGTCGAGGTGGCGAAGTGGCTGCTCGGCCGGCCGAGCGTCATCGGCCTGCAGCCCTCCCTGGTGCACGTTTTCTGGATGTCCGAGCCGGCGCTGGAACTGCCCGATATCCAGCTGCTGTTCGCGCCGGCCAGCCTGAAGGAGGGCCGCACCGGCGTGCTCGACGATTTCCCCGGCATGACCTGCGGCGTCTGGCAGCACCGGCCCGAGAGCACCGGCTACGTCCGCGCCCGCTCGGCCGACGTCTTCGAGAAGCCGGCGATCCAGCCGAACTACCTGGCCGAGGAGATCGACCGACGCGTGCTGCTGGCCGGCATGCGGCTGACGCTGGAGCTGTTCAAGGCGCCGGCCTTCGCGCCCTATTTCGAGCGCATGCACCTGCCGGCACCCGGTGCCGAGAGCGACGCCGAGCTGCTGGCATACGCGCGCGAGTACGGCGGTGCCGGCTATCACTTCTGCGGCACCTGCCGCATGGGCCCGGAAGGCGATCCGCTGGCGGTGGTGGACGCGGCGCTCCGGGTGCGCGGCCTCGACGGCCTGCGCGTCGCCGATGCCTCGGTGATGCCGACCATGCCGTCCGCCAATACCAACGCCTCGACGCTGATGATCGGCGAGAAGGCCTCGGACATGATCCGCGGCCGGGCGCCGCTGGCCCCGGCCGAGCTGTAAAGAGGGAGTAGCCATGCAATTCGGACTGCACGTCGGCACGCGCGGGGTCGGCGCCGACCCGGACAACCTGGCCCGCATCGCCCGCCAGGCCGAGAGCCTGGGCTTCGCGCACCTGGCGATCCCCGACCATATCGTCATCGCCGCCCAGGTCGACTCGCGCTACCCCTACAACGAGTCCGGCAGCTGGCCGGCGGTGGATACCGGCACCTGCCTGGAGCAGGTCGGCACGCTGATCTTCATCGCCGGCGTCACCGAGAAAATCCGGCTGCTGACCTCGGTGATGGTGCTGCCCTACCGCGAGCCGATCCTGGCGGCGAAGCTGCTGGCGACGGCGGATGTCCTCTCCAAGGGGCGGCTGACGGTGGGCGTCGGCGTCGGCTGGATGGCGGAGGAGATGACGCTGCTGCGCTCGCCCCGCTTTGCCGAACGGGGCGCCGCCTCGAACGAGTATATCGAGGCTTTCCGCGCACTCTGGACCGAGGCCCGCCCGAGCTATCGGGGCCGGCATGTCGCCTTCGAGCGCGTACGGTTCGATCCCAAGCCGACGCAGAAGCCGCATCCGCCGATCTGGGTCGGCGGCGAGACCGCGCCCGCCCGCCGGCGCGCCGGACGCCTGGGCGACGGCTGGTACCCGGTCGGCGCCAACCCGCGCGCCTGGCTCGACACGCCCGAACTCTTTGCGGCCGGCCTCGCCGAGGTGCGCGGCCATGCCGAGGCCGCCGGACGAGACCCGGGCGCCATCGACGTTGGCCTCTACGCCAACTGGTACAAGCTCGGCGAACCACAGCCGGGCCGCGAGGGCGGCCGGCGCGCCTTCACCGGCCCGGCCGAGGCGGTGCTCGAGGACCTCGCCGCCTACGCCGCCGTCGGCGTCAGGCACCTGGTGATCGGCTTCGAGAGCACCGAGCTTGCCCACGCCCTCGACGAGATCGAGCGCTTCGCCAGCGAGGTCATGGCGAAGACGGGTTGAGGCGGCTCAGATGTAGATCGAATAGCCGCCGTCGACCGGGATCGCGGTGCCGGTGACGAAGTCGGACGCGGCGCTGGCCAGGAAGACGGCGATGCCGCAATGGTCGTCGGCCTCGCCCCAGCGCCCGGTCGGCGAGCGCGAAAGCACGCGTTCGTGCATGTCGGGCATATCCGCGCGCGCCCTGCGGGTCAGCTCGGTGTCGATCCAACCCGGCAGCACGGCATTGGCCTGGATGTTGTCCTTGGCCCAGGCGCTGGCGAGCGACTTGGTAAGCTGCACCAGCCCGCCCTTGGACGAGGCGTAGGGCGAGGACACGGCGGCGCCGAAGAGCGAGTACATCGAGCCGATGTTGATGATCTTGCCGCCGCCGACCTTCTTGAACTCCGGATAGGCGGCCTGGCTGCAGACGAAGGCGCTGGTCAGGTTGGTCTCCAGCACCAGGTGCCATTCCTCCAGCGTGTAGTCCTGCGGCGGCTTGCGCACGGCGGTGCCGGCGTTGTTGACCAGGATGTCGAGACGGCCGAAGCGCTCGACGGTGCGGGCGATCATCGCCTTGCAGGACTCCGGCTCGCGCACGTCGACGACGACCGAGTCGGCCTCGGCGCCGAGAGCCTGCAGCGCTTCGACCGCGGCCGCGTTCTTTTCGGCGTTGCGCCCGGCGACCATGACGCTGGCGCCGGCCTCGGCCATGCCGCGTCCCATCGCCAAGCCGATGCCGCCGTTTCCGCCGGTGATGCACGCCACCCGGCCGTTCAGGTCGAACAGTCTCATGCTATGCTCCCTCGTCCCGCAGCCGCCGCCATAGTGGGCCGAATTCCGGGCGCTGTCGAACCGTCGGCCGTGCCGGATCGGGGAGGAAGATGGCACGATTGACCTACCTATCGCGTTGTCTCCGACTGTTCTTGGCGCTCGCCGCTTCGCCCTCTACCGCGGGCGCCGCCGAGGCGCGGCTGCCGATCTTCGATACCCACATGCACTACAGCGAGCCCGCCTGGTCGGCCTACCCGCCGGAGGCGGTGCTGGCGGCCATGCGGCAGGCCGGGGTGGCACGGGCCGTGGTCTCGTCGACGCCCGACGACGGCACCCTGAAGCTGCTGGCCGCCGACGGGCAACGCTTCGTGCCCGAGCTTCGGCCCTACCGCGGCACCGTCGGCTCGGGCAACTGGACCGCCGACGCCGCGACACCCGGATACCTGGAGGCGCGCCTGGCGCGGACCCGCTACTTCGGCATCGGCGAATTCCACCTGCACGGCGCCGACGACGTCAGCGAGGTGGTGCTGGCGACGGCCGACCTGGCGCTGGCGCACGACATCCCGCTGCACGTGCACGCCGGCGCCGCACCGGTCGAAGCCCTCTTCGCCGCCCGGCCGGCGTTGAAGATACTCTGGGCGCACGCCGGCATGTCCTCACCGGCGGCGGAGATCGCCCACCTGTTGGACCGTCACGCGAAGCTCTGGGCCGAATTGTCCTTCCGCGCCGCCGACGTGGCGCCGGGCGGACGCATCGACGACGAGTGGCGTGCCCTGTTGCTGCGCCACGCCGGGCGCTTCATGATCGGTACCGACACCTACGTCACCGGGCGCTGGGCGGATTATGCCGGGCTGATCGAGGCGCACCGTGCCTGGCTGGTGCAGCTGCCGACGGACGCCGCCGAGCGCATCGCCTGGCGCAATGCCGCGGCGCTTTACGGCGATGGCGGATTGGCGGAGCTGAAGCCATGAAGGTCGACATGGGATGACGGCGATCCTGCGCGAAGAAGCCGGCCTTGCGGAGCCGGCAGCGGTCGCAACCGGGCCGATCGCCTGGACCCGCGCGAGCCTTGCCGGCGACGCCGGCCAACTGAGGCTCGACGACGATGTACTGGCCGAAATCGAGCGGCTCGCCGGCGAACTCAAGGCCAATCCGCTGCCGGTGCCGGCGCTCGATCCGGCCGACTTCGTGCTGCCCGCCTGCCGCGCCCTGATGGCCGAGGCGAAGTCGATCCTGGAGCGGGGCGTCGGCTTCGTCATCCTCGATCGGCTGCCGGTGGCGCGGCTCGGACCGGAGCGGGCGACAGCGATCTACTGGTTGTTGGCTTCGATGCTGGCGCGGCCGGTGGCGCAGAATTGGGCCGAGGGCCGGCTCGTCTACGACGTCCGCGACAGCGGCAAGGCCTTCGGCTACGGCGTCCGCCCGGACATCACCAGCCGGCACCAGAACTTCCATACCGACAACTCCTACAACCTGGTGCCGCCGCGCTATGTCGGCCTGTTGTGCCTGCAGGTGGCGGAGGAAGGCGGCATCAGCGGCCTTGCCAGCCTGGTCAGCGCACACGAGGAGATGCGCTGTCGCGCCCCCGACCTGTTGTCCCGGCTCTACCGCCCCTACCTGTTCGACCGGCAGAACGAGCACGCGCCGGGCGCCGAGAAGGTGCTGAGCCATCCCTTGTTCGACGTCCGCAACGGCGAGCTGCGCGGCCGGCTGTCGCGCGGGCGCACGCTTGCCGGTTACGAGCTGGCCGGCGCGATGCCGGACGAGGAGGGCCTGGCGGCGCTCGATCTCCTGGAGACGATCCTGGAAGACCCCGCCTTCAACCGCGACTTCGTCTTCCGGCCGGGACAGATGCAGTTCGTGCACAACCTCTGGTGCGGTCACCGCCGCACCGGTTTCCGCGATGGGCCGGAGCGGCGGCGGCATCTGGTGCGGCTCTGGCTGCGCGACGAAGGCCGCCGTTTCTACAACGGCTGAACCGGCAAAAACGTGTAGGATGCGGGTGCGATAACGGTCGCACAAAGGGGGGAACTGCGGTGATGGCATTCATGACGTCGCTTTTGCGTTTCTTCGTCGCCATCGGCATTGCGCTCTGGATCATTGCCGGCGGCGTCTTCGGCTGGTTCTATGAGACGCTTCCGGGCGCCGCCGGACAACTGAGCGTCGCGGCGCCGGCGATGCCGGTGGCGGAGCCGACATTGGCCCTGCGTATCGTCGGCAGCCTGGTCGGCTGCGTCGTCGGCCTGTTCTTCGCCACCGTCACCTTCGGCGTCATCGCGTTGATGCTGGACATCCGTGACCGGCTGGTGATCATCGCCGACAGCGCCCAGGGTGGTCGCCGCGTATCGCTGGACAGCTAGACGATACCGCGAGGCTCGCGGACACGGGCGGGTAGGGAGTAGAGGGATGCCCCTTCTGGGCCGGGGAGCGATGGTGTTCTGGCACGACATCGCCGAGGGCGACGAGGATTACAATCACTGGCATGCCTTCGAGCATATGCCCGAGCGCGTCGGCATACCCGGCTTCCACCGCGGCCGGCGCTATCGCGCCAGCGACGGCGCACCGGCTTACTTCAACATGTACGAGACCGAGAGCGCCGCGACGCTTACCTCCGAAGCCTACCTCGAACGGCTCAACAGCCCGACGCCCTGGACCACGGCCTCGCTGCCGAAGTTCCGCAACTCCAACCGCACCCTCTGCCGGGTCGGCGCCAGTTTCGGCAAGGGGCTCGGCGGCGCGCTGATGACGGTGCAACTGGCGCCGGCGGAAGGCCGGGCGGCGGCGCTGCGGGACTGGCTCTCAGGATTGCTGGCCGAGCTAGTGACGCGCCCGGGTATCGTCGGCGGTCACCTGCTGGAAGCGGACGAGGCGGCGAGCCGCACCGAGACGGCGGAGAAGGCGCTGCGCGACCGGCCCGACGAGGTGGCGGATTGGGTGGTGCTGGTAGAGGCC
>Ga0302046_10003497_pt1 | contig 14189 bp, 11 predicted proteins | sample RVTome_11_FD_200261 | JGI IMG/M metagenome (GOLD analysis project Ga0302046, IMG submission 200261) | Soil microbial communities from uranium-contaminated site in the Upper Colorado River Basin, Wyoming, United States - RVT147D111 (version 2) ...
CTCCTGCTGAGCTTGTCGAAGCATGAGGCGGCTCGGTCCCTGCGTATCCTCACACCCGCACCAGGTGCACCTCGGTATGCGGGCGCTTGCCGGAGATCTGGCGGAGCGCGCGGCGCACGGCGCGGCGCGCGGCTTCGCTGACCTGCTCGTCGTCGTTGCGGTCGCGGTCCGAGAGCGCGTTCACCGCGTCGGCGACAGCCTCGACCACCGGCGGCAGGATGGCGTCCTCGCGCTCGCCCGGCTCGATGCCGTGCAGGCTGACGATCGGCAGCCCGTGCAGCTCCCCGTCCCGGCCGAGGATCACGGTCGCCACCGCGCTGCCGTGGTAGATCATGCGCCGGCGGTCGCGGATCGCGCTGCTCTCCAGGTCGACGAGATGCCGGCCGTCGACGGCGAGGCGGCCGGTGAACACCTCGTCGATGATCTCCGCCCGTCCCGGCGCGAGACAGACCATCGCGCCATTCTGCACCACCACCGCCTCCGGCACCTGGCATTCCAGCGCCAGCTTGGCGTGCGCCACCAGGTGGCGCGGCTCGCCATGCACCGGCACGGCGATGCGCGGCCGGATCCACTGGTACATCTGCGCCAGCTCGTCGCGCGCCGGGTGGCCCGAGACGTGGACATGCTCCTCGTTCGTGGTGACGACCTGGACGCCGAGCTCGCTCAGCCGGTTGTGCATCCGGTTGATGGAGATTTCGTTGCCCGGGATGATGCGGCTGGAGAAGATCACCGTATCGCCGGATTCCAGCGAGACCTCCGGGTGGTCGCCCGCCGCGATGCGCGCCAGCGCCGAGCGCGGCTCGCCCTGGCTGCCGGTGCAGATCATCAGCACCTTATCGCGCGGCATATAGCCGACGTCGCGCTCGCCGAGGAAGGGCGGGATGTCGCGCAGGTAGCCGGTCTCCTTCGCCGCCTCGTAGATGCGCCAGAGCGAGCGGCCGACCAGCGCCACGTCGCGGCCGTGCGCCGCGCCGACCCGGGCGAGCGTCTCGAGCCGCGCCACGTTGGAGGCGAAGCAGGCGACCGCGACGCGGTTCTCGTAGCGGCCGACGATGTCGAGCAGCGTGTCGCGCACGTCGGCTTCGGAGCCGGAATCGCCCGAGACCAGCACGTTGGTGGAGTCGCAGACCATCGCCAGCACGCCCGATTCGCCGACGCGGATCAGCGCCTTCTCGTCCGCGGTCGGCCCGACCAGCGGGTCCGGGTCGAGCTTCCAGTCGCCGGTATGCATGACGCGGCCGACCGGCGTCTCGATGACCAGCGCGTTCGGCTCCGGGATCGAATGGGTGAGCGTGATCAGCTCGATGGCGAAGGGGCCGACGGTAAAGCGCCCGCTCAGCGGGATCTCGGTCAGCGGCACGCGCTCCAGCAGCCCGGCCTCGGCGAGCTTGCGGCGCAGCACGGCGGCGGTGAAGGGCGTCGCGTAGACCGGGCAGCGCAGCCGGTCCCAGAGATAGGCCACGGCGCCGATATGGTCCTCGTGCGCGTGCGTCAGCACGAGACCGACGAGCTGGTCGCGGCGCTCCTCGATGAAGGACGGGTCCGGCATGATCACGTCGATGCCCGGCGTCGAGGCGTCGCCGAAGGTGATGCCGAGGTCGACCATCAGCCAGGCGCCGGCGTGGCCGTAGAGGTTGAGATTCATGCCGATCTCTCCCGCCCCGCCCAGCGGCAGGAACAGGAGCTCGGCATCCCCCGGCGTCCCGGTGTCGAGATAGCGTGTCACGATTTCCGGTTCCTCCGGTGGATTTGTTCGAGGCCGCGCACCGTCATGTCCGAGTCGTACGCCTCGATCACGTCGGTGGCGTCGGTAAACAGAGGCGCCAGGCCGCCGGTCGCGACCACGCGGAGCGATTCGCCGGCCTCCTCGCGGATGCGCTTGACCACGCCTTCGATCATCGCGATGTAGCCCCAGTAGACGCCGGACAGCATCGCCGGCACGGTGGCCTTGCCGATCACCCGGTCGGGCTTGCGGATGTCGATGCGCGGCAGAAGCGCGGAGGCCATATAGAGCGCGTCGACCGACAGATGGATGCCGGGCGCGATCACGCCGCCGCAGAAGTTGCCGTCCTTGTCGGTGACGTCGAAGCTGGTCGCCGTGCCGAAGTCGACGATGATCAGCGATCCGCCAAAGCGCGCGAAGGCCGACGCCGCGTTGACCAGCCTGTCCTCGCCCACCTGGTCCGGGCGGTCGACGAGCGCCTTGACCCCGAGATCGAGCTTGGGGTCGCCGACCATCATCGGCTCGACGTTGAAGTATTTCTGGCACAGCCGCACCAGGTTGAAGCGCGCCGCCGGCACCACGCTGGCGATGATCGCCGCGTCGATCTGCTTCGGCTCGAGCCCGCTGAGCGACATGAGCTGGGTAAGCCAGACGGCGTATTCGTCGGCGGTGCGGCGCGGGTTGTTGTGGTAGCGCCACGAGCCCTTCAGCACGGTCCCGTCGAAGACCGCGAAGACGACGTTGGTGTTGCCGGAGTCAATGGCGAGCAGCACGGTCTTGGTACCCACCTTTCATGGATCGATCACGGAAAGAACACGTCCCCGGCCGAGATGGTCCGCTCGGTCCCGTCGGCCAGCCCGAGCCGGAGCGCGCCTGCCGCGTCCAGCCCCTCGAACCGGCCGCGGATATCCTCGCGCGGCAAGCGGACGAAGATATCCTCCCCCAGCCCGCGCGCCCGGGCCAGCCAGGCCTCCCGGACCGGCTCGACGCCGGCAGTTTCCCACCGCGCCCGCCAGTGGCGCAAGTTTTCCAGCAGGGCGACCAGCACCGGGCCGACGGAGACCGGCACGCCCCGCTCGGCGGCAAGATCGGTCGCCGCCTGGCCTTCCACCTCGGGATGGGCGGCCACGTTCACGCCGCAGCCGAGCACGACCCAGTCGACCTGTTGCCGGCGGTCGCCGGAGGCTTCGAGCAGGATGCCGGCGATCTTGGCGCCGCCGACCAGCACGTCGTTCGGCCATTTGTGCTCGATCCGGCGCCCGGCCGGCACGAAGCCGGCAACCGTGTCCCCGACCGCCACGGCGGCGACCAGGGAAAGCGCCGCCGCATGCGCCAGCGGCACATCGGGGCGCATGACGACCGAGCAATAGAGGTTGCCTTGGGGAGAGACCCACTGCCGGCCCCGGCGCCCGCGGCCGGCGCTCTGGCTCTGTGCCCAGACGACGGTGCCGTCGGCCGCCCCCTCCCCGGCCAGCCGCACGGCCTCGTCGTTGGTCGAGGGCACGCTTTCCAGCGCGACCAGCGCGTAGCCTTTCGGGACGGGCGGCATCTGAGACGGAAGCGGCGCGTGCATGGTCATGGCCGCCGCCCGGCGGTCTAGCGTTGCAGCAGCGACGCCGCGGCGGCGTCGGCGATGTCGACCACCGGCGAGAGGCCGACGAAGAACAGCAGCGTGACCACCGCGGTCACCGTGAGCACGGCGGCGATGCCCTTGCCGATCGGCGTGTCGAACGCCTCCCCCGCCTCGTCGAAATACATCACCTTAACAATGCGCACATAGTAGTAGGCGCCCACGACGCTGGCGACGACGCCGACGACCGCGAGGGTCACGAGACCGGCCTGGATCGCCGCCATGAACACGTAGAGCTTGCCGAAGAAGCCGGCGAGCGGCGGGATGCCGGCCATCGAAAACATGAAGATCAGCAGCGCGAGCGCCATGCGCGGGTTGGTCTTGCCGAGGCCGGCAAGGTCGTCGATCCCCTCGACCATGCTGCCCTGGCGGCGCATGCTGAGGATACAGGCGAAGGTGCCGATATTCATGACGAGATAGATCGTCATGTAGACCAGGACCGCGGTCACCCCCGCGCGGCCGCCCGCCGCCAGGCCCATCAGGGCGTAGCCGACATGGCCGATTGAGCTATAGGCCATCAGCCGCTTGATATTGGTCTGGTTGATCGCGGCCAGCGCGCCCAGCACCATCGACAGCATGGAGATGACGACGATGACCTGGCGCCAGTCGGCGATCATGCCGTCGAACGGGCCGATCATGACGCGCAGGAACAGGCCGATCGCCGCGATCTTCGGCGCCACCGCGAAGAAGGCGGTGACCGAGGTCGGCGCCCCTTCGTAGACGTCCGGCGTCCACATGTGGAACGGCACCGCCGACACCTTGAACGCCAGCCCGGAGATCAGGAAGACGAGGCCGATCACCAGCCCGATCGGCGCCTGGCCGGACGACGACACGACTTTGGCGATCATCGGGAACTCGGTCGTCCCGGTATAGCCGTAGATCAGGCTGCAGCCGTAGAGCAGCATGCCCGAGGACAGCGCGCCGAGGACGAAGTATTTCAGGCCGGCCTCGGTCGAGCGCAGCGAATCCCGCTGGAAGGCGGCGATCACGTAGAGCGACAGGCTTTGCAGCTCGAGCCCGAGGTAGAGCGCGATGAGGTCGTTCGCCGACAGCATCATCATCATGCCGAGCGTCGCGAACACAATCAGCACCGGATACTCGAAGCGCGTGATGTTCTCGCGGCGGAGAAAGCGGTCGCTCATGGTCAGCGTGACGATCGAGCCGATCAGCGCCAACGCCTTCATGTAGATGCCGAAGCCGTCGACGATGAACAGCCCGTTCAGCGCCGTCCCGCGCCCGCCGAGATTGATCAGGACCAGGACAAGCGTGGCGACCAGCGCCGCGACGGCGAAGCTGCTCACCGCCTTGAAGGCGCGCTGCGCCGGCGCGAAGACGCCCAGCATCATCAGCGCCATGGCGAACAGCGCGAGGAAGATCTCCGGCAGCGCCGGGAGAAGGACGGGCAGTTTCATCGGCGGCCTCCCGCTGCGTGCAGTACGCGCGCGTCTTCGGGATTCCCTCTCCGCCCCTGGGGGCGGAGAGGGTCAGGGTGAGGTGGGGGATTGTCGAGTTTGGCGCGTCGAACGGCGGGTTGGCACATCGACCCCACCTCACCCGGCGCGCTTTGCGCGCCACCCTCTCCGCCCCTCCGGCGGAGAGGGTTATTCCGGAGCGTTATGGGACGTCGTGCCTGATGAATGCTTGCCATGGCGCGCACCTCACCTCACCGCCACGGCGGCCGCGTTGCCGGCCGCCGCGATCGCCGCGTTGTAATCCGCGATCAGCTTGGCGACCGATACCTCGATCGGCAGCATGAACGAGAGCGGATAGATCCCCATCCACAGCACGACGAAGACCAGCGGCGCAAAGACGGCGATCTCGCGCAGGTTCAGGTCGCGGATCGACTTGAGCGATTCCTTGGTCAGCTCGCCGAAGATCACCCGGCGGTAAAGATAGAGCATATAGGCGGCGCCGAGGATCATGCCGGTCGCGATCAGCGCGCAGACCCAGGTGTTGACCTGGAATACGCCCACCAACACCAGAATCTCGCCGACGAAGCCGCTGGTCCCCGGCAGGCCGACCGAGGCAAGCGTGAACAGCATGAAGACCGCGGCATATTTCGGCATGCGGTGGACCAGCCCGCCGTAGGTTGCGATGTCGCGGCTGTGCATGCGGTCGTAGACCACGCCGACGCAGAGGAACAGCGCGGCCGAGACGACGCCATGGCTCAGCATCTGGATGATCGCGCCGGTGACCGCCTGCTGGTTCATGGCGAAAATGCCGACCGTCACGAATCCCATATGGGCGATCGAAGAGTAGGCGATCAGCTTCTTCATGTCCTCCTGCGCCAGCGCCACCAGCGAGGTGTAGATCACCGCGATGACGCTGAGCGCGAAGATGAAGGGCGCGAAATACTCGGACGCCACCGGCAGCATGCCGACCGAGAAGCGGAGGAAACCGTAGCCGCCCATCTTCAGCAGCACGCCGGCCAGGATCACCGAGCCCGCGGTCGGCGCCTCGACATGGGCGTCGGGCAGCCAGGTGTGGACCGGCCACATCGGCACCTTGACGGCGAAGGAGGCGAAGAAGGCGAGCCACAGCCAGGTCTGGAGCTGCGGGTCGACGTGCGTGATCAGCAGCGTGGCGATGTTGGTCGTGCGCGCCTCGAGATAGAGCGCGATCAGCGCCAGCAGCATCAGCATCGAGCCGAGCAGCGTGTAGAGGAAGAACTTAAAGGCCGCGTAGACCCGCCGCGGCCCGCCCCAGATGCCGATGATCAGGAACATCGGGATCAGCACCGCCTCGAAGAACACGTAGAAGACGACGAAATCCAGCGCGCAGAACATTCCGACCATGAAGCATTCGAGGACCAGGAAGGCGATCATGTATTCGCGCACCCGGACCTTGATCGCATCCCAGCTCGCCAGCACGCAAATCGGCGTCAGGAAGGTCGACAGCAGCACGAAGAACAGCGAGATGCCGTCGATGCCCATGTGGTAGGCGATGTTGTATTCCGGGATCCAGGTGACCAGCTCCTCGAACTGGAAGTCCGGGCTGGCGTAGTCGAAATTCGCCCAGACATAGAGCGATTCGAAGAAGGTGAAGAGCGAGACCCAAAGCGCCGCCCAGCGCGCGTTGCGCGCGACGTCCTCTTCCGAGCCGCGCACCACGAGCAGGATGAACAGCGCGCCGACGAGGGGCGTGAAGGTGACGACGCTGAGGACGCCGACATTGTCCATCGGCCGCTAGCCCCCCGCCCGCCGGTACATGTACCAGGTCACCAGCGCGACGATGCCGATCAGCATCGCAAACGCGTAGTGGTAGACGTAGCCGGTCTGCAGCCAGCTCGCCCGGCGCGAGAGCAGCCGCGTCGCCGAGGCCACGCCGTCCGGCCCGACGCCGTCGATCAGTGCGCCGTCGCCCGACTTCCAGAAGCCGAAGCCGAGCACGAAGGCCGGCTTGACGAGGACGCGGTCGTACAGCTCGTCGAAATACCACTTGTTGAAGGAGAGCTCGTAGAGCGGCCTGAGCCGGGTCGCCAGCATCTTCGGCAGTCCCGGACGCAGCACGTACATCAGATAGGCGAGGCCGATCCCGGCGAGCGCCATGACCAGCGGCAGCAGCTTGACCCAGAGCGGCGCATGGTGCGCATCGGCCAGCGCGGTGTGCGTCGGCAGGACGAAGATCGACTGCCCCCAGAACGCGGCCACGCCCTCGCCGACGAAGGCGTTGTAGGCGATGGCGCCCGCGACGACGGAGCCGACCGCGAGCACGACCAGCGGCACCCACATGATCGGCGGCGCCTCGTGCACATGCGCCATCGTCTTCTCATCGCAGCGCGGCTTGCCGTGGAAGGTCATCAGGATCAGCCGCCAGGAATAGAAGGCGGTCATGATCGCCGCCGCGATGCCGAGCCAGAAGGCGTATTGCCCGATCGGCGAGTGCGCAGCCCAGGCGGATTCCAGGATCACGTCCTTGGAATAGAAACCGGCGAAGCCGAACACGCCGGGGATGCCGATGCCGGCGAGCGACAGGCTGCCGATCCACATGAAGGCGTAGGTGATCGGCACCAGCTTGTAGATGCCGCCCATCTTGCGCATGTCCTGCTCGTCCGACATGGCGTGGATGACGCAGCCGGCGCCGAGGAACAGCAGCGCCTTGAAGAAGGCATGGGTGAACAGGTGGAACATCGCCGCGCCGTAGGCCGAGACGCCGGCGGCGAAGAACATGTAGCCGAGCTGCGAGCAGGTCGAATACGCGATCACCCGCTTGATGTCGTTCTGGGTCAGCCCGATCGTGGCGGCGAAGAAGGCGGTCGACGCGCCGACGAAGGCGACCACGGCGAGCGCCGTCTCGGAATACTCGAACAGCGGCGACAGCCGGCAGACCATGAAGACGCCCGCGGTCACCATGGTCGCCGCGTGGATCAGGGCGGAGACCGGGGTCGGGCCTTCCATCGCGTCCGGCAGCCAGGTATGCAGGCCGAGCTGCGCCGACTTGCCCATCGCGCCCATGAACAGCAGCAGGCAGAGTGTCGTGATTGCCGGGTACTCGCCGTTGAGGAACAGGATGGTCGCGTCCTTCTTGGCCTCGACGCCGGCGAAGATGTCGACCAGCTCGACCGTGCCGAACAGCATGAAGACGCCGAAGATGCCGAGCGCGAAGCCGAAATCGCCGACCCGGTTTACCAGGAAGGCCTTGATCGCCGCGGCGTTGGCCGAGGGCTTCTTGTACCAGAAGCCGATCAGCAGGTAGGAGGCGAGCCCCACCCCTTCCCAGCCGAAGAACATCTGCACCAGATTGTCCGCCGTCACCAGCATCAGCATGAAGAAGGTGAACAGGCTGAGATAGGCGAAGAAGCGCGGCTTGCCGGGGTCGTGGCTCATGTAGCCGATCGAGTACCAGTGCACGACGGCGGAGACCGTGGTCACCACGATCAGCATCACCGCGGTGAGCTGGTCGACCAGCAGCGCCCAGGAGAAGACGAAGCCGGTGACGTCCATCCAGGTGAAGAGCTGCGTCGTCCGCACGTTGCCGCCGGCCGTCACGTCGAAGAAGACGATCCAGCCGAACAGGCAGGAGATCGTCAGCAGGCCGCAGGTCAGGTACATCGACGCGCGGTCGCCGATCATCCGGCCGAACAGGCCCGCGACGATCGCGCCGATCAGCGGAAGGAATACGATCGCGACGTCCATTCCGCCCTAGCCCTTCATCATGTTGATGTCTTCGACGGCGATGGAGCCGCGGTTGCGGTAGTAGACCACCAGGATCGCAAGCCCGATCGCCGCCTCCGCCGCCGCCACCGTAAGCACGAACATGGCGAAGACCTGGCCGACGAGGTCGTGCAGGAAGCTGGAAAAGGCCACGAAGTTGATGTTTACCGCCAGCAGCATGAGCTCGATCGACATCAATATGATGATGACGTTCTTGCGGTTGAGGAAGATTCCGAACAGGCCGAGCGTGAACAGGATCGCCGCGACGCCGAGATAGTGCCCGAGGCCGATTTCCAACATCAGATGCCGCTCCCCGATGGCACCTTGACCACCTCGATCGTGTCCTCCCGGCGGCGCGCCAGCTGGCGGGAGATGTCCTGCCGGCGCACGCCCTCGCGCTGGCGCAGGGTCAGGACGATCGCGCCCACCATGGCGACCAGCAGGATCAGCCCGGCCGCCTGGAACAGGTAGACGTAGTGCGTGTAGATCAGCCGGCCGAGCGCATGCGTGTTGGTCAGATGGGCCGGCGCCGGCGCGGGCGCCGCGGCAACCGCCGCCGAGTCGGACGAGAAGGTCCAGCCGGCGAAGACGAAGGCGAGCTCGGCCAGCAGGATGATGCCGATCAGGGCGCCGATCGGCAGGTATTGCAGGAAGCCCTGGCGCAGCGCCACGAAATTGATGTCGAGCATCATCACGACGAAGAGGAACAGCACCGCGACCGCGCCGACGTAGACGACGACCAGGATCATCGCCAGGAACTCCGCCCCCAGCAGCACGAACAGCGCGGCGGAATTGAAGAAGGCGAGGATCAGGAACAGGACGGAATGCACCGGGTTGCGCGACGCGATCACCATCACGCCGGCGGCGATCGCGACGAAGGCGAATACGTAGAAGGCCAGCGCCTGAATGATCATGCACCCCCCCAGTGCAACGTGGCGCGATCGCATGTAGCGGCACTGCACGAACGCCGTGCGTCCTTCGTCCCTCGACAAGCTCGGGATGAGGGGCTCAGGATGAGGTAGAATCTTCGTGGCATTGAGAACAACCTCATGCTGAGCTTGTCGAAGCACGCACGACGCCTGTCCCAATCCGTCGGATTAGCCGCGTACATCCTCGTCCCCCAATGATCGGCCGGCGTGCGGGCCCGACGTGTTTAGCGATACGGCGCATCCAATGCAATATTGGCTGCGATCTCCTGCTCCCAGCGGTCGCCGTTCTCCAGCAGCTTGGCCTTGTTGTAGAACAACTCCTCGCGGGTCTCCGTGGCGAACTCGAAATTCGGCCCCTCGACGATGGCGTCCACCGGGCAGGCTTCCTGGCAATAGCCGCAGTAGATGCACTTGGTCATGTCGATGTCGTAGCGCGTGGTGCGGCGGCTGCCGTCCTCGCGCGGCTCGGCCTCTATGGTGATCGCGAGCGCCGGGCAGATCGCCTCGCACAGCTTGCAGGCGATGCAGCGCTCCTCGCCGTTGGGATAGCGGCGGAGCGCATGCTCGCCGCGGAAGCGCGGGCTCAGCGGCCCCTTCTCGTAGGGATAGTTCAAGGTGTACTTGCGCCGGAACATGGTCCGCAGCGTCAGCGCCATGCCCTGCACCAGTTCCGCCAGCAGGAAGGACCGGGCGGTCCGGTCGAGAATAGCCATCAGGTCAGCTCCATTGTTCTGCGCCTCACAGCCCGCCGGCCGGCGGGACCTGGCCGGTCAGCATCAGCCAGCCGGCCGTCAGCACCACCCACAGCAGCGACAGCGGCAGGAAGACCTTCCAGCCGAGGCGCATCAGCTGGTCGTAGCGGTAGCGCGGGAAAGTCGCGCGCACCCAGAGGAAGACGAACAGCACCGCGGCGATCTTCAGCGCGAACCAGACCGGCCCCGGCAGCCAGGTGAACGGCGCGAACTCCAGCGGCGGCAGCCAGCCGCCGAGAAACAGGATCGCCGTCATGGCGCTCATCAGGATCATGTTGGCGTATTCGCCGAGAAAGAACATGGCGAAGGTCATCGAGGAGTATTCGACGTTGTAGCCGGATACCAGCTCGGCCTCCGCCTCCGGCAGGTCGAAGGGCGCGCGGTTGGTCTCGGCCAGCCCGGAGATGAAGAACACGACGAACATCGGGAACAGCGGCGAGAAAGCATACCAGTGGTGGAGGCCGCCGGCCTGCGCCAGCACGATCTTCGACAGGTTGAGCGAGCCGACGGCAAGCAGCACGGTGATGATGACGAAGCCGATCGATACCTCGTAGGACACCATCTGCGCCGCCGAGCGCAGCGCGCCGAGGAAGGCGTATTTCGAGTTCGACGCCCAGCCGGCCATGATGATGCCGTAGACGCCGAGCGAGGAGATCGCGAACAGGTAGAGAAATCCGACGTTGATGTCGGCCAACACCAGCCCGGCGCCGAACGGGATCACCGCCCAGGCGACGAGGCTGAGCACGAAGGTGACCATCGGCGCCAGGATGAAGATCACCCGGTTCGCGCCCGACGGGATGATCGTCTCCTTGAAGAACAGCTTGAGCCCGTCGGCGATCGGCTGCAGCAGGCCGAACGGCCCGACGACGTTCGGCCCCTTGCGGAGCTGCATCCAGCCGATGACCTTGCGCTCGGCCAGCGTCAGATAGGCGACCGACAGCAGCACCGGCACGACGATCAGGATGATGCCGCCGACGATCCAGGCGGCCGGCACAACATAGATGTCGAGGAAATCAGCCATCGGTGCCCGTCGCCTTGGCGGAATTCGCCAGCTCGTCGATGCATTTCGCCATCGTCGCCGAGGCCCGGCTGATCGGATCGGTCATGTAGAAATTCGTCACCGGCGAACGGAACGGCTCGCCGCCGAGCGGCCCGGCCTTGCCGAAGGCGCCCCAGGGCGCCGGCTCGACGGTGTCGATTGCGAGGAAGCCCGGGAACGCGGCGCGCAGCTTCACGCGCAGCGCCTCCTGGGTGTCGTAGGGCAGCGGCTTGCCGAGCTCGCCCGACAGCGCGCGCAGGATCGCCCAGTCCTCCCGCGCGTCGCCCGGCGGGAAGGCGGCGCGGAAGCCGGGCTGCACACGCCCCTCGGTGTTGACGTAGAGGCCGCTCTTCTCGGTATAGGCGGCGCCCGGCAGGATCACGTCGGCGGCATGCGCGCCGGCGTCGCCGTGATGGCCCTGGTAGACCACGAAGGCCTTCTTGAGCCTGGCCGTATCGATCTCGTCCGCACCCAGGAGATAGACGACGGCCATCTCCCCCTTCTCCGCGCTCTCCAGGATCTCCGCCGTGCCTTTGCCGCCCTGGCCCGGAACGAAGCCGAGGTCGAGGCCGCCGACCCGCGCCGCCGCGGTGTGCAGCACGTTGAAGCCATTCCAGCCCTCAGCCAGCATGCCGGTCTGCATCGCGATCTCGCGCGCCGCCGCCAGCACCGCCGCGCCGTCGCGCCGCGCCAGCGCGCCCATGCCGAGGATCAGCATCGGCCTCTGCGCCTTCTTGAGCGTCTCGGCGAAGGCGTGGCGGCCGGTGCTGAGCTGCTCCAGCGTCTCAGACCCGGCGCCGAGATAGTCGTAGTCGTAGGAAAGGTCGGCGCGCGGCCCGACGGCGGCGACCGGGAAGCCGCCGCGCAGCCAGCGCTTGCGCAGCCGCGCATTGACCAGCGGCGCCTCCCAGCGCGGGTTCGTGCCGATCAAGAGGCAGGCGTCCGCCGCCTCGATCCCCGCGATCGTGGTGTTGAACAGGTAGCTCGCGCGGACCGCCGGGTCGATCGCCGCGCCGTCCTGGCGACAGTCGAGGTCAGGCGAGCCGATCGCCGCCATCAGCCCCTTGAGCGCATACATCGATTCGACGTCGCAGAGGTCGCCGGCAAGCGCCGCCACCTTCGACGGCCCCGCCGCCTTGATGCGCGCGGCGACCGCCTTCAGCGCGTCGCCCCAGCTCGCCTCCTCCAGCTTGCCCTGCAAGTTCCGCACATAGGGCCGGTCGAGGCGCTGGCGCAGCAGGCCGTCGCAGGCGAAGCGCGACTTGTCGGAGATCCACTCCTCGTTCACGTCCTCGTTGAGCCGCGGCAGCACGCGCATGACCTCGTTGCCGCGCGCGTCGACGCGGATGTTGCTGCCGACCGCGTCCATCACGTCGACGCTCTCGGTCTTGGTCAGCTCCCAGGAGCGCGCGGCGAAGGCGTAGGGCTTGGAGGTCAGCGCGCCGACCGGGCAGAGGTCGATGACGTTGCCCGACAGCTCGGACTGGATCGCCTGCTCCAGCGTGGTGATCTCGGCGTGCTCGCCGCGGTGCAGCATGCCGATCGCATCGACGCCGGCGATCTCGGTCGCGAAGCGGATGCAGCGCGTGCAGTGGATGCAGCGGGTCATGATCGTCTTGACCAGCGGCCCCATGTATTTCTCTTTCACGGCGCGCTTGTTCTCGTGGTAGCGGCTGCCGTCGTAGCCATAGGCCATCGCCTGGTCCTGCAGGTCGCATTCGCCGCCCTGGTCGCAGATCGGGCAGTCGAGCGGATGGTTGATCAGCAGGAACTCCATCACGCCGTTGCGGGCGCGCTTGACCATCGGCGTGTCGGTGAAGATCTCCATGCCCTCGCCCACCGGCAGCGCGCAGGAGGCCGCCGGCTTCGGCGGTCCGGGCTTCACCTCGACCAGGCACATGCGGCAGTTGCCGGCGATCGACAGGCGCTCGTGATAGCAGAAGCGCGGAATCTCGATGCCGACCTGCTCGCAGGCCTGCAGCACGGTGAGGCCCGCCTCGACCTCGACTTCCTTCCCGTTGATTTTGACCTTCGGCATCCGTTGTCCTTCAGCCTCTATTCCAAAGCTGTCCCATTGCCGTCACTCCGCCGCCACCGCGGGCCTGCTTTGTTTCTTGTCGAGGATGCGCCGCTCGATCTCGCCGCGGAAATGGCGGATCAGCCCTTGCACCGGCCAGGCGGCGCCGTCGCCGAGCGCGCAGATGGTGTGGCCTTCGACCTGGCCCGCCACGTCGAGCAGCGTCTCGATCTCGCCGACCTCCGCGTCGCCCTTCACCATGCGCTCCAGCACCCGCCACATCCAGCCGGTGCCTTCGCGGCAGGGCGTGCACTGGCCGCAGCTCTCGTGCTTGTAGAAATAGGCGAGACGCGCAATCGCCTTGACGATGTCGGTCGACTTGTCCATCACGATCAGCGCCGCGGTGCCGAGCCCGGACTTCACTTCCTTCAGCGCGTCGAAGTCCATCAGGACCTCGTCGCAGATCGACTTCGGCAGGAGCGGCGTCGAGCTGCCGCCCGGGATCACGGCGAGCAGGTTGTCCCAGCCGCCGCGCACGCCGCCGGCATGCTTGTCGATCAGCTCGCGCATCGGGATCGACATCGCCTCTTCCACGTTGCACGGCTTGTTCACGTGACCGGAGATGCAGAATATCTTGGTGCCGGCGTTGTTCTCGCGCCCGAAGCCGGTGAACCAGCTTGCGCCGCGCCGCAGGATGGTCGGCGCGACCGCGATGCTCTCCACGTTGTTCACAGTGGTCGGGCAGCCGTAGAGGCCGGACATCGCCGGGAACGGCGGCTTCAGCCGCGGCATACCCTTCTTGCCCTCGAGGCTTTCCAGCAGCGCCGTCTCCTCGCCGCAGATATAAGCGCCGGCGCCGCGGTGGACGTAGACGTCGAAGGCCCAGCCCGTGCCGCAGGCGTCCGGGCCCAGCAGCTTCGCGTCATAGGCCTGGTCGACGGCGGCC
>Ga0302046_10003498_pt1 | contig 14186 bp, 6 predicted proteins | sample RVTome_11_FD_200261 | JGI IMG/M metagenome (GOLD analysis project Ga0302046, IMG submission 200261) | Soil microbial communities from uranium-contaminated site in the Upper Colorado River Basin, Wyoming, United States - RVT147D111 (version 2) ...
TGCCGCGATCCGGCGAGGTGTCACACTGGCGGGCGGCTTGCCGTTCACGTTTCCCACCATCTCGCTGCACGAGTCGTTCGCGTATCCGACCAGTATGCTGCTGCGCAATCTGATGGCGATGGACACCGAGGAGATGCTGCGTGCGCTGCCGCTCGACGCGGCCGTGCTCGTCGGTGGCTGCGACAAGACGCTGCCGGCCCAGATCATGGGTGCCGTGAGCGCTGACGTGCCGGTACTCCTCGCGCCCGTCGGACCCATGCTCGCCGGCACGGATGGCGGCGAACGGCTGGGCGCGTGCACCGACTGTCGGCGCCTGTGGTCCGCGCATCGCGCCGGTGAAATCGATGCTGCCACGATCGAACGCGCACAGTCACAGCTGATGCCCACGCACGGTACCTGCATGGTGATGGGCACGGCCAGCACCATGGCGAGCCTGGCCGAGACGCTCGGATTCGTCCTGCCCGGCGGCAGCACGATTCCCGCCGTGCACTCCGAGCGGCTCCGCTTCGGCGAGCGCAGCGGCCGGCTGGCTGTCGCGCTGGCGAAACAGCAGCCTGCACTGTCGCCGCGCGCGCGAATCACGGAGGCCGCACTCGGCAACGCGATCATCGTGCTGCAGGCACTGGGCGGCTCCACCAACGCGCTCATCCACCTTGCCGCCATTGCGGGCCGGGCCGGACTCACGCTCGACCTCGATGCGGTCGATCACGCAGGACGCGAGATACCGGTCCTCGTCGACCTGAAGCCCATCGGCACTCAGTTCATGGAGGACTTCCATCGTGCTGGCGGACTGCCGGCGCTGATGCGGCGACTCGCGTCTCGGCTGGATCTCTCGGCAACAGCCGCCGATGGCCGCACACTGCACGAGGTGATCCATGCGTGGCCCGCCCGCGTCGACGCCAACGTCATTCGCGGCATGGACAATCCGGTCGCACCAGGCGAAGCGCTGGCTGTGCTGCGCGGCTCGCTCGCGCCGCAGGGCGCGGTGCTGAAACGTGCAGCGGCCAGCAGTGACCTGCTCCAGCACGAAGCGCCGGCCCTCGTCTTCGATGGCATCGAAGATCTCGCCGCCCGCATCGACGATCCCGCTTTGCCCGTGACACCCGAACACGTGCTCGTCCTGCGTGGTGTCGGTCCCGTTGGCGGGCCCGGTATGCCGGAAGCCGGATCGATTCCCATTCCCGCGAAGCTCGCACGCGCCGGCGTCAAGGACATGGTCCGCATCTCCGACGCGCGCATGAGCGGCACGGCGTACGGCACGGTCATCCTGCACGCGGCACCCGAGGCCGCGGTCGGTGGCCCGCTCGCATTCGTCCACGACGGCGACCGGATCCGCCTCGACTTTGCCGCCCGCCGGCTGGATCTGCTGGTCGACGACGATGAGCTGGCTCGCCGGCGCGCTGCGTTCCGCCCGCCTTCGCTGCCCGCACGCGGCTACGCACGATTGTTCGCCGAACATGTGCTCCAGGCCGACCGCGGCTGCGACTTCGATTTCCTCGTCGCCGAACACGCGCGTTGACAGCCATGCCCGCTGCGGCGTGGGACTGTCACGCCCACGTGTTCGAAGACCGTGACCGCTATCCGCTCTCGAGTGGACGCGGCTACGAGCCGACCGCCGCACCCCTCGACGACTATCTCGCCCTGCTCGACGGTCACGGCCTGGCGCACGGCGTCCTCATTCAGCCGAGTGTCTACGGCTTCGACAATCAGTGCATGCTCGATGCGCTCGATCGCGCCGGCGGCCGTCTGTCCGGTGTCGCCGTTCCGGCGCCGGACGCGACGGCGCGCGAGCTGGAAGCCATGCACGGGCGGGGCGTGCGCGGCGTCCGCTGCAACCTCATCAATCCGGGCGGCCTCCAACCCGCTGTCGCGATGCGCTGGCAGCCGCTGCTGCGCGCGCTCGGCTGGCACGTCGAATTGCACATCGCGGTCGGCGACGTCGATGACCTGCGCCCACTCGTCCGCCAGTTCGACGTACCCGTCGTGATCGATCACATGGGCCGGCCACGACCCGGCCACGCCGATCCTTCGTCACCGCGACTGCGCCAGCTCGTCGAACTCGTCCGCAATGGCGAAAGCCTGGTCAAGCTGTCTGCGCCCTACCGGCTGTCCGACGGACCGCCACCCTGGAGCGACGTCTCGCCTCTCGCGCGCACACTGCTCGATGCGAACCCGACCGCGTGTCTGTGGGCGAGCGACTGGCCACACGTCGACACACCATCGAGCGTACACGTGGACGAGCTGCTCGCTGCGCTGGAAATCTGGTGTCCCGACCCGGGACCCAGGCGAACCGTGCTCGTCGAAACGCCCGCAAGGCTGTACCGCCCGGACTGACGCAAGCTGAAGCGCCGTCATGGGCCGTGCGCTTCATTCGTCGTCACGTTGCGCGTCAGCACGGCGCATCCAGCCATGGCGCCGCCCCGCTCGACTCGGGCGTTCGCGATGAGTGAAGACCGTCACCGTAGCGCAACCCGGACGGCGGTTTCAGCCGCGCGGCAGCACGACTGGCGGCTTGACGACGACCGTTCGTGACTGGCGCGTTCCACCCGCCTCGAGCACGACCGTGTACTCGCCGGCCGCGACCGGCTGACTCTGCTCATCACGAAGGTTCCAGACGATGCGCCGGATGCCGCCCCGGTCATTCGACTGGCTACGGGTGTCGAGCGAGCGCACCAGCGCACCTTGTGCGTCCGTGATCCGCAGTGTGAACGTGCTGTTCGCGGCGTCCTGAACGTAGACGTCGATCAGCACGCCGTTGGGCTCGTTGGGCGTCGTGAGGTGACGGTAGCCGAAGAGCCGGTAGTTGCCCCAGCCGCTTTCGACGCGCAGTCCCTTGGCCTCGGGCGTAAACAGGTGGCTGTCCTCGGCGAGCACGGTCTCGGTAAGCTGCTGGAGAGGTGTGATGTCCGTGACGTACAGGCCGCGCCCGTGCGTGGCGACGACCAGGTCGTTCTCGCGCGGATGGATGACGAGGTCGCGCACCGGCACGGCAGGCATGTTGCTCTTCATGCGCACCCAGCGATTGCCGCCATCAATGCTGGCGAACAGACCATGGTCCGTGCCCAGGAACAGCAGTCCGGCATTGCGCCGGTCCTGCACGATCACGTTGGCCGATGCAGCCGGCAGGTCGGCGGCAAGGCTGCGCCAGCTGGCACCGTAGTCATCGGTGCGGAAGACGAACGGACGGAAGTCGTCGCGCTGGAAACCGGTGATGGTGACGAACGCAGTACCGGCAGTGTGGCCGGAGGGCACGACGCGCGTCACCCAGTAGCCCTGCGGCGCACCGGCGCGGCTGAGCGTGCTGGTGACGTCGTTCCAGCTGGTGCCGTCGTCGCGCGTGACGTGCACGCGCCCGTCATCCGTGCCGGCCCAGAGTGTGCCGCGCTCGAGCGGCGACTCGGCCACTGTCGTGATCGTACAGAACTGGATGTTGCCGCCGCCATCAATGCGGGCCGCATCATTGGTCGTGAGGTCCGGGCTGATCTCCTGCCACGTGTCGCCACGGTCGCGCGACCGCATCACGACCTGGGCGGCCGTGTAGACCGTGGCCGGGTCGTGCGGCGAGAGCACGATGGGTGTGGTCCACGTGTAGCGATGGCGTGGTTGTCCTTCCAGCCGCCGGGGCGGCTGGATACGCGTCATGGTGGCATTGCGCTGGTCGACGCGTAGGTGGCCGCCGAACTGCAGCGTGTTGTAGACCCAGCGGTTGTCGACCGGATCGACGGCCTGGTACATGCCATCGCCGGTGCCGACCGTCACCCAGCTCTCGATGCCGCTGACCAGACCGGAGAACCCGTTGATCGGGCCCATCCACGACTCGTGGTCCTGCAGACCCGGATACAGATTGTACGGATCGGCCATGTCGACGGCGACCGCGTAGACCTCCCCGATCGGCAGGTTGGGCAGGTAATCGACCGTGCGGCCGCCATCGTACGTGATGTTCACGCCGCCATCCGAGCCGACGAAGATGCGCTGCGGGTCTGCCGGATCGATCCACATGGTGCGAATGTCGCCGAACATGCGGCGGAACAGTGGCGACGAGCGGTCGCTCCACGTCACGCCGCGATCCGTGCTGATCAGCATCGCATCACTCGACACATAGAGCCGACGGTCATCCGCCGGATCAATGCGCAGCATGTTGAACGAGTAGGGCGCCTTGCCGCCGACATTGACCTCGGGCGCGTGCGTCATGCGCCACGTGTCGCCACCATCATCGGAGCGATAGACCTCGCCGCGACCACCGCTCACGCGCAGCGAGCCGGGCCGCTCGCCCGGCCGCGGATTCGCGTTCTCCACCACGGCATACAGGATGCGCGGGTCGCGACGGTACACGTCGATGCCGATGCGGCCGATCCGCCCTTCGGGCAGGCCGCCCGCGAGCCGTGTCCACGTGCGACCGCCATCACGCGTCCGGTGAATGCCGCTGCCCGGGCCACCCACTTCGTAGTGCCAGGGCAGGCGCTCCTTCTCGTAGGTCGCGGCGTACAGCACGTCCGGCTGCCCGGTCACCATCGTCAGATCGATCACGCCAATGCGGTCATCGATGTAGAGGACCTTGTCCCAGGTGCGGCCACCGTTACGGGTGAGGTAAACGCCGCGCTCCGGGTTCGGTCCGTGCAGATGGCCCATGGCCGCGACCCACACGATGTCAGGGTTCTCCGGATGAATCAGGATGCGTGAAATGTGGTGCGTCTCGCGGAGTCCCATGTGCTGCCACGTCGCACCGCCGTCCAGCGATCGGTAGACACCGTCGCCCGCATACGTGTAGCGCGCGAGGTAGGACTCGCCTGTGCCGACCCATACGACGTCCGCATTGGACGGCGCAACGGCCACCGCTCCAATCGAGGGCGGGCCGACATCGTCGAAGATCGGCTCGAACGTCGTGCCGTTATTCACCGTCTTCCACACGCCGCCATTGCGCGTGCCCACGTAGAACGTGCGCTGATGCGCACGCCCGGGGCCGGCCGGTACCGCGAAGTCCGTGATCCATGCGCCCGTGCGGAACGGGCCCAGGTTGCGGAAGCTGAACGCGTCGAGCAGCGACGCGGAGAACCGTTGCCCATGCAAGGGAGCGGCCGGCGCGACTGTAACTGCCGCGAGCAGCATCGAAGCTGCGATCCAGCGCGACGTGATCGATGTGACGGCACGCCGCCCGGCAGGAATCCTCATTGTGACCTCCGTCTCATCGCCCCGTGCCTCGGCACTGTCTACAATGCCTTCACGGCGCCGCCATCCACCAGCAGTGAAATGCCGGTGATGTAGCCGGCCAGCTCGGATGCGAGAAAGGCGGCTGCGGCCGCCTGTTCCTCGGGCCTGGCCAGCCGGCCCAGAGGGATCTGCTTCGCCGTGTCCGCCAGCTCCTGCTCCGCCGTGATGCCCTTCTTCGCCGCGCGTGCGGCCGCCAGCTCGATCGCACGATCCGTCGTGGTGACGCCCGGACACAGATTGTTGACCGTGATCCCGTACGGCGCGACTTCACCAGCCAGTGTCTTTGCCATCCCGCCCACGGCCAGCCGCACGGCGTTCGAGATGATCAGGTTGGGAATCGGTTCCTTGAGCGAACGCGACGTGAAATTGATGATCCGGCCCCAGCGCTGCTGCTTCATGTCCGGCAGCACGGCACGGATCAGACGAGTCGCACTCAGAAACGTCAGCTGGAACGCGTGCAGCCACTTCTCATCAGTCGCCGCATCGAACGGACCGGGCGGCGGGCCACCCGAATTCGTGATCAGTATGCTCACAGGCCCCAGATCACCGTGCACGGACTCGACCAGCCGGTCGATCGAACCTGCATCCGTGAGATCGGCCTCGTACCCGAATGCTTCAATGCCGGGGCCGCCCGCCCGGCGCACGGCCGCGCGTGCACTCTCCAGCACGCCACCTTCCTTGTCACAGATCGCGACCCGGCAGCCCTCCATGGCGAGTCGTTCCGCCGTGGCCAGCCCCAGTCCTCGCCCCGATGCCGCCACCAGTGCCACCCGCCCCTGCAAACCCAGATCCATCCCTCGCCTCCCGTGAAAACAGCTAATGAAATGTCAGCACATCGCCTCGCGCACCCTGCCGTCCCGTTGTCGTGCTGCTGTCATGCCGGCAACCTGAGTTCCATCCGTGATCCCGGCCGTAGCCGTAGCGCGATTCCCTCGATTCCGACGAATCACACCGCATACCCGCGCCCCCGCAGGTGCTCCAGGATGCGATCGAGATGCCGGAGCGTAGCGGGATCGGCCTCCATGCCCGGATGCCGGACGCGGGGCGTTGCGATGACGCCGCGCCGGACCAGGATGTGTTTGCGCAGCGATACGCCCAGCCCCGGCTGGAACTCGAAGCGGATGAGCGGCAGCACGTCGTAGAACACACGCGCCGCACCGTCGACATCACCCGACTGATAGCGGTGGTAGATGTCCAGCAGCCATTCCGGATAGGCGAATCCCGTCATGATGCCGACCGCGCCGCGGTCCAGCTCCTCGAAGGCCAAGGCGCCGCCCAGTGCACCGAAGACGCCGAAATCGATGCCCGCCAGGTCCTGCAGTTTCGCGATCTTGGGTCCGGTCGGCGGGTCTTCGAGCTTGACGTAGTGCACGTTGTCGATCTCGCGGTACATCCGTGCAAGCAGTGGTGCGGTCATCAGGATGCCGGTCGATGCCGGATAGTCGTGCACGATGAGCGGCAGCTCGACCGCTTCCCCAATGCGTCTGTAGTACGTGAAGATCGCGTCATCCGACTGGATCGTCGGCGGACCGACGAGCAGGGCGGTGGCGCCCAGCTGCGCAGCCGTGCGCGCGGCCAGCACGGCAGGATCGGTGCCGCCCGCGCGCACGCCGACGACCAGCTCGATGGTCTCCGGCAGTGCGGAACGGAACCCTGCGATGACCTGCTGCTGTTCTGTCTCGCTCAGTTTGTGCGCTTCACCCATCACACCCAGCACGGCAACACCGTGCACGCTCCGCTCGACCAGGAAGCGCGCGAGCCGCTGGATGCTCTCGACATCGATGCGGCCCGCATCATCGAACGGCGTCGGTACGATCGGGTGAATCCCGTACAGCGCCATTCCGGATTCCTCCAGGCAGGAGAAACGATTCATTCGTCATGTCACATCCGGTCATGGCAGTGCCCGCACAACGAGAGTCCCGCAGGACCGTGCCGCATCCTGAACCTGCCGGCCAGCCACGGTCAGATTGCGGGTGACGCAAACCCGGGACGCTGCCTGGCCAGTCACCGGATTCCGCTCGAGCCCGAGGACGTGCACGAGATCCAGGTGCCGGACGCGCTCAGCGGCTACGAACTCGTCGATGCGAGCTGGCGCCCCTGAGTCCGGCAGCGCCGCTGCACGGCTGGCTGATCGGGGGTCCGGCTGTCACTGACAGCGCTGTTCGCAGACGCTCCGTCCGCCTGACCTGCCCCCGGTCTACCACCACGTGAACGGCGGCGAGTTGTCCGCCGGGCTCTCGAAGAACCCGTACGGCATCGGATCGGCCGGGAAATCCAGGCCGTCCGTACGCCTCGCCTCGATGCTGTTCCAGTCGGGCGGATCGATGCCGAGCAGCGACTTCACGAAGAAGTCGGTGCGCTTGCGCGTGCCGTTGAGGCCGGTCGCACCATGCCCGCCATTGGGCACGACCAGCAGCTCGAACGACTTGCCCGCGCGGATCAGCGCATCCACGACCTGCATCGTCGATGCCGGGTCGACGTTCGTGTCCAGCTCACCGACGGCGAGGAACAGCTTGCCGGTGAGACGATGCGCATTGGCCACGTTGGATGACCGTTCGTAATGCTCGGCGATGGGCCAGCCCATCCACTGCTCGTTCCACCAGATCTTGTCCATGCGGTTGTCGTGACAGCCGGAGCTGGAGAACGCGGCCTTGTAGAAGTCGCCGTGGAAGATCACACCGCCGGCCGCGTTCTGGCCGCCGGCGGATCCGCCATACAGGCCGACGCGCGTGCTGTCGTACCACGGGTACTTCGCGCCTGCCGCGCGGTGCCAGAGAATGCGATCGGGGAAACCGGCATCGCCGAGATTCTGCCATGCGACGTCGTGGAACGCCTTGGACCGGTTGTTCGTGCCCATGCCATCGATCTGCACGAGGACGAAACCGATCTCGGCCGTCCCCATCAGGTTCTGGCCGCCGCCCCACGACTTGGGCACGAACGAGCCCTGCGGCCCCGCATAGATCTGCTCGATCACCGGATACCTGCGGTTCGCATCGAACGTGAACGGCCGAACGATGATGCCCCAGATGTCGGTCACGCCATCGCGGCCCTTCGCCGTGAACACTTCCGGCGGACGCCAGCCCGTCGCCAGCGCAGCCGACATGTCACCCTTTTCCAGCTCCAGCACGTTGCGGCCATCGCTCGCGCGGTGCAGCTCGACCACCGGCGGCATGTCCACCCGCGAGTACGTGTCCACGTAGTACTGACGATCCGGCGACCACGCGATGCTGTGCGTGCCGTTGCCCTGCGTGTAGGGCACCAGGCCGGTTCCGTCGAAGTTGATCCGGTAGAAGTGAACGAAGTACGGGTCCTGGTCGCGATTCATGCCCAGTGCCCGGAAATGGATCTGTCGCTTCGCGACGTCGACACTGTCCACGTACTTCACGACCCAGTTCCCGCGCGTGATCTGATTCTTCACCTGCCCCGTCACGCCATCGTAGAGGTACAGGTGGCTCCAGCCATCACGCTCCGACATCCAGATGATCTCGCGGCCATCATCCAGGTCGTGGCGCCAGGTATGGCCCGTGTCCGACAGGCCGGTCGTGCTCGGTCGGTAGGCGACGAACGTGGGTGACGCCTCGTCGATCACCGCGCGCACCGCGCCTGTCTCCGCATTCACTTCCAGCACGCGGTAGACCTGATGGCCGCGCTGGTTGTACTCGAACGTGTACGCCCGCCCATCCTCACGCCATTCGCCGCGCGAGATCTGGTACGCATTCGGGAACAACGCATTGTCGACGAATGTCTGACGCCGTGACGACACGTCGAACAGCACCGGCTGGATCAGATCCAGAACATCGCCCGGCTTGCGATACACGGCGCACGGCTGCCGGTGCGGCGGACAGTTCGCATTCGGACTCAGCGACTCCGTCGTCTCGTGACGCGGCTGCACCTGGTCGGCCGGTGACGACCGCACGAAGTGAACCTGCCGGTTGTAGCCCGGCCGCCGACGGTACGCCACCAGCCGCCGCGAATCCGGCGACCATTCCATCGATTGCAGCTGGTACGCATCGCCTTCCGACCCCTCATTGCTCAGCATCGTGTACGCCGGAGCCGTAGTGCCGCCCCCACCACGACCGCCACGCGCGCCGCCGCGCGCGCCGCCGCGCGCACCACCGCGTCCACCGCCCTGACCGGCGCTACTCACCGGTCGGATCGCCACATTGTGATTCTGGATGAACGCCTCCAGCCGGCCGTCCGGTGATCGAACCGACGTCGGTTCGGCTTCGCCACCCGCGCCAGCGCCGCGACCGCCGCGCTGGCCACCACCACGCGCGCCACCTCGCCGGCCGCCGAATCCCGCCGGCTCGCCTTGCGCCGCACCGATCCGCGTGCACGCGTAGTTCGACAGCGTGCAACGCCAGCGCGATCCGTTCGCATCCGCCTCCATCGCCTGACGCCCATCCACGTATGCGAACGTCGTGAACGGCAACGTCAGCTCCGTGTACGGCTCACCTGCCGCTGACGACAGCGCCGTGGCCAATCGCGCATGATCGAACGCGGGCCGCTTCGTCGTCGTCGCAGACTCCACGAACACGAACCGCGCTCCGCCCGCCACCGTCACCCGGTACCAGAACTCGCTGCCCGCGCCTTCCCAGTTCGGTCCCTGCACCAGCCCCACGGTCAGGCCCTGGTACCGTTCCTGGATCGTGGCCGCCCGCTCGTAATCCGCGAGCGTCCCCTGCGCGCTGAGGTGGGTGGGCATGGTGAGGACCGCACACAGCATCGTCGTCCACTGCACCGGTTTGACTTGCATGCTCCGGGCTCCTTGGGAAGGCATGGTGGGAAGCTGGCGGATAATTTATGCAATGAGCAGCCGCTCCGCACGGGCGGCGTTCCGAAAGGCGGAACGAGGGCCGGATCGAACCCGCGGGCTCGGCGACAGGCCCTCGCCGTCAAGGGGCAAGCAGCTGCCCGCGGAACGGACCGAGACCGAGTTCGGCGGTGGAGCGGTGACGCTGAACGCGATGTAGTCCTGGAGAAGCGCAGGCTGCCGTTGGGTGGTCGCTCCGTGCTGCTGGCCGTGTGCGGGGCCGATGAATGCCACCTGGGCCGCCAGGGATGAACGTTGCAATCAGCGCGCGCATCATTGCCTCCGCTGTAACGATTCAGCGGGATTCCCGGCCACGCCGAGCGGATTCTGGCGACGACGCCCGTCCGCGCCGCTGATCCCCGCGTACCGCGGTGCCGCCTGCGTGGCCATTCGCGGCGCCGATGCCGGCGGCATGGTGCGGCCTGCTGCGGCAGGTCAACGAGCCGCTCGGACGCCTGCCCGACTACGGCCGATGGGGATGCCCGCCGACTGGCGCATGCGGGGCGGGCCTTGCCGGGCATCTTTGCACGCGATTAACCTCCGCGGATGAGCCGACGATCACCCGATAGCGGTCCACCCGGCGTACGAGCACCTTCGTCGCCCGGGCACGGACGGTCCCCGTGCCTCGATCGGCGGTCCTTTCTGCACCGTCTTGGAGCGGCGGCGGGCGGGGTCGCCGTGACTTCGCCATGGCTCGCGGCCACGCCAGACGCGGCCGCGGCGGCCGGTGCCACGGCGATGACGGATCTGGCGGGGACGGCCGCGCACGTCGCGCGCGTGCGTCGTCATGAGTTCGTCTTTGCCCGGCTGCGCTACGATTCGGGGGATTGGGACTACAACCCGAAGGTGTGCGCGAACGTGCTGGACGCGGTGGTGCAGTACACGCAGATCCCGGTGCAGCAGGAAGAGGTCGTGATCACGGCGGATTCCGCCGAGCTGCTGGCGTTTCCGTTCCTGTTCATGACGGGCCACAAGCTGGTGCGCTTCAGCGAACGGGAGCGGCAGGGTCTGGTGCGGTTCGCGGAGAACGGCGGTCTGCTGTTCTCCGACGACTGCAATCACGACATCGATGGATTGTACGCGAAGACGTTCGAGGCGGAGATGCGGCGGGCGTTCACGGGACCGGACGTGCTGGCGACGATTCCGAACAGCCATGCGTTGTACCGCGCGTTCTTCCGCTATCCGGATGGTCCGCCGCAAACGAGCCACGAGTTGAACGGCTGGGGCGATGATCTCGTGCACGACTATCTGCGCGGCATCGAGCGGAACGGCCGGCTGGGCGTGGTCTACTCGAACAAGGATTACGGATGCGAGTGGGACTACGACTGGCGCAACAAGCGGTTCCGCGCCCGCGACAACACGCAGTTCGCGGTGAATCTGGTGGTCTACGCGATGACGTAGTCCGCCCGGTGCCGGGATGCCCGGCGTCCATGCCGGCGATCACGGAGTCGATCGAATGCGTCGCACGCAGGTGCGCGGGCGTGCGCCCGACCCGCCCGACCCGCCGCCCCGCCGCATGGCGCTCCCGTCCCGCCGGACTGGCCGGATACCTCTGCGGGAAGTATGCTTGGCCGATTCCTGAACCACGATTCCGAATGGTGGGGCCATGATCAATCGACGCGCGATTTCTGCCTTGCTCAACACGGTTCTGCTGCTGGCGGCGGGCGGGCTGGCGGCGCAGCAGGCGGTGATCGAGACACGCGATCCGGATCAGCGCCAGGATCCGGAGTTCACGAAGTTCTACGAAAAGTGGACGAGCGAGCCGCGCTACGGCAGTCCGCTGGTCGATCATCTGCCTCTGGCAGAGGGGATCCCGACGCCGAAGGACGTGCTCGGCTACTACATCGGCACGCGCGAGAAGCTCACCTACTATGCGGACATCCTCCGCTACTACCGTGCACTTGCCGCCGCCTCACCCCGCGTGCACATCGAGACGATCGGGCGTTCCGACGAGGGCCGCGAGCTGGTCGTGGTGTGGATCTCATCGGAAGAGAACATCCGCAATCTCACACAGAACCGCGCGAACCTCGCGCGCATTGCGGACCCGCGCGGCCGTTCCGATGCCGACATCCGGCAGCTGATCCAGACGACGAAGCCGCACTACCACCTGATGGGCGGTCTGCACAGCGGAGAGACCGGTCCATCGGAGATGCTGATGGAGCTGGCCTACCGGCTGGCCGTCGAGTCGTCGCCGGTCATCACGCAGATCCGCAACAACGTGATCGTGTCTGTCACGCCGGTCGCCGATCCGGACGGCCGCGACCGCAACGTCGACTGGTATTACCGCGGTCTCGACATGGCGGCCACTGCGCCGCCTGATACAGCTGCCGCGGACTCGACAGCGGAGGGTGCGCCTGCCGGCGGTGGCGGCCGCCGCGGCGGTGGGCCCGGCGTGCCCTACTGGGGACGTTACGTCTACCACGACAACAACCGCGACATCAACCTGTCGCAGGTCTCGATGCGCGCCATCACGGACTGGTACTTCACCGCGCATCCGCCCATCATGCACGACCTGCACGAGTCGCTGACACTGCTGTACACATACAGTGGTGGTGCGCCGCAGAATCCCAACCTCGATCCGCTGCTGTTCGCCGAGCTGCCCTGGTTCTCCAACTGGGAAATGTCGCAGATGACGAAGTGGGGCATGCCGGGCGTGTACACCCATGCGTTCATGGATGGCTGGTCGCCCGGTTACCTCGGATCCGTCGCCTACAATCACAACGGCATGATGCGCATGTACGAGACGCAGTCCGGCCGTGACGTGGATCCGGATTCCGTGCGCAAGGCCGTCGCCGACAGCGTCGAAAAGGCGCAGGCGGAAGCGCAGGAGGCGGAGCAGGCGCAGGCGCAGGAGTCGGAGCAGGCGCAAGCCGGCCGGCGAGGCGGCGCTGCCGGTGGTGGCGGTGCTGGCGCTGCCGGCGCACGAGGCGGTGGCGGCGACACGCAGGCCGCGCAGGGTGCGCGGGCCGGCCGTGGTGGAGGCGGCGGCCGGGCCGGCGGTGTGCCCACCGGCCGTGGCGGTGGTCAGGACCGCGAATGGTATCGCGGCATTCCAGTGCCGGATGATGCCTTGTCGATGTTCACGCGTCGCAACAACACGAACTACATGCAGACGGCCGTGCTCTCGGCGCTGCAGCTGACATCGATGTTCCCGCAACTCGTGCTGGAGAACTTCTGGGTGAAGACGCGCAATTCGATCGAGGACGGCCGCGACGAGCCGCCGCACGGGTACCTGCTGCCGGTGCAGCGCGACATGACGCGGGTCGTCACGCTGATCAATGTGCTGCGCGCCCAGGGCATCGAGGTCGGTACGCTGAACAACCGGCTGGTGATCGAGAGTGACACGTTCCCGCAGGGTTCGTATGTCGTCAAGCTCGATCAGCCGTACGGCCGGCTGGCCAGGAACCTGCTGGAAAAACAGGACTATCCGGACCCGGCACTGCGCACGTACGACGACAGCGGCTGGTCCATGGGCTGGGCGTTCGATGTCGAAGTGAAGCAGATCGATGACGAAGCGATCCTCGAAGCGCGCGTGACGCCGGTCAGTGAGGCGAGGTGGCAGGGCAGGGTGGCGGGCAACGGAGCGGCCGGCCTGGCCGTCGCGCACCTCGGGTCCAACAACATGATCACGTTCCGCTACCAGCTGCGGAATCTGGGAATGCAGGTGGCGGAAGAATCGTTCACTGCGGACGGCATCACGTTCCCGCGCGGCTCGTTCATCGTGACCGGCTCGCCCGCGGACCTGCAGCAGGCGAGGACGATGGCGGACTCGCTCGGCCTGACCGGTGCGGCATTGGCGACGCTGCCTGCGGTACCGTCGCACGAGGCCGATGTCCCGCGCATCGCCATCTACTCACAGTGGAACGGTACTCAGGAGCTGGGCTGGTACCGCCATGCATTCGATCGCTTCGGCATCCCGTTCGACCTCATCTACAAGGAGCGGGTCGCGCAGGGCAACCTGCGCCGGGACTACGAGGTGATCGTGCTGGCGGCGCAGACGATCAACCGCACGAACGTGCTGGCCGAGCCGGCCGCACGGGCGCAGCCCTACCAGAAGACGGACAAGCTGCAGTTCCTCGGCATGTACGGTGAGACGGCGGATATGACGGGCGGCTTCGGTGAAGCGGGTGTGCAGGCGGTCGAGCGATTCCTCGAGGACGGCGGT
>Ga0302046_10003499_pt1 | contig 14185 bp, 5 predicted proteins | sample RVTome_11_FD_200261 | JGI IMG/M metagenome (GOLD analysis project Ga0302046, IMG submission 200261) | Soil microbial communities from uranium-contaminated site in the Upper Colorado River Basin, Wyoming, United States - RVT147D111 (version 2) ...
GATGGCGTTGAACGGATCGACGGCGAGGTAGACATTGTGGAGCCCCTCGAGAGCGCTCCATGAGAAGCTCACCTGAGCCTCGCTCGCGCCGGAGAGAAGGGGGATCTCCCGCTGGGCGAGAAGCGGCGCTCCCGCGGGAACCGAGAGAGGCGAGGGAATCGGAAAATCTCCCGCCGTCCGGAAGAAGCGAACGACGACCCCCGTCGCCGGCGCACTCCCCAGGTTGCGAATGTCCGCGGTGAAGACGACGTCCTCTCCGGCGCGCGGCCTCAAAGGGCTCGCCGAGAGAGAGGAGGCCTCGACGTGAAGGTTCACCCCGCGGCGCCTCAGGGCCCGCACCGCGGACGCCGTCGTGAAGACGTCCTCCTCCCAGCTTCCGTTCGAAAGCTGCGTCGCGACGAGATAGTTTTGTGCTGCGAGGGCGACCGACGAGCCCGCCTCCCCCGCGTCCGTGAGAACGAGAAGAGCGAGAGCCGTCTCCGTCGGAGTCGACGGGCTCGAACCGAACCCTCCGTCAGGGTTCTGATGCGCGCGCAAGAACGCCGCGCCCGGGCCAATCAGAGAGGAGAGATCGAACCGTTCCTTCCAGAGCCCGAGCGCCGAGAGTACCTCCGCCGTCACCACCGTGTGCGAGAACTCGTTTGGCTCGATCTCCCACCCGCCGTCGGCTCGCTTCTCGGAGGCTAGGAAGTCGAACGCTTTCCCCACCGCCGCAAGGTCGGTGAAGCCCGCCCTCCGAAGGGACCGAAGCGCGAGAGCCGTCGTGAGGACGTCGCTTCCGTGAGACGGGTCGAGACTCCACCCCCCGTCCCCGTTCTGCCGCCGCGCGAGCTCGCCCGCGAAGGCGCCCGGGTCGTCCCCCGCCGCCATCAAGCCTTCGAGCGTACGCGCCAGGCTCTGGTGGTTCTCGCTCAGCCGCCCCAGCAAGAAATCCCGCCCGGCAGCAAGAGCGCCGGGATCCAGATCGGATTCCCGCTTCGCGAGAAGGACCTGACTCGTGTCCCGCGCAACGAGGCTCGTGTCGAACCAGCCACCGACGCCGTTTCGCTGTTCTTCGAGGAACCTCAAGCCCGAGGCAATCGCCGGGTCCCCGGTGTCGACGGCGGCAAGCGCCCACACAGCAAGCGCAGTCGAGAGGACGTCGGGAGGCCGCCCGGAAGAGACACCCCACCCCGACAACAGCATCTGCGCCCCTCGAAGAGAGTCCGCCCCCGCATCGAGCGCCGAAGGGTCCACCGAGCCCGCGTCGAGGGCCAGGAGTGCGAGCGCCGATGTATCAACATCACCCGCCCAGCCCCCACCAGGAGACTGCGCCTCGAGAAGAAACGCGACTCCGGAAAGCCCCGCCGTGTCGCTCGGATCCATGGAGAGCAGAGCGAAACTCGAGAGCGCGGTGTGGAAGACGAAATCCCGATCCCCCCAGCTCCCGTCGGGGTTCTGCCGGGACCGGAGGAACGTGACCGCCTGCGGATCGCTCGCCCCCGCCCGCGCCTTGGCCAAAACCGCCCACGCGGTGACAGCAAGATCCCCGCCAAACGACCCGTCAGGTTCTTGAAGTACGGTGAGAACGGATGCCTCCCCGCTCCCGAGCGCCTGGAAGACTTTCTCTGAGAGGGTCGTGAACGGATGGCTCCGAAGATTCACCCGCTCCGCTAGAAGGAGCGCCCCCGTCTCGCCGACCGCGGCACTGGCGAGAGCAGTCCGAGCAGCGTCGAGACGACCCTCGATGCCGCCATCAACCAGGCGAGCGGTCACCCATTCCAGGCCCCGCTCGGTCGGATCCTGCTGCGCCTGTGCGGAAAGGCTCGCGCAAAGGACTACGCCGGTAAGGACGAACTTTCGCGTCCGGGGCATGATGAACCACCTCGAATTTTCCAACGCGGGGTGGGGGGGAGCCCCGGATTTTGGCAAACTCAATTTAAGTTAGATCGATCTCACGAGCCGCCAAAAATCTGATCAACGTGCCTCTAACTTTTGTCCTGACCAGAAGTCAAATCCTTGTGGAGTGCACGGCTCTTCAACACTGACCTAATGTGTCTTTGCCTGGCAGTCCTTCCCTCTTTCATTTCTTCTAAGAGTTGCCGCGCCTGGGACTCAAACCGCTCGCCGCCACTCAATGCGTAAAGGTGAAAATACGGAACCAGCGAAGGTCCCCGTACGGCTATTGCCTCGCACTTTCGCGGGTCTGCGTCTCGTCCCAATACCAGGAAATCGAGGTAATACCGCCAAAAATCCAACTCGTTGTAGGCGCCGAAGCGACGCTCCGCCTGGTCTAGGATCTGCAGGGCACGTTCATACGCTCTTTGCACAAGATCACTTGGCAACCTGTGAGCGGCTATATACCCGCCATCACAACATTGCAAATAAACCAAAGCGGCATCCAGGCAGAATTGCAGATCCCCTCCACCCTCATTAAGTACGCGCTCATAGGCCATTGTCGCTTGCAGCGGTTTATCCTCCGCATCAGCTTTTCGAGCCTGTTCTTCTGGTGTCATCTGAAGAAACCCGGCAAGTTCATTCCGGCGTCAATAATCTTGCCGTTTAGAACATACACCCACACCTGCCCATTTTGAAATGCTTGGGTGAACGCTTGAACACCAGCTGCTTGTGCCGCTTGTGGCAACGGAAAATTTGGCCGAAAGTTGGCAGGATTTGACGCAACAGCTTCGAACAGCTGGGCGAAACGTATTCTGGTGGCCTCCGAAAGGGGATTAACGTGGCCTACCGCATCCCGGAAAATATGTGCAGCTCGGGTCCAGTCGAATCGGGCAGCTCCTTGAGCGGCGGCCCCCGCCGCTCCCGCAGCCCCCGCCGGTAATAACACTCCGGCGTAGAGGGCGCCAAGTGTAGCGCCGAGTGCGGCCCATGCGAAGGTAATGAGCAATTTGTCTTTCAGTGACAAACGAACTGAGCTTAGGGCGATCTGCGCCTGAGCTGCGATCACTCCAATGATGGCGCCGACAACCATCAGCTGCATCGTCGAAAACTGATGGCCACTCGGGTCGATTCTGTTCACTGGGTCGCTACCCGAATAGAGATACCGATGCAGGCTCACTGGGTCGAACACGGAGATCTGCCACTTGTCTGAGGACGCGAACCGTCCGAGTAGTGGATCAAGCCATCGGGCGCGGTTGTAGTAGAAGGCAATATTGGTCTCGTACGGTTCGCCCGCAAACTGATATGGCTGATGATCAGTCCCAACGTGGTCCAGTTGTTCGCCGAATGCGCCAAATTCGTAGCTGTCGGTTACGTTGCCGCTCCCATCCGACAGGAAGCGAATCGAGCCCAGACCGTCGGGGTGGTAAAAACGCTGTTCGCTCAATCGGACGTAAAGCGCAAGGAAGTTTGCAGAGCCGTCGGTCTCCGCGACGACATGGCTGAGGGAGCCAGTCGTATCGACCAGGAAGTCCGTGACCTGAGGCGGGCCCGTGGGTGGCGTCACCGCGGTCCTGACGCGATTGCCGTCGGCGTCATACGCATGGGTGACAACGGTTCCATCCGTCTTCTCGACGCGCACGAGTCGATTCTCAAAATCCCACACGTACACCGCTTCTCCGGATTTTGAGGTGAGATTCCCGTTGTCGTCCCATCCGTAGGTCGTCGCGTTCTCGGTCAAGAGGCGGTCTCGGTTGTCGTAGGTGTAGTCGACTACGGCAGCACCCTCACCCGTGGTCGTCTGGTTCAGGCGATTGCCCATCGGGTCGTATTCGAAGCTCTTCTCGTAGACGGGACCCAACTCGTTGCTGATGGTCTCCAGCTTGAGCCTGTAGAGGTCATCGTACTGATACGCCCTCACCGTGCCGTCCGCTTCCGCGATCCTCTGCCGGTTGCCGGCGAGACCGAGCGTGTACTCGTAGGACTGGATCACCCCCGAGGGCCCTGTCGTGACCAGCCGGGTCAGTCGGTTCAGATCGTCGTACTCGTAGAAGGTGGCCGTGCCGTTCGGGTAGGAGAGGCTCGCGCGGTTCCCGTTGCGGTCGTAGCCGTAGCGTGTGACCTTGCCGTTCGGGTCGGTCACCGACTCCAGGCGATTCGCCCGGTCGTAGGTGTAGGTCGTCGTGAGGATCTGGTCCCCGACGTGGGCAGTCAACGATTCTCGGTTTCCCGCGGCATCGTAGGTGAAAGTGAGCTTCCGGCCGTCGGGATAGAGGATCTCCGTCATCCCGTCCCGGAGGTCGTAGCGGTAACGGGTGATGCCCCGCGAGTCCTCAACGGTTTCTCTCTGGCCGGTCCTGGTGTAGGTGAACCTCACGAAGGTTCCGTCGGGATAGGACTTCTCCTTCAGGCGGCCCATCTCGTCGTAAAGGAATTGGATGGTCTGGCCCTTGGGGTCGGTCTTGCCTTCGAGCAGCCCCCGCGAGTTGTACGTATAGGTTTCAAACTTCCCGTCCGGCCAGATCCTCTTCTTGAGCAGGTTCCGCTGGTCGTATTCGAACTCGGTCGGATTGTTGTTCTCGTCGACAATCGCCGTCCGGTTTCCGGCGGCGTCGTATTCATACCTCGTGACGTTTCCCGATGCATCCGTCACCGAAATGAGCCGCCCCGCCTCGTCGTACCCGAATCGCGTGGTCCGGTTCGCGGGGTCGGTCTCGGAGATCTTGCGCCCCATGGAATCGTAGGCGGTCGACTGGACCGTACTGTCGGGAAAGACGGTCTTCACGAGCCGGTTGAGAGCGTCGTATCGAAGCTCGGTGCGCTTTCCCTTGGGATCGATGATGGCGGTCTGGTTCCCGGTATCGTCGTACTCGAACCGGGTGGTCTCGCCGAGGGGATTCGTGACCGCGGTCCGCCTCCCCAGCTCGTCGTAAGAGAGCTCCGTGCGGTTGCCGCGCTCGTCGATGGTCGCCACGAGACGGCCTGCCGGGTCGTACTCGTTCGAGGTAGAAGAGCCGTCCAGATACGTGATCTTCGTGAGCTGATTCTTCGCGTCGTACGCTCTTCTCGTGACGTGGTCGTTTGGCTCGCCGGGCTTGCGGATCTCGTCGAGAACGACGTTTCCCGCCTTATCCTCCTGGCGGAAGAGGGTGGTGCCATCGGGGCGGGAGATCTGCACCAGAAGCCCCTGCCCGTTCACGTCCCGGTAGGTGTAAGTGGTCGTTTGTCCCGCTTCGTCCGTCTCGGAGCGAAGCTCCCCCGCTGGGAAGAAGGTCGTCCGTCGGATGTTTCCGAGAGGGTCGTGAACCTCGGTGATCCGGCCGTTTCCGTCGTAGACCGATCGGGTGACGTTCTGCCGCGGGTCCTCTTCGGTTTCGAGGTTCCCGGCGAGGTCGTAGGTGAACCTGGTGGTCCGAGAGACGCTCCCGACCACGAGAGTTTCCGCGAGCTTGCGGCCCGCGTCGTCGTAGATGCTCTCGACGGTGCTCCCGTTCGGGTTCGTTTGGCGGATGAGGTTTCCCGAGCCGTCGTATTCGAACTGGGTGATGTTCCCCTGGGCGTCCGTCGTCGAGGTCAGGTTTCCCTTCGTGTCGTAAACGTTCGCCGTCTTCCGGCCTAGAGGGTCAGTGGCGGAAAGGATGTTGTTGGCGGAATCGTAGACAAAGAGCGTGGTGACAGGCTTGCCATTCACCACACGCGTCTCCCTAGTGCGGTTTCCGCGGGAGTCGTAATCGTACTCCGTGCGGTTTCCGAGGGCGTCGACCTCGGATATGAGATTTTTCTTCTCGTCGTACTCGAGGCTCCTCCGGCCCCCGAGAGCGTCTTGGATTGCCGTCACCAGACCGCGGGAGTCGTACTCGAAGACGCTCGTTCCTCCGTTCCTGTCGGTCACCAGAGCACGGCGGGCGACGGGATCGTGCTGAACGTTGTTGGAGTTCCCTCGTCGGTCCGTCGCAAGGATGAGGCGTCCTTCGGTGTCGTACTCCGTCCGGAGGGGCATGCGGCCTTCCGGGTCGTCGATATCAAGGAGGTCGTGGTTGTCGTTGTAGCTGTAGCTCGTGACGTTGTTCTCGGCGTCCTTCACCGAGATCAGGTCCCCTTTGGCGTCGTAGGCGTACTCGATGCGGTTGGCCTTAGGATCGATGACCGCCGTGATCCGGTTCTGCGCGTCGCGCTCGAAGGTCACTCCGGCGCCCGACTGGTGGGTGATGCCACTGGGAGCGAAGGTCAGCGTGTCTCCGTTCCGGGTCTCGACCGAGCGCAGCTGTCCGAAGGAATAGTTGTACCGGTCGCCGTTCTTGGTCTCGAGGGTGAATCGCTCCTGCCCGGTGATGAAGTCGACCACATCCCAGTGAAGCTTGTCGTAGACCCCCTGCTCCGGCGTGTAGGGGATCTCGCGCAGCCTCTGGAAGTTCTGCGAGTTCGAAGGGTCGATTCCGATGAAGAACGTCGCCCGCTTTCCATCGGGAAGGTTCAGGGTGACGTTGAAGTCGGGGTCGATCGTGTAGGTGTCGGCAAAGGACAGGTTCCAGCCAATCCCAAAATCTCCCTTCGTCTTGTCGAGGCTCCGGTAGGTCCTCGTGATGGTGACGGGGATTCCGGACACCGGAATCTCGAGGTCGGTGAACGACAGCTCGAAGTTTCCGATCTTGAGGTCTCCCGATGGGTAGAACGCGATGGTCCGGCTCCCGACCTGGGTTCCGTCGCTCGCGGAAAGACGAAGCTCCCAGGGGTCGTTCTGGAGAAGTGTCGTGTCGAGCTTTCCCAGGACGCCGTTCACCACGGGCTGGTCCGAGGACTTGACCAGCTTCCACTCGGAAGACTGCAGGTGCTTGTACTCGAGGGTGTAGCTCTGAAAAGTCGTGTCGGTCGCGGTCCCGAGGACGTCGACGACTCCCGTGAGCCGGTCCTCATGCTTCGGGTAGGCGATCTCGACCGTGGGAGGACGGTCGACGCTTTCGACAAGGACGTTCAGCTCGGCTGTGGCGGTAGCCGTCTCGAGCCGGGCGATGTGGTTGGCGTCGGGTACGAGCGTGCCGCCATCATCGGTCCCGTTCCAGACGACCGAGAGAAGCTCGCTCGTCCCCGTGAAGGTTCGGACGGAAGCACCCGAAACGGCGTCTCGGACAGTGAGGGTCCAGGGCTGGGCGCCCTCGAGCCGGGCCGAGAGGACGGTTTCGTCGTCGAGGCCATCTCCGTTCGGTGTGAGAATCTCGGGTCTCGCCCGATACTCGCTGATCGCGTTCGCCGTCCGGAAATCGACCGAGGCCGTCCCTTCGTTTCCCTTTGCGTCCAGCGCTCTCGCTGCGATCCGATGGGCTCCGTTCGAGAGCTTCTCGCTCCGGAGAGTCTGCGTGAACGGCGGTGTCGTGAAGACGTTTTCCACTTGGTTGTCCACCACGAGCTCCACTCGCGTGACCCCCACGTTGTCCGTCGCCTGGACCTCGATGGGGACGAGCCCGCTCAAGCTCGCGCCGCTCTGAGGGGTGACGATGCTCACCACCGGAGGAGTCGCGTCGCGGCCCGGGTTGAAGACGTCCGCCGTGCGCGTCGCGACGGAGACGTTTCCCGCGTCGTCCCGGGCGGTGAGCTTCAGCGTGTAGATCCCATCGTCATCCGACTCCGTCGCCCAGAGGCCGAGCCTTCCGTTCACGACCGGAGTGGACCCCGCCTCGATGCGGGTGAATGTCGCCGGCGCGCTCCCCTTCCCCACCTCGAGCGTGTAGTTCTGGAGCCCGACGTCGGCGGCGGTTCCGACCACGCTCACGATTCCGCCTACCGGTGACCCGTCCGAGGGGCTCAGTATCTCCGCCGTGGGAGCGGTGCGGTCGAGACGCGCTCTGAGTGTGACGGGAAGGGCTTCGAGCCCCGATGAGGCGTCCGTCGCGTTCAGGACGACGTCGTAGAAGCCGTCCGGAAGCTCGGCCCCGCTCTCATCACGGCCGTCCCAGGAGAGGTCGATCGAAAGCCCCTGTCCCGTGAACGTGCGGTGGAGCGCGGATTCCCTCCGGATCTCGACCGTCCAGTCCGACTCGCGTGAGATCGAGGCCGTGATCTTGGCCAGGTCCTGGACCGAGTTCCCGTCCGGAGAGAAAGCGTCGGGGCTCACCTGCGCTCTCGTCAGGTTCGGCCGTCCCGTGATCCGGTCGATAGGAGAGGAGATCGCGATGGCGGACGCGATCGTCGTGACCTTGTCCGGGACGGACGTATCCCGGAACCAGAACGCGATCGAGGAGGCCGCGGGTACGAAGGAGAACTGTACGAGCTCGAAGACCTCGTGCGCCTGATTCAGCCAGTTCCGAAGAGGTCCGGTCACCGGGCCGTAGGCGTTTGCTGGCTCGTCCTGGAGGTAGACCGCGGGACGAAACGGAGTCGCGAGAAGCCCGAGCCCCACAGCTCCCTCGGGGTATAGGTTGAAAGCCGAAGCTCCCGTCTCGGGATCTAGCACTCCGAATCCCGCGCGCGAGATTCCGCCCGAGGAAACCGGCTCGGCGGGGACCGTGACCTGACGGCCCGAGGCGACCGCGTTCCGGATGGCGTCTTTCGCTCCCTCCGGCAAGAACGACAGAGTCGCCAAGATCGTGTCGGCGTTCGAGGCATCGAGCGTGTGGATGGGCTTCGACTCGTTGTTCCCCTGCTGGATGATGCGCAAGGCCGAGGTCGCCCTCGACCCGAGGCTCTCTTCGAGCGCGGCATGCTGCAATGCGGAGGCCGAGAGGCTCGAAGCCACCAGGAACTGGCGCTCCTTCACCCGGTCGCCGTCGAGAGAGAACGGCCGGAGAACGTCGGCGTTGAGACGCAGAGACACCCGGTCGGCTCTCGCGAGGAAGGGAACTCCGAGCAAGCCCTGGAGCTCGAGGGCCGCTTTCACCGTCACGAAAGACGGCTCCCGGGTGAGAAGACAGCGGAGGCTTCCCGCGGTGAGGTGGTTCAGGGCGTCGAGCTCGTGGAAGTAGCTCGTCCCGATCGCAGAAAGCGCCTCCCCCAGGATCGCCTCCCTCTCGCTCGCCGTCCTCTCGGCTGTCCGCAGGCGCGAGAGGCGCTGATGGAGCCTCTCCGTCGAGGTCCGCTGCAGATCGAAGACCAGTGCAAGAATCTCCCCGGCCACGACCGCCTGGCGGCTCGCATAGGAGATTCCCGGTCCGCGGACCGTCACCTGGAGGGCATCGATGGCTCCCATCCCCGCCGCCTGGCCCGAAGCGACGACCTCGTCATCGAAGCGAAGCTCGGGCGTCACCTGCATCAGGTAGACGGGGAACTCTTCCTCGGCGAGGTGGGCCTGAAGAGTCGACTCGTCCGCCGAGGTCGAGGGCGAGTACGAAAGAACGATCCGCTTTCCCGCAATCTCGCTCGGCCGGATCCTGTGGTCGAAGTGGGCCGCCCCGGAGGCGCCCACGAGCTCGAATCCCAGCTCGTATGAGAACGAAGCCGGGATCGCCGCGAGCTCCGTCGTCCCGGGCTCGACCTCGAAAGGAAGAGCGCCCGGAAGAGCTCCGAGCTCTTTCGGCACGATCGCCCGGTCGAGAAAGAGCGTATCCACCGTGCGGTCGTTCGCATCGGCGTACGCACGGGTGAGGCCCGACCACTCCTCGATGCGGTCCAGGATGAAGGGCTCGGGCACGTCGGTCGCGGAGGACGCCGCTTCGTCGACCCGCGCCTGCGCCTTGATGTCGGAGAGAAAGGAAACGGGGTCGACCCCGATCTCCGCCGCCACGTCTCTTCCCGGTGAGAAATCGTAGGCCTTGAACGCGGGCGCGAGATCGATCCAACTCGAAGCACCCCTTCTCCCCGTCGGCTCCCCGAAACGGGTCCCGAGGTCGGAGGCGTACTCCACGTAGGCCCGGACCCAGGTGTACTGGAGCCGCACGCCGGAGACTCCTCGGGAGTTCGTGGTCACATCGGCGGGAATGCCGGCTCGCTGCAGCGCATCCGCCGCCCTTTCGGGATCGTCGATGCGGAGCCACGAAGCGAGATCCTCCCGCGGCACCTGGATGACTCCCTGCACGTATCGGGCATGAACCCCGCTCGCTCGGAAGAGTGCTACGAGGAGAGAGGCCTGGTCGAAGTCGTTTCCCGCTCGCTCCGAAAGCGTCTCTTCCGCGCCTTTCAGAGAGCCGTAGTAGAGCTCGGTATCAATATTATTGCGGACGAACTCGTACATCCGGACCGGCGAGCCCAGCCGCCCGGCGAGCTCGCGGATGTGCGAGGAGAACGGGGATTCGGGAGTTTCGGCGAGGTCCGCGGAGCTCGGAGGGGCGACTCCGCTCCCGCTCTGAAGGGGAGCGGCCGCGGGCGCCGTCACCGGCGCGGTCCTCATGCCGAAGACGGGGGCGAACGACGCGCGCGGCCCCACGGATTGGCCCCATAGAGCCGCGAGAACGGAGAGGGCATTTTTCAAGGGCGATCGTCGATCCGCTTCCTGGCGGGGCTCCACGGGCTCGGGAAGCTCAGGCGCCACGCGCTCCGGGGCCCAATGCGGGAGCTCCTCTCCGGTCAGGGGACGGCGGTCCCGGAGCGCTACTTCCCCGGTGACTTCGCGAAACCGCTGGAGCGCGCCTTCGAGCTCTCGCGCCTCCCGAGACCCCGCAGGTGCGCTGAGGCCTCGTTCCACCCGCTCGAAGGCGACGTCGAGCTCCGCGAGGACTCCTTCGATTCGAGAGGAGAGAAGGCGGAAGCGCTCCCGCGCTTCTTCCGGCATTCGACGCCGTCCGAGGTTCTCCGCTTCTTCGGAAAACTGCTCCGTCAGATGAGCTCGAAACCGGTCGAGCTCTTTCCGGAAGAGCTCCGCTGCCTCCAGCTTTCCCGAGACCGGAAGCCGGGAGCCGAGCTTTCGCGCGGCTTCCTCCGCCCGCTCGAGGAAGATCCGTGAGCGTTCGACGAGATGATGAGGCTTCGACTCCTCGCGCCCGCGCGGCCTTGCTTCACGGGACTCGGACTGCGCGGCGAAGGCGACCGTCGCCGCGTCCACGCTCAAAAGGAAGAACGAAACGAGGAGGGGATAGGCGACGAACCGCGTCCGATCGAGAAAGTGTCGCATGGTTTTGAGCCTGGGACGTACTTCCTGTTTTCCGGATCGTCCGTCCGGTGCAGGGTGGGGGGCTTTACCGGCGGATCCGACGACTTTGAAATCGTCTCTGGTGAAAGCAGATTAACAGAAAATGGGGCGATGTCAAGATGGGATGCACCGAGCCTTCCGGCGCGCCACCATCTACCACGGCATCCTGCGGCCGGTGTGCCTTCGTCCCTTTTCCGCGGCCTCGCGGTTCGCGGCGCCGATTCGGACGCCTTCGTCGATCATCGCCTCGACGTCGTCCTCCGTGACCGAGTTCAAGAAGAAGATCCCCGCCGCCTTCGTGGCGGAAAGCACCCGCGAACGCGCGGCCTGCATCACCTCGGGATAGGGACCGGGAGGTCTTTCGAGAAAACCGAACGAGAACGCCATGTCGCCGGGCCCCCATTCGGCGAAGGCGATGCCGGGGACCCGCGTGGTCGCCTCCGCGTTCTCGAGCGCGTGGCGGTCCTCGATCTTGATCCCGAGCAGAAACTCCCCTTCGGGGTTCAAGGGCCACGGATCCGCGACGCGCAGGTACTCTTTCTCCGGGATTCCCCAGATCGAAGCGGCGTAGCCCTGGCTTCCGCTTCCTCGCAGTCCTTCCTCGAGCCCCTCTCCCACCTTCTGGTCGTGAAACGGGTAGCGGCTTGCGGCGACGAAGACGCGGACAGCCTCCGGCGAACGGGCGCGGCAGAGTAGAACCCCGTGAACTCCGGAGGCGAGCACCTGCTGCACGACCCAGAGGTTGGCGCGCATCGAAGCCTCGTCCAGACCGAGAACCGGAAGCGAAGCGATGACCGCGGGAGTTCTATGCCCGCTCGCCGTGGGTCCTCCGTCGACGAGACCCCGCATGAACTCCCGTAGCTTCGTCACGTCGAAAGCGCCGTGCTCGAGCTCGTAGTTGACGTAGTCGGCCCAGGTGCGGGCGAGCTCTTTGCCTTCCTCGTATCCGCCGCGGCTCGTCGTGTAGTAGACGGGCTGGCCCTGTTCCAGGAGCTCGATGGCTTTGTTGACGCGCTTCGGTTCGACCGACGCGAGGGCGAGGAGAATCAGAAATGAGTTCATGGCGACGGAACCTCGACTCGATGGATTTTCCACCCTCCGGGCTCGCGTCTCAAGTGGGCCTTCAGTCTTTCGGGCTCGAACGGCGCCCCGAGAACGACGTAGCGTTCCTCGCCCCGGAGGGCGACGACCAGGGCGCCGAAGGTGGCGCGGGCCTCCCTTCCCTCGGCCTCGACCTCGATCGAATCCAGCGTCACGTTCATCCGATCGAGGCGCCCGAAGCCCTCCCTCACCATCGCCTCGAAGGCCGCCCGGTCCGCATGCATGAAGTCGGTGTAGTCGGACGCGAAGAAGGACAGGAACGTCTCGACTTCCGCGGCTTCCGCGGAGGAGGCCGCGGCTTCGAGGGCGCGCGCCACCCGCGCCTCGGGCGAGAGATACCGCTCCCAGGCGACGGATCCCAGAAGAACCGCCGCGGCGAACCCGATGATGGCGGCGGATCTCGCGCGGCTCACGTCATCGACCCGCTTCGGGCGCGCTCCGGGAGAAACCGCGCCAGAGCATGAAGGCGGGGAAACCGGCGAGCGAGATCGCGAGTCCCAGGACCGGCGCCCAATCTCCTCGGGAGGCGTTGCTCCAGGCGATCCCCACGAGAAACAGGCTCACCACCAGGACGAAGACCAGCGGAACGAAGGGATAGCCCGGTGTGCGGTAAGGGCGCGGAGCCTCGGGCATTTTTCGCCTGAGGACGAAAATCGCGGCGATGGCGAAGACCAGCGCCGTCCATTCCACGAGAACGAAGTAGGTCGATAGCCTGCCGAAGCTCCCGAGCCAGAGGATCAAAGCCACGGTGATCGCTCCCTGCAGGAGGAGCGCGACGTGGGGGGTCGCGAACTTCGGGTGACAACGGCCGAGGATCGCGAAGCCCAGGCCGTCGCGGGCCATGGCGTAGGGGACGCGGGAGTTGGTGAGCACGATGGCGCAAAGGGTCCCGAAGACGCTCGCGAGGATTACCGCGTTCATCGCCGCTCCGCCTCTCGGGCCGAAGAGATCGAAGGCCACGCGGCGGGCGACGACCGTCTCCTTCGCCATTTCCGAGACCGGCAGGCTCAGGTGGTACATCAAGTTCGTCGCGAGATAGAAAACGATGACGATGAACATGCCGCTCAAAATGATGCGGCTCACTTGCCGTTCGGGATCCTTGACCTCGCCCGCGACGAGACCGAGATAGGCCCAGCCGTTGTAGGTGAAGATGATGAAGGCCGCCGCCTGCGCGAGACCTCCCGCCAGCACCTCGCCTCCGGTCGAAAGACGCGACCCGTCCGTTCCCCCGGCGGCGAGAGCGAGGAAGAAAAGCGCGGCGAGGGCCGCCATCTTGATGATGGTGAAAAGGCTTTGCACCGCGGTCGCCAGAGCGACGCCGAGAACGTTGATCACGGTGAGCACGACGATGATGGCGACCGCGATAGCTTTCACCTGAAAGGAAGACGTGGTGACCGGCTCGCCGCCCGAGAGCTCCACGAGCTGCTCGGAGAAGACCATCGCCACCGCCCCGAGCGACGCGGGGATGGCGCCCACGAGATACATCCAGCCGAAGGTGAACGCCGCCGCGTCGCCATAGGCTTTCTGCAGGATCACGTAGGTCCCGCCGGTCCTGGGAAGAAGCGACGAAAGCTCTGCGAGAGTGAGAGCGCCGCAGAGGCTCACCAGGCCAAAAACCACCCAGAGAGCGAGGATGACCCCGGGATTCGGGAGCACTCGGGCGATCTCCGCCGGCGTGCGAAAGATGCCGCTTCCCACGATGCTCCCGATGACGATGGCCACTCCCGCCCAGAAACCGATGGTGCGCTTCAGGTCGGTCGCGGGAGGACCGACGGGTGGGTTGGGCACGGCGCGGCGATACTAAGAGCCGACGCCCGAGGAGTCAACCGGCGATCGATTCACTTCCTGGTGCGCGGCGACGTCCCGAGCACGTCTCCTTCGGTCGTGACTCCCAGGCCGTTGAGGACCCGGTTCGCGTAGTTGAAGTAGCTCACCACCTGGTTGGCTTCGAGGATCTCGCCGTCGCGCGCGCCCGCGGCCCGCATCGCCTCGATATCGGCTTTGCTCACGTGATTCGGCGCGAGGGTCAGCTTCTTCGCATACCGCAGGAGCGCGAGCTCCTTTCCCGAGAACGCACTTTCGGGACGGTCGACCGAGAGCGCTTCATGAATCTTCTCGAAGCGGTCGTCGTTCTCGAGCGCGCGCCTCAGGCCT
>Ga0302046_10003500_pt1 | contig 14182 bp, 12 predicted proteins | sample RVTome_11_FD_200261 | JGI IMG/M metagenome (GOLD analysis project Ga0302046, IMG submission 200261) | Soil microbial communities from uranium-contaminated site in the Upper Colorado River Basin, Wyoming, United States - RVT147D111 (version 2) ...
AGCACCACTCTGCTCAAGAGCGTGGCGGCGCGCTTTCCCGACCATCCGGTGGCCGAGGAGGCGCAGCTCGCCATCGGCGTCAATGAGGCGCGGGCGGGACGGCAGGACGGGGCGGTCAGCGCCTTCAGCCGCTTTACTCAGCGGTTTCCCGACAGCCCCCACCTGGGAGAAGCGCTTTACCGCCTCGGCACCGCGCACCGCCAGGGCGGTCAGCAGGAGGAGGCCGCCCACGCGTTTGCCCAGGCCGCCGCCGCCGGTGGCGACGGCCCGCCGGCAATCGCCACGCGCTGGGCCGCCGCCTTCTCGCTCGCAGACCTCGGTCAAGCCGAGGCAGCCATCGAGGTGTTGGTGGCGCTGTTCCGTGACCACGGGGGCAATCCCCAGTCCCTCCTCGACGGTGTCGAGTGGTTACGCACGACCGGCAACCCAGACTACGCCGCCCACGCCCTGAACGAGATGGAGGGACGATTGGAGTCCTCCCGCTGGCTGGCCGAGGTCGAGCTGACCCGCGGCCTGCTCCTCGAGAAGGGCGGGGCGCCGCAGAAGGCGATCGCCAGCTATGCCAAGTTGCTGCGCAGCTACCCGGCGGAGGACACCGCGCGCACGGCGCGCCTGCGCATGGCCTACCTGTACGTGGAGACCCAGGAGTACTTTCTCGCCAGCCAGGTCCTGAAACGGATGCTGGAGGATCCGATGGACGCCGAGCATCAACCCGAGGCACGACTGCTTCTCGGGCAGGTCTACGAGTCCCTCGATTTCTCCGACCGCGCCCTGGAGACCTATCTGCCGCTGGTCGAGTCTCAAACCGACCCGCGCTACCATGGCCAGGCCGCGTTCCGCATCGGCCGCCTCCTCCTGGAGCTGGGCCAGGCCCAGCGCGCCTACCCGTTCTTCGTCGAGGCGGGGAACGACAACGATCTGGCCCTCGTCGAGAGCCTGCCTTACTACCGCGGCCGCGCTCTGGTGGAGATGGGACGGTCCGGCGAGGGCATCCGGGAGCTAGAGGGCTATCTCAACGGCCTGCCTGCAGACCTGACCCGCGAGATCCAGGCATACCTGGCGATCGCCAAGGGCTACTTGCAACAAGGGGAGCGAGCGGCCGCCCTGCGGGTCCTGGCGCGCGCCAATACCCTCGCCGAAGGAACGCCGTTCGCGGACACGGTGCGTAATCTGCGCATGCGGCTCGTGGATACGGTGGTCGGCGACGACCTGCCGCCGAGCGCGCCGCCCACCACCACCGGCTCCCCACCGCCCGCCAGGGTCGAGGACGCAGCACCGCGCCCCCCCCTTCCCGCCAGTCCATGAGCAACCTGCTGTTGTTCTTCGAAAAGGGTGGCCCGACGATGTGGCCGCTGCTCGTCGGGTCGGTGGTCGCCGTGGCCATCCTCATCGAGAAAACGGCATTCCTGCGCCGGGTCAAGGTAGTCCCCCCGTTTCTCCTCGATCAAATCCGCGCCCGGCTCCTCGACGGCAAGGGAGAGGAGGCCCTCGCCTATCTGCGCCAGAATGACTCGCCGATGGCACGCATCCTCACGGCCGGACTGATGAGCCGCGGCGAGCCGCGCGAGACCCTGCGCGACCGACTGGAGGACGCCGGTCGCCATCAGCTCCCGGTGCTGGAGGCACACCTCGACGCCTTGGGCATCGTCGCCGGGGTCTCGCCACTGCTCGGACTGCTGGGCACGGTCTCCGGCATGATCAAGGTGTTCAACACCATCGCGCTGAAGGGGGTGGGCAATGCCTCCGCCTTGGCGGGTGGCATCTCCGAGGCGTTGTTTTCCACCGCCGCGGGGCTGCTGGTGGCGATCCCGGCGTACATCGCCTACCGCTACTTCCGGCGCCGCGCCGAGGTCCTGGCGGTGGAGATGGAGCGCATGTCCATCGAGTTCCTGGACTTCTTGACGAGGGAACGGCAGTGAGATGCAACGACCATCTCGACCCGACGCACGCCACACTCCGAACCGCAGGGGGGTCGGGGGTTGGGGGCTGAGGGGTCAGATAGCAGGATGCCGGCCGCGCAAATGGGGTTCCCTTCCGTCCCCCCATTCCCCATCCCTCAACCCGCATCCCCTCCCCCTATGAACTTCGCCCGCCGTCCCCACGACGACCTGACCATCGACATCACGTCGCTGGTGGATGTGGTCTTTCTCCTGTTGATCTTCTTCATGGTCACCACCACCTTCGCGACCCAGTCGGGGATCGGCGTGAACCTGCCAGAGGCGAGCGCCCGGGAGCGCCCCTCGACCGAGGCGGTATCCGTCTCGATCACCGCCGACGGCACCTTCTTCCTCGATCGGGGACGGGTCACCCGCGATGCCCTACGCGGCGGATTGCAGGAACTACGCGGGCAGCGTGGCGAGGAGACGGTGGTGATCATCCGGGCCGACGAGGCGGTGTCCCACGGCCGGGTCGTGGAGGCGATGGACGCCGCACGCAGCGCCGGCTTTCGCCGTCTGGCAATCGCCACCCACACCCCGAGCGAGGAGTAATCTCCCGGATCCGTGTGCCATGCGACAGCGGGGTGTTCACCGCCTCGCCGGGTAGGATCGTCATTCGCGATGGTCTGCCGCCCGTTCCAGGGTGCGGCAGATGTAACGCAATCGCCCCTCGTCGGTGACCTTGTGGCCGAAAATGTCGGTCACGAAGAAGCTGTCCACCACCCGCTCCGCCTGGGTATCGATCTTCGCGCCGCGTATGTACAGGCGCAGATTGGCGAGCGCGGTCACCACGTCGTGCAGGAGCCCCGGCCGATCCTCCGCATTGAGGAATAACACGGTCGCGCTGCTGGCGACGCGGGTATCCACCGTGACGTGTGCGTCCATGTGCCGGACGTGGGGATTGACGTAGCTGGATCGTTCGCGCGCCTTCACCAGGTCGCTGACCCGCGCGCGCCCCTCCAGCACCGCGCGGAGGTCCTCCAAGAGGCGGGTCTTCACACCTTTTTGGGTCAGGCGCTCGCCGTCGCCGGTAGTGAGCTGCAGGGTGTCGAGGACCACCCCATTGCGGGTCCGGATCTGGGCCGCCTTGATATCCAGGGAGTGAGCCACCAATACCCCGGTGATCCGCGAGAACAGCCCCGGTTGATCGATATCGTGGGTGCACACGGTGAGCTGGCTGAAGGGCCGACCGCGCGGGTTGACCAGACGGAATTGCAACGGCTCTCGATCGAGGCGCTGGAGCATCTCGAGATCGGCGAGGGTCTGGGCGACGGTCTTGCCGAGTAATTCCTCGTCGCTGATCTCGCTCAAGTAGTCGCTCAGCAAGGCGCTCATCTGCTTCTCCGCCGCGGCCTCCCTCAACTCCCGGATCTTGGCGGCGCGGAGGGCGGCGAGGGTGTCGGCCTCGCGGCCCAGAAGCTGCTCCCGTGCCAGGCCATATAACTCCAACACCAGCGCTTCCTTCCACGCCGACCACATGTCCGGATGGGTCGCATGGGCGTCCGCGTAAGTAAGCACCAAGAGCAGGTCGAGGCTCTCCTCGTCGATGACCTGATCCACGAAGGTATGCAATACCCGCTGGTCGTGGATCTCGAGCCGCTGCGAGTAGTGCGGCATGAGCAGGTGAAACAGCACCAGGCGCTGTACGATCTTGATGTCGTCCTTCGGATATCCGAGGCGCTTCATCACCGCGCTGGCTAGGCGTGCACCGACGTCGCTGTGGTCGCCGGAATAGCCCTTGCCCAGGTCGTGGAATAGCCCGCCGAGGTACACGAGATAAGGGCGAGCCAGGCGACGAAAGGTTTCGTGGAAGAGGGCGTGCTGTTCCTGCGGCCGGAAGCGGATCTGATCGAGGTAGTCGACGACCCGCAGGGTGTGCTCATCCACCGTGTAGCGATGATAGGGGCCGGGCTGACATAGGGCCTGAATGCGCGCGAACTCGGGGACCAGGCGGCGGAACAAGCCGGTCTGATACATCGGCCGCAGCCAGTACCCCACCGGCCCCTCGGCGGTAAACAAACGGCGCAGCGCCGCCAGGTTCTCCACCGAGCGGACCTCGGCATCCTCGATGTCCGGCAACTCGAGACTGATCTTCGCCAGGGTGTCGTGGGAGATCGGGACACGGTGGGTCGCGCTCAGCTCGAACAGCTCGAGCAGACGGGTGGGCCGCTCGCGGAACCGCCCCTGGGCCGCCAGCGGTACACCGACCCAGTCCTTGTGGAGGACGAAGCCGTCGCCCACGGTCCGCATCCCGAGGCGCGTGCGGAGCCGGGCGCCGATGCCGAAGTCGTGGGCGAAACGCCGCAACAGGACGTCGGAGAGGAAGTGGATCTGCTGTGCGTGGCAGTAGAAGTAGCGCATGAACGACACGGAGGCGGGAAATCCCTCCCGGTCCTCGTATCCGAGATGCTCGGCAAGCCCGACCTGCTGATCGAAGGACAGGACGTCGCTCTTACGGCCGGCACGAAAATGCAGGTGGTTGCGCACCCGCCACAGAAAGCTGCGGGCGCTGGCGAGGAACTCGCGCTCCTGGCGGGAGATCGAGCCAATCTTCATGAGCTCGTCGAACGACTGGGCCCGGTACCGCGTCTTGCCCACCCAAGTAGCGAAGTGGATGTCGCGCAGGCCGCCGACCCCCTCTTTCACGTGTGGCTCCCGGACAAAGATCGAGCCACCCTGCTGCTGCAGACGGATGAAGTGCTGGGCGAGCTTGGCTTCGATGTAGCGCCGTGGCTGGTGATCCACGACCTTGCGCGTGACCTCCTTGACGAAGTCGTCGTAGATGGCGGGGTCGCCGGCGAGGAAGCGACACTCGATGAGAGCCGTGCGCACCGTCTCATCCGCCACGGCCTGGCTGATGCACTCGCGAAAAGTGCGTACGGAGTGGCCCACGTCGAGCTTCATGTCCCACAGCACCAGCAGCAGGTCGGAGGCGATCGCCCGCATCTTTTCGGTCAGCCGCTTGGCCGAAACGAACAGCAGGTCGAGGTCCGAATACGGATTGAGCTCACCGCGACCGTAACCACCCACCGCAATCAGGGCGAAGGCCGGGCAGCCAGTAGGCTGATGAGCCGCGGCGACAAAACCGAACAGTGCCTGCAAGAGCCGATCGGCGGCGGCTGTCAGCTCGGCCACCACCGTGGCACCTGTGTGACCGGCAAGATGCGCCCCCTCGATCTCCCGACGCCGTGCGGCGTACAGGGCCGCCGCCTGATCCATCATCGCCGCCCGGTCGCGCACCAGAGTCGGCCGATACGTTTGCCAGTCGTGGGCCGCCAGCCGGTCGATAGAGGCGATCTCGGGCAGGAGCCAGGATTCGGTAGGGAGGTCGACGCAGGCTTCCATTCGCTGAGCTCAATCAACCATCGGCAGATCACTCTTGGCGGAGAATGGAGGGGAGAAAACGTGACACGAGAGGGCGCTCCACGCCATTACACCCAGAGCTCTCAGGGGTCTTCCGGGCAAACGCACCCTTGCCTACCTTAAATCAGACGCGCCTCCGTCGCCGATAGACGGCCAGTGCCAGGCAGGCGCTGCCGGTACCCACTGCGTCCGCCGCCACATCTGCCAGGTCCGAGTCCCGACCCGGCACAAACCGCTGGTGGTACTCGTCGGACAGTCCGCAGAGGATCGCCAACGATGCGGCGCGGGTGAGGACCAGCGGGCTCCCGCCGGCGGCCAGGGCCATCGCCAGGGTCGTGGTGAAGCCGGCGTATTCCACCCCATGGCAGATCTTGTCGTTGAGCACTACCGGAGCCGGTACGGAAAGGTCCGTTTGGTGCGACAGCCAGAAGATCATCCCTGCATAGACCGCCACCACCAGCCAGCGGCTCGTCCGTCCGGGGGTCATCCAACGCAGCTCGCGGAAACTGCGGGGCCACCGACCAGGGCACCACGCTCGACCGCCGTCACTCGCACCTGGACCACCTCGCCGGGAACACCGGGGCCGTCGAAGGCGATCCGTCGGTTTGTCCGGGTGCGGCCCTCCAGCTTGTCAGGTAGGCGGGCGGCGCTCCCTTCAACCAAGACCTCTTGGAGGGTACCCACCAAGGCCCGGTTGTGTCGCTCGGCGATACGCCGTTGCGCCGCCAGAAGGCGTTCTAGCCGCTCCGACTTGACCTCCACAGGGATCGGATCGCCCCACTTCTCGGCGCGCGTGTGGGGCCGAGGCGAATACATGAAGGCGAAGATCGACGCAAACTGCAGCGTCTTCACCGCGTCGAGGGTGGCGCGGAAATCGGCCTCGCTCTCGCCCGGAAAGCCGACGATGAAATCGGAGACCAGGGCGACCCCGGGTACCGCCCGGCGCAGCCGATCTACGATGCCCAGATACTCGTCGACGGTGTACCCCCGGTTCATCCGCGCCAGCACCGGGTCGGAACCGGCTTGCAGGGGCAGGTGCATGTACTCGCACACCTTGGGCTGGCTCGCCAGCACCTCGATTAGCTCCGGCCCGACGTAGTTCGGGTGCGACGTGACGAAGCGCACGCGCGCCAGACCGTCCACCGCGCTGACCTGCTCTAAAAGCCCCGGGAAGTCTACCTGCGACTCGCCAGCGCCCCCCCCCTTCCGGCCGTATGCGTTGACCGTCTGGCCGAGCAGGGTGACCTCACGGTAGCCGTCGGCGACCAGGTCACGCACCTCGTCGAGGATCGCGACCGCCGGCCGACTGTATTCGCGACCGCGGGTGTGAGGCACGATGCAGAATGAACAGAACTTGTCGCATCCCTCGATGATCGTCACGTACGCACGCAGCGCATCGCGGCGGGCGGCAGCCGAGCCGATCTCCAAATACTCCCCATCCGCCACGTCCACCACCCGCTCGCCGGCAACGACGCGACGCAGCACCGCTGGCAATCGCACCACGGCCCGGCTGCCGATCACGAAGTCGAGCCCCGGCGCGCGCGCTAGCAACGTCGCACCATCACTCTGGGCAACACACCCCGTGAGGCCGATCTTGAGGTGCGAACGCCTGTGCTTCAGGAGTGCCAGGCGGCCCACCTCGCTCACCGCCTTGTGTACGGCGTGATCCCGCACCGCGCAGGTGTGGAGAACGATGAGGTCGGCCAACTCGGGAGTGATCGCCTCCTGGTAGCCCTCGTCGAGCAACATGCCCAGCAGGCGTTCGCCCTCATGGGCGTTCATCTGGCACCCAAAGGCGTGGACGAAGACCGCCGGCTTGGAGGAGGATGGGGGCCTGTGGCAAGTTGGCATGGTGACGAACCGTGGGGTGCAACAGCGATCGATAGTAGGTTGGCCACCCGGCTCAAACAAGCAGCGGTAAACGACGACCGGCGCGATCACCTCGTTGCACGAAAAAGGCGATCCTGAGGGTCGGCTTCTCGCAGTCTGGGAGAGCAGCTTGCAGATCGACTTCGTTTGGGACACGTTCCGCGACGACCTCGCGGCGGTGGAGACCGAGATCCACCGGCACCTCCACTCCGATGCCGCGTTGATCCCCGAGGTCGGTAGCCACCTCCTGGACGGTGGCGGCAAACGGGTGCGCCCCCTGCTCCTGCTGTTGTCCGCTCGCCTATGCGGATATCGCGGCGATGGCGTATACACCCTCGCCTCGATCATCGAGTACCTGCACACGGCAAGCCTTCTGCATGACGATGTGGTGGACATGGCGCAGCTTCGGCGCGGCCACGCCGCGGCGAACTCGATCTGGGGGAACCAGGCGTGCGTGCTCGTCGGTGACTATTTTTACGCCATGGCCCTGCACCTGGCAGTCGGCCAGAACAGCCTGGAAATCATGGAGATTCTCTCCAGCGCCACCGCGTACATGGTGAAGGGTGAGCTGTTGCAGATGGCGCACACCAAGGACGTCGCCATCACCCGCGGGGCCTATGAACAGATCGTGACCTGCAAAACGGCCAATCTCATGGCCGCCGCCTGCCGCCTTCCAGGGGTTGCCGCGGGATTGAACAGCGCACAGAAGGACGGCTTGCAAGAATATGGCCGTCACCTGGGTATTGCCTTCCAGATGGTCGACGACAGCCTCGACTATGTCGCCAACGAAACCCGCCTCGGCAAGCTGGTGGGAAAGGACCTGATGGAAGGCAAGGTGACACTGCCCCTCATCGTGCTATTGGAGCGCGCGAACGCCGCGGATCGGGCGACCGTCGAGGCGACGATCTTGAAGGACAACCTCGAGCAGGCCGACCTGCAGAAGGTCTTCTTGTTGTTAGATCGTTACTCCGTCCTCCAAGGGTGCGTCGAGATCAGCACCGCCCACGTCAGGAGGGCGAAGACCGCCCTAGACGCTTTCCCGGACAGTGAATGGCGCACCGCCTGCTACGCCATCGCCGACTACGTGGTGGAACGCGACCTCTGAGGGCTCGTATGCGGCGATCGGCTGCTGCGGACCTCTCAACGAGACCTTAGCCCGCATTTCTCACCACGGATCGTCGCGAGACCGCGCAAATGGTCGTAGATCCTGGCCGGCCCGCAAGTCCGAGCCCGCAGGCAGGCTTGCGGCCTGTCGAGGACTCGGACGAGGACACGGCCAGGAGATGCGGGCAGTTGCGCGGGCGCGGCAGAGTCGTGGTGAGAAATGCGGGCTAAGATCGTGCCTCAACCCGCTCCGTCGAGTGTCATCCAATCGCCTCGCCACTCTGGGTTTGGGGACGCCCTTGGCCCAATGGCGAGCAACAGATTCAGGCCGCACGTTGCTGCCAGACCCCTCCGCCCACGACCTGAAGAGTGGGTCAAAAAAAATGTGGATCTTTGTGCTCGAGATCGTCTCTTGAAGCACAGCGCTACGGTGAGGGCGCGTTGGGGCCGATACAGTCGGCCGGAGGCTGGACTAGCGGGAGATTCGCCATGGGACTCTTCCTGGCAGGATTGGTCGGCGGCTTCACCCTGGGTGTGTTGCTCGCCGCAATCCTTGCCGCTCCGGGACGGGAGCCCGACTGCGAGTATTGCCGTTTCGTCCCTGCCCGGAACGCCTCCCGATCGTCGCCGCCGGTGAGCCGGGTCCCCGAATAGTCCGTTACAGACACCAGTAGCTGAATCCCAAGGCCTCCAGGGCGCTGCGGTTGCGCGTGGTCTTCACGTCGATGAAGATCGCCCGGCCGGGGCCACAGAGATCCCGGAGTTGGTCGTCGCTTAGCGCCGCATACTCCCGGTGGGCCACGGCCAGCACGATCGCATCCACCAGCGGGAGATCACCCAAGTCGGCGATCTCTACGCCCATTTCTTCCCGGGCTTCTTCACCGTCGGCACGTGGATCGTGTACGAACACCTTGACGTCGTACTCACGCAGCTCCTCGATGATGTCCACCACGCGCGAGTTGCGCAGGTCCGGCACGTTCTCCTTGAAGGTCAGACCGAGAATCAGGACCTTCGAGTCCTGCACCGTCTTGCCGGCCTTGATCAACCCCTTGACCGTCTGCTCCGCCACGTATTTGCCCATGCCGTCGTTGATCCGCCGTGCTGCCATGATCACTTGCGGATTGATTCCCAGCTCCTCCGCCTTGTAGGTGAGGTAGTAGGGATCGACCCCGATACAGTGTCCGCCCACCAACCCCGGACGGAAGGGCAGAAAATTCCACTTGGTGCCTGCCGCCGCGAGGACCTTGCCGGTTTCGATCCCCAATCGGTCGAATATGATGGCCAGCTCGTTCATGAGCCCGATGTTGAGGTCGCGTTGAGTGTTTTCGATGACCTTCGCCGCCTCTGCGGTCTTGATGGTCGGTGCACGATGGACTCCGGCCTCGATCACCATCTCATAGACCGTCGCCACCTCCTCCAAGATCTCCGGCGTTTGCCCGCTCACGACCTTCGTGATGTTTTCCACGCGGTGTTCCCGGTCACCCGGATTGATCCGTTCCGGCGAGTACCCAAGGAAAAAGTCCACGCCACAGCACATACCCGACCCTTCCTCCAACAGGGGCCCACACACATCCTCGGTGACGCCTGGGTAGACTGTCGACTCCAGGACCACGATATCGCCAGATCCGAGGTGGGGGGAAATCGTTCGGCACGCAGATGCGACCGGCCCGAGATCCGGCTTCTTGTGCCGGTCGATCGGCGTGGGCACGGCAATGAGATAGATGGCGGCCTGGTCAAGGTCCGTCGGATCGGTGGTGAACACGATGTCCGCAGCCGCAAGCTCTGCGTCGGTGAGCTCGCCGGTGCTATCGCGCCCGCCACGCAGCTCGGCGATCTTCCGTTCACTGATATCGAACCCGATCACACGGCACTTGCGACTGAATGCCGCCGCCAGCGGCAGGCCGACGTAGCCCATGCCAATGACTGCCAGGCTCGCTTTACGAGCTTGAAGCCGAGACACAAGGGTGCCCATGGCTCCTCCTTCTTTACAGGCTTTACAGGTTCTTTCGGTACCAGACGATGGCCTTCGTCAGGCCCGAACGGATGTCGTAGACCGGGTCATAGCCCAGCACTGCCTGCGCCTTACCGATGTCTGCCAACGAGTGCTTGATGTCCCCTGCCCGCTCCGGCCCATGTACCGGGGGGATCTCCTTGCCGAGCAATTCGCATAACAGGGCATAGAGATCAAGAAGCGTGACCCGACTGCCGGTCGCCACGTTGAAGACCTCTCCCGCGGCACCCGGCGCCTCGCATGCCCGCAAGTTGGCCTGGATGCAATCTTCGATGAAGGTAAAGTCGCGGGTCTGCAATCCATCGCCATGGATCGTCGGTGGCCGGCCCTCAAGCAACGCCTTGACAAACAACGGGATCACGGCCGCGTACTGCGAGTACGGGTCTTGGTGCGGCCCGTAGATATTGAAGTAGCGCAGGACCACGGTCTCTAGCCCATAGACCCTCGTGAACACCTGGCAGTACGCCTCCTGAGCGTACTTAGTGACCGCATAAGGTGAAAGTGGTTTGGCGGGCATGCTCTCGACCTTCGGGAGGGTCGGAGTATCCCCATACGACGAGGAGGACCCAGCGCACACCAGCCGTTTGACCCCTGCATCGCGCGCCGCGATCAGGACGTTCATGTGCCCATTCAGGTTGACGTCATGAGTGGTAAGAGGATCGGCAATGGACTTGGGCACGGATCCCAGGGCTGCCTGGTGAAGGACATATTCCGCTCCGGCCATGGCATCGCGAACGACCTCCATGCTGCGCATGTCCCCCTCCACCAGACGAAACCGGTGCCCGGCACCGCTGCTCTCCACGAACGCAAGGTTCTCATGTCTGCCCGTGGAAAAGTCGTCGAGGACGCAGACCGAGTCGCCGCGCTGAAGTAGCGCAGCAACCAGATTGGAGCCGATAAATCCAGCCCCTCCAGTCACCAAGTAATGCATGGAGTCGCCCTACAGAGAACACTGCACCCGAAGAGTCCCGGAGGGCCGAGACCAGAAAAAAAACCCTATCCTAGATCCCCGAGCTTGCCCCAAGCAACGGGCGCGAGGCTACTCTTCGACCGTTACCGGACACTCGCTTCCGACATGAAGCTTGGCAATCTCACGTTGGATCTGGAAGGTGTAACGGATGATCGCCTCGCGATCTGCCTCGGTGATCTGTTCAAACGCGATCCCGACCATCCGTGATTGTGACTCTTCCTCTGTCACCCGCGCGACCGTACCCACCACCTCCAGCCGGCTGGCCGGTGTTGTTGACAGGTGCATCGTAAGAAAGACCCGATCCTGCAAGTTCAAATCATCGCTTGGAAAGGATATTCCGCAGCCACTGAGGCTCGCTGCCACTAAACGGACTTCGGCGTCGGTATCCTCCTGCCGTCTGTTGGCCATCTCCAGTAGGCAGCTGACCTTCTTGTCCAACTGCTCAAGGAAGCGAGCGACTTCCGGATCCAACTGCGCACCCAGCGCACGACTCAGCGCGTAGTCACCTTCCATCGAATGATGGTCTCGTTGCCGCCGGCTCACCAACAACGAGCCGGACTGCCACTGCTCCCACTCGGCCTCGGGGATGATTCGGTACGCAATCTCCACTGCTGCTTGGACTCGAACAAATTCGCGACGAGAGGACATCGACGTTCCTTTCATTCGGTCACGGCACCTCGGTCCCGGCTCCACTGTATGGCCTACCCCCGACCTCTTCGGTCATCGATGGATAATCCTTAATGCGGTCCGCTGGTGGATCGAAACTGGTGGATACCTGTTCCCGGATAACCTGCACACATGGCAAGCCTCACGCGCCACAAGGAAAACGCTTCAGTAGCGTCCCATCAGGTGGGCAATTTCCTCCCTGACGTCGAGTTGCAGAGATCTCTCCTCGTGGAGGCCCCGAAGGCACCGGATGGAGGAGAGAGGTGGATTCGTTCAGGCAGCCTCCTTGTCTTCGAGAACGGACACGGCTGGCGGTTTTAGCAACGCCATCGAGTCCAGGCTGCGATAGCGGTGGCTTCCCTACCACTCGTCGTGCTGCTTGGTGAGCACGGCGTCCACGAGGCGGATCACCACGGCCTCGTTGGGAAGGATGCCCACGACATCGGTGTGTCGGCCGATCTCCTGATTGGAGCCACTTCGGGGATTCATGGGGGCGAGCTTCACCCTATGATCATCCGGGAAGTCTTGTACGCCTGGGTCTCCTCGGCCACCTCCTCCAGCAGCGTCCCGCCTTTGGGGTAAGCGGACGACAGAGTCTTGGGCTGTGTCCAGAATCTTTCGCACTTTGGTTTTCGGGGGGGGTCTTGGTCGGATCGGGTTGAGGTTGAGTCGGGATGGATGCCCTCCCTGGCCCCATGGGGCCAGGGAGGGCATCGGTTAGCTCGCGGTTTTCAGCGGGGGTCTCATCCAAGGCCTCGAAGTGGCCCATGTCCAGGTAACGTCGTGTGCTCCAGCGGGTTGTTGGTCCGGATGCGACGCCAGTGCTCGCGAGGGAAGCCGTAGTAGGTCAGCGTCTCGTCACCGCCCTCGGCCTGAGGTGGACCCCATTTCCTTGGACACGTATGAATGGAGGAACCCATGTCCAAGGAGGTCAGCGAGATGAGGAAGCCAGTGGAGGAGAAGCAGGGCTCGGCTCCGGGGGAAGCGCAGAGAGCCCGTAGACTGAGCGGAGCTTCCCCCGGAGCCGCCGACGGCCCACTGGGTCCCGGGCAGCGGTGGAGCCGAAGCCGCAAACGGGCCGTGGCCCTACGGTTGCTGCGCGGGGAGTCGGTGGATGCCGTCTCCCGCGAGTTGGGGGTGCCCCTCTTCCGCCTGGAGGCCTGGCGCGAGGCGGCGTTGGCGGGCATCGACGCGGCGTTCACGAGCCGCAAGGAGGCCCAGGTCTCTGCCGAGCTGGACGTGGCGCTGCAACGCGTCGGCGAGCTCACGATGGAGAACGAGTTGTTGCGCGCGAGGTGCCAAGCCAAGGGCCCTTTGGCCCGGTGGAGGTCGAAGCGATGAGCGCTGCGATCTCGAAGGCCACCGGCCGGCGCTACGGAGTCCAGCGGGTGTGTGACGCCTGGGACGTGCCCCGCTCCAGCTTCTATCACCACCGGCAGCAGGAACGGCCACCCGCACTGCCCCGCGGTCGACGCGGCCCCAAGCCCGCGATCTCGGACGAGAGGCTCCTGGCCGCCATTCGCGCCGACCTGGCACGCTCCCCGTTGACCGGCGAGGGTCATCGCAAGGTCTGGGGCCGCCTGCGGATCCAAAGATGGGATCCGAGTGGCTCGCAAACGGGTGCGGCGCCTCCTGCGCGAGCACGGCCTGCTCTCCCCGTACCGCCACCGCCCCGCGGAGCCCTCGGCCCACGAGGGCACCATCACCACCCACGCCCCCCATGTCCTCTGGGGAACCGATGGCGCCCGCGCCTTCACCCTCGACGACGGCTGGGGGTGGATCTTCTCGGCGATCGAGCACTGGAACGGCGAGTGTGTGGGCATCCATGTGGCCAAGAAGGGCGACCGGTTCGCGGCGCTGGAGCCCGTCGCTCAGGGGCTCACCCGCCTTTACGGTGCGGTCACCGCGGAGGTGGCTCGCGGCTTGTCCCTGCGCATGGATCATGGCACCCAGTCCCTCGCCGACGACTTCCAACACCAGATCCAGCACTGGGGGATCACCCCCAGCTTCGCCTTCGTCGAACAACCCCAGACCAACGGGGTGGCGGAGCGCTTCAACCGCACGCTCAAAGAGCAGGTCCTCCACGGCAGAACCTACCGGACCCTCGACGAGCTCCGCGCGGCTGTCACTGACTTCGTCCACACCTACAACACCCAATGGCGCCTCGAAAAACTCGCCGTCCAAGGAATCGGGTCCGGTACACAGGGGGAAGGCTCCCGCAAGGTCTGGGCACGACTGCGCCTCCTGCGCGGCCTTCGGGTC
>Ga0302046_10003501_pt1 | contig 14182 bp, 15 predicted proteins | sample RVTome_11_FD_200261 | JGI IMG/M metagenome (GOLD analysis project Ga0302046, IMG submission 200261) | Soil microbial communities from uranium-contaminated site in the Upper Colorado River Basin, Wyoming, United States - RVT147D111 (version 2) ...
CTGCGGGTTCGGGCCGTTGCCCCAGTTGTCGCCGGTGGAGCCACCGGTGAGGACCGGCTCGGTGAAGCCAGGCGGGAGGTCGCGGATCAGGGCGAGCCCCTCGTAGGCGACCATCGGGCCGACCCACTGGAGCAGCCACGGGACGCCTGCTTGGAACTGGTGGTCGTACATCGATGCGAGGCCGGCGCTCGGGGCGATCGTGACCAAGCCCTCGGGCCGGACCGCGGCGGCGATCGACGGGGTGGACCCGACGTAGGAGTGGCCGGTCATGCCCACGCGCCCGCTCGACCACGGCTGCCCGGCGAGCCACTCGATAACGATCTTCATGTCGCTCGCGTCCTTGGCGGCGAGATGATCGAGGCAGCCCGACGACCTGCCGGTGCCGCGCAGGTCCATCATCGCGACCGCGTAGCCGCGCGGCGCGAAGTAGCCGGTGAGGCCGAGGTTCGTGTTGCCCTGGCGGGGGTCGGGGAAGATCCGGTCGCCGATCCGGGTCGCGATCGTGCCGTGGTACGGCGACGCCTCGAAGATCACGGGGACCGGCTCGAGGTCGGGGTAGGCGGCGGGGTCGGGCCGTACGATCTCGACGTACACCCGCTCGCCGTCGGCGACGGTGACGTAGTGCGTCGTCTTGAGCGTCTGCGGGTAGATCGGCTGAGACAGCTTGTCGGCCTGCGACCGATAGTCGAGCGGAGGCCGGGGCTCCTCGCCCTGGGCGACCACGGGGACTGCACCGGCGAGCAGGGAGAGCAGGGCTGCGGGCAGCAGCGTGCGCCTGAGGCGCTTCGTAAGAGTCATAGTGGTCCTAGGATTCGCCGCGCGCCGGGCCGACCCCTTTGTGCAGTTGCACAAACGCGGCTCGGCCCTGCGCCGGGACCCTGCCATACTCGATGGATGCGCCGGATCGCCGCCGTCCTCGCCGTGATGGGGCTCCTCGGCGTCGCGTGCGCCTCGCCGCGAGCCAGGCCCGTCCGCCCACCGGGCCCCGCGTCGGCGGGGAACCCCTCGCCCGAGGCGATGCAGAGCCCTCGGCCCGCACAGTCGCCCGCGTCGAGCACCGAGGCGCCCGAGGAGCTGCGGTTCGAGGCGCCGCTCCTGTCGGGCGGGACCGTCCGCGGCGCGTCCTTCGCGGGCGCCGACCTGGTGATCTGGTTCTGGGCCCCCTGGTGAGGGCCGTGCAACCGGGAGGCCCCCGGGGTCGCTCAGGCTGAGCGAGACTACGAGGGGGAGGTCGAGTTCCTCGGCGTGGCGTGGCACGACGCGCGCGAGGCGATGCGGGCGTTCGTCGACCGCTACGGGATCCGGATGCCTACGGCCGTGGACGAGGACGACCAGCTCTTCGGCCGGTTCGGGTTCTTCTACCAGCCGTCGTGGGTGTTCATGAACGACGACGGGAAGTTCGAGGCCCTCCGCCAGGAGCTCGGCGCCGAGAGCCTACGCCAGCGGATCGACACCCTCCTCGCATCCTGAGCGGGCCAAGGCGCCCGTAATCCGGAATATTCCAAGTTCTCTGCGCTGTGCGCCGGTAACCCGGAATATTCCGTATTTCGTGGCCCCCGGGCAGCCCTGGGTCTGCGGGTGGATGCGGTGGACTTGGGGTAGGGCCGGGATGCCGAGAGCCCGGCAACCCCTGAGGGTCACCGGGCTCACCGGCCTTACCACCGGCGAGCGTCCCCGCCGGTGGGGTCCCCCCGGCCCGAGGACCGGGGTCGTCTGCGCCTACTCGGAGCTGGCCTCGCCCTGGCCCGCCATCTCGACGGGCGGGGTGTCGGGAGCGCCGGCGATCTCGAACGTGAGCTCGTCGCCGTCGCGGTCGGCGATGATCGTGGCGCCGGCCGAGTACTCCTTCCAGAGCAGCTTCTCCGAGAGCGGGTCCTCGAGCATCCGCTGGATCGTGCGGCGGAGGGGCCGCGCGCCGAGCGCGGGATCGTAGCCCTTCTCGGCGAGCAGGTCCTTCGCCGCTTCGGTCAGCGTGATCTCCACGTCCTTGGACTTCAGCTGATCGACGACGCGCTTCATCATAAGGTCGACGATGTCCTTCACCTGCTCGCGCGTCAGCGAGTGGAAGACGATCACCTCGTCGATCCTGTTGATGAACTCGGGACGGAACGAGCGCTTCAGCTCCTCCATCACCTTCTCGCGCATCTTGTCGTACTCGATGCCCTCGGCCGGCTCCTCCTTCGCGAAGCCCACCGAGGTCTTCGCGAGGTCGCGGGTCCCGAGGTTCGAGGTCATGATGATCACGGTGTTCTTGAAGTCCACCGTGTGCCCCTGCGCGTCGGTGAGCCGCCCGTCCTCGAGGATCTGGAGCAGCGTGTTGAAGACGTCGGGGTGCGCCTTCTCGATCTCGTCGAACAGCACCACCGAGAACGGCTTGCGGCGCACGGCCTCGGTGAGCTGGCCGCCCTCCTCGTAGCCCACGTACCCGGGAGGTGAGCCGATCAGGCGCGACACCGTGTGCTTCTCCATGTACTCCGACATGTCGAGCTGGATCAGGGCGTCCTCGTCGCCGAACAGGAACTCGGCCAGGGCCTTGCTGAGCTCAGTCTTCCCCACGCCCGAGGGGCCGAGGAATATGAACGAGCCGCTGGGCCGCTTCGGGTCCTTGAGCCCGGCGCGCGTCCGGCGGATCGCTTTCGAGACCGCGGCCACCGCGTCGGTCTGGCTGACGATCCGCTTGTGGATCTCGTCCTCCATCCGCAGGAGCTTCTGGGTCTCCTCCTCGGTCAGCTTGTAGACCGGGATGCCCGTCCATGCGGCGAGGACCTCGGCGATCTCCTCCTCGTCGACCTCGGAGAGCACGTCGAGCTCGCCGGCCTTCCACTCCTGCTCGCGCACGCCGCGCTGCTCGGTGAGCTGGCGCTCCTCGTCGCGGAGCCCGGCCGCGAGCTCGAAGTCCTGCGCGTCGATCGCCGATTCTTTCTTCATGCGCACGTCGGCGATCTTCTCGTCGAACTCGCGCACGTCGGGCGGCGCCGTCATGCGGCGGATCCGCATCCGCGAGCCCGCCTCGTCGATCAGGTCGATCGCCTTATCGGGCAGGTAGCGGTCGGAGATGTACCGGTCGGCGAGGTTCGCCGCCGCCACCAGCGCGTCGTCGGTGAACGACACCCGGTGGTGGGCCTCGTAGCGATCCCGCAGGCCCTTGAGGATGTCGATCGAGTGCGCCACGCTCGGCTCGTTCACCTCGATCGGCTGGAACCGGCGCTCGAGAGCCGCGTCCTTCTCGAGGTGCTTGCGGTACTCGTCGCGCGTCGTCGCGCCGATCGTCTGGAGCTCCCCGCGCGCCAGCATCGGCTTGAGGATGCTCGCAGCGTCGATCGCGCCCTCGGCCGCGCCCGCGCCGACGAGCGTGTGCAGCTCGTCGATGAACAGGATGATGTCGCCGCGGTTCTTGATCTCTTTGAGCACCTTCTTCAGGCGCTCCTCGAAGTCGCCGCGGTAGCGCGATCCCGCCACGAGCGCCCCGAGGTCGAGCGTGTAGATCTGCTTGTCCTTGATGGTCTCCGGCACCTCACCCTTGACGATCGCCTGGGCCAGGCCCTCGACGACGGCGGTCTTGCCGACGCCCGGGTCGCCGATCAGGACCGGGTTGTTCTTCGTGCGGCGCGAGAGCACCTGCATCACGCGCTCGATCTCCTTCTCGCGCCCGATCACCGGGTCGAGCTTGCTCTCGCGCGCGTTCTGCGTGAGGTTGCGCCCGAACTGGTCGAGCACCATCGAGCCCTGCGGACCCGACTCGCCCGGCGCGCCGGCGGTCGCCTCCTTGCCGGTGTAGCCCGACAGGAGCTGGATCACCTGCTGGCGGACGCGGTTCAGGTCGGCCCCGAGCTTCTGGAGCACCTGGGCCGCCACCCCCTCGCCCTCGCGGATCAGGCCGAGCAGGATGTGTTCGGTGCCGATGTAGTTGTGGCCGAGCTGGAGCGCCTCGCGGAGCGAGAGCTCGAGCACCTTCTTCGCTCGTGGCGTGAACGGGATGTGCCCCGTCGGCGCCGACTGCCCCTGGCCGATGATCTCCTCGACCTGCTGCCGGACCGCCTCGAGCGAGATCCCGAGCGACTCGAGCGCCTTCGCCGCAACCCCCTCACCCTCGTGGATCAGACCGAGCAGGATGTGCTCGGTGCCGATGTAGTTGTGGTTGAGGAGCCGGGCCTCTTCCTGGGCGAGGACGACGACCCGGCGGGCTCTGTCGGTGAACCGCTCAAACATCTGTTTCCCCCTTAGGCCGGATGGCCGGCCCTGTGGGCTCCCCCGGGGATCCGTGGACTCCGTCCTCCCCCCGAGGCGCATCGAGCGCTCCGGAAACGTGCCTCCCGGGGCGCCCGCCGTTCGATTATACCCCCGGGGTGATCGGGCCCCGGGGAACGGGCCCTCTCCCTTACTTCTTCGGCACGGACCGGGCGCTTCCGTAGCCTGCGAACGCCTGTCCTCTCAGTGCCGGAACTCTCCACCCGGTCCTTCGTCGCCGAGCCGATCGCGGATGGCATCGCCCGCGCGCTCGACGCCGCCCTGAACCGCGTGCAAGGACTCCTTCGTCGCCGAGCCCACGATCTCCTTCCCGCGCTCCATCGCTTCCTGGACCTTCGGGCTCCCGGTGAACTCGTCCCAGGCCCGCTTCAGCTCCTCGTAGCGCTCGCGTCCCGCCTTCGACCCGAGCACGTAGCCCGCGCCGAAGCCGAATATCAGTCCCGTCTTGAATCCCATCTGCGCCTCCTTCCGCTCGCTGTTCCCCGGGGCCGCGAGAGGGAAACGGCCTCGTCACCGCGACTCTATCAAGGGGGGCCTGCGCTCCGCGCCGGAGGGGGGGCGGCGGCGCGGCCGCTCCCCCTTCAGTGCAGGGGGTCCGCCGGGCCGGTCGCGATCCCGAGGACCGAGCGTCCGTACTTCGGGCTCGGGCGACCCGGCCCCCAGAACGGGAAGAACACGGCGCGGTCCTCCTCCCGGAAGATCGTGCGCTTACCGTCGTAGGTGAACGTGCGGATGATCGGGCGCCAGGGCGTCGTGGGGACCTCACGCGGCTCGCCCGGCGCCGGCACCGCGTATAGACCGACCCAGGTCTCGTCCGCGAAGGTGTGGTCGTCGGGCCCGAGCACGATCGGCAGCGACGAGAACGTCTCGCCCTCGGGCCGGTTGCGCTCGAGGGCTCGCACGAGGACCTCGCCGGTGCGGTGGCCCGTCCGCTCGAGAGCATCGGCCAGGACGCGGATCGCGTCGTAGCCCTCCTGCTCACCGCCCACGGGGTCGAGCTTCGCCCGGAACGCCCGGACGCGGGGGATCCCGTCCGCCCACGGCGCCCACGCGTAGTGGCCGGGCGAGACGGTGCCCGGCGGGAGATCCGCGTCGGCGCGGAGCGCATCGGTCGAGACGGCGAGCTGCGTCGAGCTATCGAGGCTCGCGCCCACCTGGGCCGCGCTCGCGGCGGAGCCGACGTGCACGAGCGCCTCCGGGATGCCGGCGGCGGCCGGGGCGTCGGTCGCTTCGATGCCCTCCTCGCGGAGCGCGGTGAGGAAGGCGTCGCGCTCGCCCTGGCGGCCGGGGTCGGCGCTGACCACCACCTCGCGATAGCCGCGGTCCCGGGCGATGTAGCGGGCGATCGCGCGCGCCTGCCAGATCGCCGGGATCGACGTCTGGAACACCTGCCGGAAGAGCGAGCGGCTCGTGTAGAGATCGCCGCCGAGCACGATCACGGGCCGCCCGTCGGCTTGGATCGCCGCGCGCTGCTCGGCGACCACGGCGGGGGCCCCGACCACGAGGATCGCCGCGGGGTCCGGGTCCTCGAGGACGTCGGTCAGGCGGTCCGCGGGATCCGGATCCTCGAGAACGGTCAGCCGGAGCGCCGCCTCCAGCTCCTCCGTCGCCACGCGCATGCCCGCGAGGTAGGGCATGGCCTCGTCCCCGGCGGCGATCACGACGAGCTCGGTAGTGGCGGGGGGATGCGGGCGCTGCTCGCCGCCGGAGGGCGGGGCGACGCCGACGGTGCACGCCGCGAGGGCGAGAGCGAGGACGGAGATGCGGTGCAGGGTCACGCTGCCGCCCGTGCGACGAGCACATCGCGGACCTCAGCGCTGACGCGAGCGGGGTCGCCGACGACGTCGTCCCAGGTGTAGACGAGAACCGTCCACCCCATCCTCTTCAGGTGGTTCTCCCTCCGGATGTCTCGCTGCCATCGCTGCTGTCCGCCGTGCCAGCGGTAGCCGTGCGCCTCGATCCCGATCTTGAGGTCGGGGTAGGCGAAGTCGAGTCGGATCGGGGGCCCGCGACGGGTGCGGATCTCATGCTGGAGCGCAGGGGGTGGGAGGCCGGCGCGACGCATGAGCGCGAGCAGGCGCGACTCGAGCTCGCTCTCTGCACGCGCATCGAGCTCATCCCGGACGGCAAGGAGCATCCGCAGCGCCGCGGTGCCGTCCCGTCCCCGTCGGCCGTGCTCTCGGAGGTAGGCTCGGAGCTTCGCGAGGGTCGTGAGCCCGCGGCGGAGCGCCTCATCGAGCGCGCGACCGGCTCGCGACGGGACGAGGGTCGCGGCGAGGTCGAGGAGCGTCCGCTCGGGGGAGGCGACCTGGAACCCGGCCACCTCGCGGAGGGGAGGCCGGTCGGTGGGCTGGAGCCGATGCGCGATCACGCCGGGGCGGGCCTCGCCGCTCCAGACCGCGAGCTCGATCGTGGCTTCCTCCTCGGACAGGAGCCCGTACAGGTGCCCGGCCGCGCGGTGAGACACGAAGCTCCGCGGCCCGGCCCACAGACATGCCGCGGCGAGTCGGGAGCGCCAGGACGCGCTCGCCCCCCGCAGTCGGTAGACGCCCGGCTGGGCCCGGAGCCAGTCGCCCCGGCGGAGCCGTCGTTGGATGGCGTGGCCGGGCATGCCGACCGCCAGAGCTTGCCGTCGGCTGATCACCCCGTGCTGCCGCTCGGACAGGTCCTCGCACACACGATCGGGCGTGAGTCTCACTCGCACCCCGCGACCCTACCCCGACCCACCGACATGAATGATGGCGCACCCCCTTCGGAATATTCCGAGGTGGGTGCGCCTGGAACACCAGATCAGGAATATTCCGGATTCAGCGCTCTTCTGGTTTCAGGGTGGGGAAGAGGATGACTTCGCGGATCGAGGGGGCGTCGGTGAGGACGACGAGGAGGCGGTCGATGCCGAGACCGAGACCTCCCGCCGGCGGCATCCCGTGCTCGAGCGCGACGAGGAACTCTTCGTCGAACGGGTGCGTCTCCACCTCGCCGGCGGAGGCCCGCTCGCGCTGGAGCTCGAAGCGGGCGCGCTGCTCGTCGGGATCGGTGAGCTCGGAGTAAGCGGGCGCGATCTCCATCCCACCCATGATGAGGTCGAAGTGCTCGGTCAGGCGCGGATCGTCACGGTGCGGCCGGGCGAGCGGCGAGACCTCACGCGGGAAGTCCTTCACCAGCGTCGGCTGCATGAGCTGGGACTCGGCCAGCTTCTCGAACAGCTCGAGGATCAGCTTGCCCGCACCCCAGCCATCGTGCGGCTCCAGGCCGCGCTCACGACACAGCGCGCGCAGGTCCTCGATCGGCGTGTCGAGCGACAGCTCACGCGCGACCGCCTCCGACGCGAGCTCGACCACCGTGCGCCGCGGCCACTCGCCGTCAAGGTCGAGCTCGACACCCTGATAGATCACCCGTCGCGATCCGAGCGCGTCGGCGGAGGCCAGGACGAGACCCTGCACGAGGTCCATCATCTCCTCGTAGTCGGCGTATGCCTGGTAGGCCTCGAGCATCGTGAACTCCGGGTTGTACTTCGTCGAGACCCCCTCGTTGCGGAAGGTGCGCCCGATCTCGTACACGCGCTCGAGCCCGCCCACGAGCAGCCGCTTGTGGAAGAGCTCGAGCGCGATACGCAGGTAGAGCGGGATGTCGAGGGTCTCGTGATGTGTGAGGAACGGGCGCGCCATCCCTCCGCCCGGGACGGTCTGCAGCACAGGCGTTTCCACCTCGACGAAGCCCCTCCTGTCGAGGTGGCGGCGGATCGCGGCGAGGACCGCGGCCTTCTGGCGCACCCGCTCGGCCACTTCGGGGTTCGCGATCAGGTCCAGGTAGCGCTGACGGTGGCGAGCCTCCACGTCGCGGAGGCCATGGAACTTCTCCGGCAGCGGCCGCAGCGTCTTGGTCAGCACCGTCAGCGACGCGACGCGCACCGAGAGCTCCCCCTTCTTCGTCGTCATCACGGCCCCCTCGGCGCCCACCCAGTCGCCGAGGTCGAGAAGTTTCGTGACCTCGTAGCCATCGCCGAGCTCGTCGCGAGAGATGAAGAGCTGGATCTCGCCGGTGCGATCGCGGAGGGTCGCGAACGTCAGGCGACCCTGGCGCCGGAAGAGCACGATGCGGCCCGCCACGCGAACGCGCGTTTCGGTGACCTCGTCGGGCCCGAGCGCGCCGTGGGCTTCGCGCACCGCGCCGGCGGGCGTCGCGTCGGGGAAGCGCAGCGCGAACGGCTCGATGCCGGCCTCGCGGAGCGCCTCGAGCTTGGCGCGCCGGGCCGCGAGGACCTCGTCGCCGCGTGAGCCCTCGCTCATCCGTTCGCGTTGCGCTCGAAGACGAGACGCAATCCCTCGAGGGTGAGCCAGGGCTCCTCGTGATCGATCCGCTCGCAGTGCGGGATCACGACCGGCGCGAGGCCGCCGGTGGCGACCACGGTCGGCGAGCCGAGCTCCTTCGCGATCCGCTCGACCATCCCGTCGACCAGCGATGCGTACCCGTAGACGAGGCCCGACTGGAGGCTCTCGACCGTGCTCGTGCCGATCGCGGACGCCGGCGCGACGAGCTCCACTCGCCGGAGCTGGGCGGTCTGCTGGTAGAGGGCCTGCGCGGAGATCTGGATCCCCGGAGCGATCACGCCGCCGACGTACTCGCCGGCCTCGCTCACCGCGTCGAAGGTGGTGGCGGTCCCGAAGTCGACGACGATCGCCGGCGCACCGTACTTGTCGAGCGCGGCCGCCGCGTTCACGATCCGATCGGCGCCCACCTCGCGAGGGTTGTCGGTGCGCACCGGGATCCCGGTCTTGACGCCGGGCTCGACCACGAGCGGCGGGAACCGGAAGTAGCCGCGGACCATCTCGCGGAGCGCCTGCGTCGCCGACGGCACCACGCTCGAGATCACCACGGCCGTGATGTGCCGGTCGAACGAGAGGTCCTGGTGCTCGAGGAGGCCGCCGAAGAGAAGGGCGAGCTCGTCGGCGGTGCGGTCGGGCACGGTCGACAGGCGCCAGTGCCACGCGAGCTCGGTGTCACGGAAGACCCCCATCACGGTCTCGGTGTTGCCCACGTCGACGGCAAGCAGCACTCAGGCCTCCTCGGGCTCGGGCTCGTCGGGGAGCGGCACGTCGTCCTCGACCTCGAGCGCCAGGTCGAGCCACGGTGCGGCGTGGGTGATCGCGCCGGTCGAGAGCGAATCGACCCCTGTCTCGGCGATCGCGCGCGCGTTCTCAAGCGTCACGCCCCCCGACGCCTCGAGGTGCGCCCGCCCGCCGGCGAGCGCCACCGACTCCTTGAGCTCCTCGATCGCCATGTTGTCGAGCAGCACCTCCTCGGCGCCGGCCTCCGCCGCGACGAGCGCGTCGGCGGGCGTCTCGACCTCGACGATCATCGGCACGCCCGGCCTCGCCGCGCGCGCCCGCGCGATCGCCTCCGCGACCCCACCGGCCGCGGCCACGTGATTGTCCTTGATGAACAGGCCATCGAACAATCCGACGCGATGCGGCCTCGCGCCGCCCACCTCGGCCGCGTACTTCTCGAGGCGCCGGAGCCCCGGCGTGGTCTTGCGCGTGTCCCGGACCTCGGCGAGGCCTCCGACCTCCTCCACGAACCGCGCCGCCTGGGTAGCGACGCCGCTCAGCCGTCCGAGGAAGTTCAGGGCTGTGCGCTCGGCGGCGAGGATCGATCGCAGCGCGCCGCCCACCACCGCGACGATCTGGCCGGCCGAGACGCGGTCGCCGTCGGCGACCTGCGCCCTGAGTCGGGCGCCGCAGCGCGAGAACACTTCCTTGGCGACCGGGACGCCGGCGATCACGCCCTCGGACCGCGAGACGATCACCGCCCGCGCGGTCTGCTCCTCGGGGATCACCGCCTCCGAGGTGATGTCGCCCTCGCGTCCGAGGTCCTCCTCGAGAGCCTGGAGGACCGCGCGCGCGATCGTCTCGCGGTCGAGGCTCACGCGATCCTCACGTTGTCGATCAGTCGGGTCCCGCCGACGCGCGCGGCCACGAGCGCTCGTGCCGGGCCCTCGAGCGCATCGATCTCGTCGAAGGTGCGCTCGTCCACCGCCGCGACGTAGTCGATGCGGGCGAGCGGCTCGGCCCCGATCCGCTTGGCCATCTCGGCGCGGAGCACGTGCCCGTCGCGCTCGCCCTCCCTTGCCAGATCTCGCGCCGCGAACAGAGCCTCCGAGAGGCAGAGCGCCGCCTGCCGCTCCTCGGCCGACAGGGCGACGTTGCGCGAGGACATCGCGAGGCCGTCGGCCTCGCGGACCGTCTCGCACCCGAGCACCGTCACCGGCATCGCCAGCTCGCGGACCATCGACCGCACCACCGCGAGCTGCTGGGCGTCCTTCTCGCCGAAGTAGGCGCGGCAGGGCCCGACGATGCCGAACAGCTTCGCCACCACCGTGCAGACCCCCCGGAAGTGCCCGGGTCGCGCGGCGCCCTCGAGGCGCTGCCCGAGCTCGCCGGGGTCGACGGTCACCAGGGCCTCGCCGCTCGGGTACATCTCCTCGGCCGCGGGCGTGAACACGAGGTCGGCCTCCTCCTCCTTCAGCACGGCGAGGTCGCGATCGAGGTCGCGCGGATAGGTCACGAGGTCTTCGCCCGGCCCGAACTGGAGCGGGTTCACGAAGATCGAGACCACCTCGGTCTCGTTCTCGCGGCGCGCGCGCCGGACGAGCGACAGGTGGCCCTCGTGCAGGTACCCCATGGTGGGGACGAACCCCACGGTCCGGCCCGCCTCGCGTGCGTCGTCGCACAGATCGCGGAGGACCTCGCGGCGCGCTACTACCTCCACGCCGCGAGCACCTCCTCGACCTCCGCTCGAGCCTCGGGCGCGAGCCGGCCGGCGTCGGTGGCGAGCCGTGCCGCGGCGCCCGCGAGCGCGACGTACGCCGCGACCGCCTCCGGGGCCTCGGCGCCGAGCGCCTCGAGATTGCGCCGAACGGTGCCCGCGTCGCCGCGCGAGACGGGGCCGGTGAGCGCACCCGCCGGCCCGCGTTCCATCACGTTCGCGAAGGTCGCCTCGGCGAGCGGCGCGAAGGCCGCGAGCGGGTCCTCGATGCCCGCGCGGGCGAACAGTCCCTCGGCGATGCCCTCGACCACCGCGAGATAGTTCGAGCAGAACACGGCGGCGGCGTGGTAGAGCGGCTTGCGCTCGTCGGCGAGCCGGAACGACCGGCCCCCGGCGCCGGCGGCGATGCCTTCGCCGAGCGCGTAGCCCTCGTCGTCCTCGGCCGTCACCGCCATCGCAGCACCCGGGATGCGGGCGAGCGCGGCCTGGACATCGGGGAAGGTCTGGAGCGGATGGACCGAGAGGAGCCCGGCGCCGGCCGCGCGCGCGGGCGAGAGCACCTCGAGCGGCTGCGACCCGGACAGGTGCGCGACCCACTGCCCTCCGCGGAACGCGCCGTGGGAGGCGAGCGTCTCGCAGACCGGCAGGATCCGGTCGTCGGGGACGCCGACGAGGACGACCTCGGCGCGTCGGGCGGCCTCGAGCATCGGGACGAACGGCACCTCGCGCAGATGGCGCGCAGCGCGCTTCCGGGAGGCGTCGCGGCCCGAGACGGCGACGACGCGATGACCGGAGCGCTGGAGGAGCACGGCGAGGGCGGTCCCGACCCTGCCCGCCCCGACGATCGCGAGGTCGCGCGGATCCACACGCCGAGTATAGAGGTCAGGCTCGGAGCGGCAGGCGCATGATCGGACGGCCGGGGCTGCGCCGCTCGACCTCGCGGAAGCCGGCGGCCTCGAACATCGAGGGCACGCCCGTGAACAGCTCCGCGCTCTGCTTCTTCCGCCCCGCCGGGTCCACCGGGTAGGCCTCGACGATACGCGCGCCTCGCTCCGCCGCGTGCGCGATCGCAGCCCGGAGCAAGGCCGTCCCGACGCCCGAGCGGCGTGCGGAGCGGTGGATGTAGAAGCACACGATCGACCACACGGCGTCGCCGGGGACGCCACCGAGCGTGCGCGAGCGCTCGATCCGACCGAACTCCTCCCGGGGCGCGACGCTCACCCATCCCACCGGGGTGGCGTCCTGGTAGGCGACGAGCCCGGGCACGCGGCGGCGCTGCACGAGCTGCTGCATCGCCTCGCGGTTGGGGGCGCCGAGGCGCGCGTCGAACTCGGCGGCGGTCTGGCGCCACCACATGCACCAGCAGCTCGAGGTGCCGCGATTATCGCCGAACAGCTCCACGAGGTCGTCCCACCGCGAGGGCGTGACCGGGCGCACCTCGATGCTCACGCCTCGGCCTTCTTCCGCTCGCGGTAAGCCCTGGCCTTCTCCTTGTTTCCGCAGACATCCATCGTGCACCAGCTCGATGACCGGTTCCGCGAACGGTCGTAGTACGCCCAGCGGCAGGTGTCGCGCCGACAGGCCTTGAAGCGATCCCAGACGCCCTCGGCCATCGCGTCGTGGACGATCCCCAGCAGCCGGGCGATCGCGCCGTCGATCCCGGGCGGGTCGGCCTCGAGCGCGGAGCCCTCCTCCTCGAACCGCACGCGCAGCCGTGCCCCCGAGGCTGCCCGGTTCAGCACATCCAGGTCGGCCGGGTCGCGCTCGCCGTCGTGGTTCGCGAAGGCGAGTCCCCGGAGGGCTTCACGCACCTGGATCGCGAACCGCAGATCCGCGTCGGTGAGCGGCACGCCGGGGTCGAGGAGCCCGTGCCTCGTGAACCACGCCGCGAGCGCCCCGGGGCTATCGAGCGCGTCGACCCCGGTCTCGAGATCGACCGTGTTCAGGAAGGCCTGGACGAGCGCGAGATGTCCGGGCGCCGGCTTCGACCCGAGCTCCTCGTGCGGTATCATCTCCATCTGTTCCAGTGTAATCGGTTCATCGGTGATCCTCAAGGCTCATACCCTCGGGGTTCGTCACCATCATACACGGTTGACAGGTGATGCGTCACCGGTGTATGGTTGTCGCCGGTGACGAGGAAGGAGGGAGAGATGCAGCCGCTGATCGGATCGGAGATCTCGAAGCTCCACGCGCGGGACCTGCGGCGTGACGCCGCGCCGCGCTGCCGCGACACGCGCCTCCCGCTGCGCGTCTCGCTGGGGATGCACCTGGTGGACGCGGGCGTGCGCCTGATGGGACGGAGGGCGGTGTGATAGCCCGGGTCTGGTCCGGGGCCGTCCGGACGAGGGACGCCGACGCCTACACCGCGTACATGGAGCGGACGGGCGTCCGCGACCTCGCCGGAACAGCGGGGAACCGCGGCGTCTACATGCTTCGGCGGCTCGACGGGGACCGGACCGTCTTCACGATGATCTCGCTGTGGGACTCGCTCGAGGCGATCCGCGCGTTCGGGGGCGATGACGTCGAGGGCGCCGTGTACTACCCGCTCGACGAGGCCTACCTGCTCCACCGCACCCCGACCGTCACGCACTACGAGGTGGCGGCCACGGCGCCGCTCGAGGCCGCATGATGGAGGTGATGGAGCCTTCCCCGTACCGCGGGGGGGCGCGGGCGATCGCGCCCCTCGCCGTCCCGATCGTCGGATTCGGGATCGCGTTCGGCATCCTCGCGCGCGCGGCCGGGATGGGTGTCGCCGCGCCCATCGTGATGTCGGCGACCACGTTCGCGGGCTCGGCGCAGTTCGCGGCCGCCTCGATCCTCGGGGTCGGCGGGACCGTCGCCGCTGCGGTCATGGCGGCGCTGCTCCTCAACGCGCGCTACGCGCCCATCGGGCTCACCGTCGCCGGGGAGATCGACGGGCCCTGGTGGCGCCGGCTCGCCGTCTCGCAGCTCATCGTGGACGAATCGTGGGCGGTCGCGACCACGCCGGATGGCATCGACGGCCGCCGGTTGATCGGCGCCGGGGTGATCCTGTGGTTCCTGTGGGTCGGGGGGACGGCCGCGGGCGCCGTCGGCGGTGAGATCCTCGGCGATCCCGAGACGCTCGGCCTCGACGCCGCCTTCCCCGCCATGTTCGTCGCCCTCCTGGGACCCCAGCTCGCGAATAACC
>Ga0302046_10003502_pt1 | contig 14179 bp, 7 predicted proteins | sample RVTome_11_FD_200261 | JGI IMG/M metagenome (GOLD analysis project Ga0302046, IMG submission 200261) | Soil microbial communities from uranium-contaminated site in the Upper Colorado River Basin, Wyoming, United States - RVT147D111 (version 2) ...
CCTTGGCTGCAATCGGAAGGCAGCACGTCCTACGAATCAACAAGTTGCGCTATGAACCTCTACCAAAAACTCAGCAAAACTCCTCTTCCGGACCTCCAGTCCGCCAAGATCGGTTAGCAGCCGCCTTGCCAAGTCGTGGTCCTTGCCATTCCATGAAACAAGTTATTCGTGTTAGTTGTTGATTAACAACGTGAAGAGGGGCTCATGGCAGCGCATGTATGAGGGCACCACCCGACCAAGCTTCAACCCGAGGTGAGGACCTGAATGTAAAGCGCCTTTGCAGGGCGTGATTCGGTGCTCCCAAGTCGGATCGCACAACCTGCACGACATCAGGATGATACATGCGCACATGGCATGGAGGCCGCCACTTGTAAGCTTTTCCGACAGGATCCAGGGCCGGGCGAATCGGAGCGCCTCCTTGGGCGGAGCTCCTGCTGGACGCTTAAAATGCCACCACCAGATCCCGGGGACGCGACTCGTTGGGGAAACGAATGCGGAGCAGACCTTCTTCCGGGTCGTAGGCGAAGGATTCCACCGGGGTGCCTTCCAGTTCAATGGATCGAGGCGCTTTGCGGGTGGCGATTAGCACGATGGCGGACGTGCTGCCCACGCCCTCCACGCTCCAGGCCAGGGCGCCACCCTCCCACGGCTTGCGCAGCGCCTTGCAGGCGGAGGCGAGCAGCTTTGTGTCGTCGGAGGCCACTGCATCAAGGTCCAGCAGAAGCACGCGCGTGGATGGCGTGAGGGTGATGCTGCGCTGCACTTGGAGGTCCGGATCGAAGAGATTCACGAATCGACCTTCCAACTGGTGAGGTGGCGCCTCCACGGATTCGTCCAGTCCCACGTTCTCCAGTTGGACCGGCGTGAGGGGCATGCCGCGTTTGACCAGCGGCAACGCCAGACCGTAAAGGTGCGCCATGTTGGGATCGCTGGGGGTGGGTTGCTCGCGCTGGAACATCAGGGAGTCGCTGATCAGGAAACCAATCCCGCGCGTGCCACAATCCCATCGCACGTCCGGTTGGTTCATGTCGTTGAGCGCCTGCATCACCACCTGCAGCTCGGTGGCGTATTCCGGCGGGATCGACTTGCGATCCGCGCGGCGGGCGCTGCGCGGGTAGCGTCCGCCAAACACCCGCTCCGGCCAGGGGGCGACCTCGAATTTCCAGACGTCGGGCTGGAGCAGGGAGGCGGTGAGGGTCGATTCCCAGTTGACGCGGTAATCGGTCCAGTCATGACGCGGGTTGTCCTCGACGGGGTCGTTGAGGTACCAGACGGAGCGGCCGGTGGCGCGGACGAGGTTCTGCATGGCGCCGTATTCCAGGAAGGCAGTCTCGAAGGTGCGCTCCTTCCGGACTCCGCGGTAATGGTTGGGCGTTCGGGCGGTGCCGGTCCAGACCTGGGCGATGTAGCCGTCGCAACCGTCGATTTTGGCCAGGCTTGATTCCGGGCTCACGATGCACCAGTGGGCGTAGTTGATGAGGCTGTGCGTCGGCACATAGCAGCGGACCTTGCGGCCGGTGCGGCGGTTGAATTCCTGGACATGATTGAAGACCTGGCGCAGCGCGCGCTGGTAGAGGTAATACTTGAGCTTGGATGAGCGCCACTGGGCATCGACGGAGCTGTGCGGGGGTTGCCATGGCTCCTGGTAGTAGGCCTGCCACTCCCGCTTGAATCCCTCGGAGTATCCCGCGCGCGCCCAGAACTCCGGCTCCTCCAGGTGCACCGCGTCCACCCCGGCGTCCAGGGCCTTCTGCACCCCCACGCTGAGATACTCGCCGAAGTTTTCCGCCGGACACATGTAATACACATCGCCGCCATGGCTGATCTTCCGTCCATTGCGGTCGGTCTGCGCGTTGTCCTCGTGATTGATGCCGTCGAAGCGGCCGTAGAGGTAATCCTGGTATTCCCCCCACGACACGCCGGTCATCAGGTGCACACGATAGCCGCGGTCCCGCCAGCTTCGGAGGCGATCCGGCAGGGTGTCATCGATCCCATACACCATGGCCACGTCCGCCCGCAGGTTGCCTTGTTCGCTCCAGGGTTTGGAGGTCTGGAAGCTGGTGCGTTCGAGATGAGACGCGGGATCCTCGGGAAAGGCGGGTGGATCCGCCTGGATCCTGCCCGCACCTGCCCACAACATGCCGGCGGCAGCCAAGAGGCGAACGGGTGTCATGGGGCTCAGTAGAGCATTGGCCCGGGCGGTTGGCAATGGGGAGGGAGTGGGGGAATGGGCGAAGGGGTGAGTGGGTGGGGGGTGGGGGGGGCGTTGCGCGCTTGGTTTCGCTCGAATCTGCCTACCGATGTCGGCTACGAATCCTTGCCTGTTGCGGCGGCCAGCACCGCGGCAGCTCCGGCCAGGGCGACGAGTGGGAGCAGGATCATGTTGAAAGCAGGAAGATGTGTCTTGGCCGAGGACCAGACCAATGATCCCGCCAGGAGGCTGCACGCCAAGGCGGGCACGGTCGGTTTCCCCGGCCAAAAGCCGCAGCATGCGACGGCAATGAGCGTTCCCAGGAGGGCGGCCGCCGCGGGCAGCAGCGTATCCTCCGGATCGGACACAAAGCCTGCGTTGGCGGCCGACGTGTCTGCATCTGCATCCGGACGCAGCCAGGCGGTTTCCCTCTCCGATGGCGCATCGGCGACGTCGATGGAGCGGCCCTGCATGACGAGATGAAGCTGTTCGGCACTGAGTGCCGCTGAATAAATCCGCACGTCGTCAAGGTCGCCCAGGAACGGGAACTTGGTGGAACCACTGCGGCGCCCAATGTAGGTGGGGGCCCTGGAGCTGCGTTGGGGTCCGGCGAGCGTGCCGACTTGCGGGCCGTTGTCCGGCTCGCCGTTCAGGAAAACATCCAGCCTCCGCGTGGCGGCGTTGTAGGTGCCCGCGAGGTGATACCATGTATTCGTCCGGAGCGGGGTGGCACCATAGCGCGCGGCCAGCTCGCCGCGGGGATCGATCAGCTTGAATCCAATCGTGCGCGGCCCGCGGTCGATGGTGGTGTCGAGCTGGTAGCCGAATTCGTCCAGGCTGGAGATGATGGCGGCATCGTCCCATGGAAAGCTCGACGCCCGCATCCAGGCACACACGGTCATGCTCCCTTGCAGACGCAACGCGCCCGGGGTCCCCAGCCGGACGCTTTGCCGTCGTTCGGTCAGATGGATGGCCCGGCCATGAACGCCGGAAACGCGCTGAGGCCGTCCCCGCAAGGTGCCGGTCAGCCCATTTCCCGACGCATCCATCGCCTTGGATCCCGACTCCTCGTCGAACGTCCACCATCCTTCCAAAGCGCCCGGCGCCGACAGGCCACGCGGATTGGGGGGATCGCCCGCCAGGGTGAACACTGTGACGCACGTCGCCAACGCCACCATGGCCGTCGCCACCGCCCATGGGCGCGTCAAGGCAAGTCGGGGGGCGGGCCGACCCCAACGTCGCCAGACCAGGATGCCCGTGAGCGCCCCGGCGAAGTTGGACAGCATGTCGGCGGCCGAAGGGGTCCGGTGCAACATCACGAGCTGACTCATTTCCGCGCCGAACGTCAGAAGTGCCGCCCAGAGGATCGCGCGTTTCACGCCGCACTCAGCCAGGACCATCCCCACGGGGATATAGCCCAGGACGTTGGCCAGGGTGTCCAGAAACCCAAATCCGAAATTCATCGGTTCCGCATTCCAGGATCTGAATTCCACCGGCACGGCCGTCGCGGCCAGGACGAGGATCAGCATCGGCGCGCGCAGCCTGATGGTGAGGGGGGTTGTGATGGGGGGCAGAATATCGGCGTGCATGACCGAGGGAAAGGAACAACGCCTCCCGCGAAGCTCCTTTTTCTCCCGCCAAGACGCCAAGTCGCAAAGGCTTCTTTCGCGTGGCTTCTTCGCGTCTTCGCGCCTTGGCGGGAGGCCTCCTTCACCCTCATGGACCGGCGCTTGCCGGGGCGTTGAGCAGGTGGTTGCGCAGGAACATCACCACCGCCTGATCCATGACGTCGCGGTTCTCCTTCTTGCGGTAGCCGTGTCCTTCGTTGAGCGCGTTCATGTACCAGACGGCCTTGCCGCCGGCTCGGAGGGCCTTGACGATTTGCTCCGACTCGGTGACCGGCACGCGGGGATCGTTCTGGCCCTGCACCACGAGCATGGGGATCGTGATCTTCTGGACGTGGTTGTTGGGGCTGATGCGTTCGAGGAAGGCGCGCATCCGGGGATCGCGTTCGTCGCCATACTCCACCCGGCGCAGGTCCTGCCGGTAGGGCTGAGTGTTTTCCAGGAAGGTGACGAAGTTGGAGATGCCCACCAGGTCGATCGCCGCCCGCAGGCGGGCGCTGTAGTGGGTGGCGCAGGCCAGCACCATGTAGCCGCCATAACTGCCTCCATACACCGCCACGCGCGAGGCGTCCAAATCCGGCCGGGTCGCGATCCAGTCCAGCAGGGCGCCGATGTCCTTGACCGAGTCCTCACGCTGGTAGCCGTTGTCCAGGTTCACATAGTCGCGTCCGTAACCGTTTGAGCCCCGCACATTGGGTGCCACCACCGCAACGCCGAGCTTGGAGACCCACATCTGGAAGGTGCCTGAAAAGCCGGGACGATACTGGCCTTCCGGACCGCCGTGAATGTAAACCAGCACCGGCCACGGGCCCTTGCCCTCGGGTTGGTACACAAAGGCGGGGATGTCGCGCCCATCAAGGGTCGGGTAGCGGATCAACTCCGGCTCGACGAAGCGCGCGGTGTCCAACCCGCCCACCTCGCTTTCCGTCCAGCGGACGAGTTCCCCGTAACGCAGCGCCCCGCGGCCAAGCTCCAGCACATGGGCGTCGCTCGGCGTGCGGGCGGTGTTGAGGGTCAGCGCGAGCCGGCGTCCATCCGGAGAGAACCGCATGCTTCCCACCAGGCCCTTGGGCAGACCTTCCACCTTCCGGAACCGCAGGGAACGAGTGTCGAGCAGGTAGAGCGTGTTCCATCCATCCTCGTTCACGGTGAAGGCCATGCGCCGGCGATCATCGCTGAGCGCCGCCCCGTCCACGTTCCAGGGAATGTCGGCGGTCAGGAGGCGCGGGGCCGGATCGTTCCAGGCCCTGTAGGCGAGCTGGTTGACCTCCCCGAAGCGTGTGGAGATGTAGAGGCTTTGCCCGTCCCGGGACCAGTCGAGCACGGCGGCGGAGCGGACGTTTTTATAGCGGCGCAGGTCCTCGGCGACGGCATCGCGAATCTCGGGGACATCCTCCAGCACCAGGTTGCCATTGTTGACGGTGCGGGTGAGGACCTCGGGGGCGGGAGTGGCCCCGAGGCCGGCCATCCAGCATGCGGCCGCCGACAGGACGATAAGGGGACGTTGCATGGGGCGCATTATGCTGTTCCGCGTCGATGCCGCAAGGCGGTACAAGGGAGGGAATGCAAAACGAACAGCCTGCGGGCTTCGACGGTGAGCTCAGTTGAGCCGCTCTCCTGAGCCGCAGCGGGAAGGCCTCATCCCGTGCGATACGACTCGCCCCCACCAAAAGCGTGCCTGCCCCAGACCAGTAGATCGACTTTTCCCTGCTTGACCATCTCGCCTGCTGAGTTGAGGACCCGGACCGCCTAAAGCAGCGACCCCGTCACGACGAGCTAGATAGGGAAGAAACCCGAATGCCCACCGATATGCGAAGGCCCCTCACCCTGGCCCTCTCCCGGGGGGAGAGGGAAAACCGTCTTCCGCTTGGAGAAAGGCCTCTGATTGGAACCCGTCCTCTCCACGGGGATGCGGCTCCCTCTCCCGCCGGGAGAGGGCGGGGTGAGGGGCCTTCGCACAGTCGTGGCTATGGGTGTGTCGTTCCAATTCTCAGGAGCGCCACGAGCCGCAGGTCGCGCTTCTGGGCGATGCGGCAGACTCGACAAGCGTGGGCCGGAATCTAGCATGCATCGTGTGAGCGAAGTGAAGCCCATCCAGCCGCCTTCTGAACTCGCTGCACCCGTCGCTGCGGAGGAGTTGTTGCCGCTGGTGTATGACGAACTTCGCCGGCTGGCGGCGTACCGGATCGCGAACGAGAAGCCGGGCCAGACGCTGCAGGCCACGGCTCTGGTCCATGAAGCATGGCTGCGTCTGGGCCCGTCCACCAGCCAGCAGTGGAGGGGCCGGGAGCATTTCTTCAGCGCGGCCGCGGAAGCCATGCGGCGCATTCTGGTGGACAACGCCCGGCGCAAGCTGCGCCAGCGTCACGGAGGCCGCATGGAACGGGTCGAGTGCGAGGTCGAGGATCTGCCGGTGACCCGGGATGACGACACATGCGTCCGGGTGAGCGAGGCGCTGGATCGGCTGGCCGAGGTGGACGCGCGCCATCAGGGCTGCGCCTTAGCCCGGACCCTTCACCAAGTGCGTTTGTCAACAGCCCCTGAAGGCTGGTGAGACATGCAGGTTAGGCGCGTCTCAAAAAATGTCCTTTCCGGCCTGGGAATATCGCCAGACGGGGTGGAATGAAACAACCAGGCACGTTCACCGCGACCTCAAGCCATCCAATGTCCTGGTCACGCTGCATGATGGCGTGCCCGTGCCGAAGGTGATTGATTTCGGCATCGCCAAGGCCACGCAGCAGGAGCTCACCGAGAAGACCATTCACACGCAGTTCCACCAGTTCGTGGGCACCCCGGCCTATGTGAGTCCCGAACAGGCGGAGATGAGCGGGTTGGACATCGATACGCGCAGCGACATCTACAGTCTCGGCGTGCTGCTTTACGAATTGCTGACGGGCACCACGCCGTTCGACGCGCAGGAACTGATCGCCTCCGGACTGGAGGTGATGCGGCGAACCATCCGGGAGAAGGAACCGCCGCGTCCCAGCCAGCGCCTCAGCACGCTGCAGATGGAGGTGGCCACGGAGGTGGCCAGGCGCCGGCGGGAAGCCTGGCCCACCCTGCTCAGCCTGGTGCACGGGGACCTCGACTGGATTGTCATGAAGTGCATGGAGAAGGACCGCGGGCGTCGATACGAGACTGCCAACGGGCTGGCCGCGGACCTCAGGCGGCATCTCTCCCACGAACCGGTCGCGGCCCGGCCGCCCAGCCGCGTCTATCGGCTGCAGAAGGCCATGCATCGAAACAAGCTGGCGTTTGCGGCCGGCGCCGCCATTGGCGTCTCGCTGTTGATGGGCATTGCCGCCACCAGTTGGATGGCCTGGCGCGCCACCCGGGCCGAGGCGTCGCAGCGTCTCCTGCGCGCGGCGGCGGAGGAACAGCGCGCAACGGCGGAAGCCAACGAGCGAATGGCCCGCGATGAAGCCGCGAAGAACCGCCAGGCCGCCTCCTTCATTCAGTCCATCCTCACGGGCCTGGATCTGGCCGCAATCCAGGGCCAGGACCGGACACTCCTCTTCGAGATTCTGATGAGGGCGCTGCGCCGCGCCGAAACCGAGCTCAACGACCAGCCCGAGGTGCAGGTCGAGGTGGTCTCCTCCATCAGCCATTGCCTGGGCCGTGAGGACGAGGGGCACTGGACCAGCCGGCTGTATCTGGCCCGCGCCCTCAACGATCTTGGCCGGGGCGCCGAAGCGGCGCCGTTGCTGCGCGAGGCCGCCCTTGGTTACAAGCGGACGGTCCATGTCACAAGCCTGCGGGCCACTTCCGCGGCGCTTGCCTACTGTCAATCCCTCGTTCACCTGGGCAGGCTCGACGAAGCCGAGGTGTTCGCGCGCGAATGGCTGCGTCCCCTGCGCGAAGTGCGCATGTATCATCCGCCCGCCCTGGAACTGAGCCTCCTGCTGGCCAGGGTCCTCACCACGACGGGCCAACAGGCCGAGGCGGGCGGGCTCCTGCGTGAGTCCTTTGACATGGCCCGACGCACCTACGGTCCCCGATCGCCCCTCACGCGTGAGATCATGCAGGAGCTGGACCGGTGGTGTCGCAACGAGGGATTGTTGGAGGAGGAGGACGATCTGGAGCGTCTCCTGCACGAGAAGCCTCCCAAGGCGCCCACCCGCGGTCCGGCCGGTTTCCTCGCCAGCGTGGTGACGTTTGAAACCAAACTGCGGATGGTCGGGCTGCACGGAGTGATCTTCGGCGCCTGGCTGCTGCTCTTCGCCGTGCAGACCACCTTCATTGCAAGGGGAAGGGTCCGCATGCATCGCCGCCTCGGGATCGCGGGTGTCCTGCTGGCGGCGATGATGGTGGTGACCGGCTACCACACCTCGATCGCGATGGCCCGGCGCGGATATGACTTGAGCGGTGATCTCAATGCCGCGGCCGATCCGCTCGGACTACTTGTCTTTCAACTGGGCGATCTCGTGAGCTTCTCGATCCTGGTCGGTCTGGGTGTGGCCTTCAGGAAAAGAACCGACATCCACAAGCGGCTCATGGTATGGATCAATCCACCGCCCTGTTGTGGCTGGCAACCTGCTCACCTCCGCTGGGCGATGTGCATGAGGGTTTCGGGAGTCATTCTTGTCCTGTTGTGGGGCGGCGCTGTCTTGTTGGCGCAGGCCGAGCGCATCAACCACGCCGGCCGCCTCCTCGGTCCCGCGCCTGTCGTCACCAACGCCGTCCTGTTCAACACACCCGAAGCCGACGCCCTCGTCGCCGCGATGCTGGTCTTTCCCGTGGATAGCGCATGGAACGAGGACATCTCCGGCCGTCCGGTCCTGGCCAATTCCGACGCCATGATCGCGCAGATCAGCAGTGATCTGTTGTCCACCCGCCGCACCCTGCGCGCCTTCAAGGAGATGAATTTCGTCCTGGTCCCCGATGCGCAGCCGCTCGTCCCGATCGAGTTCACCCATTACGGGGATGAATCCGACCCCAGCCCCTATCCGATCCCCGCCAACCTGCCCATCGAGACGTGGCCGTCGGAGACGGGCGGCCTGAGCCTGGAAGACTGGCAGCGGGACATCAACGGGAACGGAGGCGACCGGCACTCGATCATCGTCCAGCCCGGGACGGGGTCTCTGTGGGAAACCTGGCTGACCCGGCTCGATGACAGCCAATGGCAAGCCGCCAACGGCGCCCGGTTTGATCTGCTCTCCAATGCCCTTCGTCCGGCGGGCTGGACGTCCGGGGATGCCGCCGGGTTGCCCATGTTCCCGGCCCTGGTGCGGTATGACGAATGCGAGCGGGGCGAGATCGAGCATGCCCTGCGCATCGTGGTCAAGCGGACGCGCGCCGATTACCTCTACCCCGCGCGCCATTACGCCTCGGTCCCTTACACGACCGACCCGAACGTGCCGGCGATGGGACAGCGATTGCGGCTCAAGTCCAGCTTTGTCATCCCCGCCAGTTGGACCAGGCAGGAAAAGGCGGTGCTCAACGCCTTGAAGCGTTACGGGGCCCTGGTGGCGGACAACGGGAATTTCTTTTCCATCTCCGTCACGCCGGATGATCGATGGCCGGACGAATGTTTCGACCACCTCACGACAGTCGGCATCACCAACTTCGAAGTCATCCAGGTGACCGGCCCGAGCGAAGGGCCGCGCTCCCCCGATCCGCCCACGGTGGACGCCGGCACGGACCGCATTGTGCCGCCGGGACAACCCGCGATGTTGGAGGGAAGTGTCAGCGCCATCGGGTTGCCGACAACGAATCGATGGACGCTCTACAGCGGGCCGGGCGGGGCGGTGTTTGGTGATGCGACGCGGACCAACACCACCGTCGCTTTCGACACGCCGGGAGTGTACACTCTGATGCTCAGCGCAAGCGACGGGGTGCATGCGGTGGCCTGCGACGCGGTGGTGTTCACGGTGGCAACGGTCATCAGCCTGACGATTGCCCGGGACGGCGCGGACGCGGAGTTGAACTGGACAGGGGGCGCCCCGCCATATGTCGTGGAACGCACCGCCACGCTGAATCCCCTCGATTGGCAGCCCGTGCTTACGAATGCAGCCAACAGCGCCACGATTCCCGCCCTGAGCAGTGGGTTCTTTCGGGTGCGCGGTCAAACGCCGTAGGCGCTGGCTCGGAATGTCTCCCGCCAAGCCGCCGAGGCGCAAAGGGATGGCGATGCGCTGCGCTCGGCGGCTTGGCGTCTTCGCGGAAGACCTCTTGGAGGGAGTGGCCATCCGCCGCGAAATGTCCCGGAGAGGCAAGCCTCAGACCTCACTGCTCACTGACAGCTTCCCCAATGACCAGTGCCTCGTGACAAGCGAAACGTGACTCATTTGCATCATGTTTTGGAATCCAAGGACTTCAGATGGGAATGAAACGTACGAAGGAGCGGCCCGGTTTGTAGTTCCGTCCCGCCCTGCGGGACGGTCAACGCCGTCGCCCGCCATTTAACGACCGAACCGCCTAAAGCCAGGACCCGTCACGACGGGCTCGATGAGGAAGAAACACCAATTGCCACGGCTGTGTGCCGGCCCCTCACCCCAACCCTCTCCCGGGGGGGAGAGGGAGCAGCATGCCCGGTGGAGGGTACGGGTTCGGATCGAAAGTCTTTCTCCGCGGGGAAGCCGATCCTCCCTCTCCCCCCGGGAGAGGGTTGGGGTGAGGGGCCTTTGATAGGGTGCGATGTAGAGTGCTCTGGCCGGCCATGTTTTACCTTGAGTCGCAACCCGCTGCGGAGCCTTCTTTCCCCAGCAGCCTCTGGGGAATGACTTACTCCTACTCATGCTCTTGCTCTACTCATCCTTCGGCTGCAAGGTCATCCCGCATCCCCCCTTTTCAATCACGCTTCCGCGAACATGGGAGAGGGGAGCCTTGAAGAAGGGCGCATCGTTACGGTAGCCTTGCATCCGGAGTGGAAGCCGTCCGAGGCTTGGGGCCGCCCGAACCATTGGAGCATGAATCACAACCCATCATGTCCCGCCTGCGGGGCGTCGCTGCCCGTGCCCGCTTCCGTTGCCCCCGACGCTTCATCGACCTGCCCCGAATGCGGGAACACCACTGGCATCCTGGATCCGGGCGAGGCGGTGACGCAGAAGCTCTCGGGGCAGGCGCCGGGATCTCCGGAGGTCGGGTCGTCGAGTTCGCATGCCACGGTGCACGGTCCGCCGCCGGGCACGCTGTTCCATTTCGGCGAATACGAGGTGCAGGAAATCATCGCGCACGGCGGCATGGGCATTGTTTACAAGGCGCGCCATGTCGCGCTGGACCGGGTGGTGGCCCTCAAATGCATCCTGCGGGAACGGCTCAGCGGCCCGCGCGACATCGAACGCTTCATGGTGGAGGCCCGCTCCGCCGCCAAGCTGAGGCATCCCAACATTGTTGCGGTCCATGAGGTGGGCGAGGTGCAGGGGGAACACTTCTACTCCATGGACTACGTGGCCGGCCAGACGTTGGCCAAGGTGGTCGGCGACAACCCGCTCACCGAGCGGAAGGCGGCCACGTACCTGAAGCAGATTGCCAGGGCCATCCATTACGCCCATGGCCAGGGCGTCCTGCATCGCGACCTCAAGCCGGGCAACATCATCATTGATTGGAACGACGAGCCGCAGGTGACCGATTTCGGCATCGCCAAGATTCTCGACACGGAGGTGCAGCAGACGGTGGATGGGACGGTCATCGGCACGCCCAGTTACATGAGCCCGGAACAGGCCACCGGGCAGAACCAGATCCTGGACGCGCGCAGCGATGTCTATTCGCTGGGCGCCGTCCTGTATGAGCTCCTCACGGGACGCCCGCCCTTCCGGGCCCCCTCCTCCCTGGCCACGTTGCGCCTGGTTCTCGAGCGCGAGCCGGTCCCGCCGCGGCAGATGAGCCCGCGCATGTCGCGGGACCTGGAAACCATCTGCCTCAAGTGCCTGCAGAAACGTCCCGCCAGCCGCTACGAAAGCGCAGCCGCGCTGGCGGATGACCTGGATCGGTTCCTGAGACAGGAACCCATTCTGGCGCGCCGCATCGGGTTGGCCGAGCGGAGTTGGCGCTGGTGCCGGCGCAAACCCGCCCTTTCCATCTCGCTGGCCATCGCGGTCCTGCTGATGTTGGTCGTGTCCATCGGATCCCCCCTGGCGGCATGGCAGCTGAACCTGTCCAAGAACCTGGCCGAAGACCGGGCCCTGGCTGCGCGCCGCAACGCCTATGCCGCGGACATGCGCACCGTGCAAACGGCGATCGAGGAGAGCCACTTCGGGTATGCGCTGCAACTCCTGGAATGGCATCGCCCTCGTCTGGGCGAGGAGGACATCCGCAACTGGGAATGGCGTCATTTTTGGCGCCTGTGCCAGAGCGACGACCTGGCCACGCTGACCCGCCACGACGCCGACGTCTATGCTGCGTTGGTCTCGCCGAGCGGACGCTGGCTGGCTTCCTGGTCGGCCGACAGCATGGTCAAGCTCTGGAACATGAAGGAGCAGCGGGAAGAGTTCAGTGTGAGCAATGGCGGAGCGCCGCCGCCTGCGTTTTTAGCGGGCGACCGCTACCTGGCCATTCCATTGTCCACGCATGACGTGACGCTCCTGGATCTGCAAACCCTGAACCTGCTCCCACCCGCGTTTGCCCATTCCAATGAACTGCGCAAGGTGGCGTTTGATCCGGAAGGCGCGCACCTGATGACCTACGATCGGCAGGCCGTGCGGCGGTGGGACCTCGAGACCCGGCGGGAGATCCAGGTCACTCCGGTGCCTGCGGCCGACCACGCGGTGTTCAACGCCGACTGGAGCCTCATGGCCTGGACCGATCATCGCATCATCTCGGTGGGGCGAACGGGGGCGCAACCGATGTGGAAACTGGATACAGGCCACAACCCGGCGGGCTCGGCCCGCATCCAAATGGCCTTCACGCCGGACGCCTCGATTCTGGCGGTGTCGATCGCCGCACGGGCGGGAGGAGGATGGACCATTCAGTTCTGGGATATGGCCACAGGCCAGCAGGCGCACAGCCTGCCCGCGCATGCCGGCGCGATCACCGAGTTGACGTTCTCGCCGCAGGGCCGCTTCCTTGCCACCTCGAGCTACGACCAGACGACCCAGGTGTGGGATACCCGCGACTGGCGCCAGATCCGCATCCTCAAGGGACACAACTCCCCGGTGTTTCATGTTTCCTTTCTGCCCGATGGAGAACACCTGGTGACCGCGGCCCGGGACCGCACTGTGCGGTATTGGCAGGTGCGGTCGGATGAAGTGACCGAACCCCGCCTGGAACTGGATCCCGGGCTCAGCACGGAACTCATCAGTGAACGACGGGGCACCATGTCCCCGGATGGCCGAGCCTTGGTGATGATCAGGGCTGACGGGACCGGCATGGTCGTGGATGCCCTCACCCTGCGCGAGAAGCGGCGACTGGCTTTGCCATACACGGACATCGGGCGCGTGGCGCTGGGACCCGGAGGAACCACCATCGCCTGCAGCCGACCGGGAGGTGTCATCGCCCTTTGGGATGTGGAGAAGGAGGCCGCGACGGAGTTGGCCTTGCCCGACGGGAACGAGGTGGGCGCGATGGCCTTTTCCTCCGATGGAGGATGGTTCACGGCGCGAGGGCGCGGGAAGGAGCTGGCGGTATGGCGCCGGAGTGATCTCCAGGAGGTGAACCAGTGGCGGGCGCGCCTTTCGGCCGAACCCGATTTGCGCGCGGCGGTCTTCTCGCCGGACAGTCAGCGCCTGGCCTTGGGACACACCGACGGCAGTGTCACGGTCTGGGATGTGCACTCGGTCCAGCGCATCGCCCGCTTCCCGGGCCTGGACAAAGGCATCCTGGCCATGGCCTTTTCCGCGGACGGCACGCGCCTGGGTGTCACGTCCTACGACTCGCCCGCGCTCGTGTGGGATTTGACCACCGGGCAGGAGGCGGCGCGGTTTTCGGGCAACCACTCGAGCTTCTTCCGGATCGGCTTTTCGGTGGATGGAACGCGATTGTTCCTCAGCGAATGGGAGAACGGCAGGATCTTTGATGTGGACACGAAACGGGAGGTGGCGCGGTTGAAGAGCTATTATCCCAGGTTTTTGGATGTCGATGCGGTGCTGGGATTGGGGGAGCACGAGATGTGGCACTGGCGGCCGCTCACGCTGTCGGAGATCGACGCGCGCATTGATGCCGGCTCGGCGAGTGACTTGGCAGCACCACAGTAGTTCGGTGCGGCGCGCGACTCTCCAGAGTCGCAGCGGGTGGCCCTAACCTCATGCCGGCAATCCTGGTCCCAAGACGGAAGCACTCCACCTCCCAGTCCGGGGAGTCCCTCCGCCCCATCCTGGACCTCGCACCCGCTGAGGCTCTGGAGAGCCGCGCGCCGGAGGATCAGGTGGCGTAGCCGGGGTCAGACTTGACTCATTGACTATCCAACGCGCCGCCGTTGCGGCGCGTT
>Ga0302046_10003503_pt1 | contig 14178 bp, 13 predicted proteins | sample RVTome_11_FD_200261 | JGI IMG/M metagenome (GOLD analysis project Ga0302046, IMG submission 200261) | Soil microbial communities from uranium-contaminated site in the Upper Colorado River Basin, Wyoming, United States - RVT147D111 (version 2) ...
TGGTGACGGATCCATCGTTCAGGTAAGGCGATCATGCTCGAAACAGCGGCGAACCAGGCGAGGCGCACGGCAGTGCGGCCGGATCATGCGCGGGCGATCCGCCACATCCATGCGGAGTGGCAGCGGGCGGAGCGCGAACGTGACATCGGACGCATCGTCGCATGGGTGACCGACGACATCGTGCTGCTCCGTCCGCGCGCAGCACCGCTCCAGGGCCGCCAGTCCATCGAGGACTTCTACCGCACTCTGTGGATGCACTACGGCATGGAGCGCACGGCAACCATCAGGGAGCTGCGTCTGCTCGGCGACTGGGGCTGGCTCTGGACCTTTGAGGAGATCCGACTGCTTCCACACCACGGCGAGCGCGAACTGCTTCTCACCGGTGACGCATTCGCTGTGCTCCGCCGCAGCTGCGAAGGCGAATGGCGATGGGCCCGCATTACCTCCAGTGTCATACCGGGGCGGCGGCCCTGACCTTACGGCTCGAACAACGGCGGGCCGGGCAACGGCGGGGGCGGGCACGGGCGCGCGCGGTGCGCGTGGACTGGCGGGAACACTACGGGTGGGCATCGGGGGGAACTGATTGTGAGGCGGGCCGGAGCCACGGGGCCGGGGTGGTTGGTTGACAGGACTGGTGCCAACCGATCGGATTCCGAGGCCATGATGGCCGGGCCCTGAACGGTGCGGCTTCGCCGCGCTCGGGTTGGAATCCGGCCGTTTGATTGCCGGTCGGAGACCGACAACGCGGATGAGTCACCTGAGCGCGACCCGCCCTCGAGGCAGCTGAATCACAGAGCGCCGTTGACCAGCCACCCCGGCCCCGTGGCTCCGGGCCCGCCTCACAATCAGTTCCCCTCGATGCCCGCCCGTTGTGCTCGCGCTGTTCTCCGCGCACCGCGCAAGCCCGCGCCTGTCCCCGCCATTGCCCGGCCCGCCGTTTCCCGGTTCGATGTGTCGCATCTGAAAGGACCCGACTGCGGGGAGGGTCGAGGGGCCTGTGGACAATTTTCAGGTGTCCAGAACGCGAAAAACGGCGGCGGCGTAGGTACGCCATTGCGTATCTTCGGCACGCAATTGACGGCGGCCTCTGGCGGTGAGCTGGTAGTACTTCGCTCGTCGGTTGTTGTCCGAGCGGCCCCACTCCGACTCGATCCAGCCTCGCTGCTCCAGCCGGTGCAGTGACTGGTACAGCGCGGCGTCCTCCACGCCCAGCACGCCGTCCGTCCGCTCGTGCACCCAGCGCGATACGGCGTAGCCGTGCAGCGGCTCGAAGGACAGCGCCTTCAGCACGAGCACGTCGAGTGTTCCCTTGATGAGATCGAGCGATTCACGGGCCACGGCGGCGGCTCCCCTCAGAAACTGTGGGGAAAATGCCGCGCCTGCACCGGCACGTCAAGCGATGCCCCAGATGCGCGGTGATGCGAGTTCGAGCGAGTTGCCGGCCGGGTCGCGGAAGTAGAGGGAGTGGCCGCCGCGCGGCCATTCGACTTCGGCTTCGATGTCGACGCCCATGCCGAGGAGTCGGTGGCGCCATGCGTCGATGGCGGACTCGTGGATGGCGAAAGCGACGTGAGCTGGACCTTCGGCGCCGTGTGGAGGGAGTCCGGCGTCGGGATCGAGTGTTCGCCGGGCGCTGAAGACGAGGAGCATGTCGTGGCCGCAGCGAAAGAAGACGTGCCGTCCATCGACCAGGGAATGACGTTCGAGTCCGAGTACGCGCTGATAGAATCGATCGGCGGCGTGGAGGTCGTCGGCGTAGAGGCTGGTCTCGAGGACGCCCTGGATGGGGACGGCGCGATCCATGTGCTCCCTCTACGCTTCGGCTCTGGCGAGATCGCGATGGGCCTCGCGCCCGAGCCGGACGACGATCTGCATGAGCGCCTCGATGTCGTCGATGGTGGTACGGAAGTTCACGACGCAGGCGCGCAGCAGGAAGCGGCCGTCGATGATCGCATTCGAGACGAATGCTTCGCCGCCGTTCTGCAGGCGAGCGAGGATCTCGCGGTTGAGTCGATCGAGGTAACCTTCGACGTCGTCGCCGCCGACGCGGCCGGCATCGGTGGGCACGAAGCGGAACGTGGCGATGCTGAGACCGTGCGTGAAGGCCTCCAGCTCGGGGTCGGCATTGGCGCGGTCGAACATGCGGCGTGCGAGGTCGATGTCATCGCGGATCATCTGGACGAGACCGTCGCGGCCGGCCTGTCGCATGGTGAGCCACACCTTGAGTGCACGGAACCCGCGCGAGTTCTGCGGGCCGAACTCGTGATAGAAGATGGGCGACTGTTCGCCGGTCGCTTCCTCCCCGGGATAATAGGGCGGATGCCAGGAGAACGTGTCGCGCAGCAGCTGCGGACTGCGGACCAGCGCACAGCCGGCTTCCAGCGGCGCATAGAGCCACTTGTGCGGATCGACGGCGACGGAATCGGCGAGGCGCAATGCGACCAGGTCAGCCGGCGCATCGGGCAGTGCTGCGGCAGGCGCGCCGTATGCGCCGTCGACGTGCAGCCAGAGCCCGTGCTCGCTGCAGAGCGCAGCGATCTCCTGCAGCTGGTCGATGGCGCCCGTACTGACGGAGCCGGCCGTACCGATGACCATGATGGCGAGATCGCCGTTCGCCTGATCGCTCGCGATCTGCGCACGCAGTGCGCGCACGTCCATGCGCAGGTGCGCATCCGTATCGATCCAGCGGATCGCGTTCGTGCCGAGGCCCGACAGGTCAGCCGCCTTCTGGATCCACGTGTGCGTTTCACGCGATGCGTACACGCGCACCGGCCGCGCGCTCTCATCGAAGCCGGTCGTGCGCAGGTCCCACGGCGTGCGGACGCGCCGGCCGACCCAGAAACCGACCAGGTTGGCCATGTTGCCGCCGCTCACGAGCAGGCCGCCGGCATCATCGGGATAGCCAATGAATTGCGCGATCCAGCGGACCGTCTGCCTTTCGATCTCACTCGCCATGGGGGCGAGGATCCAGCCACCGACGTTCGGATTGACACTCGCCGCGAGCAGGTCCGCGAGCGCGCCGATCGGCGCCGCGGACGATGTAATGAATCCCCAGAACCGCGGGTGCCCGTTGAACAGTGAATGCCCGATCAGCAGCTCCGCCGCCTCTTCCACCAGCCGGTCCGCCGGCGCGCCCGCAACAGGCAAGCCGCCCTGGCCCAGCAGCGCCTGCAGTGCGCCCGGCGTCTCCGCTCCCGTAACCCGGCCCGAACGCAGATCTTCCATCATCCGCGCGATCCGGTCGACCAGCCGGTGCCCGATCTCGCGGAACACCGCCGGTTCCATCTCCAGCGGCGCGTCCCGCCGCGTCTGCCGTTCCGTCACAATCTGCATGTCGCTCGTTCCCTGCCTCGATTCCGGGCGCTCCGCGCTGGCGGATCTTATGGTCTCGCCCGGCCCGCAACAAATCGGGGCCCTGCCCTGCGAGGGTAGGGCTCCCTACGCTGCGTAGGGTATCGGACTACCGACAGGTCCGTAAACGCGGCCGATACTTTGGACCAGCAGCGTCAGGGCCCGCGCGCATGAGGCGCACCGGTCCCTCCAGCGGTCCGCGCACCGCGTTCAGCCAGTCAGCAGGACATGCCCGAATCGTTCGAAACCGAGGTCGGTCCGGACGTTCCATTCGATCCCGTCGATCATCGATCTGACGGGCCGTCGTCGCATCTGTCCGCGCCAGCAGTCGACACGTCGCTGATACCGTCGGACAACGAGAAGCGCATCCTGTCGGCGATCGGCGACCTGTCCGAGGACATCGTCTATTCGACGGACATCGAGGGCAACGTGCGCACCTGGAACCGGGGTGCGCAGGCCAGGTTCGGGTACACCCCGGAGGAGGTGATCGGGCGGCCGGTCACAATGCTGGCACCGGCGGATCGGCAGCATGAGGCGCCGCAGTCGCTCGAGCAGATCCGGTGTGGCCTTGCGGTTCCGTACCACGAGACGGTTCGGGTCCACAAGGACGGTACACCGGTCGACATCCGGATGACGATCGTGCCGATCCGCGCCGACGATGATACCGTGATCGGTGCGGTCGGTATCGCGCGTGACATCACGGAGCGCAAACGTGCGGTTCGCGCGCTCAGCGAATCGGAGGCGAGGTTCCGTCGTCTGGCGGAGAATGCGCCGGACATCATCTATCGCTACGTGCTGGATCCCGCGCCGGCATTCGAGTACGTGAGTCCCGCCATCGAACGGGTGACCGGGTACGCGCCGGCAGCGTTCTACGCCGATCCCGACCTGGTGCGGCGGCTGGTGCATGCGGACGATCACCCGATCCTCGAGCGCGCGATGGTCGGGCGGGACGTCGAGCGGCTGCGCGAACCGATCGTTGTCCGCTGGCTGCACGCACTGGGTCACGAGCTGTGGGTCGAGCAGCACAACGTACCCGTGCTGAACGCGTCCGGTGAGCTGATCGCGATCGAGGGTATCGTGCGCGACGTGACGGCTCGCAAGCGCGCCGAGCAGGAAGTGCGTGAAACGCACGACCGCCTGCAGCTGGCATTGCGGGCCGGCAACACGGGCCTGTTCGATCTCGACCTGCGCACCGGCATTGCGCAGATCTCGCCCGAGTACGCGCTCATGCTCGGGTACGACGGTGGCATGGGTGAGATCACGATCGAGCGCTGGCGTTCCCTGTTGCATCCCGGTGATGCCGGGCGCGTCACCATCGTTTTCAACGACGTTGCCGCGGGCCGTCGGGATGGATGGGAAATGGAGTACCGGCTGCGCACGCAGGCGGGTGACCATCGGTGGGTGCTGTCGACGGGCCGGGTCGTGGAACAGGATGGTGCGGGCAGTCCGGTGCGCATGATCGGCACGCACACGGACCTGACGCAGGTGCGGGAAGCGGAGCGTGCGCGCCGTGAGATCGAGGACCGCCACTGGGCCCTGTTCGAGACCATGGCGCAGGGTGTCATCTACACAGGCAGCGCGGGTGAGGTGATGGCCGCGAATCCGGCGGCGGAACGCATGCTCGGCTTCACCCTCGACGCGCTGCGTGAGCGCACCATGTTCGATAGTGGCCTGGTCGCGTGGCGTGAGGATGGGACGCGGGTCGCCCCGGAGGACTGCCCCGCGCAGGTCGCGTTCCGCACGGGTCGTGAGATCGACGGCGTCGTTCTCGGCCTGGACCATGCGCGCGACCGCCGCCGCCGCTGGGTGCTGCTGCACTGCCGGCCGCAGTACCGGCCGGGTGAAAGCAAGCCGTACCAGGTGACAACGACGTTCACGGACATCACGGCGTTGCGCGCCGCTCAGGATGCGTTGCGCGAGAGCGAGGAGAAGTTCCGCGCGATCATCGAGAACTCACCGGACATCATCGCACGATTCGACCGCGAGCTGCACTGCGTCTATGTCAGTCCATCGCTCACGCGTGCGACGCCGTGGCGCCCGGAGGACTTCCTCGACCGGCGGCCGGGCGATCTGCGCGTGCCCGAAGCGTTCGCCGTGCCGCTCATGTCGGCTGTGCGGAGCGTACTCGAGACCGGCCAGGCGCGTGAGGAATCGGTCTCCTTCGAGACCATGCCCAATGGAGCCGTCCAGCATTTCCTGCTGCGCGCCTATGGCGAACTGGACGCGGCCGGTCACGTCCGTGCCGTGCTGGTCAGTGCGCACGACATCACGGCGCGACGTGCACTCGAGGACCAGCTGCTGCATGCGCAGCGACTCGAGGCCGTGGGCCGGCTGGCCGGCGGTGTGGCGCACGACTTCAACAACCTACTCACGGGTATTCGCGGCTACGCCACGTTCCTGCTCGCCGCACTCGACGCCGACGATGCGCGCCGGTCGGATGCGGTCGAGATCGAGAAGGCGGTGGACCGTGCGGCCGCGCTCACCCGCCAGCTGCTCGCCTTCAGCCGGCGCCAGATCCTGCAGCCGCAGGTGCTCGACCTCGCTGCCGTGATCCGGGACCTGCAGAACATGCTCGGCCGGATCATCGGTGAAGATGTCGAACTGCGCATCCGCATCGATCCCGTGCACGGCCTCGTGCTTGCCGACCGCGGCCAGATCGAGCAGGTCCTGCTCAATCTCGCCGTCAATGCGCGCGATGCCATGCCGCGCGGTGGCAAGCTCGAGATCACGCTTGCCAGTGCAACGATCACGATTCCCGACGAGCGCTGGTTCGGCGAGCTGGGCCCGGGCGAGTATGTCGTAGTCACGGTCACGGACACGGGCCACGGCATTCCGGAGAACGTGCGCGCGCACATCTTCGAACCGTTCTTCACCACCAAGGATGCCGCGCACGGCACCGGCCTCGGTCTCAGCACAGTCTACGGTATCGTGCGGCAGAGCGGCGGCCACATCTCGGTGTACAGTGAAGAGGGCCACGGCTCGACGTTCCGCATCTATCTGCCGCCGGTGGACCAGGAAGGCGAAGCCGCAACGTCCACGGGCCACGCCGAATCCACTGTGTCCGTTCCTCCGGCGATCGCCACGGGACGGGAAACGCTGCTCTTCGTCGAGGATGATGAACTGGTGAGAACTCTGGCCACGCGCGCGCTGCGCGCTGCCGGCTACAGTGTGATCGTTGCCTCGAGCGGCGACCAGGCGCTCGGTCTCGCAGCCGCTTCGGCCGGCAACATCCGCCTGTTGCTCACCGACATCATGATGCCGGGCATGAACGGCCGCGAGCTGGCTGACCAGCTCATACGACGTGATCCGGACATGGGCGTCATTTTCATGTCCGGTTACACGGACGGAATCCTCGGGCGCCAGGGCGACACGATCCGCGCTGCCGCGTTCCTCGAAAAGCCGTTCACACCCGAAGAACTCACCCGGAAGGTGCGTCAGATGCTGGACGCACAGACAACGCGCTGAACACGACGTTTACACGTCCGTGATCGCGTGCGCCTGCTCGCGCATCGTCTGTACCAGCCGGATGAACAGCAGGGCGACCACGGCAGGAATCAGCCACACGATGATCTCGATCGGCCAGAGCGAGTGCGCCGGCGGATTGACGATGATGCCGAGAACGATCCAGCCGACCACCATCGCCGGCGCCAGTGCAGCCAGCTTCCAAAGGCCGCGTGCACCCTGCAGCGCGCGGTACTCGAGGGTCAGAAACGCTCCACCCAGACCGAGCAGCCCCGCGAGTATGACGAGGTTGAACATCAGGGTCGACATGCACGCCTCCCCGGACCCGCTTCCGCGGGCCCGCCCGGGCCTGCGTCGGTGCAGGCCTCCACGCTCACGATGCCCCCGTGTCGACTTCCTGTCTGTAGGGGATGATCCCCGGAGATCGCGGGGATCGGCTACCGCGACCGGTCGGGGCTCGGGCGGCGTCCGGAACGCTCAGCCCGGCGGCTCTGTGCCATCCGATCCGGCCGGACCGGTCAGCCAGGCAAGCGCACCCGCAACATCGGTGAACACGCGATACTCGTAGTCGCCACCCGCGTACCCACCGAACATGCGGATGCGATCCGTCACCAGATCGGAGTTCGTGACGATGGCGCGGCGGCCTGAGTCCTGCAGGGATCCGTGCCGCACTTCGTCCGCCAGCTGATGCAGCTCGCGGATCGGCAGCACCTGCGTCAGCTCGCGCGCGTCGATCAGCACCGGCATGCCCGGGTGATAGGCAGGGTCGGCGTGCAGGCGCCGGCGAAAGTCGAGCACGTCCTCCATCGTGCACCTGCCGCTCAACTGGCTGAGCACGATGCCGAGCCGTTCATCGATCCGGTAATCGGCAGTGCATCCTGTGTTCGCGGGCGTTCGCGGCGGCCGTTCCTCCAGGAACGCGTCCGCGCGACTCCACACGTGCTCCGCGCCGCACTCCGGACAGGCAAGCCGCATCTCGCCGAAACGCAGCTGCGCGAACACGTCGGGTGACGACATGAAGTCGGTGGACACGGCCGCACCCGTGCGCGTACAGCGGATCATGACCCGGCGCATTGGATAGTCGATCGTTATCGCCGGTCCGCTGCCACGCCCCCACGAGCATGGCGGCTGTCGAACCAGCATCGGTCATGCGGCCGAAGATGGTCGGCCGGCCGGCCGTTCGACATAGGTGAAAACTGCCCAGGTGGATCCCCTGTCCCGGGGCCGCTGCATGCACCGCGTTCGTCCGGGCGGCCCGCTTCAATCGGGCAGCTCCAGGGGTTCCGGGCGAGCCGCGTCGTGGATGTGGAGTGTACTGATCTTCTGCCAGATCTTGGACGAGAGGCCGCTCGACAGGGTCTCGACTTCGCTGACCGTGTCGAGCACGACCGGGTCGTTGAAGTTCTGCACGTAGAGCGCGGCCAGCTTGCTGGTGTGGGAGAGCAGCTCCGCGCTGTAGTCCAGGTAACGGCCGAGCTGGTCGCGCGTCATGTTGCGTTCGGGCGATGAGGCCGTGTCGGGCTGATCCGACAGGAGTCGCTCGGGATCCTTGGTCAGCTGGTGCATGTCGACGATGTGCGCGATGCTGCGCAGCTCGTGGATGGCGCGTAGTGCGCGGCGGCGTTTGATGCGTGACTCGATGGTGAACACGAACCAGATGGCGATGCCGAGGAACACGAAATCGTTGACCAGCGCTTCAATGCCCTGCAGCCGTTCGGACAGGCCCTCGCCGAACGATGACGCACCATCCGTGAAGCTGCCCACCAGCACGAGGATGGCGGTGACCAGCAGCGCGAGGACGAGCAGGACGAAGGTTCCAGCCAGTGCGCGCGCCCACCAGAGCGGCCGTCGCAGGTAGTCGACGTTGGCTTCCGTCTCGCGCGCGATCGCCTCCAGCTCGCTGGCCACACGCGACAGCCCCGATCCCGGGAACCGCTCCTCAATGCGCTGGCGCAACCGGCGCAGCGTGGTGATGATTGCGGCTTCATCCAGCTCCCGGTACATCACCCACCCGACCGATTCACGTCAGACCTCATTCGACAGGCTCAGGTCAGGGACGACACGAACGCGGCGAACGCGTCCGGGTCACGGAGCGGCGGGCCGTGCCCGAAACAGACGACCGCGGGCCGGAGCGCCGCGAGCCGGCGGGCCGAGCGCCGGTTCTCTGCGGGGTCCGGCGTGAACGCCGCGAACGGTTCGCGCACGCCCGTCCGCAAGGTGAACGGGTTCATGCCGAAAATGACATCGCCCAGAATGAGGACACGGTCCGGCTCGCGCCAGAAGGAAAGATGGCCGGGCGTGTGCCCGGGCGTCTCCAGGACCTGGAACCCACCGAACGTGTCGCCTTCGCTCAGTACGCGCGCGACCGGATGACCCGGCCCGCCCCAGAGTCGCGCCTGCAACGCCGCGAACCGGGAACGCGGCGACGGATAGAGCTTCGTGAAGTCGCCGGTCTCCGCCGCTTCCCGATCGCCCTCGCCACACCAGAACGGTACGCCGAGCTGTCTGCAGATGCGGCGGCTCGAACCCTGATGATCCGGATGCGCGTGCGTCAGTGCATGCGCACGGACCGGCAGATCGGCGACTGCGCGCAGAATCGCGCCGGCGGACGCACGCACACCACTGTCAATCAACAGGTCGCCGACGTGGTACACATTGATCGCGTCGAACGGCATGACCGCAATGCGCAGGACGCCGGGCGCGACCTCCTCGACGCGTGCCACCGGCCCGTGCTAGCCGGACGCCGGTTCGTGCAGCCGCAGCATGATCGGGTCGCCCGCATCGAGGCGCACCTCGAACGTGCCGCCGCGGCTCCACTCGAGCGGATCGCCGGACCAGCGCAGGCCGGCGTCATCCACGAGATGCACGACGGTGGACCGTGCGGGCGCGAGCGGCAGGACGAGCGTCGCAGTCGCACCGCTGCGGATCGTAGCGGCACCACGCGTGAAGCGGATGTCGATCACAGCGGCCGGAGCGGGACGCCCGCCTCGACCGGTCGCACGATCGCTGCGACAATGTCCAGAACGTTGGTACCGGTCGGTCCGACGCGCAGCAGCGCGCCGGCGGCATCGAGCGCGGCGTACGCGTCGTGGCGCGTCAGGTGATCGAGCGGATCGTGGCCGGCCTCGACAATGCGACGCCACGTCGCATTGTCGACAATCGCGCCGGCGGCATCGGTGGGGCCGTCGCGGCCATCCGTACCGGCCGCGAGCAGCGTGATGGCGACGTCGCTCCTGCCGTCGAGCACGCGCGCCGCGGCCAATGCAAGCTCCTGACAACGCCCACCCTGCCCCGTTTCGCCATCCAGTGTCACAGTCGTCTCGCCGCCGCCGATGTAGCACGCCGGCCGCGCCGCTGCGCCTTCCTCATCCGCATCGGCCGGCTCGTGGAGTCCGTCCTCGATCATTCGCAATGCAACCGCCGCACCGCAACGTGCGGCTTCGCCTGACAACGGCCGGCGGCGCACGCGAACCGTCATGCCGGCACGTTCGGCTTCGGCGGCGACCGCCGTCAATGCCACACGGTTGCTTGCTATGACGCGCGCCTTCAGGTCGCGGAACGCCGCCTCGCCAGGCTTGGGCGTTTCGGGCACCATGCGCCGCTCGGTACGGTCGAGCAGGTCGATCAGCGATTTCGGGACGCGTTGCAGCAGGCCGGCCTCATCGAGGATGGCCCGCACGGTGACGGCGGTCGTCGGATCGGGCGAGCACGGACCGGACGCGATCGACGCAATGTCATCGCCGATCACATCGGATACGAGGTAGACGCGCACGGGCGCATGAGCGAGCGCGACGGCCAGGCGGCCGGCGCCCCAGCGGCTGATCCGCTTGCGCACGCGGTTCATCGCGGTGATGTCCAGCCCCGAGCCGAGCAGCTGCCGGTAGATGTCGCGAAGTTCGTCCATCGACAGGCCGCGCACCGGCGATGCGATGAGACTGGTCGTCCCGCCGGACAGCAGAACCCAGACGTCGTCACCGGGCAGGACCTGGCGCACCGTGTTCTCGAGCGCCTCCGCCGCCTGGTGTGACGCCTCACCCGGCAGCGGGTGGTCGCCGGTCGTCACGACCAGGCCCGGATGCGGCGGGTCCGCCGCATCGGGCGCCACCACGATACCGCCGGCCGGCTCGTGGCCTCGCGACTGCAGCCACTCGACTGCGGATGCGGCGAGCGGGTGTGCGGCCTTGCCGAGCGCAATGATCCACGTGCGATCGGTCGCCTGCACCGCGTCGCCATCCAGTGCGACCTGCAGTGCGCGCGCCGGATCCGCGGCGTCCAACGCGCTGCGGTAAAGCCGCATGAGCAGTTCCCGGTCCATCATCGACATGCAGATGCTCCCGCTGCGATCAGAACGGGACCTCGAGTGCCGCGCACAGCCATTTCATGAAGGGCGTGCCGTCGCGGCATGTCCGGGTGAACGCATCGAGGAAGCCGGGCTTCGTCGCATCACGTTCGCTCATGCTGGTGACGGCGACGAAGTCCTTGCGTTTCAGATCGTCGATCAGAGGATGTCCGGCATCGAAGCCGGCGGGCGGCCGCACGAGCGAATCACCCTCGAGCCGGAACCGCTCGCGGAAGCGCGCGCCGTTCGTCACGCGACGCCAGCCTTTCGCGTCCGCCACGAGGTGTTCGCGAATGGCCTTGAGCGACGGCGCATCCGGATGCCACACGCCCATCCCGACGAACACGGTGCCCGGCTCGACGTGCAGGTAGTAGCCGGGCGTGTGCGCGTCCTTGCCGTCCTCGTGCCGGAACTGGATGCCCATGTGCGTCTTGTACGGACTCTTGTCTTTCGCGAAACGCGTGTCGCGGTAGATGCGGAAGATCGAGCCGCCCACGGGTCGCGGATCCGCCCGGAACCGCGCGCTGATCCGCCCGAGGTGCGGGGCGAAATCCGTGACGAACCGGATCGCCGGCTCCTGCACCTCCGCACGGAAACGGGGCTTGTTCCGTTCGAACCAGTCCCGCGCGTTGTTCTCCTTCAGTTCGCGCAGGAACGTGAAGGTCGCTTTCGTGAAATGTGCGTGCGACATGATCGAGGTTCACCGGAGTGGCCGAGCATGCCCGCCGCGGGCGGGCCGGCACCCGTTCAACTATACTCTCCCACGCCGTCCGTGGCGAGGTTCCCGGACACGGTACGCCAGCGACCGCGCATGAGCCCGAAGCCGATCGTCGTCGTGACCCGCAGGCTGCCCCCTGCCGTGGAGGCTGCACTGTGCGAGCACTTCGATGCCCGTCTGAACGAGTCCGACGCGCCCTTCGATGCCGATCGACTGCGCGCGGCGTTCGCCCAGGCGGATGCCATTCTGCCGACCATCGGCGACCCCATCGATGCGACCGTACTCGAAGGCACGATGCGCGCCCGCATCCTCGCCAACTTCGGCGTCGGCACGGACCACATCGACCTGCACGCCGCCCGCCGGCTCGGCATTGCCGTCAGCAACACGCCGGGCGTGCTGACCGACTGCACGGCAGACCTGACGATCGCGCTGATGCTCGCGCTCATGCGCAGGCTGGGTGAAGCGGCGCACGAACTCAAAGCGGGTGCGTGGACCGGCTGGAGGCCGGTGCACATGCTCGGCGCGCGTGTGACCGGTCGTACGCTCGGGATCATCGGCTTCGGTCGCATTGGCCAGGCGGTCGCACGCCGCGCATGCCACGGCTTCGCCATGCGCGTCCTGTTCCACACGCCTCACCCGCCGCCACCCGACCGCTGCGCCGGACTGGGCGCTGAGCCCTGCCCCGATCTCCACGAATTGCTCGAACGAAGCGACATCGTATCGCTGCACGCGCCCGCAACGCCGGCAACCCATCACATGATCAACCGTGACCGGCTCGCTCGCATGCAATCGCACGCCTTCCTCATCAATACCGCGCGGGGTGATCTGGTCGACGAGCGCGCTCTGATCGAGGCGCTGCGCAACGGCCGCCTGGCCGGCGCCGGCCTGGACGTCTTCGAGAACGAACCGGACGTACGCCCCGAGCTGCTGGCGCTCCCCACCGTCTTCGCACTGCCCCACATCGGCAGCGCGACCCTGGAGACGCGCACCGCCATGGGGATGCGTGCAGTCGCGAATCTGCGCGCCTTCTTTGCCGGTGAGCCGTTGCCCGATCGCGTGATCTGACTGGGTCGAGGGCTACGGTGACGGCCCGGGTGAACTGCTGCGGCGAACGGCTATGTTCAGGCTGCGCTGGGGCGAGCTGCGGGAGCCTGGGCAGTGGCAGCAGTGGCAGCGGACGACACGTCGCACACGCGCACGACGGGCGGCTCCGGCATGCGCGCCCGGATCTGCTCGCGCACGTCGCCGACATCGAGCGGACGGGCGAAGAGGAAGCCCTGGCCCAGCTCGCAGCCGAGCTCGCTCAGCATGACGTGCTGGTCCTGGTACTCGATGCCTTCGGCGACCGTGCTCAACCCGAGCGTGTCGCTCAGCATGATGATGGTGCGGGCGAGGGCCGCGTCGCTGCCGCTGATGGCGACCGAGTTCACGAATGCCTTGTCGATCTTGATGATGTCGACCGGGAACTGCTGCAGGTAGGCGAGCGAGGAATAGCCGGTGCCGAAGTCGTCGATGGCGAGGCGGATCCCGAGGCTCTTCAGCTCGCGCAGCCGGTCGAGCGTGATGGCGCTGTCGCGCATGATCACGCTCTCGGTGATTTCCAGGACCAGGCGCTGCGGATCGAGGCCGGACGAGCGGATCGCGGCGGTCACGTCCATGACGAACGCGGGATCATCGAGCTGGCGGCTCGACACGTTCACGTTGACCGTCATGTGCACACCCGGCAGCATCGCCTGCCAGCGTGCGGACTCGAGACATGCCTGCTGGAGCACCCAGCGGCCGAGCGGCAGGATGACGCCGGACTCCTCGGCAACGGGGATGAACGTGGCGGGCATGATCGTGCCGCGTCGCGGGTGCTGCCAGCGCACCAGCGCTTCGTACCCGGTCGGATGCTGCGAGGCCAGTTCGATGATCGGCTGGTACACGAGCAGGAACTGGTCATCGTCGAGTGCGGAGCGCAGGTCGGCTTCCAGCTCGGCGCGATCGAGCAGAGCGGCGTGCATGGCAGGTGCGAACACTTCGTAGCAGCCCTTGCCGCGCGACTTGGCCGCGTACATCGCGACATCCGCATTGCGCAGCAGCTCATCGGCGCTGTCGCCATCACGGCCCCAGGCGAGGCCGATACTGGCGCCCACATGAATGAGACATTCATCGATGTGGAACGGCTTGCGCAGGATCGCAATGATGCGTTCGGCGACAATGACGGCCTCATCGCCCTGGCGCACGTCGAGCAGGATGGCGAACTCGTCGCCGCCCAGTCGGGCCACGGTGTCACAGCCACGCGTTGCGTGCAGGAGCCGGGCCGATA
>Ga0302046_10003505_pt1 | contig 14177 bp, 14 predicted proteins | sample RVTome_11_FD_200261 | JGI IMG/M metagenome (GOLD analysis project Ga0302046, IMG submission 200261) | Soil microbial communities from uranium-contaminated site in the Upper Colorado River Basin, Wyoming, United States - RVT147D111 (version 2) ...
CCCAGGTCGTGCCGGGGTTGGCCGAATCGTGGACGGTGTCCAGGGACGGCCTGCGCTACACGTTCAAGCTGCGCAAGGGCGTGAGCTTCCACGACGGCACCCCGCTCGACGCCGAGGCGGTGAAGTTCTCGATCGAGCGGCAGATCATGCCCGGGCACCCGTTCAACAAGCTCGGCAAGTACCCCTTCGCGAACTACTTCTTCGGCAACGTCAAGGCCGTCGAGGTGGTCGACCCGTTGACGGTCGAGTTCGTCCTCAAGGAGCCGCGCGCCTCGTTCGTCACGATCCTCACGGCCGGCGCGGCGTCCATCGTGAGCCCGACCGCGGTGAAGAAGTTCGGCGCCGACTACGCCCTCACCCCGGTCGGCACCGGCCCCTTCAAGTACGTGTCGTGGGATCGCGGCCAGCGCGTCGTGCTGGAGAAGAACCCCGGCTACTGGAAGTTCCCGGTGAAGATCGACCGGGTGATCTACCGGCCCATCGTCGAGGACCAGGCCCGGCTCACCGAGCTGATGACCGGCAACCTCGACCTCATGGTGGGCACGCCGCCGGACTTCGTGGCCCAGCTCGAGAAGAATCCCAACGTCGCCATGCTCAAGCAGGTGGGCGCCCACGTCTGGTACCTGGGCATCAACAACCAGAAGAAGCCGTTCGGCGACAAGCGCGTGCGCCAGGCGATGAACTATGCCGTCAACAAGGAGGCGATCGTCCGCGACGTGCTCAAGGGCACCGGCTCGATGTCGGCCGGGCCCGTGTTGCCCGGCACCTGGGGCGCCGACGCCGGGCTCAAGCCCTACCCGTACGATCCGGCCCGGGCGAAGAGGCTCCTGGCCGAGGCGGGATACCCGAACGGATTTTCGACGACGCTGTGGGTGCCGGAGTCGGGCTCCGGAATGCAGTCGCCGGTGGCGATGTCCACGGTGATTCAGTCCAACCTCAGGGCCGTGGGCATCAACGTGGCGCTGCAGACCTTCGAGTGGGGCGCGTTCATCGCCAAGCTGCGCTCCAAGGAGCAGGAGCTGTTCGCACTCTCCTGGATGGCGGGCAACGAGGACCCCGACATGGTGATGTACCCGCTCCTGCATTCCAGCCAGTGGACGCCGGGGGGCCCCAATCGCGCGATGTACAAGAACGACACGTTCGACGAGCTGCTGCACCAGGCGCGGCTGACGACCGACGAGAAGAAGCGGGCCGAGCTCTATCGCCAGGCCCAGCGCATCATGCACGACGACCCGCCGTGGATCTTCATCGACCACGAGATCCAGACGGCCGCCCATGCCAGGCGCGTGCAGGGGTTCAAGCTGCACCCGAGCTTCGATCTCCGCGTCGAGACCATCTCGCTGACGCGCTGAGGTGAAGCGGTACGTCGCCCGCCGGCTCCTGCTGCTGGTGCCGGTGCTGGCGGGGGTGTCGATCATCGTCTTCATGGTCCTCCACCTGTCGCCGGGGGACCCGGTGGAGATCATGCTCGGCACCCAGGCCACCGAGGAGGACCGGGCGCGCCTGCGGGCCGATCTCGGGCTGGACCAGCCGCTGCACGTGCAGTACGTGCGCTGGCTCGGTCACGTGGTCCGCGGCGACCTGGGCCGCTCGCTGTTCATGCGACGGCCGGTGCTCGGCGAGGTGCTGGGCCGCCTGCAGGCCACGCTGATCCTCACCGGCACCGCGCTGCTGCTCTCGACCACGCTCGGGATCGCGCTCGGCGTGGCCTCGGCCACCCGGCCCAACTCGCTCCTCGACCGGGTCAGCGCGATGGCCTCGCTGTTCGGGGCCAGCATGCCGTCCTTCTGGCTGGGGATCGTCCTCATGGTGGTCTTCGCCCTGTGGCTGGGCTGGCTGCCGGCCTCGGGGATGTACGCGCCCTACGGCGGCGGCGACCTCCGCGACCTGCTGGCGCACCTGGCGCTGCCGGCGGTGACGCTGGCGGCGGCCTCGGTCACGATCATCGCGCGGCTCACCCGGGCCACCATGCTGGAGACGCTCGGCCAGGACTACATCCGCACCGCGCGCGCCAAGGGCGTGATCGAGCGCGGGGTCGTGCTGCGCCACGGCCTCAAGAACGCCATGATCCCGATCATCACGGTGATCGGCGTGCAGGCCGGGTACCTGCTGGGCGGCGCCGTCCTCACCGAGACGGTGTTCGCCTGGCCGGGCGTCGGTACGCTGATGGTCCAGGGCATCCTGGCCCGCGACTTCCCGCTGGTGCAGGGCTGCGTGCTCGTGGTGGCGCTGAGCTTCGTCCTCGTCAACCTCGCGGTCGACCTGCTCTACGCGTGGTTCGACCCGCGCATCCGTTACGAGTGAGCGCATGAGCGTCCGGGTCGAGGACGTGGGCGGCGCCGCCGCCCTGGCGCGCGCGCCCGAGGGCGCCACGCTGGCGCACGCGCTCGCGCGGACGGCGCGGCGCAACCGGCTCGCGGTGGCGGCGGCGCTCGGGCTGCTGGCGGCGCTGCTCGCGGCCGGGCTGGCCCCCTGGCTGCCGCTGCTCGACCCCGACGTGGTCGACACGACGAAGCGGCTGCAGCCACCCCTGTCCCCGGGGCATCTCCTCGGGACCGACGAGTTCGGCCGTGACCTGCTGGCCCGGCTGGTGTGGGGCGCCCGCGTCTCGCTGCTGGCCGGCGTGGTGACGGCCGGGGCGGCGATGGTGATCGGCGTGCTGCTGGGGGTCCTCGGCGGTTTCTACTCCGGCTGGGTCGAGAACGTCGTCATGCGGCTGACCGACATCCTCATGGCGTTCCCGTACGTCCTGCTCGCCATCGCGCTGGTGGCCGGCCTCGGCCCCGGCCTGCGCAACGCGATGATCGCCATCGCGATCGTCGGCTTCCCGATCTACACCCGCCTCGTGCGCGGGATCGTGCTGTCCCTCCGGGAGCGCGAGTTCGTCGAGGCGGCGCGCGCGCTCGGCGCCGGCGACGCCGTCCTGCTCGGCCGCCACGTCCTGCCGCACCTCGTCTCGCCGGTGGTCGTGGCCTTCAGCCTCGACGTCGGCGCCAAGATCCTGATCACCGCCGGCCTGTCGTTCCTCGGCCTGGGCACCCAGCCGCCCACCGCCGACTGGGGCAGCATGCTGGCGACGGGCCGGCAGTTCGTCATCCTCAGCCCGCACGTGGCCCTGCTGCCGGGCCTGGCGATCTTCGCGATCGTCCTGGCCCTCAACCTGGTCGGCGACGCCCTGCGCGACGTCCTCGACCCGCGCACGGCGGCCGGCTAGGAGGATCGAGCCATGACCAAGCGTGAACGCGTGCTCGCCGCCGTCGCCCGCCGCCCCGTCGACCGGCCGCCGGTCGCGTTCTGGCGCCACGTGCCCGACGTGGACCACACCGCCGACGGGCTGGCCGCCGCGATGCTCGACTTCCACCGCCGCTGGGACCTCGACCTCGTCAAGGTGATGTCGAGCGGCGTCTACTGCGTCGAGGACTGGGGCTGCCGGGTCGCCTATGCGGGCTCACCGTTCGGGGCCAAGCAGTGCACCGAGCACGCCGTCAGGACCCGGGACGACTGGGCACGCATCGGACCGCTCGACCCCGGCGCCGGCGCGCTCGGGCGCGAGCTGGAGGCGGTGCGCCTGATCCGCAAGGGACGGGCCGACGACGCGCCCATCCTCCACACGCTGTTCTCGCCCCTGACCATCGCGCGCAAGCTGGCCGGCGACCGGGTGCGGGACGACCTGCGCGCCGCCGAGGCGGTGGTGCGCCCGGCCCTGGAGGCGATCACCGAGACCATGATCCGCTACGCGCGGTCGGCGCTCGAGGCCGGTGCCGACGGCCTCTTCTTCGCGACCCAGACGGGGACGCCGGAGTTCATCACGGCCGAGGAGAACGCGCGCTGGGGCGCCCCCTACGCGAGGCGGGTGCTGGAGGCCGTGCGGGGCGTCGCGGCCCTGACGCTCCTTCACGTCCACGGCAGGGACATCTACTTCGATCAGCTGGCGGCGTTGCCCGTCGAGGCCGTCAACTGGCACGATCGGCTGACGGCGCCGGCGCTCGGCGAGGGCCAGCGGCGGTTCGGCGGTGCCGTCGTGGGCGGGCTGGGGGAGAGCACGACGCTGCGGCGAGGTCCGGTCACGGCGATCGGGGCGGAGGTCCGCGACGCGCTCCGTCAGACCGCCGGTGTCGGCGTCATCGTCGGGCCCGGCTGTGTCGTGCCGCTCGACGTGCCCGACGCCCACCTGGCTGCGGTGGTCGACACCGTGCACAGTGCGTCGTGACGGCGCAGGTCCTCGGCCGCCCGCTGGGGCTCACGATCGCCTCTGGCCGATAGAGGCCTGCTCCACGAGCTTCTTCTCGTTCAGGACCCACTGCCGGCGCTGGCACACCAGCCCGTGAGCGTGCTCGATGACCGCCTTGGCCGCCTGCCCGAGGGTACCGATGACGTCGCCCCGCTCGGCCCGCATGCGCGCGTGGGCGAGGCTGAAGCGGGCGTGCAGCGGCCAGCGGCGCGCGAGCCGCCGAGGGTGATGGCCTCGACGCCCGCGATCGTGCCCAGCGTCACGCACAGCCGGGCGACCGGATCCGGCAGCGCGCTCGCGTCGATCGACGAGCCCACCGGGCCGGGGCGCCGCGGGTCTACGCCGGCGGGATGGCGCCCGTGCGCTCGGTGATGAGCTGGTCGTGCTCGGGCCGGCGGTGCCGGGCGAAGTCGAAGACCGTCGTCCGGTACGAGCGGCAGAGGCCCAGGTCGCAGCGCGCGACGATCAGCTCGTCGGCGAGCGTCGCGGCCATGGCCACCGTCTCGCCGGAGGGCGCGATGATCTGGCTCTGGCCGATCTGGTCCACGCCCTGCAGGCCCATGACGCCGACCGTGACGACGCTCACACCTGGATGTTCCAGAGGAGGGTGGCCCCGAACTGCAGGACGCCCTTCACGTTCTTGCGGAACGCTCCCGGCACCACGAACTGGCCCCACGGCACGTAGGGCACCTCGTCGTAGGCGAGCCGCTGGACCTGCTCGGCGATCGCCTTGCGCTTGGCCTCGCCGGGCTCCCGCGAGAACTCGGCCCGCAGCTTCTCCATCGCCTCGCTGGTCGGCCAGCCGAACCACGCCTTGTCCCCGGCCCCGCTGAGCACCGACGACACTGCCGGAGTCATGGTGTCGAACGAGGTCGACCAGGTGTGGAAGATGTTCCAGCCGCCCTGCGGCGGCGGCTCCTTCTTCGCGCGGCGCGCCACCATGGTGGACCAGTCCATCGCCTGCAGGTCGACGTTGGCGCCGAGCGAGCGCAGCATCTCGGTGGTGACGAGCGCCGGCGCGTGGGCGTACGGCGAGTCGGCGGGGTCGAGGACCACGAGGGGCCGCCCGTCGTACCCCGACTCCTTGAGCAGTTGCCGGGCCCGCTCCAGGTCGGGCTTGGGGGCGCCGGCCGCCGACTCGTAGGGCAGGCCGCCGCACATGAAGACCGAGGGGCAGACCTTGTAGTACTTCTCGTGGCCGATGACCGCCTGCAGGTAGTTCTTCTGGTCGACCGCCAGCAGCAGGGCCTGCCGGGCCTTCTTGTTGTTGAACGGCGGATGCAGGTGGTTGGGCCGCAAGATGCCCTGGCTGCCCTTGGGATCGGTCACGAACACCGTGACGTTGGCGTTCTTCTCCAGGCGGGGCGCGAAGTCGAGCGGCACGTTCTCCCAGTAATCGACCTCGCCGGCCTCCAGGGCGGCGCCGGCGGTGGCGGCGTCGGGGATGTAGCGCCACTCGACGCGGTCCACCAGCGGCAGCTTGGCGCCGGCCGCGCCGCTCGGCTTCTCCTTGCGCGGCACGTAGTCGCCGTTGCGGAGGTAGACGACGCGGTTGCCCGGCTGCCACTCGTCCTTGGAGAACTTGAACGGCCCCGAGCCCACCACCTCCTTGACCTGGTCGTTGGGGTCGGTGGCGGCCAGCCGGGCCGGCATGATGAACGACGGGCTGGCCGAGGGCTTGCCGAGCGCGTCGAGGACGAGGCCGAACGGCGTCTCCAGCTCGATCACGAAGGTCTTCCGGTCGGCCGGCGCCATCTTCGCGACCGAGGCCATCATGAGCCGGCCCACCGCGTCCTTGGCGCCCCAGCGCTTGATGGAGGCGACGCAGTCCTCGGCGGTCACCGGGGCGCCGTCGTGGAACTTCAGCCCGTCGCGCAGGGTGAACGAGTACTTCATGGCGTCCTTGCTGACCGTGTACTTGTCCACCATCTGCGGCTGCAATCGCAGATTCGCGTCGAGCGCGAAGAGCGTGTCGAAGATCATGTAGCCGTGGTTGCGCGTGATGTACGCGGTCGTCCAGATCGGGTCGAGGATCTTGAGATCGGCGTGCGGCACGAATCTCAGCGTGCCGCCCCGCTTCTGCGCGTGCACGTACGGCCCCGCGACGCTGGTGGCGGCGACGGCGGCGGTCCCGGCGAGGAAGGCGCGACGACCGAGGCTCATGGTGGTCCTCCTGTGAAGTCCGGCGAAGCGGTTGCGATGGTGGCACGCTGACCGGCGGCAATGCAAGCGGGGCCCTCGTGACGGTGCCTGGCACCGGGCTTGCTCGGTTTCCGGACCATAGGAGGGCGTCTGCATGCAAGCCGTTGCCGGAGTCTTCGTCCAGCACGCCGATGCCGCGCGCGCCGTTTCCGCTCTGGACGCGCTCGAGATCCCGCGGGACCACACCACCCTGCTGGCGCCGGGCTCCGACGCCCGCCGGGTGCCCACCGACGAGGGCGAGCGGCCCGGCATCGGCAAGGCCCTCGGTGCGGTCGTGGGCGGCGCCGCCGGCGTCACGGTCGGCGTGCCGCTGGGGGCGATGGTGACGCTGCTCGTTCCCGGCGTGGGGCCCGTGATCGCCTCGGGCCTGATCGGCGCCGCGCTGCTCGGCGCCGGCGGCGCCGCCGTGGGCGCCACGCTCGAGGAATCGTTGATGAACGGCCTGCCGCGTGACGAGCTGTTCGTGTACGAGGACGCGCTCCGGCGCGGGCACTCGGTGGTCGTGGCGCTCATCGACGACGACGAGCGCGCCGAGGCCGCCCGCCGGGCGCTGGCCGGCGCGGGCGCCGAGAGCATCGACGCCGCCCGCGAACGGTGGTGGCTCGGGCTGCGCAGCGCCGAGCAGGAGGGCTATGACGACGGCCCCCACGCGTTCGAGGGGGACGAGGTGCTGTTCCGGTGCGGCTTCGAGGCCGCACTGAGCGGCGCCCTGCGCGGGCGCACCTGGGACGAGTCGCTCGCGACGTTGCGCGCGCGCCATGGCGGCGATGTCGAGGCGCCGGCGTTTCGCCGCGGCTGGGAGCGCGGTCGGCGGTATCAGGAGGGCGCCGGTCATGCCCGAAGCCTGCGCAAGTCCGCGTAGCGGCGGACGCCGATAAGGGGCCATCTGCTTCGTTGGCGCTGCGCTCCTCGCTGCGGCGTACTCGGAGTACGCCTCGCTCCGGTGCTCGCGCCGCCTCGCATCTGACCCCTTCTCGGCGCCCGGGATCCCCCGTGGTCTCGGAGCGCCGGCAGAGCCGGCGGTCGACCGCGTCCGTCTCACGCCGTGAGGTGTTATCGTCGGGAGGAACTCGAGGGGGGAGAGGCGGGCGAATGTCGGGAGAGGTGCGGGCGGGGCATCCGTATCACATGCACGATGCGATCTATGCGCAGCCGGGGGTGTTGCGGCTGGTGACGCGAGGGCAGGGAGAGGTGCTGGAGGCGGCGGCGGGGCGGTTGGCCGCGGCGCCGCACGTGTGGCTGGCGGGGCTCGGCTCGTCGTGGCACGCGGCGCTCGTGGGCGAGCTGCTGCTGGCGCGGATCGGTCGTCTGGGCCGGCGGGCGCGGGCGGTGCAGTCGTTCGATCTGGTCGAGTACTGGCCCGATCCCGACGGCGCCGCCGTGGTGGCCGTCACGCATCGGGGCCACCCCCATGCCGACGCGGCGCTCGCCCGGGCCGCCGGCGGCGTCACGGTCGCGATCACCGGCAAGGGCGCGGGGGCTCCCGCCGGCGCCGCGCACGTGCTCCGCACCGTCGAGCTGGAGGCCTCGGCGTGCCACACCGTGAGCTACACCGCGGCGCTGGCGATGCTCGCCGTCCTGGCAGCCACGGTCGGCCGCGACGGCGACGCGGCTCACCAGGTGGATGCCCTTCCGGACCTGGTGGCCACCCTGCTCGGCCAGGAGGCGTGGGAGGAGCTGGCGGCCCGCTTCGGCGGCCGCCGGCGCTACTGGTGCGTCGGCGGCGGCCCCAACACCGCCACCGCCTACGAGGCGGCGTTGAAGCTGAACGAGGCCGCGTGGATTCCCGCCGCCGGGCTCACGTGCGAGCAGTTCCTCCACGGTGCGTGGGCCGCGCTGGAGCCCGACGACGTCGTCTTCCTGATCGCGCCGCCCGGGCCGTCGCACGCCCGCGGCGCCGACGTGGCCCGGGTCGCGACCGCGATCGGGGCGCCCGTCGTCGCCCTCGTCGCCGAGGACGACCGCGAGATCGCGGCGCTGGCGGCGGAGACGATCGCGCTGCCGCCGATGCCGGAGCTGCTCTCGCCGATCGTGGCGGTGGTGCCGTTGCAGCTCCTCGCCTACCATCTGGCCGTGAGGGCCGGCGCCAACCCCGACACGATGCGCGCCGAGCAGGCCGGTCACGGCCGCGCCCACGCCGCCGCCGCCCCGTGAGCGCGCGGCTCAGGCGGCCTTGCGCTGCTGGCCCCGCCCGCCGGCCCGCCGGCGCCCGCGAGTCTTCGTCTCGCCCTTGCGCCGCCGCGTCTTGTTCACGATGCGGGCGGCCACTTCCTTCTGGCGCCCTTTGTAGCGGCCCTCGCGCTTGATCGACTCCAGCACCTTCCCGTACTGACGCTTGCGCGTGCGACTCTTCACACCTCTCGGCGGCATCGGCATCTCCTTGCGCGGTGATCGTCACTGGACGTTACACGCGCCGTGCCAGCACGCCGCCTGATCGTGCTGTTGTGCCTCATGGGCGCGGCCAACACCGTGTCCATCGGTGCGTTCCCGGCGCTGCTTCCGGAGCTGGGCGCGGGGGGGCTGACCGACTGGCAGCTCGGCGCCGTGGCCGGGGCGTTCGGGTTCGCGCGGATGGTGTCCAACGTGCCGGCCGGGCTCTTCATGACGAATCACCTGGCGCGTGCGCTGGTCGTCGCGCCGGCGTTCCTCCTGGCGGGCGCGCTGCTGATGGCCGGCGGCGGCACGTTCGTCACTCTCGTCATTGGTCGCGTGGTCATGGGCGTGGGCCACACGCTGACCACGCTCGGCGGCCTCACGGCCATCCTGCGCTATCGCGCCGGCGCTCGCCTGGCCTCCTCGCTCGGCGCCATGGAGTTCGCGGCGATGCTGGGAGTTCTCAGCGGCGCCACGCTCCTGTCGATCCTGCCGCGGTCGATACCCTGGCCCACCGCCTGGCTCGCCGCCTGCGCGCCCCTCGTCGCGAGCCTGCTCCTGCTGCCGGCGCTCCGCCGCGCCCTGCCGGTGGCCTCCGCGAACGGCTCCCGTTCGCTCTTCGCGCGCACCGAAGGCGTGGGGGATGCAACCGCCTTCACGGCCGCCGGGCCCAGCCGCTCGCTGGCTCTGCTCGCCGTCGTCACCGGCGGCGCTGTCGCGGTCAGCTACGCCACCCTCGAGCAGTTCGTCATCCCGCTGCGTGGCAGCCGCGAATTCGGGCTCGATCGGGCGGGGATCGCGCGGCTGCTCATGCTCTCGCAGGCCGTGGACATCGTCGCGCTCCTGCCGCTCGGGGCGCTCGCCGATCGCCGGGGCACGCCGGTGGTGCTCGGCGGGGTGCTGCTGCTCTTCTCGCTGGCGCTCGCGCTGATCGGCTTCGGCAGCCTGCCGCTCATGGTGGCGGGCTGCGCGCTCTTCGGCCTCAGCATGGCGGGCTGGATGCTGCCGCTCGGGATCATGAGGTCGGCGACGCCCCCGGACCAGGTGGCGTGGCGGACCGCGCTCTATCGTGTCGCCGTCGACGGTGGCATGTTCCTCGGACCGTTCGTGGCCGGGCTGCTGACGGCGAGGCACGCCGGCGTGCTGCCGGGCGTCATGACGGTGGTGCTGGCCGCGGTGGGCCTGGCCTTGCTCGGCCTCGGACGCCGCCCCGGACCGTCGCGGTGAGGACCGCGTCTCACCGGCACCGCGCGGCCTCGGTGGCACCCGCCTTGCTCGGATCGGAGTGAGAGGCTGGAGTGCGTACGCGCTGGACGTGGATCGCAGGCGGCGTGGTGGTGGTGGTCCTCGCGCTCGCCTATGCGATCGCGTTCCTCGTCGACGAGCCCCTGCGGCGCGCGACCGAGCGGGAGATGAACGCGCGGCTCAAGGGGTATACCGCGCGCATCGGCAAGCTGGATTTCCACCCGATCGGCTTCGCGATCGATTTCTACGACGTGGTGCTCGTCCAGGACGCGCATCCCGACCCGCCGGTCATGCGGGTGCCGCGACTGTCGGCCAGCGTGCAGTGGCGCGCCATCGTCCGTGGCCGCGTCGTGGCCGACTTCGAGCTGGACGGCCCCGAGATCTACGTCGACCGCACCCACTTGCTGCGCGAGCTCGAAGATCCCACGCCCGTGAAGGACCGCGGCTGGCAGGCGGCGCTGCAGGCGATGTATCCGCTGAAGATCAACGAGTTCCGGGTCCGGCGTGGCGCCTTCACGTACGCCGACAGCGGGCAGGCACGGCCGCTCACCCTGACCGCCATCGAGGCGGTGTTCGAGGACGTCCGCAACGTGCGGTCGGCGCCCGACGTGTATCCCTCGCCCGTGCGCGCCCACGCGACCGTCTTCGACGACGGCCGGCTCGAGGTCGAGGGCCACGCTGACTTCCTCAGGGTGCCGCACCTGGGCATCAACGGCCGGATCGCCCTCGAGCGGATCGCGCTCGATGACCTGCGGCCGATCGGGGCCCGCTACGGCTTCACGGTGGCGGCCGGCATTTTCGGAGGCCGGGGCCACGTCGAGTACGCGCCCGAGGTGAAGGTCGTGGACCTGGACGAGGTGCGCGTGGACGGCCTCAGGGCGGATTACGCCTACCGCAAGCGCACGGCCCAGCCCGTGAAGAAGGCCGCGGCCAGGACCGCCGAGGCCGCCCAGGAGGTCGCCAACAAGCCGGACGTGCTCCTCAAGGCCCGGCGGATCAGCGCCAGCGGCGCCACCATCGGCTTCGTGAACGAGGAGGCGACGCCCCGCTATCGCGTCTTCCTGGCCGACACCGACCTCGTCGTCGAGAACTTCACCAACCAGCGGACGGAGGGCACGGCGACCGCGCGCCTGAACGGCCGCTTCATGGGGAGCGGCGACACGACGGTGAGCGCGACGTTCCGGCCGGAGATCAAGGGCCCCGACTTCGACCTGAACGCACGGATCGAACACGTCGAGCTGAAGTCGATGAACGACCTGCTCCGGGCTCACGCCAGGGTGGACGTCGTGTCGGGAGTGTTCTCGGTCTTCGCCGAAGCGCGGGTGAAGAACCGGCGGATCGAGGGCTACGTCAAGCCGCTCTTTCGCGATCTCGACGTCTACGACGCCGCGCAGGACGCGGACAAGTCGCTGGGCCGCAAGCTGAAGGAGAAGGCGGTCGACCTGATCGGCAAGGTGCTCCGCAACGAACCGCGCGACGAGGTGGCCACGGTGGTGCCGATCACGGGAGCGATCTCGGATCCCGATGCGAGCACGTGGGAGACGCTCATCGGCCTGGTGCAGAACGCCTTCTTCAAGGCGATCCTGCCGGGGTTCGAGCGCGAGCGGGCGCGCGCGCTCAGACGCTGACGACGATACGGCAGGCCCGCGCCAGCAGGCCCAGGAACCACAGCGAGCGCGGCATCCACGCATCGCTGTACGCCCACGCCAGCCCCCCGACGGCGCTCAGCACCATGGCGGTGGCGATCCAGTCGGGCATCCGGAACCAGCGCACGATCGGCAGCAGGAAGCCGCCGAAGACGGCCAGCACGAAGACCAGACCCAGCAGTCCGAGGAACAGCGCCAGCGGTCCCAGGAACAGGGTGGAGAACAGGAGGATCAGCGCGTCAGCCCGGCCGAAGTTCGGATCGCTGAACGCGCGCGCGACCTCGGGCCGGCTCGCCAGCGAGGAGAAGAGCTCGCGCAGGTCGAGCACGCCCAGGTAGATCGACGCGTACAGCAGCGCGCCGAACAGGATCACCCACTGGGGCATCCGGAGACTCGACAGGCCCACGACTTCCCGCATCCTTCCATCCCTCCCGCTCACCGACTCGGATGCCGGATGGAAAGCAACCGAGGTGCCACGCCGGATTGGCTGGTCGGTCCATGAAATCGAGTGGTTGGAGCGACCGGCCGTCCTGGAGGCGGCACGTGTGCCGGCAGCGTGGCAACCACGTGCCAGATCGGCTCTCCGTCAGACCGGCCAGGCCTCCCGTCGCCAGCCCATCTCCCAGAACATCCACTCGTAACGGCTGGTGGTGAGCACGTGGCGACGCATCGCGTCACGCTCGGCCGGGCGCAGGCGCTCGGCGATCGCGTCGGTGGCGGCGAGCACGGCGCGTACGACGTCGCCGAACTCGTCCGCGGCGTAGGTGGCGATCCAGCGGGCGTACAGCGGATCGGAGGAGCCCCCGCGCTCGAGCGTCTTGCCGACCTCCCAGTAGATCCAGTAGCACGGCAGCAGCGCCGCGAGCGCCTCGTGATAGGGCGCGCCGTAGGCCACCGCGAGCAGGTAGCTGGTGTAGGCCACGTTCGTGGGCGCCAGCGGCGTGGCTGCGACCTCGGTGGGGGCCAGCCCGAACTCCTTGAAGAAGCCCTCGTGCAGCGCGCGCTCGACCTTGAGCGCGCCCGCGGCGTGCTCGTTGAACATCACGATCCAGTCGTCCTCGGGCGCGCGGGCGGCGGCCAGCGACAGCGCGCGGGCGAACTCGCGCAGGTAGAGCGCGTCCTGGACGGCGTAGAAGCGGAAGGCCTCGCGGGGCAGCGAGCCGTCGGTGAGGCCGGACAGGAACGGATGGCGCAGGATCGCCTCGTAGATGGGCGCCATCGCGGTCCACAGCTCGCCGGTGAAGCTCATCGGGCGCGGGCCTCCTCGGCCGCGTGGCTTCAGGAGTATCATGAGCGCCCATCCCGCTTCACCTCGGAGGCGCGCGCATGACGCACGACGTGCTGGAGTCCGTCAAGGACGGGGTCGCCACGCTGACCCTGAACCGGCCCGACCGGCTCAACGCCCTGTCGGCGCCGATGCTCGACGCACTGCTGGAGGCGCTGCCCCGGCTCGCCGACGACGCCGAGGTCGGCGTCGTGATCCTGACCGGCAGCGGTCGCGGGTTCTGCGCGGGGGGCGACGTCAAGGCCATGGCCGAGGGGCGCGAGTTCGGCGGCACGACGCTGGAGGAGAAGGCCCAGGCCCTCCGCTCGCGCATGGAGGTCTCCCGCTGGCTGCACGAGATGCCCAAGCCGACCATCGCGATGGTGCGGGGCGCCGCCGCCGGGGCCGGGCTGTCGCTGGCCCTGGCCTGCGATCTGCGGATCGCCGCCGACGGCGCGCGCTTCGCCACCGCCTTCGCCCGCGTGGGCTACTCGGGCGACTTCGGAGGCAGCTGGTTCCTCACGCAGCTCGTCGGCACCGCCAAGGCGCGCGAGCTGTACTATACCGCCGAGATCGTCGACGCCGCGCAGGCGCTGGCCCTGGGGCTGGTCAACCGCGTCGTACCGGACGCCCGACTCGAGGAGGAGACGCAGGCGCTGGCGGCGCGCCTGGCCCGCGGGCCGCGGATCGCCCTGCGCTACATGAAGCGCAACATGAACGCCGCCGAGACCGCCTCGCTCAAGGAGTGTCTGGACCTGGAAGCCTGGCACCACACCCGCACCGGCTTCACCGAGGATCACCGGGAGGCGGCCAAGGCCTTCGTCGAGAAGCGCGAGCCCGTGTTCCGCGGAAGGTGATCCCCCGCACGGAGGTGGGCGCCACCGCGAGGCCCGAGCGGGACATCGCGGAGCGACCCGGCTGCGCCTGGCGCCGCCGGGGCGCGACGCGCGTCGGGGGGCTTGGGGGCCATCTCGGGGCCCCATGTCAGAACACCGCGTAGCCGCCGTCGATGATGAAGGTGTCGCCGGTGTGGTAGGCGCTGGCGTCGCTGGCGAGGTAGACGGCGATGCCGGCGAAGTCCTCGCCGGTGCCCCAGCGGCGGCCCGGCACCCGGGGCAGCACTTTCTCCACGAACCGGTCCCAGCGCAGCGTCCGCTCGGTCATCGGGGTGTCGATCCACCCGGGCACGATCGCGTTGGCCCGAACGCCATGACGG
>Ga0302046_10003506_pt1 | contig 14172 bp, 12 predicted proteins | sample RVTome_11_FD_200261 | JGI IMG/M metagenome (GOLD analysis project Ga0302046, IMG submission 200261) | Soil microbial communities from uranium-contaminated site in the Upper Colorado River Basin, Wyoming, United States - RVT147D111 (version 2) ...
CCAACGGCAGTTCGTTCCCCTCGACGATGTAAGGGTGCTCGTGGCCCTCGAGGCCGATGCCGTGGCCGGTGCGATGGATGAAGTGGTCACCGTACCCGGCGTCGGCGATCACGGCCCGCGTGGCCCGGTCGACGTCCTGTGCGGGCACCCCGGGCGCCACCGCCGCCCGGCCCACTGCCTGAGCCTCTTCCAATACGCCGAACGCCGCACCGAACTCCGGCGACGGCACCCCGACGTGGAGGGTGCGCGTCGTGTCCGAGTGATAGCCGTGCGACCGACCCCCGAAGTCGAGCACGATCGAGTCCCCGACGGCCACGGTGCGCTCCCCCGTCTCGTGGTGGGGGGACGCCGAGTTGGGGCCCGAAGCCAGGATCGTGAACGTCGACAGGTCGTGGCCCTCGGCGACGGTCATCGCCGCGATGTCGGCCGCCACCGCCCGCTCCGGCCGGCCGGCGAACCGGATCTCGCCGAGGCGCTCCACGACTCGGTCGGTGGCCTCGGCGGCGTGACGCAGCCACTTGATCTCCTCGGGCTCCTTCCGCATCCGCAGTTCCCGGGTGAGCGGGGTGGCCGACGAGAACTCGGCCTTCGGCAGGGCCGCCTGGAGGCCGAGCAGGAACACCGACCAGGTGGGATCTGCGATCGCCACGCGGCGGGGACTGCCAACGATCCCGGCGACGATGGACACCGGATCCTCCGTCTCATCCCACGCCCTGGTCGTGAATGCCTCTCTGCGTCCGACGACCCGTGGAGCCTCGAGCCGAGGGACCACCAGGATCGCGTCGCCGGCGCGGGGCACCGCCAGCATCGTCAGCCGCTCGAGCGGCATCGCCTCATATCCTGTGAAATACGGCAGATCGGCCCCGGTGGAGAGCAGCGCCACATCGATGCCGCGCCCAGCCATCAGAGAGCGCAGCCGACCGAGCCGCGCCGCGTAGTCGAAGTCCGGAAACATCGCCGACGAGGCTAAGAGGATCAGCGAACCGGTGCGACTCCACTCCCCGGAGCCCGGTTTCGCCGACCCTGTTCCTGGCGCGGCCCGGCACAGCGGCGCGACCTCTGGCATGCTGGTATCGAGTCCGGTCCCATCTCCGTGGACGAGGAGGGCACCTGAGCCGTCTCAGACGCCGATCGTGCGCAGCCGCGTTGACCCTGCTTGCGGGGTGCACCACCGGCGGTGGCTCGAACCCCGCGGCCACCGACGCCGCAACGACGACGACCCCCCCAGCGGCCACGACGACGACTTCGACGACCATGGGAGTCTCGTTCGCCGTTGCCGGAGGGTGGGCCCGCGCCGCCGACCCGGCGCTCGCGGGCGACGGCTACCAATGGATCAGCGCGGTCGTGGTGGCCGGGCCCGGCCTGGTGGCGGCCGGTCTGGATTCGTCGGGCGACGACCCCAACGCCGCCGTTTGGATTTCGGACCACGGAAGCTCGTGGGCCCGGATCGCGGAGCCGCAGCTTGCCGGTCCCGGCGCCCAGGGGATCCACGACCTGGTGATCGGTGGCCCGGGGATCGTCGCCGTCGGCTTCGATGGATCGAGTGGCGATTACGACGGCGCCATCTGGGTGTCCGCCGACGGCATCGCGTGGGATCGGGTCGCCGAGGAGGCGTTCGACGCCCCTGGCGAGCAGGAGATCAATGCGATCATCGATACCGGGGCCGGGCTCGTCGCCGCCGGTTACGACGCCGTCGGCACCGCGGTGGACGCGGCCGTTTGGGTGTCTCGCGACGGCTACGAATGGCGCCGGATCTTCGACCCGGCGCTCGGCGGCTTCGGGAACCAGAGGATCAGCTCTCTCGCAAAGGGCCCCGGTGGGCTGGTCGCCGCCGGGACCCAATACGAGCCCAACGACTTCGGGCTCTACAACCTGGACGCCCGGGTATGGGTCTCGGACGACGGCGAGTCGTGGTCGCTGGTCGACGACCCGATATTCGGTGGACCAGGCTGGCAATTCATCACCGTCGTGGTCGCCGGGCCGGAAGGCTTCGTGGCCGCGGGGACCCACATCCTCGGCCATCCCGGGGCCGACAACGACCTCGCGGTATGGGTGTCCGCCGACGGGATCACCTGGAACCTGATCGACGAGCCCATCTTCGATAGACCGAGAGTCCAACGAATCTCGGCGATGATCCACGGCCCAGAGGGGATCATCGCCGTCGGCTACGACACCGAGCCGCCCGGGAACCGGATACCGGCGGTGTGGCGGTCGGCAGACGGCACGGCATGGGCCCGGGTCCATGACCCGGCGCTGCGGGAGGTCGGCAATCGCTGGATGAACGCCGTGGTCTTCGGCGGCCCTGGCCTGGTCGCCGCCGGCGGCGATGGCACCAGACCGGTGGGCGACCCGGCGGTCTGGCTGTTCTCGCTCGCCGGGGACGGGTGAGGGTCAGCCCTCGAGGAGCCATCCCGCGGTCTCGACATGGCGCGACAGGGCGCGGTCTCCCTCGAACGCCCAGGCCAGCGTCTGACCGAACGCCCAGCCCCGGGCACGCTCCCGATCGAGACCGAGCTCCGCCGTGATCCGGTCGAGGCGGTGGAGCACCGCGGTCCTGCTGTGACCCAGCTCGTATGAGCGCACGATCGGCGCCGTCGAGAACGCCGGGTCGCCCACCAACGGCTTCGGGTCGATGACGAGCCAGGGCTCCCGCTCGGCTCGCAGGACGTTGTCGGCGTGGAGGTCCTGGTGCAGCAGCACCGTGTCCGGCTCCGAGTTCGCCAGGTCCCGTAGGGTTTCGACGGCGGCGTCGACCATCTGTTCGTCGAAGGGCCGGCCCGCCCGCTCCCACTGCAGGCGAAGGCCGTCCGCCCATTCCCGTGCCTCTTCGGCCAAGGGTGTGAACGGCTCCCCTGCCGGCACGAGGAGGCGCGGCAACAGCCCGGCGAGGACGCCCAGGGCCCCTTCCGGGTCCTGGTGGCGCAGATGGGTGCCGGGGATGCATCGTTCCAGCAGCAGCGCGTGGCGACCCGGGTCGTGGTCGAAAAGACGGATCGACCCGGCGCCATTCCAGACCCGGAGGGCCTCGGCCTCGTGTTCGCTCTCGTGATGGGGGAACTGCACCTTGAGGACGGCGGCGGTCCCGTCGGAGAGGTCGGCGGGCATGGTCAGGGAGACGTACGAGCCCGGGTACGGGCCGCCGAGGCGGAGCGACCAGCGCTCCCCGCACTCCTCGACGAGCCGCGGCAGATCTGCCCGCCAGGCGCGTCCCTCGGGGATGCGGAGCAGGTGATCCAGGCTCGGCGGGAGGTCGAGCGAGTCGGGCATGGGGCGGACGGTATCAGTGGGGTCCCGGGCTCAGGCCCGGTTGGGTAATCGGCCGGGACCTTCTAAGCCGGGTTGCCGCGTCGCTTTTCGGCGTCTTCGTGCTCTTGAGTGCGGCGCTGCTCGGCTTCCTGGTTCTCGCTCTTGCGGAGCCGTTCGGCCTCGAGGCTTTCCTGGCGTTGCTTGCGCTCGGCGTCCTCGCCCGCCTGCCGACGTTCGTCCTCGTGAGCACCGCCGCCCGTGTCGTCAGAGGTCATGCCAGCAGCGTAGGGAGCTGCGTTCGACTGAGGGCGGGTCCGCGCCATCGAGGCTCAAGGGCGCCGACGCGCCCGAGGTCATGACCGTCGCCTCCGGATTGCCCGGGACCGCGCCTAGAGCCCTCCGATTCTCCTGCGAAGCCCTAGACCCCCAGCGTCGCCACGTACGCCTCCAGCCGGTCCCAAGACTCGGCGGCACCGGTCTCCATCCCGGACTGGAGCATCCCGTCACGCTCTTCGACGGTGTCGAACACCGATGTGGCGGTCAGCGTGGTCTTGCCGTCGTGTTCCTCGAAGGTGACGGTCTCCACTGAGATGCTCCCGGGGAAGCCCTCGAACTCGAAGTTCCACACGATCCGCTCCGGTCGGACGATCTCGCGGAACTCGCCGCGGAAGGCGTACTCCTCGGCTTCGGGGCCGCGATGCACGATCCGCCATTTGCCTCCCGGTCGGAAATCCAGCTCGCAGCCAACGACCTCATACTTCGCCGGACCCCACCAGTTGGACATGTGCGCGCACGAGGTGTGGGCTTCGAACACCAGATCGCGTGGCGCGTCGAAGACACGGGTCATCACGATCTCCAGATCCGACGGCGTCGTGACGGTCAACTGATTACCCATCGCCCCTCTCCTTCGCTCGGTCCTGGAGCTCATCCAGGTACTCGTCCAGACGGTCGTAGCTCTCTTCCCAGAACCGCCGATATCTCTCGATCCAATCGGCGACCTCTCGCAGCGGACCGGCCTCGAGCCGCGCCGGCCGCCACTGCCTCTCCTTACCCCGCGTGATCAGGCCAGAGTGAATGGCGACGATTCCGGGAAGTCCGCTGGCAGCGCGCTCCGACCCGACCCCCCTACTCCCCCACCACCCCGCGCAGCGACTCCAGCATCGTCGACCACCCTCCGGCGTGCATTCGCGCCACCTCCTCGCTGGAGTACCCGGTCTCGCGCACCACGACCTCGGTCTCGTCGCCGTCTTCGATGAACTCCACCGTCACCCGAGTGACCTCCTGGGCGATGCCTCCGGAGAGTTGGAGTTCGATCACCAGCCGTGACGGCGGGTCGAACTCGCGGAACACCCCCTTCTCGACGACGGGGTCACCGCCCGCCGGCCCGAACTCGAGGTGGTATCCCCCGCCCTCGCGCGCATCGACCTCGACGTGCGACACCACCCAACCGGCAACCGGGGCATACCAGTCCCGCAGGTCGTCGGGATTGGTGAACGCCCGAAACAGCCGCTCCCGGGATGCCCGGTAGCGGCGCCGCAATTCGAATCCGGTCTCGTCGATGGTGTGTGTCATCGTTCCTCCAGGTGAGTTTCCAGGGCGTCGAGACGCCGGTTCCAGACCTCGTGCCGCTCGTCGATCCACGCGGCGACCGGGTCGAGCGCTTCGGGCTCCAGCCGGCAGCGCTTGACTCGGCCGGACTTGTTGGACCGCAGCAACCCCGCCGACTCGAGAACCCCGAGGTGCTTGAGCACGGCGGGCAGCGACATGTCGAATGGCGCCGCCAGCTCGGAGACCGTCGCCTCCCCCTCGAAGAGCCGCTCGACGATCGCCCGTCGGGTCGGGTCGGCGAGAGCGGCGAGGCGCCGATCGAGGGTCTGAGAGTTAACCATTGGGTTAACTTTGCCATGCCAGGCGGGTGGCGTCAAGCCGTCAAGGGAGGGCTGAGTCCGGCGCTTGGCAGCGCATGGCTGTGGAGTTCGGTGAAGTTCGGTGCGTGTCGTTCGCCCGGGCTCATTCCCGGTTGGGTAATCGGCCGGCCATCTCGAGGATGTGGTCGGGGAGTCGGATGGTCCCGTCGTGGACCATGGTGTGGTGTCGGGCGCAGAGCAGGCAGAGGTTCTCGAGGTTTGGTGTCGCCGCCGAAGAGCCAGTGGATCACATGGTGGGCGTCGCAGTAGCGGGGACGGGATTGGCAGCCGGGGATGACGCATCCCTGGTCCCGGATGTTGAGGGCCCGGCGGATCTGCCGGGGTATCACCCGGGTGGTGCGCCCCACATCGAGGGGCATCCCGTCGGGTCCGAAGATCAGCCGGGTCACCCCGGCGTCACAGAGGATCCGCCGTGCCGTCTCGGGACTGAGCAGCCCACAGTCCTCGGTCACACAACCGGTACCACCGACCAGACCCAAGAGGGTCTCGTAAGAGGCGGTCACCGTCACCTGCGGGCGGAAGCCCCCCGAGACCGGTGCCTCCCCTGAGGCGAGATGATCGGCACAGAGCTGGGCGAGGGCATCGGCCCGCCGCTGCCCCGGAGTCCGGGTGTCGGTGGCGTCGAGCTGCTGGGGGTCGGTGATCGACCGCAACGCGTCGATCAGCGTCTGGCCGCGCTCGGGATCCAGCTGACCGTCCACCCGCACCAACCCACCCAGGGTCGGGGAGACATTGAGATACCGGCGGTCCCGCAAGTGTTGGACGTGATGCTCGACGGCCTCCAGATCGGCGTTCTGCCTCCACAGATCCACCGCAGTGACGAAGGCCTTCATGGAGAGACCCGAAAACGAGTCCACCAGCACCTGCTCATGCTCCGCAAACAACCCCGGGTTCGCCTCCCGGGCCGCAGCCAACAGGCGCACCCGGGGCTCATCCAGATCACCGGACTCGAAGGCGGAACGCACCACCGGCATCACCGTGAGGCTCCGAGCCAGACCGATCAGCCGCCGCGCCATCCCTACAGAGATGTCGAGCCGATCCACCACCAACGCCAACGGGGAGAGGTAACCCACATCCGAATACGCCTCCGTCGCCAGGATCTCGGCCACCCAGGCGAGGCGCTCCGCCTCCGCCCGAGTCACCCGTCGATGAGCCTCCACCAGCCCATCGGCCAGATCACCCGACCACAGAGGAAACGAGAAACCCTGTTCGGGATCGGCCGCCGGCCTATCCACCAACGCTGTCATACCCAACAAACTACGACCAGGGTGTGACAAGAAACCAGACGCCAGAACTCAGATCAGATCGCCGTACCCGAGGGCAGGGTGTGTTAATGTTCCCTGATGCCTCAGGCTGCTGCGGTCTATGCCCGGATCTCCTCCGACCCTGACGGCACCCATCTCGGCGTCGACCGTCAGGTCGAGGATTGCGAGGCGCTGGCGGGGACTCTGGGTTGGCCGGTGGGCGAGGTGTATGTCGACAACGACGTGTCGGCGTATTCGGGTCGGAGGCGTCCCGAGTACGAGCGGCTCTGTGACGACATCAAGGCGGGCACCGTCGACGGGCTGCTGGTGTGGCATCCGGATCGGTTGCATCGCAGTCCCCGGGAGTTGGAGGATTTCATCGACCTCTGCGAGAACGCCGGGCTGGCCGATATTCGGACGGTGCGGGCCGGGGACGTCGATCTGAGCACACCGAATGGGCGGATGGTCGCCAGACTGGGCGGCGTGATCGCCCGGGGAGAGTCCGACAAGGCAGCCGACCGGCTGCGCCGCAAGCATGCCGAGTTGGCGACGAAGGGGAAGGTCTCCGGTGGCGGCACCCGCCCCTACGGATACACGAAGGACCGTCGCCATATGGTCCCCGAGGAAGCCGTCATTATCCGTGAGGCGGCGAAGCGGACCCTTGCCGGGGAGTCGGCCCGGTCGATCTGCTCGGACCTCAACCAACGGGGAGTCACCACCAGTGTCGGTGGGGAGTGGACCCCCAACACGCTGAATCGGATGCTGCGCTCGGCGCGGATCTCGGGTCGCCGCGAGCATCGCGGCGAGATCACCGCCACCGCCGAGTGGCCCGGGATCATCACCCCGGCGGTCTCGGACCGTCTCCGGGCCCGCCTCAGCCGGGCGGCGGGGTCCGGCCCTTCGGGCCGGTCGCCGCGCCGCTACCTGCTCACCGGCGGGCTGCTGCGCTGCGGCCTGTGCGACACCCCGATGGTCTCCCGACCCCGGACCGGCGGACTGCGTCGTTACGTCTGCGCCTCCGGACCCGGGTTCGGTGGCTGCGGCAAGATGGCGGTCAACGCCGACCCGGTGGAGGCTTTCGTCGCCGAAGCCGTCATCTACCGCCTCGACACCCCCCAACTCGCCAAGGCCCTCACCGAGGCCCGGAAGGCCAACGCCGAACACGACCAGCTCGCCGTCTCCGTTGCCGAGGACACCGCCATGCTCGAGCAGCTGGCCCGCGACTACGCCGACAAGGCCATCTCGCATCAGGAGTGGTCGGCGGCCCGTCAACCCATCCAGGGCCGCATCGACGCCGCCAGACGCCGCCTCAGCCGGATCTCGCGCACCCACCGCATCGACGACTACGCCGGGAACTCCCAGGCCCTCGCCGACGCCTGGACGGGTCTCGACCTCGCCCGCCGGCAAGCCATCATCGCCACCGTGGTGGACCACCTGGTGGTCAACCCGGCGGTTCAGGGTCGCAACCGCTTCGACCCCTCCCGCCTCGACGTCTCCTGGCGGCTCTGACCCGCTCCCCGCCCCCACGGAGCAGCACCGCCACCCGCCCGATCGCCCCAGGGTCCTGCACCTTCACCCCGAGACCCTGGCGGGCGGTGGTCGCCTCCACCCACGCCACCACCACCGGATCGTGACCCACCGCCCGCGCAGCGCCCCGGGACCCCGCCGACGACACGGTTCCCCCTGCTCCATCCCATCAGCATCGGCGCATACCCTTTCAACGGAGTCGCAGCCACCCTTGCAAACACCCTTTCAAAGCCGGCGTGTGCTGACCGGGGTGATCGGTGGGGTCGTCACGGAGGGATCGGTTACAGCGTTCCGGGGAGATATCGGACGTTCGGAGACATGGCTGACGCCGCGTCAGCGGCGCACTCGGCCGCCGCAACCTGCCACTTCCGGAATACCCCTGATAACGGAGTGAAAGGGCTCACCGTCACGATCATCCCACTGCTGATCGCAGAGGAGCAAGCCGATGCCCCAGGATCGTCACCACCACCTCGCCACCCCGACGACGCCACCGAAGCCCCAACCGCCCCGCGCGCCGACCCCCTTTCGAGCCACACGCACCTGCAACACAGTTGCCACCCGGTCCTAAGCGGCGTCGTGAAAGGAGCCTGGCCTCGCCCACCATGACGAGTTTCGTTGCATACTCAAGTCAAGAAACGGTCGCAGCCCGACCCCTTCAGCGGCTTAGACGGGGCCTGATGTCGCGAAGGCAGTCTGCCAAACCCCCGCCTTCGTCTTGATGTACCAGTATTCGCTTGAAACGCCCCACCGGAACGAACCCGCGCACGACTCACCGGGCGCCCGATAGTAAGCGTACGCGGTTATGTCGCAGATCCTCATCTCGTCCTGGAGCTTCGCCCAAGTCAGCGGCCCTACCACACCGTCAGCGGTCAATCCCCGTGCAGCCTGGAAGTTCTCCGTCGCTCCCTCCGACAGCGGCCCCCAGTACCCATCGATAGAGCCCCCGTAGTACCCCAGGCCCTTGAGAATCCGCTGAGTGCCCGTGATGTAGTTTGCTGCAGTGTCGTAGCCGTATCCGATAGCGCAGTTAGGTGAAGGATTCGTGCTCCCTCCCCGGTAGAAGTCGTGAGCGTGCGGATCACATGTCACGGCGTCGGCGGGCGGAACAACAACCACACTGCTTACGACTAGCACAGCCAGGATGACCGCCCAACGTTCGTACCTACGCATCGGCGTTCTCCAGAAGCTGGAAGGCCCACTCCGTCATCTGGCTTATGCTGATACCGGCAAGGGCAGACGTGGCGGCAGGATCCAACCTGTTGATAGGCTCCACGATCACGTTCGCCATTCTCCCCTCGCGGTTGATCACGACGACCTGCAGCGCTCCGGTGTCCCTGATCACGATGTCTTCGCCGTTAGGCCCAACCTCCCACCGCGTCGTATCAGGGGAGCCGAATACCTCGATCGGGACCGGGCCGGGCAGTTGCTGAAGCACGATCTCCACGCGCCCACCATCGGTCGACACAAGACTCACAATCCCGACCCTTGAGTCGCCTTCGATCTGATCGACCACCAATTCAGTCATGAGCGCGTTGAGTTCAGGAATCTGGCTCACGACGCCGACGAGCGACGAGCTCACATCTCCATTGGGCCGCATGGTTGGACCCTGATCCCGCAACTCGGCCTGCAGGTCCTCTGGGCGAGGGGTGGTGGACTGCTCGCCAGAGTCGCTTGCCAGCCACGACGTACGGGCGATCGCGATAGCGCTCCAGCCCAATCCGAGCGTGGCAATCACGAGGAGCGAACCGACGACAAGGGACCGACTGCGAGGACCTCGCCAGCGACCCGACCAGCGATTGCTCATGGTTCGCGGAAGCGTATGTCGTCGCCGTGCTTACGTCAAGGTTGTTTTTCCGGCGTGAATGTCTCTTCTCAGATGACATTTACGAACCCTGGCCGAAAGTGGGGCGGCCACGCCGCCAGAGGTTTCGGGCCGAATCGGAGTGTCAGTGGGAACCGTTATCGGTACCGACCGCGGCGAGGCGACACGCTCGCATCCGCCAGAACCGACTCGTCGATTGCAGCGTGGCTCCGACTCTTCGGGACGCCTTGGCTCCCCCGGGTCACGGGACCGGGCGGCGGACCACCGTGTCGTGCTCCCGCTCCTCGACCGGTTGGAATCCCCGGGCGTCGTACATGGACCTGGGACCGCGGAAGTGCCCGCCGTCGCTGTTCTCCGGCTCTTTGGATGGATACGCCTCGACCGATGCGGCACCACGGGCGGCCGCCTCGGCCAGCACATGATCGAGCAAGGCCCCGGCGACGCCGTGCCGGCGGTACGGCGGGGCGACGACGAAACAGGACACCCCGATCACCGATGCCGGGTCGGGTCCGTCGGGATCGATCAGCCGGTACGCCGCGGAGTAGGCGGCCCTCGAGGACGCATTGACCCACCCGACCGGCTTCCCGTCGGCATATGCCAGATACCCGAAGGCGCCACCGGTACGAAGGCGGTCCACCATCATCGCCCGGATGTGCCTCCATGGCCGTTCGGGCATCTCCTCGGGAGCCGGATCGTGTGGCTCGAGGCAGAAGCAAGACGCCCAGTCCGGATTGCCGGCGAAGCCGTCGAAGTCGAAGAACCGGAGCCAGTCGTCGATGCGGTCGCCCGCCACCGGATGGACGGACACCTCCCCGATCTCGGCGAGCCGCTCCGTGCCACCGGTCAGCCGCTCCACCGCCTCTGCGAAGTTACGGGCGAAGTTGCGAAGCGCCTCCTCCGGGTACTGGTGCTCATGACTCTCCCGGACATGAGCCACGAATCGATCGGCGACCGTGTCGAGGTCGTCTCCCTCGATCGTCCCATCGCCTCCGTAACACTCGACCTTCAACGAAGCCTCCTCCCCTCGGAGGGCGACACGGTACCGGGATCGACCGACAAAATGGGGGGACGGCTGTCGGCCCGGGACGAACCGCCCTACTCCCCCACCCGAGGTCGTCGCCTCCCCCTCGTCACCCGGCACCTCCGGCAACGGTACCCGGATCGGTGTGTTGGCCCCCCCGCTACGCCCCCGCCTTGGCCGCCTCTTTGGCGTGGTACGAGGACCGCACCAGGGGACCGCTCTCGACGTGGCGCAACCCCAGGGCGTGCCCGAAGTCGGCGTACTCGGCGAACTCGTCCGGATGGACGTACCGGTCGACCTTGCGATGCCGGGCGGTGGGCCGCAGATACTGGCCGATCGTGACGATGTCGACCCCGACCGCCCGCAGGTCGGCGAGCGTCGACAGCACCTCCTCCCGGGTCTCCCCCATCCCGACGATCAGGCCCGACTTGATCAGGGACTCGGGGCGCATCCACCGGGCCCGGGCCAGGACCGCCAGTGACCGGCCGTAGTTGGCGGCGGTGCGCACGTCGCGCTGGAGACGCAGGACCGTCTCGGTGTTGTGGTTGAGGACCTCGGGCTCGGCATCCATCACCGTCTGGAGCGCGGCTCGATCGCCCTTGAAGTCCGGGATGAGCACCTCGACGTCGCACACCAGCCGGGTGCGGATCTCGTGGATGGACTCGGCGAAGATCTGGGAGCCGCCGTCGGCGAGGTCGTCACGGTTGACGGACGTCAGCACGGCGTGCTCGAGCTGCATCGTCGCTACCGCCTCGGCGACCCGCTTGGGCTCATCCCAGTCGACCTCTCCGGGGCGACCGGTGTTGACGTCGCAGAAACCGCACGCCCGGGTGCACACGTCGCCGAGGAGCATGAAGGTGGCCGTCCCGCTCCCCCAGCACTCGTAGATGTTGGGGCACCCGGCCTCCTCACAGACCGTGTTGAGATCGAGGCCCTCGACGAGGCGTTTGAGATCGCGATACCCCGGCCCGAGGTCGAGGCGGACCTTCATCCACGACGGCTTCTCGGGCTCGCCGGGAAGCCGGCCCTTCACCGTGATCGGGATCAGTTCGCGAGCCTCCGGGGAGAAAGTCCCGCAAGCGACCAACTCGTCGACGTCGAAGGTGGGCGCCGACCGCCCGGAGCCCCGAGTGAATGCCGCCCGATGGTCCTCGACGGCGCCGCCGGCGAGCACCTCGGCAAACCGGGGCACGAGCAGATCGACGACTTCCTCGATGGAGATCTTGCGCCCCAGGATCTCCGAGATCGAGGTGACCGGCCGGTCGGGGATACCGCAGGGGACGATGTGACCGAACCACTTCAGGTCGGTCGCCACATTGAGTGCGAAGCCGTGCATGGTCACTCGGCGAGCGGTGCGGACGCCGATCGCCGCCACCTTGCCCTTGTAGGTCCACACCCCGGTGAACCCGTCCTCCCGCCACGCCTCGATACCCAGGTCGGCGAGCACTCCGATCAGGGCCTCCTCGATGCGACGCACATGGCCCACGACGTCGGGCCTGGAGCCGAGGCCGACGATCGGATAACCGACGAGCTGACCGGGCCCGTGGAATGTCACGTCGCCGCCGCGGTCGACCCGAAAGACCTCTGCACCCAGGGCGGCGGCGCGCTCATCCGAGATGAGCACGTTGTCGCCCTTCGAGAAGCGCCCGATCGTATACACCGGCGGGTGCTCGAGGAGCAGCAGATAGTCGTCGGCGGTGCGGCCTTCGACCCGGCCCTCATGGATCGCCCGCTGCAGATCCCAGGCCTCCTCGTAGGGAAGCCGGCCCAGCCAGCGGGACCGCAGCACCGTCATGCCAGCTCTTGTTCCCAGTCCCAGGTCTCGAGGTTCTCCTTGATCCTCGCCAGGAACCTCACCGCGGTCGATCCGTCGAAGGCGCGGTGGTCCCAGGAGAGCCCCAGATACCCGACGTGGTGGATGGCGAGGCCGTCATTGCCGTCCTGGTCGGTGATCACCACCGGCCGCTTGGCGACGGTGTCGGTCGACAGGATCGCCACGTTCGGAACGTTGATGATCGGCGCCGACACGAACGACCCGAACGGCCCCGGGTTGGTGATCGTGAAGGTGCTCCCGGCGATGTCGTCGGGCTCCAACTTCCCGCCGCGCGCCTTGTCGGCAAGCTGCTTCACCCCGCGGGCGATCCCCTTCATCCTGAGCCCGTCGGCGCTGCGCAGCGTCATCACCACCAGCCCGCCCTGATCGAGGTCGACCCCGTAGCCAAGGTTGATCTGGTCGTGGAGAGTCCGCTTCTTGCCGGGCAGGTCGAACGACGAGTTCACCACCGGGAACTGGTTGAGGGCGTCGATCGTCGCCCGGCTGATGAACGGCAGATAGGTGAGCGAGAAACCCTCGCGCCGCTTGAACTCCTCCTTGTGGCGCCGGCGCACCCTCTCGATGTGCTCATAGTCGACCTCGACCGAGGTCCACACGTGGGCGGCGGTCTGCTTGGCGCGAGTCATGTTCTCGGCGATCCGAACCCGCAGCCGGTCGAGATCCTCCACCTGGTCGCCGGCGGTCGCCGCCACCGCAGGGGCGGGAGCCGGTGCCGGAACGGGCGCGGCAGCCGAAACCGGCGCTTCGATTGCCGGAGCCGGCTCCTCCATTGCCAGAATGGGCTCGGGAGCCGGAGCGGGCTCTTCCGCAACCGGAACCGGCTCCTCCATGACCGGAACCGGCTCCTCCGCAACCGGAACCGGCTCCTCCATCACCGGAACCGGCTCCTCCACAACCGAAACCGGCTCCTCCGCAACCGGAGCAGGCTCCTCCACAACCGAAACCGGCTCCTCCACAACCGGAACCGGCTCCTCCACAACCGGAACCGGCTCCTCCACAACCGGAACCGGCTCCTCCACAACCGGAACCGGCTCTCCCACTGCCGGAACCGCCTCCTCCATGGCCGGGCCCGGCTCGGGCGCCGGAGGCAGCTCAACCGCAACCGGGGCCGGCGCAGCCCCGCCGGCGGCGACGAATCGGTGCACGTCCTTGCGAGTGATTCGCCCCCCCCGCCCCGTCCCGGGCACCTGGCTGAGGTCGATTCCCTGCTCGGCGGCGAGCCGTCGGACCACCGGCGAAAGCATTCCCACGTCGCCGCGGCCCGCGGCGACAGGAGGCGCTTCGGTCGGGGCGGCAGCCCGGTCGGTGGGCTGAGCGGGCGCCGCCGCCGGGGGGGCGGGCTCGGGCTCGGCCTCACGCGCCGGCGCCGCCGCCGCCGGCTCGGGCTCGGGCTCGGCCTCACGCGCCGGCGCCGCCGCCGCCGGCTCGGGCTCGGCTTCGGCCTCCCAGGCCGGCCGCGCCGGCGCCGGAGGTGGTTCGGTGGCCTCGGTTATGGCCGGCGGCGCCGCAGCCGAAGGAGCCGATTCGCCGGGATCGCCGATCACGGCGAG
>Ga0302046_10003507_pt1 | contig 14172 bp, 9 predicted proteins | sample RVTome_11_FD_200261 | JGI IMG/M metagenome (GOLD analysis project Ga0302046, IMG submission 200261) | Soil microbial communities from uranium-contaminated site in the Upper Colorado River Basin, Wyoming, United States - RVT147D111 (version 2) ...
CGGCGCCGAGACCGTACGCCGGAACGATTCCCACCCCGGCGCCCTCACTCACGTCTTCGAACGTGAAGTCGCCCCGGTTTCGATAGAGCACGCTCCTCGCCGGGGGAAGGCCCTTGGGCCCGCACATAACCGCAATCCCCATGAAGAAACAGTCGGGAGCGCCTCCGGGGTCGGGAGTCCTCTCCGGATCGAAGTCGACGTATCGCGCGATGAACAGATCGTCGAAGCCGTCGGCGTCATAGTCCGCGAAGGCCGCGCTCACGTGCCAGCCAACCTGCGCCAGGCCCGACGCCTCGCCGCATTCGACGAACGTTCCGTCGCCGCGGTTCCGGTAAAGGAGCGCCGCCCCGTAGTAGGTCACCAGAAGGTCGGGATCGCCGTCGTTGTCGACGTCGGCGAAAGCCGCGCCCTGGCCCCACCCCTGGTGCGAGAGGCCGGAAGCTTCGGTCACGTCCACGAATCGCCCGTCGCCGCCGTTGCGGTAGAGACGGTTGCCCGCACCTTCCGGTACTCCCTCGAGCCTTCGACCGTCCACGACAAACAGATCCAGATCCCCATCCTCGTCGTAGTCGAGAAACGCGGCGCCCGTTCCCGTCGTCTCCAGGATGTAGCGCTTTTCGCCGACTCCGCCATAGGTGAGCTCGCGTGCGACGCCCGCCTCCTCGGCGGCGTCGCGGAAGCGGAGAGCCACTTCCTGCGCCAGAAACATCGTCAGGAGGAGAAAGCTCAACGAATCACTCCGACGCCTTCCTTCAGCACGTACCCGCGCCCGGCCTCGAGTCGGTCGATGGTGTCCACCCTTCCCGAAGGCCAGCGAAGCGAGAGCCGCTCGGCCCGCGTGGACTCGCCGAGGCCCACGTGGAGAACCATCTCGTTCTGCGCGAGGTAGCTCGACGTCGATCGCAGCTCCTCGACCCACGGACGGCCCGCGAGCTGGAAAGAGACCCTGGCCCCAACGCCGTCCCGGTTGGACGAGGTGCCGACGAGCCGAAGCGAGACGAACGCGCCCTCGTTCCCACCGTCGTTGCGCAGCAGCTCCGCCGCGCCTCCGCTCGAGGCGATTGCGAGATCGAGATCCCCGTCGCGATCGTAGTCGAGGCTCGCGAGACCCCGCCCCACCCGTGGCTTCGCGATCGAGCCCGAGGAGGCAGTGACGTCACGAAATCGGCCCTCCTCGTTCCGGAACACCTGACCGGGCTGGGCGAAGGAGAGGTTCGATTGGATCTCGGCGATGTTGTCCAGGATGTGGCCGTTCACCACCACGAGATCGAGCCAGCCGTCGTTGTCGAGATCGAGGAAGTCGCAGCCGAAGCCGAGCTCGGTGAGGCTCACGGCGCCGAGACCGAAAGCGGAGGTGGCGTCGAAGAAGAATCCGCCCCCGAGGTTGCGGTACAGACTGTTGTTCTCGAAGTCGAAGTTCGTGACCACGAGGTCGAGGCGGCCGTCGCGATCGACGTCTCCGGCATCGACTCCCATCCCCGCCTCGGCGAGTCCCTGCTCGTTGTAGGCGACTCCCGCTTCGACTCCGACGTCGGTGAGCGTCCCGCCATCGTTGCGGTAGAGGTAGTTCCGGGTGGTGTCGTTCGCGACGTAGAGGTCGGAATCACCGTCGTCGTCGAAGTCGAGGGCGACGACCCCCAGGCCCTTTCCGTCGGAGCCGGAGGAAACCTCCTCGAACGTCCCATCGCCCCGGTTTCGGTAGAGGACGTCCGGCACTCCCTCGTACTCCTCAGGATGACAGTACGCGGAAATCCCCGCGGTCGGGCTCACGCACTCGCGGTGCTTCGCGACGGTGAAGTCGAGGTAGTTGGCGACGTACAGGTCGAGGAACCCATCGCCGTCGAGCTCGAACAACGCGGCGCTCGAGGACCAGCGTTCGTCGGCGACGCCGGCCTCTCTTCCGCGCGAGCGAAACGTCCCGTCGCCGTTGTTGAGGTAGAGCTGGTTCTCGCCGAAGGCGGTGACGAGAACGTCAAGGTCCCCGTCGTTGTCGAGGTCGGACGCCGCTCCTCCCATGCCGTAGCCCTCACCCACGAGCCCCGCTTCGCTGGTCACATCGCGAAACGTCCCGTCCCCGAGGTTCCGGTAGAGAGCATTGCCCCGACGAGGGCCGTCCGTTCCCGGAAGGGGCGCGCCGTTGACGAAGAGCAGATCGGGAAGCTCGTCGGAATCGTAGTCGAAGGCCAGGACTCCCCCGCCGAAGGTCTCGACCATATAGCGCCGTCCACTCCCGCCGTCTTCGTGGCGGAACGAGATCCCGACCTCTGCCGTGACATCGGTGAACGTGACCAGGACGAAGAGAATCACCGCGAGCGCGTGCGCCTCTTCGCCTCGGAGTCCTCGGCTCCCGAGGCCCGAAGCTCCGCGACCCGGGCCCAGGCGAGACGAGCCGCGTCCTCGCGTCCGAGCCTCTCCGCCACCAGCGCCTGGTTGTACCAGGCCTGGAGGTGCTCGGGATCGTGCTCGATCGCGCCATCGAACGACCGCCCTGCCGAGTCGAGGTCGCCGCGGCGAAGAGCGATGAGGCCCAGCTGGAAATGAGATTCGGCGCTGCGCTCATCGATCTCGAGCGCGCGGGTGAGTGGCGGAATCGCCTCCTCGTCGCTGCCCGCGCGGGCGAGGACCTTCCCGAGAGCGACGTGGGCATCGAGGAGCCCGGAATCGAGCCGGATCGCCTCCCGGAGAGCGGCGACCGCACGCTCGTTGCTGCCGAGGCCGATCTCGGTGAGCCCCAGGTACAGGAACGCCATCGCTGAAGGAGAGGTCTCGATGACCCGCTCGAACTCCGCCCGGGCTTTCTCCCCCTCGAGATTCGAGTAGTAGACCCAGCCGAGCTGGAGCCGCATCGCCGGCTCCAGCGGGACGAGCTCCGTCGCCTGCTTCAAGACCTCTTCCGCCTCCCGCCAGCGCTCGAGCTTCGAGAACGCGGTCCCGAGCTCGTAGAGAACCGACGGGTTGGGACGTTTCGCGAGGCGCCGCGCGCTCTCGAGCGCCTCGATGGCCTCCCCCGTCCGATCCTGCCGCGCGAGCGCGATCCCGAGGTAGTAGCTCGCGCGGGAGTCCTGAGGGCTCTCCGCTCTTAGCTCGCGGAACGCTTTTTCGGCAGCCTCCAGGTTCCGCTCCTCGAGGAAGCGCCTGCCCTGTTCGAAAAGACTCACGCCCTCCTGCAGGAACAGCACCGCGAGCAGGGCGACAATCATTCGGGGAAGACTTGCTTCAGGAACTCGGGATCGAGGCCCGGGTGCTGGATGAACTTCAGGGTGGCGTCGAGCTGTCCACGGAAAAGCGGGTTCAGTTCGCTCCCCTTCTTGAGCGCTTTCAACGCCTCCGCCCTGTCTCCCGCCGTATACGAGAGAACGCCCAGATAGAGGTACGGATCGGACGCCGTGGGCCAGAGCTCGACCGCCTTCCGGGCGGAGGCGAGAGCCTCCGCGTTCTTGTTCTCGGTCATGAGCGTCCGGCTCTGGAATATGGCGTTCATCGCGAGCTGAACGTTCAGGAGCCGCCGGAGCTCCGCGATCGGGGTGGGGTGGTCGTCCACGTGGAGCCGAACGGCAACATCATTATTGATGTTCCGCCCCGCGCCTTTCTGCACGACCAGGATCGCGGCGGACTGCTGGCCCCGGCGGTCGCCCCCCGCGGCCTGTCCCGCCTCGAGCGCGGTCACGAGCCTCTCCGCGAGCGACGCTTTCGCCCCTTCGAAGGCAGATGCCATACCGTCCACCACCTCGACCCCGGTGAGGATGTTTCCCTGGGCGCTGTAGCTCGCGCCCTTCTTGTGGCCTGCCCAGGCGTTCGCCGCGGAACCGGTATGGACGGCGATCCCGGCTTTCGCATCCACCACCGCGAGCTGTCGGCCGTCCTTTCCGGGAAACGTATCCTCCGCCAGGAGCCGGTCGACGACCTGCTGGGCCGAGAGACCCTCTCGAAGAAGGTCGACGCCTTTCGGGCCGTACCCCACGTTGACGTTCGCCTGCGTGGCGACGACGCCGACACCGGCCTCACCCCAGCAGACGACCGCCCCCACGGCGAAATAGCGCGACTCGACGGCGCACCCCATGGCGCCCGTTTCCGGGTCGTAGGCCACGATCGAGAACGTCGCTACGATTTGAAGAACGAGAGGAAGCATCACGACTCCTTTTCCGAGATTTTCCGGAATTTTTCGAGGGCCCGCTCCGCCGCCTGGACGTCTCCCCGGCGCCGGTGCGCGAAGCCCAGCTGATAGTACGCCTCTTTATAGTCCGGAGTGACCTGGACCGCCTCCTCGAGATAGGAGACGGCTTCGTCCAGATCGCCCCGCCGAAGCGCGATCTTCCCCAGGTTGAAGAAGCCCTCGGCAAAAGCCGGATCCCGCGCGACCGCCTCGCGGAACGATTTCTCGGCACCCTCGAGATCGCCTCGGCGGAGGGCGATGAGTCCGAGGAAGTGGCGCGCGCGCAGAAGGCCGGGGTCTTTCTCGATCGCGCGCTCGAGGTACGAGACGGCGCTCTCGTAGCTCGAAAGACGCCACTCGATGTAGCCGAGCTGAAGAAGCGCCTCGGCGGAGTCGGGCGCGAGCTCGAGCGCCTTGCCGTAGGCGTTCTGCGCTTCGGCGACGTGATCCTGGCGAAGAAGGGCGCTGCCGAGATCGAGATAGAGAGACGGAGAGGAAGCGCCGAGCTCGATGGCGGCCTCGAGCTCTTTCTCCGACTCGGGCCACTGCCGGAGCTTGAGGTAGGCGCCCCCGAGGAATCTGCGGAACGAGGCATCCTCCGGGGACAGCTCGACCGCGCGACGAGCGGCCGCGAGCATCTCGTCGTCTTCGCCCATCCTCTCGAGGACCGCGGCCCGGTAGTAGTTCGCGCTCGCCTCGTTCGGCAGCTTCTCCAGAAGGGCGAGAGCGCGCTCGGAGTTCCCCTCCCTTCCCTCGATCTGCCCGAGCGCGAGGAGCGCCTGGGAGTGAGCGGGATCCACGGTGAGCGCGCGCTCGAGGTGAGCTCTCGCCTCGGCGGAGCGCTTCTCGAGAAGGTAGGCGAGACCGATGCGGAAGGAGAGCTCCGCGTTTCCCGGGTGTTCCGCGACGACGGACTCGAAGAGCTTCGCCGCCTGATCGAAGCTTCCGAGCCTCAGGTAGACGGCGGCGAGCTGGAAGCGCGCGGGAGCGAAACCTGGCTCGGAAGCGACGAGAGATTCGAGGAGGCGCCGCGCTTCCTCGAGATCGCCGCGAGAGTAGAGCTCCTGGGCCCGCGATTGAATCTCCCCGGGCGTCTGAACAGGAGCCGACCCGAGCAGAACAAGCAGCGCGAGCATCGCGTTTCCATGTTTAGCACAACCTCGCGATAGAATCGACGCCGGTGCACTTCCGCCGCGCTCTACCGCTCGCCATCGTCTTCTTTCTGCCGCTTCTCGGCTTGCGGCAAACCTCGGAGGAGCCGCTTCCCGTCGGAGGATCGATCGCGCGTCCCCACAGGACCCGATTCGTCGAGCCCCGATATCCCGAGGACGCCCGTTCTCAGGGTCTGCAATCGGTGGTGATCCTGGAGCTCACTCTGAATCCCGAGGGAGCGGTCCAGGAAGTCCGCCCGCTGCGGGGAGCGCCCGAGCTCGTTCCAGCCGCCGTCGAAGCCGCGCGGCAGTGGGCCTATGAAGAGACGATCGTCGACGGACGCGCGGTGTCTCTGCGGTTCGCCGAGACCGTGCTCTTCGTCCTCCGGAAGAGCTCCGGAGGCGGCGGCAACGGGATGTTCATGCGGCCTCCGGATCCGAACGCGAGCTACGCGAGCTTTCCCGACTGGGAGATCGAGGGCGAGGCCTTCACCGCCTGCCCCTGCGACACCCCCTGTCCCTGCCGATCGAACGCGCCCCCGTCTCATCCGCCGTGCCACGCCACGACGACGCAGAGACTGGAGCGCGGCCACTACGGGGACGTCGATCTCGCCGGGGCGACGTGGGTGAGCCTCGGCCCCGAGACCTGGACGGCGCTCTACTTTTCGCAGCAGATGACGGCGGCGCAGCAGAAGGCGGTCGTGGATCTCCATTCGAGCCTCGCTCCCGGAGCGCCCCAGGTCTACCGCTTGCTCAAGGCCACGCGCGTAGAGTACGAAGCGGCCGGCTCGCGGCGCCGAGTGGTGATTCCCGGGGTCCTCGAGGTCGAGTCCGAGGCCCCGCTCGGGCCCGATGGGAGTCTTCGAGGGCTCATTCCGGGGATGGACGTCTGGTCGAACTGGCTCGCCTATGGAAAGACCGGTGTCTATCGTTACCAGGACGCCTCGCTCGGCGAGTCCTGGGACCACAGTCACCGCCAGTCCAACCACAAGCGCTTCCGGGTCTCGAAGTCGGACTATGAAGCACGTCGGATGCTCATACAGCACGGCGACGGATCAGGTCACTGGACCGCCGGGCAAGAGCAGCTCATCGCCTGCCTCAGAAAATAAAGATCTACGATCTTTCGGATCATAGATTCAACAAGTCGTATCGGATTCGTTAAGTTCCTCACGAGTTCGACCGTAACCCATAGAAAAATAAGGCGGGTCCTGTTCGGATTGTCGGGCACGACGCTTGCTTCCAATGTGGAGCAGTATTCGCCATCCAGTGCCGTTCAATGAATTTACACCTTGTTCCGATCGGTTGGTAACAAGAAGGAGGACTTAAGGGTGTCAAGCAGAATCGTTCTGAGTCTTGGACTCACCATCACGCTGGTGGCCGCGGGGCTCTCGGCCCAAACGCGCACCGGCACTATCAACGGAACTGTACGCGACGCCACATCTCAAGTGCTTCCGGGCGTCTCCATTACTCTAGAGGGAGCGACGCTGGTCAGCGCGCAAGTGACCACGTCGAGCGACACCGGGCTCTATCGTTTCATCAACCTGCCTCCAGGCGACTACGTCGTCCGGGCGGAGCTTTCCGGCTTCCAGACGCTCAGCATCGAGGGCATCCGGGTGGACATCGCGCGGACTACCGCGCTCGACATCGCGATGCAGCTCGCGACCGTGGCCGAGACGGTGACGGTCATCGGTGAGTCTCCCCTGGTGGACGTGAAATCCACCGTGGTCGGCGCGAGCTTCGACGAGCAGCTCCTCGCCGAAGTGCCGAGCGCACGGGACGTCTGGTCGGTCCTCGAGCACCAGGCGCCGGGGGTCACCACCAATCGGCTCGACGTGGGTGGCAGCGAAACCGGTCTTCAGGCCATTTTTTCCGCGCGCGGAACGAATTGGCAGCAGAACAGCTACTACCTGAACGGAGTCAACGTAACCTGCCCCGCGGCCATAGGCGCCTCCGGCTACTATTACGACTTCGACAGCTTCGAGGAAATCCAGGTGGCCACGGGAAGCCATCCCGCTTCGGTCAACGCGCCCGGCGTCTACCTCAACATGGTGACCAAGACCGGGGGTAGCGAGTTTCGCGGCGGCGGCACCTACTACTACCAGAACTCCGCGACACAGGGAGACAACCTCACCGACGAGCTCCGTCAGGCCGGCGCAAGCCGAGGCGACTTCGACTATCTTTCCGACGCCAACGCCCAGCTCGGCGGGCCGATCGTAAAGGACAAATCGACGTTCTACTTCTCCTGGCGCGACGAGCGCGTTCACCGGTTCGTTTCGGGTTTTCCCGAAGTCGAATCCACCGATATGTGGCAGTACCTCATCAAGAACAACACCCAGATCAACAACAAGAACCGCGTGGGCGTCGAGTGGCACCACATGTCCTACTACAAGCCCAACCGGGACGCGGCGGCGAACCGCACGCCGGAAGCGACCTGGATCGAGGACGATACCTTCGACATCGTCCAGGTGGAGTGGAACTCGACCATCAGCGACACCGCTCTTCTCGACGTTCGCTTCAGCCACCTCAAGGTCTTCTTCCCCACGTTCCTCCAGCCCGATGCTCTCGGGCAGGCGGGCTTCGACGCCGGCACCAACACCTTCTTCAACTCCCACGACATCGAAGTGGAGCGGGACCGAAGGCGCTATACCATGAAGGGAGATCTCACGTGGTTCCGCGAGGAGCTGCTGAACGCCAACCACGAGTTCAAGTTCGGCGTGGAGTGGGACTGGAACCCCGTCGAGAACGTCACCCGGGCCATCGGGGACACCGAGGTCCGGTTCCGAAACGGCGCCGCGGACGAGGTGCGCCTCCGGAACACGCCGCTCATCAGCAAGGAAGCCCTGAACCAGTTCGCGTTCTACATCGACGACATCGTGAACGTCGGTCCCAGGGTCACCTTGAAGCTTGGCCTTCGATACGACGCCTATGAGGGCTATCTCCCCGAACAGAACAGCGAGGCCGGGACCTGGGTTGGTGCGAGGAGCTTTCCCGAGAGGCGGAACATCCTCGACGTCGGCAGCCTCGCCCCGCGGCTCGGACTGGTGCTCGGCCTCGAGGAGAACGGGCGCAGCGCCCTCAAGGCCAGCTGGGGCCGCTACTACCACCAGTTCGCCACGGGCTTTCCGAACTTCGCGAACCAGAACGCCTCCCTCTTCGACACCTACGACTGGACGGACCTGAGCGGGGACGGTTTCTTCCAGAACGGAGAGCAAGGCCCGATCCTGAGCCGCGGGATCGCGGCCCAGAACCTCGTCAACCCCGATTTCATCCACCCGCACACCGACGAGTTCACCGTCGGGGTCGAGAAGGAGTTCGCCCGCGACCTGTTCGCGAGCGCGACCTACGCCAAACGCTGGGGCCGCAACCTCAACGACTCCGTCGACGTCGGCATCCCGTTCTCCGCCTATAGCCCGGTGAACGCCACGGATCCTGGGCCCGACGGACGCGTCGGAACCGGTGATGACGGGCCGGTGTTTACGGTTTTCAGCCTCGACCCGGCGTTCAGGGGACGAAACCAGAGGATGGTGACCAACCCCGACGGGTACGTTCTCGACTCCTCCGCGGTGGAGCTGGTCCTCCAGAAGCGTTTCTCGGACAACTGGCAGGGGCTCGTCTCCTACACCTGGATGCAATCGGAGACCACGACGAGAGGCGCAGCCGGGGACGGCGACATCACCAACTCGTTCTATGAGAACCCGAACAACCTCATCAACGCCGAGGGGTCAACGCCGTTCTGGGACAGACCCCATCAGTTCAAGGCGGTGGGCAGCTACCAGCTCCCCAAGGAGTTCCGGGTTTCGGGCGTGATCCGGGCGCAGAGCGGCGCCCCGTACGCCCGCACGTTCACCGTGGGCGGCATGCCCCAGGGCACGGTCACCATCCTGGCGGAGAAGAACGGCGATTCGAGGCTCGAGAGCGTCGCCACCGCCGACGTCACGTTCGGAAAGACGTTCCGTACGGGACGAACGTCCATCGTGCCCGAGTTCTCGCTCTTCAACATCTTCAACGCGAACGAGATCACTTCGATCAACACCGCGAGCGGAGCGAACTTCGGCCGGGTGATCAACTTCGTCGCGCCGCGGATCTTCCGCGTCGGAGTCCGCGTCAACTTCTAGCTTACTTGCAGGAAAGCTCGACGGAAGAAACGCTGCCCTGGGCGGATCTTCCGTCGAGCTTCCCGCCTCCCTCCCGTCCCGGCATTCGATACACCGATCTCTCGAAGGCCGCGGCCCTCCGCGCGCATCCTTCGGACTTCTTCGTTCTGCAGCACCATGAGATCCCCCGCATCCGCCCCGATGCCTGGACGCTTCGCATCAGCGGAACCGAGAACCCGGGCGTCTCTCTCACCCTCGAGGAGATCCGGAACCGACCCGGGAAGCGCCTCACCGCCGCTTTCGAATGCGCGGGGAACGGCGGCGCCGGAATGCAGGGGCTGGTCGGAAGCGCGGAATGGGAGGGCACTCCTCTCGCTCCCCTGTTGCGCGAGCTCGGGGTGCGCCCGGACACCAGGGAAGCGATCTTCGCCGGCGCGGACGGGGCCGAAGAGAGACTCCGGGGAAACCGCTATCCGTCGCGCTTCGCCCGAAGCCTTCCGATTACCGATGCGCTGGGACCCGACGTTCTCCTCGTTCACCGCATGAACGGCTCGCCGCTTCTTCCGGAGCACGGCGCGCCACTCCGTCTCCTCATGCCGGGCTGGTACGGGGTCGCCCAGGTGAAATGGCTCGAGAGGATCGAGCTCTCTTCGTCGCGCTTCATGGGCTGGTTCATGGCGAAGGAGTACGTCACCGTTCGCGGCCTCCGGCGTGACGGCGAGGTCGAGCACCGGGCGACCTCCGTCGGGAAGATGCGGCTGAAGTCGGTCGTGACTCGCGTGGTGCGCCCCGGCGAAGGCGCTTTGCGCATCGAAGGACTGGCCTGGTTCGACGGCACTCCCATCGATGCCATCGAGGTCCGGATCGACGATGGAGGCTGGGAGCTCGCCGCGCTCGAGCGCGGGTCGTCCCCTTACGACTGGATCCGGTTCACCGCCCCCTGGCCTTCGCCGTCCCCCGGAGAGCACGTTCTCGTCTCCCGGGCCCGAGCTGGCTCCCGGATCCAACCGACCGAAGACCAGGCCTCGGACCTCAAGGCCACTCCCTGGGAGAACGACGGCCAGTTCGAGCGGCGTATCGTTCTCTAGCTCAGCTCGCCTCGCGGATGGTCTTGGGGTCGACGATCTTGCCTCCGACCCTCTGCCGGCGATTCAGCTGCTTGAGCATGTACCGGAAATTCGGGTCCTGGAGCGGGTAGGGGATGCGGTAGAGCCTCCGGTAAAGCGTATAGAGGACCTGCCGCACTTCCTCCGTGGTGAGGCTGTCGAAGGGCTTCGCCACCGGCTGAACGTAAAGCACCAGCGGCACCGGGTTCTTGTGGTCCTCGAGGGGCGGCTGGAGGTAGTCGATGTCGAGCGCGAAAGCTCCCTGGCTCTGGAGCCGCCGGAGCCACGGGCTCTCCTCCCGAGTCTCCCCCAGGACCGCCGACAAATCCTCGAGCTCGTGCTTGCGGGCGTCCTCGCGCAACACCTCGACCAGCTTCTCCCTGAGGAGCGTCCCGACCCCCTGGCCCTTGGCGCCGGAATCGACCGCCAGATAGTCGATGAAGCCCATGTTCACCAGCGCGAGGTACGTGCAACAGCCAAAACCCAGGACTCTATCTCCTTTGATTCCAACAAAATAATGAAAATGAAAGGGACGCGAGAGACCCAGTTTCTCCTCGACCAGATGCTCGTAGAAGTACCGTTTGGGCATCTGCTCGTCCTTGGGGAAAACCCGCCGATAGAGGGCGAACGAGGCATGGAACAGGGGTGAGCGGACGCTGTCCACCTTTTCGATCTTTATGTCTTTCACGATTCGCACCAGGGCGACGAGGGGGGAAACAATCCACGTCGATGAGATCCCATTTATCCCATACCGGAGGGGGGGTCGGCAACCGCGAGGGGGGAAGGGGCTTAGCGCGTCGGACTCAACCTGCTTTGATTCGGGTGAGAGCGTCGAAGGCGGCCTTGGCAATCGTCGGGTCGCGATCCTCCGCGGCGGACTCGATGACGGAAACGCTTCGGCGCGAGCGGAGATTCCCGAGCGCCTCGAGCGCGACGGTTCGCGCCGCGCTCCCGCTCCGGCCGGCGACGTCCTCGAGCCAGTCGACTGCCCAGCGGTCGCCTCGCGCCTCGAGGCTCAGGCAGGCGACTCTCTGGTCGAGCTCCGCGGCTGAGGCCAGAGCCCGCTCGACGCCCGCTCGGAGCGCCAGATCGACGGTCATCGACGGCCGGCACTCCCGGAAGCTCGAGGCCGCGAGCACGAGATCCCGCTCCACCAGGCGTTCCACGAGCTTCGGACCGTCCTCGCGCAGCCCGCAAACGAACGGAATGGCCCCGTGGAACGGTCCCCGACTCATGTTCAGAGGGCGCATGTCGCTCCCGTCGAGCTCGCGCCAATCCGCATAGGGGACGAGGCTCAGGATGGTGTTGGGAGCCGCGAGCTTCAGCGCCTGCGCGGTGAGGAACTCCTGAAACGCCACGTTGGGGAAACAGAATGCACCCGGGCCGCGCAAGAATCGAGTCTTCTCGACCTCGGCCAGGAGCTCGTCGACCGAAGAGGCGCCCGTCGTCCGGAAGGCGACCTCCTGGGCGAGCTGGGCGATGCCTCGCGGCCGGCGCCCCTCCGCGAGGTGGTCTTTGAGGAGAGACAGCCGTCCCTCCTTGGTCATGAAGAAGGCGAGCTGAGGCAGGAGCCCGTCGCGGGTCTCGGGGGCGATACCCTCTCCCGCCACTCGAAGGAACGTGAGGAAGATTTCTGTCACCGTCGAAGGGATGCGCGCGCCGTCGCGCCACAGTCGCCGCGCGAGCGCGAGAATCTGCGGGTTGCCCGCTCGGGGCCCGAGGGCCTTCGCCAGCTGGGCGTAGAGAATCCGGGCCGCTTCCGGCCGGATCGCCCCGCCGGCGACGAGGAAATCGATGGCCTCCCACTCGGCGAGCGGCAGGACTTCCGCCCAGTTGGGGATGTCGACGGGGCGCGGGGAAGGCATCCGGGCCGCGACCACGAACCGGTTCAGCGGGTATCGCTTCATGAACTGGTTCAGGGCATCGGTCTGGGTGACGGCGCTCCGGGCGCTCAGCCCCTCGAGCGAGTCCAAAAGGAAGAGGAATCTCCCCTCCTCCAGGTCGCTCTTGAAGAGGTCCGGGTCGAGGTCCGACGTCAGCAGCGAGAAGAGATCGGTCCCGTAGTCCAGATCCGGAAGCGACACGTAGACCGGAAGCGGGGATTTCGCCTCGTAGGAGAGAACCGGCTGTGCCGCCTCCCAGAACAGCCGGTAGAGGGCCATGGTCTTGCCCGTCCCCGCGGGCCCGAGGAGAAGCAGGCGCTGGAAGCGCTGGTTGAGCTCGGAGGCGCTGTGGGGCTGGCCGAGGAATTCGGCCGCATGGAGGTAGCTCGTGAGCGGCTCCTCGCGCGGGAGCCATTGGAGGAGCTGGGGAAAGTATCGCTCGGGCTTCGGCCAGAATCGGTTGAGGGTCTCGCGCAGCCTGCGCCGGTAGCGGCCTTCGGAGAGCTGATAGACGTCCTGAACCGAGCCCCGACCGGGGTGGAACAACACCGTCGCGTCCTTGCGCGAAAGGTAGAGCGCCGGCGCCACCCACTCGGTCTCATCCGGGAACTGGGACATCACGGCCGCCCGGGCGTCGGCGAGCGCGGCATCGACCGGCTTCATCGCGCCCACGGCGCGATAGAGCGCGCTGGTGTAAAGGGCGAGAAGCTCTCCGGTCGCGATGTGACGCTGCGCCAGAAGGGCCGGGACCGAGGTGAGGATCGACTCCGCCAGCGCCGGGCCGATGAAGCCGGCCTCGCGCCCTCCGCTCCAGACGACGAGCCCCGGAGGATGGGCCTCGAGGAGCCGCGCGAACGCCGAGAGCGAAAGGCTCTCGCTTCCAAGGAGAAGCCGCGCCTCCCCCCCGGCTCCATCCCGGGCGGCATCAGCCACCAGGTGAAGCACGTCGAAGGTGCGGGCGAGGAGCGACTCGAAGGTGCCGGCGCTGAGCGAAGCCCCGCCGAGAGCGCTTCCCGCCTCGAGAACGCTCACCACCCCTTCCGCCTCGAGCTGCGCGAGCGCACCCTTGACCGTCGCCGCCTCCCGGAGCACCCGATCCTGCTGACCCGACTCGGCGGCGAGAAGAACCCGAAGAGGGGGTCGCGTCGGGATCGCCGGAGGCTCCTGCGCCGTCGGCCGGATGTAGCGGACGAGCGTCACTTCGGGGGTAGTGCTGAGAAACGCTCCGTGGCGCGTGTCGTAGAGACACTCCCAGGGAAGGCGGGCGACGACCTGAGGGTCCAGCGCGAGCCGCACGCGGAGCCTGGCCCCCGTGTTCCGGATCTGCTGGAGAAGGTGCACATAAAGGCGGAGGATCTCGTCCTGGAAGAGGCTGTCGAAGAGGCGGGCGCCGACGTAGTGGAGCTCTCGCGGGTTCAGCTCCTCTACGTTGTCGGCGTACTGGACGAACCAGCGGTCGTCGAACGGAAGGTAAATCCGTCCCGGAGGGGTCGCGCGGCCGAACTCCTCCTCCGCCCTGGCGCGAAAAAATCCCGGGGTTTCATCGCTCCAGACGGCGACAAGGAGATCGCGATACTCGAACGACACCATGGCTCTCAAACCGGCCATACGCGAGGCAAAAGCCGGCGCCCCCCTGCCTCGTCGTTATGAGTTCGCGGAACTATGAAACGGTATGATGACAGGTTGTAAATACCCTAGCCTGGAGCTTCTGTCAAGTTACACCCCTCAGGGCGAGGATGCCGGGTGACTGGAAATCGCCTTCCGAATCGCTTCCACGGTCTTGTT
>Ga0302046_10003508_pt1 | contig 14172 bp, 9 predicted proteins | sample RVTome_11_FD_200261 | JGI IMG/M metagenome (GOLD analysis project Ga0302046, IMG submission 200261) | Soil microbial communities from uranium-contaminated site in the Upper Colorado River Basin, Wyoming, United States - RVT147D111 (version 2) ...
AGATCCGCAGTTCGGGGGGCGCGCTGAGTTGGGGGGGAGTTGGCTGCGGCGTGTAGAGGCCAGTGCGAGCGATGTCGTGGTGAAACATGGGCCAGGGGCGGCGGTTGTAGATATTTCCGGTTTCATCCCAAATATAAACAGCAGCTTTACCGTCGGCGGTGGCCCCACCAATGACCGTCTCTAACAGACCATCGCCGTCGATATCATCAACCAGGGGCGAGGCCAACATGTTATTGGCTGTCGTGCGGCGTATGTCGGGGTTCATAGCCCCGTTTGGTTCGACAATCGAAATTACTCGCGACCCGCCGCCGACAGTCATAATTTCAATGACGCCATCACCATCGTAATCAACCAGGATGGGGGTAAAGGGATGGACGTTGAGGCTGGGCAAATAATTTGCGTTGAGGCCGGTTGGACTCATGGGGAACCCGGCCACGTTGCTGCCGTTTCCGTGCCAGGCATATAACAGGTTGCACGAAGCAGACGCCAACTGATAGGGAGCGCCGCAACCAATCACAACTTCGAGATCGCCATCGCCATCGAGATCGCCCAACGCGGGTGAACCCAGCATATTACCGGCGGTGGTTTTGGGCCAGCCCGGCAGGCGGTGACCGGTGTGGTCCCAGGCATGGACTTTATGCCCGTCCGGGATTGACTGAACCTGGGGACACGACTCATTATAATCACCGGCGCCGACCACAATGTCAAGCCAACCATCTCCATTGATATCACCGATAGCCGGCGACGAGTGAAAGTTTTGGTTCGAATGGACCGGAAATCCCGGGACCAGTGAACTATCACCATTCAGGGCTAGCAGGACATAAGGATTGGGACAGCTGGGAATGGCATAACTGTTGGTACCTACAATGATCTCAAGCAGGCCATCCTTATCAATATCTGCTAAAGCAGGGGAAGAAGCTCCGCCCCGGTATAAATTTTTGGTGCGGTCAATGGGCCAGCCGGTCACATAGGCCCCGTTATGGTGCCAGGCATGCAGGCGTCGATCTTGACCGGCAATCACAATTTCCAGGTCGCCATCATTGTCCAGATCACCCACCGCCGGCGTAGCCTGAAAGCCATCAGGCACGCCATCCGGAAAACTTGGATTGCCCGGATTACCCGTCTCGTCAACGCCATATCGTGGCCAGCCGGGCATGAGGGCAAATAGAGCGCCGCTGCCGGTGTAAGTCAACACAATCACGGCTCCAACTTGTCGAAAGATGGGATCATCACCGGTCGCGATGATAAGTTCCAGTGCTCCGTCGTTGTTGAGGTCGGCAATGGTCAGGCTGGATTCAATGAAGGTGCTGTTGAAACCGGGAATATAATCCGTCATTTTCTTATTCCAGATGAGGCTGTAAGTCGCGCCATCAATAACGTAGACTCTGCCATCATACCCGGCGGCCACAATCTCTTTTCTACCATCGCCATTAAAGTCGGCAGCCACTATATTTGACTCGGCGATACGCGCACCCGGCAGCGGTATGACGTAATCAGCATCAGCGTAAACCGGTGGCGCGAAAATGAAGATCAATCCCAGAAGTACGATTGATCGGATGAGCGTTAGAAGGCCCACTTGCTTTCGTATAGAGATATTGCTATAAATTGGCGTCATAAATGTGCGTAACATTTACATTCCCTGGGCAGCATAATCAGTCTAACAAGAGTGTCAAGCCTGTCATCACGCCGCTAATTCTGGCAGCCAGAGGTGAGTTTGGGTTGGCCTGAGAAATCTCGGTTAGCAAACGTTTGGTTTCATCCAGGCACACAGCCAGACTACACGGGTAGTCCAGGTGAAGCATAATGATATCGTTGTACTGCCAATAGGCCAAAGAATCAACCCACCGGTCAGGAATATTAGACACCGCGCGGCTGGGGAAAACATACCACCGGCCTCTTAATTCCGCCGGCAGCGAGGCATGTGTTTGTAATTCGGTAAAAGAATTTTCATCCAGGTAGATCAAATCCGGCCGGTTCAGGTCGAGGTAGAATTGTAAAAGCCAGGCCGGCATGCCAATAGCAATAATGGTTTCCTGGCTGTTAGCTTCGGCCGCGATCTTGTGACTGGCTTGTTGTAACTGTCCAAGCGGCCAGGCTTGTTTGATAGCCGGAATGCGCCGAACTTGATCGAGGTTGTTAACCAGCAGGGGGATCAAGATGAAGGCCACGATAGCCAACTGAGCGACCCTGATACGTTTCTTTGAGGCTGTAGCCCGGTCTACCAGGCGTTGAGTAAAATTGGCCAGACTGATTATGCCGTAAGCCACGGCTAACAAAAAGGCCGGTAAACCCCAAATCGTATAGCGTTCATGGTAAAACTGCGAGATAAGCCACAGGCCAATCGTGGTGGCCAGAATTGACAAGATTAGCCAGCTTGCCAGCAGAAGACCCTGCTTGGGGAGGTTATACATGGCCAGGCTCAGACCGAGTAAACAAAGAGTTATCTGCCCGGCGGCGATGATCGGCGAGCTACCTGTAAATGCGTCGAGCGAACGACTGAAACTGTTGATCAGATCGAGCGGGTATGAGGGGTTACCGACATCACAGCCGAAACACTGCCGTTGGGTGAAATCTTCCCACCAGAATGAACGAAATATACCCACGACCAGGAGTGACAGCAAGAACGTTGAACAAATCCTCAAAGCGGCTCTGATTGTTTCCGGATTGGATTTGCTCAGCCAGAGGTCTCGAAAGAAGATGCTGATCAGGCCGAGGCCTTGACTGGCGATGGTAAATAGCATTAAATGGCTGGTCGAAACGCCGGCCCAGGTCGCCAGCGCATACACGACCCAATTGCTACGGTTTTTTTCGATGATGGCTTTATAAAAATATAAATAGGAGACGATACTAAAAAGCACCAGGCCGGTATAGCTGCGGGCTTCTTGCGAATAGAGAATATGAAAACCGGACAGGCTTAACAGTAAGGCTGCGACCAGGCCGGCGCGGTTTCCAAATAAGGTTCGGCCCAGTTTGTAAAAAAATGGAATGGCCAGAATCCCAAATACAGTAGCCGGAAAGCGGGCCAGAAAATTTGAAAAGCCTAATTTTAGCGCGAGTGAAAACGGAACAGCAGATAAGGTTGGATCGACGCTCAAATAGCCGCCCAATGTTTCCGTCGATTTTATGATCTGGCTGAGAATCGGTCGTTGGGCAGCGGTCGTATAGGAAACCTCGTCCAGCCACAAGCCGGGCGTGTTAAGACCATCGAAACGAAGATAGGCCCCTACTAACAAGATCATAATTAGGAGCGCATAATCTTTCTGGGCTGGATAACGGTCTGCCATCAGCTGACCTTTAAGTCTGCCACCTGACCGGCGGTCACCCGCACCAATTCATCTGGCGTAATCGCAAACACCGCGTTGGGTGTACCGGCGGCGGCCCAGATCACTTCAAATTGAAAAAAGTCTGCATCGATGTAAATGGGTAATTCGCTGGTATGGCCGAACGGCGGCACCCCGCCGATGGCAAAACCGGTGGCTTCGCGGACGATGCCGGCATCGGCCCGCTTGACCTTCTTCTTGCCCACCCTACACAAGGCGGCCAGCTTTTTCTCGTCCAGCCGGTTGGGACCGCTGACCAGGGTCATCAGCGGCCGGCCATCGACCACAAACAACAGTGATTTGACGATCTGAGCCACGCTGCAGCCAATGGCCCGGGCCGCGTCTTCGGCTGTGCGCGTGGGTTCGGTAAATTCCTTGATCTCAACTGCCAGCCCCAACGTTTGGGCAGCAGCGGCGACCTTTTGGGCAGTTGGATGCAGAGCCAGAATGGCCTCCTTTTCGTCCCTGAAGACCCGAAGGGTTTCTAAAAATCCTTCGGGTCTTCAGGGGTGGCTAGAGACGTCGTCCCTACTTACCGTTTCCATTGAGCAGAACGTACTCCATGCTATCAACCAAAGCGCGCCAACTGGCCTCGATGATGTTGGTATGCGCGCCTACGGTGGTCCAGGTCGCCTTGGTTTTGTCCTCATAGAAATCGATCATCACCCGCGTGGTAGCCGCCGTGCCATGGTCGCTGTCCAGAATACGGACTTTGTAGTCAATCAGGTGGATGTTGCGCAGGCGGGGGAAATCCCGCTCCAACGCCTGTCGCAGCGCCAGGTTCAAGGCGTTGACCGGCCCGTTGCCCTCGGCTACCGTGTGCCGCACCTCGTCACCGATTTTCACCTTGACCGTGGCTTCGGTGAACAGACCGCGTCGTTGTCGATTTTCGGTGATCACCATAAAGTCGATCACTTCGAACAGCGGCTTGTACTCGGTGCTCGCCCGCCGCAGCATCAGATCGATGGACGCTTGAGCTGCTTCAAAGGCGTAGCCCTGGTTTTCCAGCGCCTTGATTTCGGCCAGGACTTGCTTGGCCTCCTCGCGGGTAGTTTCCAGGCCGAGCGTTTCGGCCATCTCTAGAATATTCCCGCGCCCGGACAGCTCCGAGATCAGGGTGCGTTTCTCGTTGCCGATCAGAGTCGGGTCCATGTGTTGATAACTCTCCTCGACTTTGCGGATGGCCGCTACATGGATGCCGCCCTTATGGGCAAAGGCGCTGTGACCCACGAAGGGCTGGTGGATATCCGGGGTCAGGTTGGCTATTTCATCGGTGTAATGGGCCAGATCGGTCAGTTTGGTCAACTGCTCGGCGCTGACGCAGTGATAGCCCATCTTTAGCTGCAAGTCCGGGATAGCGCTGATCAGGTTGGCGTTTCCGACCCGTTCGCCGTAGCCGTTGATGGTGCCCTGCACCTGGACTGCGCCCCCTCGGACCCCGGCCAGGGTGTTGGCCACGGCCAGTTCGCAGTCGTTGTGGGTGTGAATGCCCAACTGCTGGCCCGGAAATCGTTTGGCGACCCGCTTGGTGATCTCCTCGATCTCCCACGGGGTCGAGCCGCCGTTGGTATCGCACAACACCAGGCAGTCGGCTCCACCGCGCACGGCCGCTTCGAGGGTTAACAGGGCGTAGTCAGCGTTGGCCTTGAAGCCATCAAAAAAGTGCTCGCCATCGTAGATGACCTCTTTGTCGCGGGTCTTGAAGTATTGGACGCTTTCGAAGATCATGTCCAGGTTTTCTTCCTGGTGCGTCTCCAGGACATGCTCTACGTGCAAGCTCCAACTTTTGCCGACCAGAGTCACGACCGGCGTATTCGCCTGCACCAGGGCCTGAATATTGGCGTCCTCATCACAGGTCGTGTTTTTGTAGCGCGTGCTGCCAAAGGCCGCGATCCTGGCCTGTTTCAGGTCCAGTTCCCCTTGCCGCTCGAAGAATTCAACATCTTTGGGATTCGAGCCCGGCCAGCCCCCTTCGATGTAGTGAACGCCGAACTCATCCAGTTTTTTGGCGATTTTTAATTTGTCTTGACAGGATAATGAGACGCCCTCACCCTGCGTGCCATCACGCAAGGTTGTATCGTATAGTATGATCTGGGTCATTGAAACCTCCCCATGGTTGCTCGAATTGGTTTAAGTTTAGGTGGCTTGATGGTGTGTTCTCGAAGCGTCGTTGCTCTGGCTCGGTCCGATAAATCGAGAGAACACCCAGATTACAGCATCGGCGTGGTGGGAAGGGACGGCGATGCCGGCTTAACCGGACCGCTTGCCCCTTTGGGTTCAGGTTCCAATGCGACGGGCGACGGTCATCAGGCTGACCATCGCCCGTTTCACACCTCTACCCTGATGTTGATTCTGCATAGGGTCTAGACCTTAAAAAATAAACCAGACCCTAAGGGTTTCCAAAACCCTTAGGGTCTTATTCCTGGAAACGTCTAAGCGACGGTAACGTCTTTAGATAAATAGACATCCTGGATATGGTTGAGCAGTTTAACCCCTTCGGCCATAGGGCGTTGGAACGCCTTCCGCCCGGAGATCAGGCCGGCGCCGCCGCCGCGCTTGTTGGCTACGGCGGTGAAGACGGCATCGGCAAAGTCATTGTCGCCGGATGCCCCGCCGGAATTGATCAGGCCAATGCGGCCCATGTAGTTGTTGGCGACTTGCCAGCGAACCAGGTCGATCGGGTGATCGGTCGTTAGCTGCTCATACATCTTGGGATGGCTCTTGCCGAAACCAATGGCTTTGAAGCCGCCGTTTTTGGTGGGCAATTTTTGCTTGATGATATCGGCCTGGATCGTAACGCCCAGATGGTTGGCCTGGGCCGTTGTATCGGCGGCGTCGTGATAATCCACCCCGTCTTTCTTGAAGGCCGAATTGCGCAGGTAACACCACAGCACCGTGGCCATGCCCAATTCGTGAGCATAAGCAAACGCTTCGCTCACTTCGATGATCTGGCGGCTCGACTCTTCGGAGCCAAAGTAGATCGTTGCGCCCACAGCCACCGCCCCCATATCCCAGGCTTGCTTGACGCTGCCAAACATGACCTGGTCATATTTTTGAGGGTAGGTCAGGAGTTCATTGTGATTGATCTTGACCAGGAACGGGATCTTATGGGCATATTTGCGAGCGACCGAACCTAACACGCCAAAGGTCGAAGCGACCGCGTTACAGCCTCCTTCGATGGCCAGTTTGACGATATTGCCGGGATCGAAATAGTCGGGGTTGGGAGCAAACGACGCGCCGGCAGTATGCTCGATGCCCTGGTCTACGGGCAGGATGGACAGATAGCCTGTGCCGGCCAGCCGGCCATGGTCGAAGAGGGCTTGCAGGCTGCGCACCGTCTGTAAATTCCGGTCCGACTGCTGCCAGATGCGGTCGACAAAATCGGGGCCGGGTGTGTGGAGTGACTCTTTGGGGATGCCCTTACAAACGTGGCCCAACATATAATCCACTTTATCGCCGAGTAAATCAATAGTATGATTTGACATAATAGGTTTTCCTTTCCTGATACGACTTAATGTGTATTCTCAATAATTCGGGGTGGGGACATGGCCTTGCGCCTGCCCCGTGGGGCGACCGCAAAGGTACGCTCCACCTTGGGCTTAATAAAAAGAGCGCCTCAATTCATTGTGCATTGATCTTACAACCTTATGTTCAAACCCATGAAGTGGCAGATGTCATGTTTCTGAGCGACAATCGTCATCTTACCCCAGCGTATTGACCGGAGCCGTGTGGTTGATTTCGTAGGCTTCGATGGTTGAAGCGTGGCTTTGCAAATAACCAAGTTGATCCACGCCGTTGAGAATACAGGTTTTGCTGAACTGATCAATCGGGAAGGTGACCTGCCGGCCATCGGGCAGGGTCAGGGTCTGGTTTTTCAGATCGATGTTGATCTGCGTGTCCGGCTCCTCTTCGATCAAGCTCATCAGTTGAAAATGGGTCTCCTCATCGACAATGATCGGCAGCAGACCTAATTTGAGGGAATTATTGCGAAAGATGTCGGCAAAACCGGTCGAGATGACCGCCCGAAGTCCATAGCCCATAATGGCCCAGGGCGCGTGCTCCCGGCTGGAGCCACAGCCAAAATTGTCACCGGCCACCAGGATTTGGGCCTTGTGACCTTGCCCGGTATTCAGGACGAAATCCTCCTTGGGGCTGCCATCGGCATGATAGCGCCAATCGTAAAAAAGATTCTCGCCCAGACCGTTCTTGTCGGTCACTTTCAAAAAGCGAGCCGGGATAATCTGATCGGTATCGATATTGTCGGTCGGCATCGCCACCATCGTCGCCTTGAGTTTGGTAAACTTTTCCATTGTGATGTCTTCTCCTAACCCGGATAACAAAGTCTTAATGCACAAGGTGTTATTTCACCATCGTCCTGACATCGGTAATCTCACCGGCGATGGCCGTGGCTGCCGCCGTGAGTGGGCTGGCCAGGAAGGTCCGCCCGCCCTTGCCCTGGCGGCCTTCGAAATTGCGGTTGCTGGTGCTCACGGCATACTGGCCCGGCTCCAACTGGTCGCCGTTCATGGCAATGCACATCGAGCAGCCGGACTCGCGCCAATCGGCCCCGGCTTCTTTGAAGATCTTATCAAGCCCTTCGGCCTCGGCCTGCTGTTTGACCTGCTGGCTACCGGGCACGACCATCATCTTCACGTTAGGGGCCACTTTGCGCCCTTTGAGCAGGCTGGCTGCCAGTTGGAGATCGCTCAAGCGGGCGTTGGTGCAACTGCCCAGGAAGACCACATCGACTTTGTGGCCCAACAGTGGTTGGCCGGGTCGCAGGTCCATATAGTCCAGCGCTTTGATCAAGGTTTGCCGCTGGCTGACGTCTTTGATGCTAGCAGGGTCAGGCACGGCGCCGGTAATTTTCATACCCATGCCGGGATTGGTACCATAGGTGATCATCGGTTCCAGGTTGGCGGCATCGATGTTGATTTCATTGTCGAACACGGCTCCGTCGTCGGTGGTCAGGCTGCGCCAGTTGGTGACCGTCTGATCCCAGGCCGCGCCGGTGGGCGCATGGGGACGCCCGGCGATGTAGTCGATGGTCGTCTCGTCGGGAGCAACCATGCCGGCCCGGGCCCCGCCTTCAATCGACATATTACAGATTGTCATACGCTCTTCCATCGACAGGCCGCGGATGGTGCTGCCCATGTACTCCAACACGTGGCCCGTGCCCCCGCCGATGCCAATCCGGGAGATCAGGTTGAGGATGATATCTTTGGCCGAGACAGCAGCAGGCAGGGCGCCCTCAACCCGCACGGCGTAGGTTTTGGGTTTGACTTGAAGCAGGCATTGAGTCGCCAGCACGTGCTCGATCTCGCTGGTGCCGATGCCGAAGGCCAGCGCGCCAAACGCGCCGTGGGTGCTGGTGTGGCTGTCGCCGCAGACGATGGTCATCCCCGGCTGGGTCAAACCCAACTCCGGCCCAATCACGTGGACGATGCCTCGATAGCTGCTGTCCAGACCAAAGAGGGGAATGCCAAAATCCCGGCAGTTCTTTTCGAGCTGGCTGATTTGGTTGATGACCATCACGTCAGAGATTGGGATCGAGGGCGGCGTGGTCGGAATCCCATGGTCCATGGTGGCCACGGTTTTGTCAGGGCGGCGGACGCTCAGCCCTTTTTCACGCAGCCCGGTAAAGGCCTGTGGCGAGGTCACTTCGTGGACCAGATGCAGGTCGATGTAAAGCACGGCCGGGTTGCCCGGCTCGGCGACGACGATGTGGTTGTCCCAGATTTTTTCGAAGAGTGTCTTGGGGTGTCCGTTTGTTGGCATCGATGCTGAAACCTTTATTTCTCCAGATGAGCTAAATTCTTAAAAGCTAGTCCAGACCTGACAGGTTTTCAAAACCTGTCAGGTCTTCAAGACGGTAGAAACAGCCTATTTCTTAAAAATGTTTCAAGGAAAGTTTAGCACAGCTTTGGCAAATAGGCTAATAGATTTTCTGCCGGTAAGAATGTCCGGGCCGGAGCGTCAATTGCTCGCCCGGGCGTTGGCCAGGGCTTGTTCGAGTGGGTCTCCCAAATGAACAACGTAATGGGGAATGTGGCTGGTGGTCAACTCGATTTCGATCTCCATCGAATCATAGGGCATGCCAAAACTACCGGGATCGATCACGATGCCAGTCACCCGGATGCCTCGGGCGGCCATATGCCGGGCGGCGGCGACCCATTCCACATCGAGGCCCGGTGTGATAACGATCACGGTCGTGTTGCGGGTCAGACGCATGGTTTCGGCGCTCAAGACTTCGGCCATGGGGATGGCGCCGTGAGCGTGGGTTACGGCCAGAGTCTCGTAAATGCGGGCCAGTTGGCGCTCGCCCCGGTCGCTTTGGGCCAGTTCGCGATGGTGGGCATCCGGGTAGGTAATCAGACCGACGGCCCGGTTTTGGTCCAGAAAGTGCTTGCTGACCGAGGCCGCAATCGCGACCCCGTACTCTTCGGTGCTGGGCGGCAATTTGAACTCCGGCAGCTTTTCCCAATGGACTTTGGGCAGGCTGGGGGGGACGAGTTCATGGTAACGCAGGCCGGCCTGGACACGTTTCTCCAGATCCAGAAAAACCCAGACATCGGCCATCGGGTCCAGTTCAAACTCTTTGACCATCAGCCGGCCCGTGCGAGCCGTGCTGCGCCAGTGGATACGGTTGAAACTGTCACCGAAGGCATACTCCCGAACCCCGGACACATTGGTCGTCACGTAGTGGGTTCGCCGGCGGGTGGCTTCACCGCCGGTTAGCTCGCCGATGGGCGGCTGAAACGAAGGCAGCTCAACCGCGATGGGATAAACGACAACCTGGGAGATAAACGAGTCGGGCAAATCTTTCGTAAGGGGAAACAGCCCAAACGGATCGCTGCTGTAAAGCGAAATCGGGCCCAGCGTAAAGCTGCCGCGCTGGTAACACGGGGTACGGACGTGCCAGCTTTGCTGCCGGCGACGGCCCAGGCTTGACAGGACCCGGCTGGCTCGATGCAGGGGCAGGTTGGCGTGATCTTTGAGTTCGATCCACAATTTGGGCAAGGGGCCTGTATTTTCCAGGACGAGACGTTCCTCGACAAAATTCCCTACCTGGACATGGCTGGAGCGAACCTGGCGCGTGACTCGTACCCAATGGAGATTGAGCCAGGCCCATAAAAAGGAGCACACCAGGAGTGCACCGACCAGATAGGCCAGGCTAAAGAAGAGTGGATGCCCGACCCCCAGAGCCAAAACGATCAGCGTGATCCAGATGAGGAAAAGAAAGCCGCTTCCTTCCAGCCGGATGATGGGCCTAAACAGTTTAGTTAGAGAGAATTTCTGCATTGATGGTTATGAAGAGGGACGCCAATTTCACCGATCAACCACTGCGGGCCAGCCGGCCACTTGGGACCCGGGCCCCCGGCACCGGAATGGAAGAGAGAATTTCTTGAATGACTTCTTTGGGATCGACACTCTTGATGCGAGCGGCGGGGCTAATAATCAGCCGATGGGCCAGGGTGGGTACGGCCAGGTGCTTGACGTCATCCGGAATGACGTAGTCGCGCTGGCGAATGGCGGCCAGGGCCTGGCTGGTGCGATACAGGGCCAGACTGCCGCGCGGACTGGCCCCCAGGTAAACGTCGGGATGACCGCGTGTGGCGGAACACAGGTTGACGATGTATTCCTTGATCAAATCATCGGCATAGATCTGTTTGACCGCCTCCTGGGCCTGGAGCAGTTCTTCCTGGCTGACGATCTGTTCGAGTTGGGTAATCGGATGGACGAACTGCTGCGCCCCCAAAATGTTGATCTCGCTGGCCTTATCGGGGTAGCCCAGGTGAATGCGCAGCATGAAACGGTCGAGCTGGGCTTCGGGCAGGGGAAAGGTGCCTTCATATTCGATAGGGTTTTGGGTCGCCAGAACCAGGAAGGGTTTTTCCATTATATACGTTTGGCCGTCTACCGTCACCTGTCGCTCATCCATGGCCTCGAGCAAGGCGCTTTGCGTTTTGGGCGTGGCCCGATTGATCTCATCGGACAGCACGATTTGGGCAAAGAGCGGCCCGGGCCGAAATTCGAATTCGTGGGTTTTTTGATTGAACAGCGAGACGCCGGTCACGTCACTGGGGAGCATATCCGGCGTAAACTGAATCCGGCGAAAGGTGCAGCCAATCGAACGGGCAATGGCCCGCGACAGCATCGTTTTGCCGGTGCCGGGCACATCCTCAATCAAAATATGCCCCTGACAGAGCAGCGCCAGCAGCGCTTCCTCCACGGTCTCGTGTTTGCCCACGATGACTTTTTCTACATTACTCGTTACCTTTTCGGTGACCTTGTATGCGGTGTCCATGGTTTCTGGGAAATTTCCTCCTGGGGTAAGAGCTAAGGATTAAGTCTTAAGCCTGCTTGAGCAGCTCACCCGCTGGCAGGCATCGTAGCCTGGCATTTGGACTGTATTTTGTGGAAGTTGTTAAGTGCTCAATCCTAAGGACTCAGGATTAAATAAAACCCCTATTTTTTGGCCAGATTAGCCTTGAAATTAGACTTGATTTGAGGGAGTTATTTGATTTTCAATCCTAAGTTTGGTCATTATACCAGCTTTAAGGCAAAAGGGGTAACCGAAGGGTAAGACGAGTTTTCTGTTTGCCTTATCCATCTTTATTGCTTTATAATACCATACCTTGCCAGAATTGGTAATGGCAGGTGATGATATCTTAAGGAATCGAGTCCATGCCAACCGGTTACGTTTTTGACGACATCTTTACCCAACACAATTTTCCGGGCCATCCGGAGAACGCCAACCGGTTGATCACGACAATGGAGTATCTATCCGGCAGCCAGCTCTTGCCTCGTCTGAATGCTGTGCCGAGCCGGCCCGCCACCGTCGAGGAGCTGGCCCGCTGCCATCACGTCCGTTATATTCAACTGGTTGAAGAAACCTGTCGCAACGGCGGGGGCATGCTGGACCCCGATACCTACACCAACGCATATTCTTATGATGCGGCTGTGCGGGCGGCCGGCGGGCTGGTCGATCTGGCGGCGGCCGTGGTCGAGGGCAAGTTGAATAATGGCTTTGCCCTGGTGCGCCCACCCGGCCATCACGCCATGCCTGCCCGGGCGATGGGCTTTTGCTTGTTTGGCACGGTGGCCGTGGCGGCGCGGGCGGCCCGGTTCGATCTGGGCCTGGAGCGCGTCGCCGTCATCGATTTCGACGTGCATCACGGCAACGGCACGCAGGATATTTTAGATGAAGATCCAACGGTTCTGTTCGTCTCCAGCCATCAATATCCCTACTATCCCGGCACCGGCGCGTTAAATGAGATGGGTCAAGGTCAGGCCCGGGGCGCCATCGTGAATATTCCCTTAAGCCCCGGTACCGGCGATGACAGTTTCAAACGGCTTTATGGCGAGGTTGTCTTCCCCATTGTGCGCCGATTTCAACCGGAGTTGATCCTGGTATCGGCCGGTTTCGATGCCCATTGGGATGACCCCCTGGCCAATATCGGCCTCAGCTTGACCGGCTACCACTGGCTGTGCCAAAGCCTGGTTGATTTAGCCGCCGAGCTTTGCCAGGGGCGGATCGTTTTCACCCTGGAAGGCGGGTATAATCTCAGCGTGCTCGCGCCCGGTGTCGGCAATGTGTTTCGGGTGCTGCTGGCCGACGCTGAGGTCGATGATCCAATTGGGGCCTCACCCTGGCCTGAACCGGATGTAACCGGGCTGCTGGCCGATTTGAAACGGGTTCATCAGCTTTGATTAATTCACCTCACGAAAATCATCTCCCGGTTTTGCTCAAGTGAATAGCCTGGGTATCATTTTTGTTGAATCATTAATCATTTTAATGCAGAGTGTCAGGCTGCGGTCCGGATTCAGGACAAAGCCAACCCGGATGATTGATTGAATGAGTCGTCACGTAATTGACAAACAACCGCCCGGCCCAGAGGCGGTGACCATTATCGGTGCATTGATTTCGATTGGCCTGGTTGTTATCATCGGGCAGCTTGGTGGCCTGCCTTTATCGACTTCGGAAGGCATGCTGGCGACGCCCGGCGTTATTGCGGTGGCTGAGGCGGCCGGTCATGAAACGCCGGAGGTTGGCGAGATACCAACCCTTGAACCCACTTCGACGCGTGAGCCGACCTCAATCCCGACGTCGACTCCTATCAGGCCGCCCGCCTCGACTTCAACGCCAACCCAAACCCGGACGCCAACCGCCACGCCGACGCCCACGCTCGATCTGGCAAGTTGCAACGCCGCCGGCTGTGGCCCCGCTGCGGTGGCTTTGCCAACCGTGCTGTATGACCCTGATCTGCTTCTCAGGCAAGAGACGCCTGTACGCCGTGACTGTGAGGAATGCCCTCAGAACGAACAGCTCTCTTCGCGCGAATTGAATGCCCTCATCGCCGCCGATGCGGACACCCTGCAACAGCTTTTAGAGATCGTCCGGTCACAGGAAACGTATGAGATCGCGCCAGGCATCGTCTACATCGTTTATGACAACGTCCATCACGTCGTCATCGATCTGGAAGAGTCAGGCGCCATCCTGCGCAATATCATCCCCAATACCCCGGAGCGAGGGACACTCATTACGCCGTCTTACTGTCTCTCGCCTCGGTCGCTGGTCGTCATCGACGCCGATTACCATGGCCTGGATGGCAGCAATAAAACCGAAACGGGCCGTGATCTGTTTTTCCACCTGGGCCGGGCCGCACTGTTCGAACGGGATGGTCGCTTTGACATCGACGTAATCCGCGAGCGAAAGGATTATGCCCTGGTCACCGTTTCGTGGGGCGGCGGTCCCATCTTCATGTGGGACGGCCGGTACGATTTTAACCCTGAGCAGGAATGGTTCGATCCGGACAGTCTGGACTATTACCGCAATACGCGCTGGGTC
>Ga0302046_10003509_pt1 | contig 14169 bp, 9 predicted proteins | sample RVTome_11_FD_200261 | JGI IMG/M metagenome (GOLD analysis project Ga0302046, IMG submission 200261) | Soil microbial communities from uranium-contaminated site in the Upper Colorado River Basin, Wyoming, United States - RVT147D111 (version 2) ...
GGCTCGTTTCCGGGGAACGGACAACGGAATGAGGCTGACCCTGCCGATCCGGTTGAATCCGTTCATTCGTTCCCGGACAACCAGCCCGGGCAACCAGCGCGGGCAACGCCGTTGATCCGTTCCAATCCTTTCCCCAGCCCGAGCACCAGAAACCAGCCCCGGCACGCCGTTCATCCGTTGTCGCTCCGTATCGGTTGGAAACACATCCTCGGCCTCGGCGAACAGGCACGCGAGGCGCTCCAGCATGCCCGGACCGAGGGTCCGTTCACGTCGATCGCGGATGTCGTGCGGCGGGCGAGGTTGACGCGTGCGGATGCGTTGCACCTGGCGCGGGCGGGCGCGTTCGAGGCGTTCCAGCCGGGGCGCCGGCGTGCGGCGTGGGAGGCCCTGCGGGCAGCGGGCGATCTGCTGCCGCTGGCGCCGGCGAGGGTGCTGCCGTTCGAGCCACGCGAGCTGGAAGGTGAAGAGCTGATCTTCCTGGACTATCTGGCGACGGGGATCAGCACGCGCGGCCATCCGCTCGAGCACCTGCGGGCGAGGCTGGATGCGGCGGGTGTCGTGGGCAGCCGTGATCTGGAGACGGTGTATGCGGGCGAGCAGATCGTGGTCGCGGGCCTCGTCGTCGCACGCCAGCATCCGGAGACGGCGAAGGGCACGGTGTTCGTGCTGCTCGAAGACGAGTGGGGCTACCTGAACGTGATCGTGCCGCGTGAAGTGTATCAGCGCAACCGCGAGATCGTGAAGTTCTCGCCGTTCCTGGTCGTGGAAGGCCGCTTCGAGCGGGAGGACCGGGTGATGAACGTGATCGGGTTCCGTTTCCGCGAGCTGCGCATGGGCGGCGGTTCGACTCGCCCGTCCGTCAACTTCCGCTCGCGCGATTTCCACTGATGGCGAAACACTACCCTTCCCATCGCATTGCCGCTGTCCGTCCGATCGTGGTCTTTCATGTTTTTCCGTGAATCCACTACCTTCCGGGCCATGAGCGAGGCACTGACCTTCCAGGCGACGGCGAGCGCGGGCGACGTGACCGCGCTGCTCGACCTGCCGTCCGACGCACGTGCGCTGCTCGTGTTCGCGCATGGTGCAGGCGCGGGCATGCGGCACGTCTTCATGAACGGCATGACGGAGCGGCTCGCGCTGCGCGGCATGGCAACACTGCGTTATCAGTTTCCGTACGCGGAACAGGGCCGCAGCCGGCCGGACCCGCAACCCGTCCTGCTGGCGACCGTGCGGTCGGCTGTTGCGACCGCACGCGCACGTGCGGGCGACCTGCCTGTTTTCGCGGGCGGCAAGTCGATGGGCGGCCGCATGACGTCGCTGGCGGATGCCGCTGCGCCGCTCGGTGTCGCCGGTATCGTGTTCTGCGGTTTTCCGCTGTACCCGCCGGGCCGGCCGGGCACGGAGCGGGCCGCGCACCTCGCCCAGGTATCCGCACCCATGCTGTTCCTGCAGGGGACGCGGGATACGCTGGCCGGACTGGCGCTGCTCGAGCCGGTCATCGCATCGCTGGGTGCGCGGGCCACGCTTCACATCGTGGACACCGCGGACCACGGCTTCCACGTGCTCAAACGCAGCGGGCTGAGCGACGCCGGCGCGCTGGACGTGCTCGCGCAGCGTGTCGTGACGTGGAGCCGGGACGTGCTGTCCTGATGGCGATGGCACGGCAGGAGAGCTTGCGCCTGACGGCGGCTGCGGCGCGCTCGATGATGGTCTCCTCACTCGGGCTCGACCGGCCACTTCGCCGGCGTGCGCGGAAAGAGGATGTTCTCGCGGCGATCCGCCGCATGAACGTGCTGCAGATCGACACGATCCATGTCGTCGCACGCAGTCCGTACCTCGTGCTGTGGAGCCGGCTCGGCGAGTATCAGCCCGCGTGGCTCGACGAGCTGCTCGGGGAAGGCCGGCTGTACGAGTACTGGGCGCACGAGGCGAGTTTCCTGCCCATCGAGGACTTCGCGCTGTACCGGCATCGCATGCTCGACCCGGACGGCATGGGCTGGAAATACTCGCATGACTGGAAGCAGGCGCACCATGAGCTGGTCGAACACGTACGCGACGAGCTGTTGCGGCGAGGCCCGTTGCGTTCCGCGGACTTCGAGCGGCGTGACGGGCGCAAGGGTGGCGGCTGGTGGAGCTGGAAGCCGGAGAAGCGTGCGCTGGAAACACTGTTCACGCTGGGCGAGATCATGGTCGCGCGGCGCGATCGGTTCCAGCGTGTGTACGATCTGCGCGAGCGCGTACTGCCGTCCTGGGATGACGCGCAGCTGCCACCGCTCGCAGACACGGAACGTACGCTGATCGGCAGGGCGGCCATTGCGCTGGGCGTGGCGACGCCGCGCTGGCTGGCCGACTACTTCCGCATGCCACGCCGTCGCGCAGCCGCTGCCGTGAAGGCGCTGATCGCAGACGGCACGTTGTGCGAAGTACGGGTTGACGGCTGGCCGGAACCGGCGTACGTGCATGCGTCGAACGGAGCCCGGTTCGCTGCGGCGAATGATGGCGCGATTGCGACGACGCTCACCACCGTGCTCTCACCGTTCGACCCGCTCGTCTGGGAGCGCGCTCGGGCCCGGACCGTATTCGATTTCGACTATGCGCTCGAATGCTACACACCGGCGGCGAAGCGACGCTACGGCTACTTCGTGCTGCCCGTGCTGCGGCGCGGCCGACTGGTCGCGCGACTGGACGCGAAAGCGCACCGTTCGACAGGCAGCTTCGAAGTGAAGGGGTTCTGGCTCGAGGATGCGGTGCGACCGTCGGCTTCGCTGTGGCGCGACGTGGGCGGTGCGATTGCGCGGTTGGCGGCATGGCACGAGACGCCCGCGGTGGTCGTCCGCAAGGTGATGCCGCGCGCACATCTGCGCGCGTTGCGCCGGGCGGTCGACGAGGGCGCGTCGTGACGCGCGCCTGGCTCGCCCGCTTCGCCTACGTCGCGGTGATCGCACTGGCGACAATCGCGGAACCGACGATTCCGGCGGCCAGCCCGATCGTGACGGAACGTCTCGGTCGTGCGCTCACGCCCGGCCTCATGACGCCACGCGATGCCGTCGATGCGCTGCGTAACATCGTGCTGTTCGCGGGCTGGGGCGCCGTCTGGACGCTCACGTCGCCGGCAGGCCGCGGCTGGCCGATCGTCGTACGTGCGACCGGCAGCGGGCTGCTGCTCAGCGCCGTCGTCGAAACGCTGCAGCTCGCCTCACCCATGCGCACACCGAGTCTGCTCGACGTGGTGACGAACACCGGCGGATCGTTTGCCGGTGCGTTCGCCATGGCTGCACTCGTGCTGCTCCTGCGCGCCGGCCGTGGTGGCCGCTCGTACTTCGGCCTGCCCATGATGCTGTTCGCAGCGGGCTATGGCGGTGCGGTCCTGTTCGAGGCGTTCAGTCCGATCTTCCGCCAGGAGCGGTTGCCCGGCACGTGGGGACTGCCACTCGAGAGGCTGGGCATTGCGCTGCAGAACATCACGCCATGGTCACTGGCGACCTTTCCCTCCCTGGATGTGCTGCTCTTCGCGCCTGCCGGCGCCTTCATGGTCATGGCGCTCGCCGAGTCCGGGACATCGTACGTGCGCGCCGCAACCGTGACGACCGCAGTGGGCGCCCTGCTCATGAGCCTGGCGGAAACGGCGCGCGGGGCCATGGGCTTCGCCATCGAGATCGGACCGATCACGGCGCACGTGCTCGGCATCGCGCTCGGCGCATTCGGCGCCGCGCGACTGACACCGTGGTTCACCCGCACGCTGCGTGGCGGCGCCCGGCCGCTCGCGCTCTTCTGGCTCTACGCCCTGGTGCTCATGCTCTGGTCGCTCCGCCCGTTCTGGCCGGAGTTCGACACGGCCATGATGGCGGCCAAGCTGCCGGTCGAACGGTTGATTCCATTGATGGCGTATCGCGAACGGATCGACGTGTTCAGTGCGGCCGACGTCCTGATTCCGACCTTGCAGCTCGTCCCGCTCGGCGCATTGCTCGCCGTCTGGCCGCTCCGCCGGCACGGTCTGGCCAGAGGATTGCTGCCTGCCTTCATGGTGGTCGCGCTGCTGGAGGTCGGGCAGATTCTCATTGCCGGCCGCTACTTCGATGTCACCGACCTGCTCATTGGGGCCGCTGCGCTGGGCATGGGTCACGTCGCCGTGCGACGCGCGGGCTACGGTGTGTATGGCGATTCGCTGGATGCGCTGCCGCAGCCGCCTGGCACACCACCCGGCGCGGCCCGCCGGCCGTGAACGGCCAATGCCAGCGGCCAGGAGCTCGATCCATGGCAACGAATGGAGGGGAGTGGTGAAAGGAATCGATGAAGCGCCGGGACCACCGGTCGATGGCGGCGATGGCATCCTCGTCGTGAGGGGCAGCGGCAACTGCCGGCAGTGGAACGGGATTCACTACAGGAAGGGCCTGTCGGCAACCAATGTGGGCGCCCGCCAGCTTTCCATGAACGTGGCCACGATCCCGCCCGGCGCTACGGCATATGCGCACATTCACGACGGATTCGAGGTGATGCTCTACATCCTGGAAGGTCGGGTGCGTCATGCCTACGGCCAGAACCTGGCACGCTCGATCGACAATGAGGCGGGCGACTTCATCTTCATCGAGCCGGGCGTGCCGCACGAGGTCTACAACCTCAGTGCAACGGATCCGGTGGTCGCCGTCGTGGCGCGGTCGGACGCGAACGAGTGGGAACGCATCCTGCCCTGGGCACGGGCGGAGCCCGCTCAGTGATGCGGCGTTCGGCGGGACGCGGTTCGCGGCACTGCGCCGTCGTCGCTGCGGCGCAGAACGAGCAGCCGCTCGCGCATGAGTGTACCGGCAACGTCGAAGAGAATCAGGTAGACGCCGGGCGCGATCAGGTTGCCCTCCTGATTGCGCAGGTCCCATTCGAAGCGGGCGTCGTCGGTGAGCATGCTGGTGAAATCGATGACCAGCCGCCCGTTCACGGTGTAGAGTGCGGCGCGGCGAGGGCGTTCCGCGAAGTTGAAGGTGACGCGGTCGCCGCGCACCGGGTTTTCGCTGAACGTGAGCAACTCGCCGGCGCCGAGCAACGTCGCGCGCACCGGTCCGGATGCGACCGGTTCGGCCGGCTGGACAATGCGGTTCGCGGCGCGCGAGCGGGACCCGATCGTCGCTGTCTGAGCGGGCAGGTACGTCGCCTCGAAGACCGCGCCGTTGGGCGCGCCACCGCTCATGCGCAGAGCGACAATGAGATGCGCCTGCGCACCGCCCTGTATGGTGAAGCCCTGGGGCGAAAGCGTGACACGGCGAGGCGTACCCGGCTGCAGGGCGAGACCGAACGTCGCGAGCACGGCGTCTTGCGGATCGATCACGCCATCGGCGTCAATGTCGCGGATGAGCTGGAGTGCCGCCTGCGCATCGTCGCCCGTGACATCGAAACCGATGCGCGTGAACTCGATGGGTTCAATGCCATCGACCTGGAGACGGAGCGCGAGCAGCGGCAAGCGCGCGTCCGCGGCGCTGCTCGCCGGTCCGCCCGGCGCGAAACGATCGGCCGCGATCGTCGCGGTCGAGGGTGGAGCGACCGAGACCGAGACCGAGTCGCTGAACGACGCGACCATGGCAATGACGCGCGTAGTGCCCACAGCGACGCCGGTGATACGGCCGGTCGCATCGACCGTGGCTGCCGCAGCGTTCGATGTGCTCCACTGGATGATGGCGCCGGCCACCGTCTGATTGCGGCCATCGACGGCGCGCCCGCCGACCAGGCGCTGTTCCCCGGTCACGAGCGCGATCGACTGCGGCACTTCCACGAGATCGACAATGACCTGATCGACACGCACGGGTATGGTGTCGGCGATGCCGGCATAGCTGGCAATGACCGCGGTCTCGCCATTGGCAATGGAACGAAGGAGACCGGCGCCGTCGACCGTGACAATGGTGGCATCGAGCGAGCGCCATGCGACGAGCGGATCGGGCAGCGCAAAGCCGAGCGTATCGAATGCTGCGACATCGAGCTGGAGACTGTCGGCGAGCGCGACGAAACGAACCGAGTCCGGCGCAATAATGAGGTCGGCGATGACCTGCGGCCGGAAGCTGAACATGCCGCGACCGTGTGTTGCGGCTACGACGAATCCGGTCTGCGCATTGTAGGCGAGGTCGAAGACGGCCGAGTTGGGCAGGCCATCGACGATGGGCGTCCACGTCGCGCTCCCGTTCGACGTCTGGAACACGCCGAGATCCGTGCCAATGAAGATGTCTCTGCCGAGCGAGGCGTGCGTGAGTGCGGCATTGACCGGCACGTCCGGCAGGTTGGCGCTGATGTCGGACCAGCTCAGACCGGCATCGGTGGTGCGGAACACGTGACCGGTGCCGAAGCCGGAGACCGTGATGACGGCAGTCGCGGGATCGGTGGCGTCGACCGAAATGTCGGTGACGACGCGGTCGGGCAGACCGGTCGTGCGCAGGTCCCAGGTCGCGCCGCCGTTGCGCGTGACCTGTACCGCGCCATCGTTCGTGCCGGCCCAGATCGTGGAAGGATCGCTGCGCGACGGCGCGATCGATGTGATGCGGCCGTTCCCGCCGCGCGACAGGTCGGTGCTGATCGGCGCCCAGAAATCGCCGCGGTTGCTCGTCCGATAGACCCGGAACGTGCCGAAGTACAGCACGGCCGGATCGGTCGGATCCATCACGAGCGGCGGTATGAACTGTGCCCGGTCGTTCAGGTCGATCCCGTTGACCTTGCGCGCACCGAACTGGCCCGGCCCGATGCGCAAGCGCGGACCCGAAAAGCCGGAGCCTGCCGACCACTGCGTTTCGGCCCAGCTGTAGAGCGGGTTCTGATAGTCGATCGCCGTGTAGCCGCCGTCACCACCGAGCACGATGGACCACGTATCGACGCCACTGTACTCGAGCGTGCCGTTGTCCTGGGTGCCGCCCAGCGCGAACGCGGGGTCGGTCGGGTGCAGCGCGATCCCCGCATAGAACTGGGTGATCGCCAGATTGGTGTTCAGACTGACCCAGCTGGCGCCGCCATTCGTCGATCGGTAGATGCCGCCATCATTGCCGACGAACAGCCGGTCCGGATTGCGCGGGTCGAACATGATCGCATGCTGATCGACGTGGATGTCGCGCAGGATGTTGCTGAACTGGACACCGCCGTTGTCCGACCGGTAGAGCAGGACTCCGCCGAAGTAGACGATCTCCGGATCGCGCGGGTCCGCCGCAATCACCAGATTGTACCAGCACTGGCTGGCACAGTCGGCGCCGGTCGCGCTGGTACGAACCCACGTGGTCCCGCCGTTCGTCGTCTTGTAGATGCCCAGCAGCCGGCCATCCGCGCCGCCGCCGCCGGACAGCTGATCCTGCACCGCCGCGTACAACACATTGGGTGCACTGGGTGCGATCGCCAGTGCGATGCGACCCACATTGGTCGCCGGGAACCCGCTCGTCTGTCGTGTCCAGCTCGTACCGCCATCGTCCGTGCGGTACACGCCGTTGTTGGCCGCAGCGATGCCGCCCGGCAGTCCGATCGCAGCATGGAGCGAGCGCGGGTCGGTCGGGTGCATCACGAGGTCCGTGGCCACTCCATCGAGCAGGCGGCTCCACGTGAGACCGCTGTCGCGCGAGATGTACACCCCCACGGTCGTTGCGGCGTACACTGTCGTCGTGGCAATGGAGCCGGCGGTCGGCGGGTCGATGATCAGCTTCGAGATGCGCGCACCGCCCGTGTTCGTATCGAAGATCTCCCCGCCGAACTGCGTCCACGTCGTGCCGCCATCAACCGAGCGCAGCACGCCACAGCCGTAATAGCTGTCCGCAGAGAAGTGCATTTCGCCGGTGCCGGCATACACGATCTGCGGGTTCACCGGGTCGATCGCGATGGAGCCCATGGCGAGAGAACACTCGCGGTCGGTGAGCGGCGTCCACGTGGTACCGCCGTTCGTCGACTTCCATACACCGCCCTGGGCGCCGCCGATGTAGAGGATGTCGGAATCTGCAGGATGTACGGCGATCGTCGAGATGCGGCCGGAATACCCGCCGGCAATGGGCGCCGGCCCGATGGGCGCCCAGGCTCGCGTTGCCGCAATGGCGTCCGCCGTCGCATCGCGCGCCAGCAGTGCCGGCCAGCGCGAGCGCATCTGCAGAAAGCCGCGGCGCAGCGCACCGGACGGCACGGCGTTGAACGGATAGGCCCGTTGTTCGTAGAAATACTGCCAGCGCAGAAGAGGCTGGTCCGGCACCTGCGCAGCCGCGCCGCCCGGCCGGAATACGGTGGCGGCGAGCAGGATCGCGCCGATGCGGCGGGCGCACTGGAACGGCCTGCGCAGGTACGGACGGGTCGCCGGACGCACGTCGACTGATGCGGAGAACGACGGAGAATTCACGCGGCGGCCGTGCCCTGACGGATCGGTGGTTCCATGGAGTGGACAACGTGCGAGCAGCCATCAAGATGACGGAGGCTGTGGCCGCCGTCAACCGATGCGCCCGTTGCATGGCGCGCCCGCGTCCCGGGGCCGGGCGCCCGCACGTCAACGTGTGAGTCGACACACCTTGTCCCACTCGACCGGCGCTCGCGGGATCGACCGCCGCCACGACCTTGCATCCAACGCGAATGCGAGGAGGAGGTGAGGGTGAACGGCATGACACCGACACCCGATGCGTTGAAGCTGATCCGTGTCGCCCTCGTGAGTGGCGTATTCGTGTTCGGCATGGCTGCGTTCTTCGTCTCCGGCCGCATGACCGAACCGCCGCCATCCGATCTGGTGGACACACTGCAGCTTTCGTTCGGAATCATCGCCGTCACATCGCTGCTGGGCGCCGTCGTGCTGCGCTCGCTGCAGGCACGCGCGACCGATTGGAGCCGTCGCGTCTCGCTCGTCATCGCGAGCTGGGCACTGGGTGAGGCACCGGCCATGGTGGGCGGTCTCGTGTACCTCATGACGGCGGACCCGCTCACCTATGTCGTCGGTGTCGCCATCCTCTTCTTCGTGTTCGGCATCGTTCACGTTCCGGAGCAGGCGTGAGCGACGAGCGCACGATCCGTGGCCGCGGCGCAGCGGACAACCCGAAGAACCGCTTCGAGACCCTCGTCGTCGTGCCGGACACGGGCCCCCGCGATGCCGGCGATCCCGGCCCGCAGACGCGGTTCCTGCGCGATGCGACGCGTACGCTGATCGCGCGCAACAACAGTCCGGACATCGGTTTCGATGCCAGCATCAATCCGTATCGCGGCTGCGAGCACGGCTGCATCTACTGCTACGCCCGGCCGACTCACGAATACCTCGGCTTCTCCGCCGGCCTCGAATTCGAGACGCGCATCCTGGTCAAGCTCGATGCGGCGAAACTGCTGCGCCGGGAAATGGAATCGCCGCGCTGGCAGCCACAGGTCGTGGCCATGTCCGGTGTCACCGATCCCTATCAGCCGGCCGAGCGTCGACTGCGTATCACGCGCTCCTGTCTCGAAGTGCTGGCCGAGTTCCGCAATCCGGTCGCCATCGTCACGAAGAATCACCTGGTCACGCGCGACAGCGACGTGCTCGCCGATCTCGCACGGCACGACTGCGCCGCCGTCAACATCTCGGTCACAACGCTCGATCCGAAGCTGCAGCGCGTGATGGAGCCGCGTACGTCGGTACCGGCGAAGCGTCTGGCTGCCATCGAGAAACTGGCGCAGGCCGGCATACCCGTGCGCGTGCTCGTTGCACCCATCATCCCCGGCCTCACGGACCACGAGATGCCGGCGATCCTGCGCGCAGCAGCGGCCGCCGGCGCGCGCGCCGCCAGTTTCACCATGCTGCGCCTGCCATTCGCCGTGAAGGACCTGTTCAGCGACTGGCTGGACCGGCATTTCCCGGAACGGAAGAACCGGGTGCTGAACCGCATCCGCGAAATGCGTGGCGGCAGGCTCAATGATCCGGACTTCGGATCTCGCATGCGTGGTGAAGGCGAAATCGCAGATCAGATCGGTGCCCTGTTCGAAGCGGCCCGTCGCAAGGCGGGCTTCCCGGATGACTCGCCGGCATTGTCTACTCGTGCGTTCCGCAGGCCGGCGCCGGCCGGGCAACTCGGCTTGTTCGAATGAACCACCCATCCCCATCCGTGAGTCGAGTCTCCCCACATCGCCAATCACTGCAGGCGGCCACCAGGAGGCAGAGGCTCAACCCACACCATCGCCTCAGAAGTGCGCGTTGATCAGTGGCAGCCAGCGCAGCACACCTTCGTTGTTGCCCGCGTAGTTCAGGAGTCCGATCTGGATGCCGTGCAGCTCTTCCGCACGATTGAAGATGCCGATCGTGATGCCACGCTGCACGCCGCGCACCTCGTTGTACGCGCCGAGCGCGAAGCCGCGCATATTCTCACTGCGTGTCATGGCCACCGATAGTGCGAGGCCGACGATGTCGGGGATCTTCACGCGATAGCCGCCCACCAGCAGGCCGCGACCCTCCCGCGCATCCGTGCGGCCTATCGAGATCGCCGCGCCGCGCAGCCTCGCCGCTTCGGCGACGACGCCGGCGCCACCGATCGCGATGCCATCGATGCCTTCGACGCCGACCACCGCTGCGCCCGCAACCGCAATGCCGCGGATCGCGCCCGTCGACACCACCGCCAGTCCGCTCACGGACAGACCCTCGATGCCACCCTGCGCCACGGTCGCCAGCCCGCCCACGCTCAGCCAGCGCATCGCACCCTGCGCGACCGCGGCGATACCGCCCACATTGATGCCGACCAGATCGCCCTGTGTCACCAGCCCGAGGCCGGCCAGGTTGATGCCGCGCATCGAGCCCTGACTGACCGTGCCGAACCCCGCGACGTTGATACCGGTCATGTCGTCTTCGGCGACGAGTCCGAGACCCGCCATGTTCAGACCGGCCATGCTTCCCTGTGCCACGGTGCCGAGTCCGGCCAGGTGGATGCCGGCCATGTTGCCCTGACCGACGAGACCGAGGCCCGCGATGAACAGACCCGCCATGTCGCCCTGTGCAACGACGCCGAGCCCGGCGAGGCCGAGACCGTACATCGTGCCCTGTGAGACGGTACCCAGACCCGCGATCGCGAGACCGGCCACGCTTTCCTCGGCGATGACGCCGCCGACGCCGATTGCCGCGCCGCGGAATCGTGCTGCACGCGGGCCGTAGATTCCGAAGGCGATTCCATTCAGGTCGAATGCCGGATTCTCCCTCGCCTTCCAGAGCGTCACGTTGAGGCCGTTCACGCGCTCGACGTTCCGATCGCTCCAGTTGATGCGGAGTCCGGTCCACGCGCGGGAGTTGCCCAGGCTCAGCCCGACGCCGTTCACGCCGATGTCCAGACTGGACTGGGCGTGGGCAGCGGCAGGCTGGAAGGCGAACGCGAGCAGGAGCAGGATCAGGAAACGTCGCATGATGATTGCGTTCCGCACTGAGGCAGGTGTGCGCCAGGGCTGAAGAGGCGCGCCTGGCGGCCGACCTGCGTGGTTTCATCCCGGGTTCACCAACGTTACGCGAGCGGCCGGCGTCGGGATTCAGCCGGCGTGCACTTGCCGGGGCGAGGAGTGCGGCATCACGTTGGACGCTTCACGAGCAACGAGCCTGAGGGCGGAGAAACCATGAGACACCGATCTGTCGTCATCCCGTGCATGGTTGCACTGGCCGTGGCGGCGCCCGCGACGGCGCAATCGTTCCCGACGGAGGACGCGACGCTGCGCCGGATCTGGCAGCTCGGCATGGTGGAATCGCAGGCGGCGAAGCTGGCGCAGACGCTGCTCGATTCGATCGGGCCGCGGCTGACCGGTTCGCCGGGCCAGCGAGCCGCGCACGACTGGGCCGTGAAGATGTACGAATCGTGGGGGATCACGGCGAGGAACGAGCAGTACGGCACGTGGACGGGCTGGCGCAGGGGCATCACGCACGTCGACCTGATCGCGCCGCGGGTGCGGTCATTGGAAGGCATGATGCTGGCCTGGAGCCCGGGCACGCAGGGCCGCGTCGAGGGCCCGGTCGTGCTCTTCCCGGCGGTACAGAGCGCACAGGAGTTCGAGGCGTGGCTGCCGCAGGCGAGAGGGAAGTTCATCGCATGGGACTACGCGCAGCCGACCTGTCGACCGGACCGCCAGTGGGAGGAATTCGGCGCAACGGCAGCCGGCGGTGGGCGACGTGGTGGCGGTGGCGGCCGTGGCGGCGGTCAGGGTCCGCGTCCGCTCAGCTCGTTCGAGCGCATGGACAGCCTGCGCGATGCGGAGTCTGCCGCGTGGAGTCAGCGGCGGCTGCGCGCGGCCGGCGCAGAACCCGGTGGCGGCGGCAATCAGGCGGTGGCGGCGCTGCGCACCCGTTTCGAAGAGGCCGGCGCGCTCGGCTTCTTCCAGTCATACTGGTCCAACGACTATGGTGTGAACAAGGTCTTCGGTGCGGCGGCGCGGCGCATACCCACGATCGACCTGAGCTGCGAGGACTACGGCCTGATCTTCCGCCTCGCACAGAACAATCAGGGCCCGCGCGTCCGTGTCGAAACCGAAGCCGAGTTCACGGCTGATGCGCCGACGTTCAATACGATCGGCGAGATCCGCGGCACGCAGATGCCCGACGAGTACATCCTGCTGTCCGCCCACTTCGATTCATGGGATGGTTCGTCCGGCGCCACGGACAATGGCACGGGCACGATCACGATGATGGAGGCAATGCGGATCCTGAGGCTCGCGTATCCGAATCCGAAGCGGTCGATCCTGGTCGGCCACTGGAGCGGTGAAGAGCAGGGACTGAACGGTTCGCGCGCGTGGGCGCACGATCATCCGGAAGTCGTGCAGGGACTGCAGGCGCTGTTCAACCAGGACAACGGGACCGGCCGTGTCGTCAACATCGGCATGGGCGGTCTGGTCGGTGCGGCCGGCCATTTCGGCAACTGGATGGCGAAGCTGCCGCTCGAGATCAGCGGCCAGATCAATCTCGGCATCCCGGGCAGTCCGGCCGGCGGCGGCAGCGACCACGCGTCGTTCGCCTGCGCCGGCGCACCCGCTTTCGGCCTCGGTGCACTCAGCTGGGGCTACAGCGTCTACACCTGGCACACCAACCGCGACACCTACGACAAGGTCGTGATCGACGACCTCAAGAACAACGCGACGCTCACCGCGATGCTCGCGTACCTGGCCAGTGAAGACCCGGACCGCGTTCCCCGTGAACGGCGGACCGGGATCAGCTGGCCGCAATGTCGAGACGGAGCCCGTCGCCCACCGGGACAGTAGGGCGCCGGAACGACGAGCGTGGCTGATGCCGTCGCGTCAATAACCGCGCTGCTTGTCGACCACGTTCCGCAGAGCTCGTCCCGACAGGTAGCGAGCCACGTTGTCGCGGATCAGCTCGACCTGGCGGGTCCAGAATCGCGGCGTGGTCGCACTGACGTGGGGTGTGATGAGCACGTTGGGAAGCCGCCAGAGCAGTGAGTCGGCTGGCAGTGGCTCCTCGCGGAATACATCGAGGCCGGCACCGCGCAGGGCGCCGGAATCGAGCGCGCGGATGAGGGCGTCCTGGTCGAGCACATCGCCACGCGCGACGTTGACCAGGACGGCGCCCGGCTTGATCGCGGCGATGGCGGCGGCATCGAGGATGCCGCGTGTACCGGGGGTCGAGGGCAGGGCGAGGACGAGATAGTCGCTTGCGGCCAGCAGGCGGTGCAGCGCGCCCGGTCCGGTCAGCAGCTCGATACCGGCGGGTGCCGGCCGGCCGGACCGGCGAAGCGCGAGGACGTTCATGCCGAGCGCACGGGCGCGGCGGCCCAGCTCGAGGCCAATGCCGCCGAGCCCGATCAGGCCGAGCGTCGCGCCATCGACCTCGGTGATCGCACCGACGCGGTTCGAGAACGGATCGGCGTCCCAGCGTCCGGCGGCCTGCGCACGAACGGCGTGATTGAGACCGCGTGCGAAATGCAGGATCATCCCGAGCACGGTCTCCGCCATCGCCGGTGCGTGAATGCCGGCGGAGTTCGTCAGCACCACATCCGACTGCACCATTTCCGGATAGAGCAGCGAGGCGACGCCGGCCGTACCCGTGTGCATCCAGCGCAGCTTCGGCTCGTGCGACGTTCCGGCCAGCAGCACTTCGCGCGGTGCACCGAGCCCGAGATAGAATTCCGCGCCGGCCGCCGCTTCGATCGCTTCGGGTGAGACGCCGCCACCGTCACCGCCGCCGGCACTGGCATCGACCAGTGTTTCGACGAATACGATGTCCCAGTCTTTCGGGAATGCAGCGGCAAT
>Ga0302046_10003510_pt1 | contig 14162 bp, 15 predicted proteins | sample RVTome_11_FD_200261 | JGI IMG/M metagenome (GOLD analysis project Ga0302046, IMG submission 200261) | Soil microbial communities from uranium-contaminated site in the Upper Colorado River Basin, Wyoming, United States - RVT147D111 (version 2) ...
AAAGCGCGTCGATCGAACGGAGATAGTCGACCAAGGCCCCGCGTACCCGCCCGTAGGCATACGAGATGAAAGGCGTCCCGCGCTCCTGGCTGTAGTTGTCCAGGGCTTGCAACAGGCCGAGCAAGGCAGCGTTTTCCAGGTCTTCCCGGGTAGCCAGCGGCGTATCGGGAAGCGTCAGTTTACCGATGAGCGAGCGCACGAGGGGCACCGCTGCCAGGACCACCATCTCCCGATGCGAAGGCGTCGGATTGACCAGATACTGCTCGACGATAGGTTGCAAGTCTTGAGCCATAGGGAACACGGTATTAACACCGACGGAATACGCCGCCACGGTCAGCGGGCGGAGGCGCGTTCAGGTTTGGCCGGGGCCGCCGGACCGGCACGGACGCCACCGGCCTGGGGTACAGTGGAAGCTGCTTCCTTGGTGGGCGCCGAGGCCTGCGCGATGAGGCGTTGCATCATCACGAAGCCGACCATCAGCACGATATACACCGCCAGCCCTGTGATGAACGCCGTGACAACAGCCCGGACGATCTCAGCGTCGTTCCATAACAGATTGAACAACACGAGGAGGCCAATCACACTGCTACCATGGAAAATCAGCGCGCGCATCCTTTCGTTTTGTTGACAGGTTCGTCCAGCTTCTCCATCTCAGATAACAAGATGTATGCCAGCCGCGGGTTTGGGTGTCCAAGCGTTTGGATGTTTCAGTATTTGCGTGTTATCGTCTTTACGTTACTTCGTTCTATCACGCCGCACGGGCGTAGCGACGGGCGAAGTAAAACACGACAACACTCCTCACCGTGCATCTTCGACGACGCCGACCGGCATACGCCCGCGCACCAGCACGTCGGCTACATGCGCGAAGGCGTCCCGCACGGACCCCGGCGCCCAGACGGCCGGGCGCTGCTCGGCTACCGACTGCCGCACCTGTGCCGCATAGGGAACCCATCCCAGGTAGCTTGGCGCCTGCCGGACAAACCGCTCGGTGATGGTTCCGAAACGATGGGCGATGCTCTGCGCCTCGTCCTCCGTGTCGGCAAAGTTGACCACCAGCGCGATCGGATAGGCCGGGTCGGTGTGCCAGACGAGCTTTACCAGCCGGTAGGCATCGGCGACGGCCGTAGGTTCACCGACGAGGGTCAACACCCCCAGGTCGGCCCGGTCGAGCGCCCAACGGACCGGCTCGCCTACGCCGGCGGGGGCATCGATGAGGATATACTCGTGCGTAGCCCGCAGTTGGTAGAGGAGGTTGTCCAGCGTCGCGTAGAGCCTGGGTTCGTACCCGCCCAGTTGTTTCGGATCCGCGACGCCCTGGACGAGCGTGACGCCGGACGCCGTGCCGTGGAGCACATGCTCTGCCCGCGCGGTATGCCGGGTAAGGTCCAGCACGCTCGCGGCAGGCGTCTCGTTGAGCAGGAGGGCGCAGGCGCCCTGCCCGAAGTCGGCGTCCACGAGGGCGACCCGGTGTCCTTCTCGGACGAGCGTCTCCGCCAGATTGACGGCGACGACGCTCTTCCCGACGCCGCCCTTACCGCTTACCAGGGCAATGATGGTCGAGGTATGTTTCATAGGTTGTATGGGATTGGAGGGCACGCTCATGCGGAGAGGGCCATCATCTGCTCGACAAACCAGGTGGGTGAAAAGGCTGTAAGGTCGTCCGGCGCCTTCGGCCCCATCGAAGCAAATCGGACGGGCAACTTCAACCGAATCAACCACTCGGCAATGCGGCCCCATCCGGCGACTTCATCCAGGTGGGTCAGCGCTACGGCGTCGGGCCGCAGCGGAAGGCGCGTCATATACCCCGCGTCGATCCCCTCCAGCGTGCGCGTCGCGCTCAGGACGAACTGCACCTCCAAGGGCATCAGCCCGTTGACCATCCGGCCGATGCGCTGCAGCATCCGACGGGCCTGGCCTTCGTCAACCGGCATCGGCGGCGTATCGATCAACACCTGGTCAAACGACGCCAGCCGTTCGAGGGCATGCTGCATCTCTGCTTCGGTCTGCACACTCTGCACCGGGATCCCGTAGCAACGATAGAGTTCAACGGGGTTCTGGTAGGGTATCGCCTCGTCTTCGTCGGGCAAAATAACGACGACCGTCGGCTTGTGACGGGCGAAAAAGTTAGGATGCGTGGCGAGCTTGACCACGAGGGTCGTCTTGCCTGTGCCGCTCGGTCCGATAAAGACCTGGGTCCCGACCGTCTGCCGGGACGCCGGCACGGCCATCCGGCCGCGTACTTCCTGGGCCAGCGCCCACTTGAGTTCTTCGACGTTGGCCTCCGGGTCATAGCCTTTTTCAACCAGCGCGTCGAACAACGACGTGACGGTTCCCGGCCGCAGGCCCTGCCCGAGCAGGAGCGCAAAGAGCGGGTGGGCCACCCAGCGGTGCGAGGCCCCGACGATGGCGCCGTCGAGGCGGCGCTCCAGGTCGTCCAGGCGTTTGTGCAGCAGGGCAAGCTGGGCTTCGAGTAGCTGCTCCAACCGGGTGGTGGCGGCATAGGCCGGGATCTGGGCGGCCGGCTGCAGCCCCTCTTCGGCCGTCGGAAAAAGGCGTCCGCGCCCCGCTTTCTTACGCGCGTCCCTCTCGGAATCAAAGACCGTCTCGCCGCCGCGAGGGCCGCCGTCCGGCAGCCGCGCCGGGACGAGCCGGCTGCTTCCCTGGGAAAAACTTGCGACCGCCTCGGTACTTTCTTCCGCCGGAAGACGGCCGCCGTCCGTGCGCCGCACCGCGCCGTACCCATACCCGGCCGGGACGACAGGCGTCGGCTCCTCGGCCGTGCGTCGCCCGGCGGGCGCCGGGGCAGCAGCCTCCTGGGACGGCCCGTCGATCACCACCGTGATACGAGCCGGCTCCGACGCGCTCGGCGGTACCGACTCCAGCAGCACGACCTCGTCGCCGAAGAGGCGACGCGCCTCAGCCAGCGCCCCGTGGATACTGGATCCGGTAATGGTCTTTATATTCATTAAAACTCGGTATCCGAACCTCGGATTACGTCAGTTTGAGTTGCTGGACGACCTCGATGGAGGCATCCGCTTGCAGGTCGTTGTAGGAAAGCACGGCGATATCGGCCAGCACAGGCGCGAGGAAGTTGAACAGCGTCGGGCGCAGGACGGGCGAGGTAAGCAACACCGGCGGGTGCCCTGCCCCGATCATCCGTTTCGCCAGGCGGTCTACCTGGGCGATGAATCCCTCGGCCCGCTCCGGCTCCAGGCCCAGCGTGTTAGGGTTGAGTTCTCCGGCCCGGGCCCTATCCAGCAAGTGCTGTTCCAACAGGGGGTCGAGCACAAAAACACGCAGCGTACCATCCTCCCCGGCAAACTGGCGGGTGATGGTGGCAGCCAGCGCCGCCCGCACGTATTCCGTCAGCACTTCCACATTCTTGACGGAGGGCGCGTGATCCGCCAGGGCTTCCAGGATGGTAACGAGGTCTCGGATGGGGATGCGTTCCTGCAACAACCGTTTCAACACCTTCTGGACGGCCCCGATCTGCAGCACGTTGGGCACGAGTTCATCGACGAGGGCGGGGGCCGTCTCGCGCACCTTGTCGATGAGCTTCTTGACTTCCTGCCGGTCGAGCAGGTGGTGGGCGCTCTTCCGCAGGGCTTCGAGCAGGTGCGTGGTCACTACCGCCGGCGCTTCGACGGCCGTCAGGCCCCGCCGTTCGACGTCCGCCAGGTTGCGCTCTGCGACCCAGACGGCGGGGAGCCCGAACGTCGGGTCCTGCACCCGGATGCCGGGCGGCCCTTCCTCGTCTTCGTCGAAGAGCAACGCCAGGTGATACCCGGCCAGCACCTCGCCCTCCCCGATCGGATTGCCGCGCAGCTTGATGACGTACCGGTTGGCCCCGAGCGCCACGTTGTCCCGGATGCGAACGGGCGGGATGACGATGCCGAGTTCGAGCGCCAGCTGTTGGCGCAGCATCTTGACGCGCTCCAGCAGGTCGCCCTGCTGGCCGGGATCGACGATGGAGATCAGCCCGTAGCCGATTTCCAGTTCGAGCGGATCGACGAGCAGCAGGTCGGCCGGGGTCTCCTGCGGTTCGCGCGCTCGTTGCGCTTCTTCGAGGCGGGCGGCCTCTTTGGCCTCGGTGCCCTGGACCTGGACGCGGTGCCGCCCCAGCATCGTCATCGTGCCGGCCAGCAGCCAGAACGGCAACAGGGGCAGGCCCGGAACCAACCCCAGTACCGCCAGGAAACCGCCCGTGATGAACAGCGGCGAGGGCCGGTTGAAGAGCTGCCTTTTGAAGTCCTGCGCGATGTTGCCCTCGCTGCTGGCCCGCGAGACGATGATGCCCGCCGCCGTCGAGATCAGCAGGGCCGGGATCTGCGAGACGAGTCCGTCGCCGATGGAAAGGAGCGTGAAGGTACCGGCGGCGTCGGCGAACGACATACCATGCTGCGCCACGCCTACGATCAACCCGCCGACGATGTTGATCGTCGTGATGATCAAACCCGCGATGGCATCGCCCCGGACGAACTTGCTGGCGCCGTCCATGGCGCCGTAGAAGTCGGCCTCGCGGCTGACCTCGTCGCGCCGCCGCCGGGCATTGCCCTCATCGATCAGGCCCGCGTTGAGGTCGGCGTCGATGGCCATCTGCTTGCCGGGCAAGGCGTCCAACGTGAAGCGCGCGCCTACTTCCGCGATGCGCCCGGAGCCTTTCGTGATGACGACGAAGTTGATGATGACGAGCACCAGAAAGATGATGCCGCCCACCACATAATTCCCGGAAACCACAAACTGGCCGAACGCGGCAATCAACGCCCCGGCATCGGCCTGGCTGAGGATGAGGCGCGTGGAGGCGACGTTGAGCGACAGGCGGAAGAGCGTCGTCATCAACAACAGCCCCGGAAAGACGGCGAATTCCAGCGGGCGGTTGGCGTAAAAAGCCGTCAACAGCACCGCCAGGCTCAGCGTGATGTTGCAGGCCAGCAGCAGGTCGAGCAAAAACGTCGGCAGCGGGACGACCATCACCAGCAGGATAAACACCACGCTGCTGGCAATCAGCACCTCGCTGCCGATCATCTTGAACGGCTTGAGAGGCGGGGCGCTCTGTACGGCGGTGTGGGCCAAGGGGGTTCGGGGTCCGTTCGGTAGTTCGTGATTCGTGTAGATCGGCCAGGCGTCATCTCGGGGCGCGTTGCCCCGGCTCACGGCCTGTTTTCCCGCCGGCGATAGATTTCGGCGAGGATGGCGGCGACGGCCGGATAGAGTTCTTCGGAAATCTCCTGCGCCTCCGGCACGTGTTCATACAAGGCCCGGGCCAAAGCCCGGTCTTCGACGGTGGGAATGTTGTTTTCGGCCGCCAGAGCCTTGATGCGCAGGGCTCGCTTACGGATGCCTTTGACCAGCACGCGGGGCGCCGGCGCTTCGTTCGGGTCATAGCGCAACGCAACGGCGTAGTGCGTCGGGTTCGTCACCACGACGTCCGCCTGCAAGACGGCGTGGTCCAGGCGGGGCCGACGCGCCCGTTCGCGGGCGATTTGCCGTCGCTTGCCTTTGATCTGCGGGTCACCTTCGGTATCTTTCGCCTCGTCTTTGATTTCTTTGGCCGTCATCTTCAGGTCCTGCGTGTACCGCCATTTCTCGAAGGCGAAGTCGAACCCGGAAAGGACGAGCAAGACGAGGAGTATCTTGGCCAGCAGGACCAACACCCAGGTGCCTGCCGTAGCCAGGATGCCTTCCAGCGGCAGCCGGTGGAGCATCACGATCTGCGGCATATGCCCGGAGATCGTCCAGTACGCGATCGGCCCGACGATGGCAACCTTGGCGAGGGATTTGACGACGTCGGCCATCCCCTTGGGCGAAAAAAGCCGCTTGAGCCCCTCAATCGGGTTGATGCGGCTTCCCTTGGGCGCGAGCGGCTTGAGCGTCACGTTCCAGCCGGATTGCATCACGCTGAGGCCGACGGCGGCAACGATCAGCACGGCGAAGAACGGCAGGATGACGATCAGCAGGCGGCTCCCCACATTCATGAAGAGGGCCGGCACGGACATCGCGTTGAGCGGGGTCGTGGCGGCACCCCGGAAGATCGACGCGGCGGTATCTTTGAGGATGCCGAAGCCCGGCGACACCCCGGCAACCAGTACCCCGAGCCCGACGATCAACAGGCCGACCGAGACGATCTCGCGGGACTTAAACACGTTGCCCTCTTCCCGCGCCTTGCGGAGGCGCTGGGGCGTCGGGTCAAATACCTTTTCGTGTTTTTCCGGGGAGTCGGCCATCGGGGTGGTGCTGGTGTGCTGGAGACACGCCGGTCGCTAGAGAAAAGGATGCCGCGCCCCGCACCGGGGCCGGGGTGATGACGCATGCCGTGGGGCCGCCCGGCCGGCGGAAAAGAAAGCCGACTCGGGAAAGGATTTCCGCGCTAGACGACCGTGAAGGCTTCGATCAACTGGAGCAGGTCGTTGATCATCTGGGTGACGAGGTCGGGGATGACGGGAAAGAAGTTTTGCAGGAAAAAATACATGATGCCGAAGCCGACGAGCAGCTTCAGCGGCAGGCCCATCGAGAAGAGGTCGGCCTGGGGGACGACGCGGGCGAAGACGCCGAGCGCGACGTCCACCAGAAAGATGGTCACCATGAACGGCGCGGCCAGGCGGAGCGCCGTGATGAACAGCGCCCCGGTCCAGTCCAGCAGCAACGGCCCGGTGGCTGCCAGCCGGGCACCCGCCAGCGGCACCACGTCGAACGACCCGACGAGGGCGCGCAGGATGTGATGGTGCCCGTCGATCAGGATGAAGACCATCAGGAACGAGAAGCTGAGGAGGCGGCCGATCGGGTTGGCATACAAGCCCTCGGCGGGATTGTAGATCTGGGCCATCGAGAGGCCCATCTGGAAACCGATGACCTCCCCGGCGAACTGCACGGACCAGAAGATGAACTGCGCCGCATATCCGATCGCCACGCCCGTCAACACCTCAATCACTACGGCTACGAGGAGCGCAGCCGGCTCCGTCGCGTGGGGCGGCAACGCGCTCGGTACCAGCCCTACGAGCCCCCAGGCCAACGCCGCCGAGCACAGGATCCGCACGCGCACCGGCACCGACTGATGCCCGAAGAACGGCGCAACCGTCATCATACCCCCGATCCGCACGAAGATCAGGAAGAGGCCGATGAGGAAGGCGGGGGCGAGGAACGACGCCATCTCGGCTAATGAGAAACGTTCGGGATGAACTGAATGACGTGGGTGGTGAAGTCCGTCATCACCTGGAGCATCCACGGGGTCAGGAATAGCAGGACGAGGGCTACAGCCAGGATTTTAGGGATGTAACTGAGCGTCATCTCCTGCATCGACGTGATGGCCTGAAAAAGGCTCACCACCAGCCCGACCGCCAGGGCGATGCCCAGCAACGGCACCGTCAGCAGCATGGCGGTCTGCATCGCTTCACGCACCCAAAACAGTGCAACGTCGGCGTTCATGGGTTCTCGGTTCTTTAGCGAAGAGGGAGGGCTACGTCCTCGCCCCTGTGTTTCGGATTATCCCGTGTAGCCGAGGATGATCGACTCAACGATCAGGTACCATCCGTCGGCGAGGACGAACAGGAGGAGCTTGACGGGAAGCGCGATCATCACCGGCGGGAGCATCATCATCCCCATGCTCATCAAGACGCTCGCTACGATGAGGTCTACGATGAGGAAGGGCAGAAAAATCATGAAGCCGATCTGAAAGGCGATGCGGAGTTCACTGATGACGAAGGCCGGCACGAGGACGTGCAGCGGCACGTCCTCCGGCGTATCGTAGGCCGTCACCTGGGAGAGGTCCATGAACAGCATCAGGTCCTTCTCGCGCGTCTGGTCGAGCATGAAGCCCTGCAGGGGCGCGGTGGCCCGGTCGAACGCTTCCCGCTGCGTCATCTCGCCGGCGATGTACGGCGCAAGCGCGTCGTCGTGGATGGTCTGCAGCACGGGATACATGATGAAGATCGTCAGGAAGAGCGCCAGGCCCACCATGATCTGCGCCGGCGGCGACTGCTGCATGCCCAGCGCCGTCCGTAAGATGCTGAACACCACGATCAACCGCGTAAAGCTCGTCATCAGGATGATGATCGCCGGCGCGAGCGACAGAACGGTAAGCAGCAGCAGGAGCTGGATGGGCAGCGCGAAGTCTTCCTCACCGTCGCCGCCCAGGTTGACCTGCGGCAACAGGGAGAAAGCCGCGCCTGTGCCGGCCGTGTCCACGGGCGCCGTCTGGGCCGGTGCTCCCTGGGCGTACGCTACGCCCGGCACAAAGCACACCAGCGCCAGGAGGACCACCAGGCAAAAACCGGCTGCAGCGCGGCACAACCCGCGTGACGCACCGCGCGCTCCTTCGAAACCAGGGTCGCGATGATCTAGCATGGCGCCTGGGTCTTCTGTACGTTGAGGGTTCGCCCGACCTGTTGCCGCAGCAGCATCGCAAACACGTTCTCTGTGGAGACCAGGGGGTCTTCCGGCGGCATCGCGGGCTGTGCGGCGGCAAACGCCTCCGGCGGATCCGAGAGCATCGCCTCGCCCTCGGCATACTCATAGGTTTTGAGCAACGTGATTTGCCCCGGCGTCACACCCAACAGCAGGACGTCGTCGCCGCACCGAATGAGGCGCAGTTGCTGGTTCGGAGCCAGCGGGAGGGCGCCGAGAGACTGGAGGGGCAGCGTGACGGCCTCGCGTTCCTGGGCACGGCGGCGCAGGAAAAAAGCGAGGCCCGCCCCCCCGGCCAGCACGACGAACACGGCCAGGGTACCGAAGGAAAACAACCCGGACGAGGCCGGACGCGGGCGAAGCGGTACGTCGCGCACGGCCACGGAGGGCGCCTCAGCGGGATCGGGCAAGGCCGTCTGTTGCATGATGATCCAGAGCACGCCCAGCAGGACGCCGAAAAACAAGGCCCGCCATAGCCAGCGTCTTGCTTCGGCGGGCATTGGTGTGCCGTTCATAGTACGGGGGGATTGTCCAAACATAGCGGACCCTATAGAAATACCTTCGCGCGTTGCCGCTCTGTGGCAAGGCGTGTGATGCGGATGCCGAACTGGTCGCCGATGACGACGGCCTCTCCCTCGGCGATGAGCCGACCGTTGGCGTATACCTCCAGGGGTTCGCCGACGAGGTTGTCGAGTTCGACGACGCTGCCCGTCGTCAGGCGCAGTACATCAGCCAGCGAGAGCTTGCGACGGCCGAGTTCAACGGCCACCTCGAGTTCGACCTCGGCAAGCAGGTTGAAGTTGTCCTGTGCACCGTCGATGACCTCACCGCCGAAATCGGGGAACTGGGCCGGCGCTACATTCATCGGCTGGGCCGGGCGCGGAGCGGCGGGCGCCGGTCTGGCAGCCGCGGCGGGCTTCGGCGCAGCGGCGGGCGCGGCGGTGCGTGCCGGCGCGGCAGACGCAACGGCCGGAAGTATCGCTACCCCCCCCAGCGTCTCCGCCCCCACTTCGCTGTGGAACGCGATGCGCCACACCGTTTCGGGTAAGGCATTGGCCGCCAGCTGGTCGCCGTGGGTCAGAACCTCGAAGGAAACGTCCGGCAACGTGACGTCAGTGCCCGCCAACTGCGTGCGTACGGAACCGTAGCCTTGCCCGGCCAACTCGCGCACCAGGTCGTCCATCCCTTCGTCGGCTACCGTCATGGCTTCCCCGAGCATCGCCTTCGAAAGGCACGGCAGCCAGGACGGCTCCAGCAGCACGGCAAAGCCGGGCGGTGCGGGATTGAGCACCACCAGATAGGCCAGCTCTTCCAAACCGGCCTCGGCTACGGCGACCCGCTCGGGCTCGGCCGTCTGAACGACTACTTCCTCGCCTAAAAGGACGCCCAGAAAAGAACTGAGCGCTTCCTCGGCCAGGGAGATGTATTGCTTGAGGTTACTGGAGTTCATCGTCTTCTTGTACCGGTTCAGATGCTAAGACTTCAAGGATGCGAAGCGCTCGAAACTGATTCACCTTCCCTACCTTGGCCAGAAATTTTTCTACCGCGCCCACGAAAACCGAAACCGGTTCCTCTTCACGGCGCCCCAACAGCACGACATCCCCTTCCTGCAACGCCATCAGGTCGCTGACGGGTAGATGCGTCCGGCCCAGCTCGGCGCGTACTTCGACCATGATGTGGCGAAGCGCCTCCTCGTAGCGTCCCCGGACGACCGGGGGAACCGGAGCCGTCGCACTCGAAATCCACTGCTTCATGCCTGCCCGGCCCAACATGCGTTCGAGCAAGAGGTAGGGATAGCAAATGATGATGTAGGAATGCTGATCGTACACGCTCACCTCGAACGTCGTCACCATCGCCGGCTCGACCCCCGGCATGATCTGAACGAACTCGGCGTTCGACTCGAAGGCGACTTCGCTGAGACGAAGGTTGTAGAACTGCTCCCAGGCACGTTCTACTTCCCGATAGGCCCGCATCATGACTTTGCTCATGATGCGGCGTTCGATCTGCGAGACTTCTCGCGGCAGATCCAGAAACTCACCCGGGCCGCCGAAAAGCTTTTCGATGGTAAAAATCACCAGGCGCGGATCGAGCTCGAACAGCATCTTATGGGTCATGTCCTCCGCCCCGACCACGTACAGCGCCGACGGCGGCGCGCTCGACATGACGTACTCCGAATAGAGCACCTGGTCGATCGCCGTCAGGTTGATTTCGACGATGGTGCGAAGCTGGGCCGAGAGATACACCGAGAAGTCGCGCGCAAACGACTCGTGGATGTGGTGCAGCACCCGCATCTGGTCGTGCGCGAACAGCCGGGGTCGCTTAAAGTTGTACGGGTTGATCTTATCCTCTTCGTCCGCCTGGCGAAGAGGATCGAACACGTCGGCAGGAGACGGCTCAAACACGTCGGCAGGAGACGGCTGGCTTCGCACCTGAAGTAGCGCATCGATCTCATCCTGGCTGAGTTGCTTGGCCATGGCGGGGCGTCGGTATCTTTCGAAAGTCGTTTTCTACTGCAACACGTACTGGGTGAAATACAGGCGCGTCACCTTTCCGCTTTCCAGGATCTCGTTGATGGTCGTGCGCAGGTCCTGCTTGATCGTCTCGCGCAACCCGATATCCGACAGGGTTTCGACGGTACGTGCCGACAGCACTTCCACGATGGCGTCCCGGACGACCACCTGCTTGGTCGTGATCTCTTCCAGGGCCGAAGGCTGGTCGCTCTCCACACCTATCTTGACCATCAGATAGCGCGTACCGTCGGTGCCGGCGGGGTTAATAATCAGGGGTTCCATCTCCATGAACTCGCCGTATTCGACCGGTTCGCCTGCCGCTTCTTCCGCAGCCTCGTCGCTGTGCCCGATGCGGGCGAGCATCGCATACTGGCTGTAGGCAATCCACCCACCGCCCGAGATACCCAGCAAGATCAGCGGAATCAGGATCAGGAGAAAGCGACTTTTGCCTTTGGGTTTTTCTTCTACGGCACCTGCCGCAGCGGCACCGGCGTCTTCTCCTGCTTTATCTCGTTCTGCCATGGTTGCCAACTGAAAAAGATTTCGACACGCCGGTTGCGCGCTCGGCCTTCCGGGGTGAGGTTGGTGTTCATTGGATGAAACTCGCCATGCCCGATCGCGGCATAGTGGGCCGCATCCGGCTCGCGGCTGAGACTAAGCAGAAAGCGTACCACCGAAGCCGCCCGTGCCGCAGAAAGCTCCCAGTTCGACGGAAATCGAACCGTCTGGATGGGCCGGTCGTCGGTATGACCTTCCACCACGACGGCCTCGATGCGGTCGTCGAGCAGCCCTGCGATGAAGGCCAGGATCGAGCGGGAGGGTTCGATGAGTTCGGCCTCGCCGGAGCGAAACATCACGGAGTCCGCGATGATCAGGTGCAGTCCCTTTTCCGTCAGGTACGCCTGGACCTTATCCTCCAACCCGTTCTCCTGCAGATAAGCCAACAGTTCTTCGTAGCGCGCGGCCTGATCGCGTGCCTGCGCCTTGGAGATAACCTGCTGATTCAGGGACGGGGTGATGGCATCTTCGGCGAGAAAGCTGGTGCTGCCCTGGAAATAACTCAGGGCTTCCTTGAACTTTTTAACCTCCACCTCAGACATAGACACGATCATGACGAAGAACGTCAGCAACAGCGTCACCATATCGGCGAAGGTAACCATCCAGAAAGGCGCGGTCGGCCCTTCTATCTCTTCGTTTTCCATGTCTGCCGGCTGATTCCCGCGTCAGCGTTTTCAAGGTTCGATGGCGAGGCGCGTGGTGCGGAGGCCGGTCAGAGCCGTCAGGCCGCCCTGGCCAGTTCGGGCTCCTCGGCGCTTTCGCTGCCGCCCAAGTCGCCTATAAAGAGCTGCAACCGCTTTTGAACCATACTCGGCCCATCCCCCTTAACGACGGCCAGCACGCCGGTCAGGATCATTTCGCGTGTTTTGCCCATCTCGCTGATCTGGCCTTTTAGCTTGTCGGCCATCGGCAGAAAGATCAGGTTGGCGAAAAGCGCCCCGTAAAAGGTGGTGATCAGCGCGACGGCCATGCCCGCGCCGATCTGAGAAGGATCGCTCAGATTTTGCAGCATCTGGATCAGACCAATGAGCGTGCCAAGCATCCCGAAAGCAGGGCAATATGAACCGGCTGTGGTAAAAAATTTGGCCATGAACTGGGGTCCCTGGAGGTCTTCCCGCGTCTTCTGAAGCATCAGGCGCTCGATGGCATCCTCCTCGATGCCGTCAACGGCCATCTGCAAGCCGAACGCCATGAACGCATCGTCCAGGTCGGCGATGGCGCGGTCGAGCGCCAGCAACCCTTCCCGGCGTGCTACCCGGGACAACTCGGTGAACTCGTCTACGTACCGCGATAAATCCGTCGCCTTGTAGCGCAGAAAGCTCTTAACGCCCGGCATCACCTTTTTCATGTCGTCCATCGAGAACCCCACCAGCAAGGCGGAGATCGTCCCGCCCAGGACGAGGACCAGGGACGCTATGTCGAAAAAGGTGATCCACCCTGCGCCCATGAAGATGGCGCCATAGATCATTCCAAGCCCGGCTATTAACCCAATCGGTGTTGACTTTTCCATGGTGTTGTATGCTGGCACCTACTACGATATCGGAGCCTGACGCCGGCTATCGGCGAGGTCCGGGACGCTTTTTCGGGTACGTCCCGGCCCGGAGAGCGGAAGCTTTTTTTGCCGCCGTGGAAAATGTTGCCATCTCTCCCTGCCCTCCTCAACGGCATCCCGTGTATCGTTACCCGCGGCCCGATTGTTAAACAGGAAACCGGGGCCGGGCGTCTGCGACGACCTCTTCGTAGCGATCCCGGAGCCGGGGGTTCGGGCAGGGCTCGGGGCTATATCAAAAACCCTCGCGACCACTCTGGGCCGGCGAGGGCTTTAGACACTGCCGTACGCACCTGCGGCAGGCGTCACATAATCAACCCGGATCCGCGAAACTCCTCCTGCTTGCTGGAGTAGCCGCTGGCACCCTGGGCCATGGCGATTTCCACCGCGCTGATGAGCTTATCGGCGGAGAGGGGTTTGCTGATGTAATAATCCGCTCCGGCCTCCGTGCCCCGCCGCTCGCCGAACGGACTGGCCCGGCCCGTAATCATGATGACCGGCGTCTGCTCGGTCTCGGGCCTCTTCTTCAGCATCTGGATGGTAGCATACCCGTGCAAGCCGCGCATATGCACATCGCAAATGATGACGTCGGGCCTGTTCTCCCGGGCGAGTTCAATCCCTTCGTTGCCGTTATCGGCCTCCAGGACCGTAAAGTTGCTTTCCTCCAGGACATACCGGGCCGCCGTCCTGAACAGCTTTTCGTCGTCGATAATAAGTACAAGCCCCATAGGTTTTACCCGGTTTTACCCTTAAAAACGCGTGGCCTCAAGGTTGTGCCTTCACTACCGGAGACTTTGTGTTGCGCATCGCTCTTGCTCCTCCAACGCCTTTTCTCTCATCCTGAGCGCAGGCCCCCCAGCGGCCGAAGCCGAAGCATCTCGCCCTATGGGCCTGGCAGCCAAGCCACAACCGGCGAGCTGCTTCGTCGCGGAGCCTGTGCTGAACGCAGTGACGTGCTCCTGAGCAGGAGAGGGTAGCGATCTGAGCATGTGAACCCTGCGCAAAGAGCCGTCTCCATCGGCTGAAACCGACGCTTCTAAAAAGTGTCCGGTAGTGAGGGTTGTGCCTGGCGCAGCCCGGGTTTTCTATGCAATACCCGGTGCACCGTGCGTAGTAGCTGATCGGCGCGGTACGGCTTCTGCAAA
>Ga0302046_10003511_pt1 | contig 14162 bp, 12 predicted proteins | sample RVTome_11_FD_200261 | JGI IMG/M metagenome (GOLD analysis project Ga0302046, IMG submission 200261) | Soil microbial communities from uranium-contaminated site in the Upper Colorado River Basin, Wyoming, United States - RVT147D111 (version 2) ...
GTCGTGGTTCTTCTCTTCGCCGCGCCTCCTCTCGCGCGGATTGCCTACAGTTTTGGGCCGCCTGAGTACTTCGCTCTGGCGGTCTTCGGACTCTCCATGCTCGCCTCGTTGAGCGGCGAGCTTCCGCTCAAGAATCTCATCGGTGGCTGCCTCGGTTTGATGATCGCGACGGTGGGCGTGGACCTGACCACGGGCGTGGAGCGCTTCACCTTCGGAATCCCGGAGCTCTACGAAGGCATCGACTTCATTCCCGTGCTCATCGGCCTCTTTGCGGTCACGGAGCTACTGGAACAAGCCCAAGTGTTGGGCGGAGAGCTCCACCGAATCGGTCTCGGGGCGCTCAAGCTGCCCACGCGCGAGGATTTTCGTCGGGTACGCGGAACCATGCTGCGCTCGTGCGGAATAGGCACGTTCGTCGGGATCCTGCCCGTCGAGGGAAGCACCATGGCGGCCATGATCGGCTATAGCGAAGCGAAACGGTGGTCCAAAACCCCGGAAGAGTTCGGCCACGGAGCCATCGAGGGGATCGCGGGACCCGAGACCGCCAACAACGCCGCCACGGGCGGCTCGATGGTTCCGACGCTCGCCCTCGGTATCCCCGGGAGCGCCACCGCCGCCGTGATCCTCGCCGGCCTGCAAGTGCACGGGCTACGGCCGGGCCCCCACCTTTTTCAAGAAGAACCCGGATTGCTGTACTCGATCTTCTTCGCCATGCTGCTTGCCAACTTGCTCTTCCTGGTCGTCGGGCTGGCTGGGGCCAAGCTCTTCTCCGGCATCAGCCTCGTCCCCAAGACTCTCTTGTGGCCGACCGTCTTCGTGCTCTGCTTCGTCGGATCCTACGGTCTCAAACAATCGATGGTGGACGTCTGGGTGATGCTCGCCGCGGGTCTCGTGGGGTTCGTTCTCAAGCGGCACGGGTTCGGTCCCGCGCCGATCATCATGGGCCTGGTCCTCGGTGGCCTCGTGGAAACGTCGCTGGCCCAGTCGATGATCATCTTCGATCAGGATTGGACGGGCTTCTTCGGTCGCCCCATCGCGATCGCGTTCTTCACGTTGGCCGCGGCGAGCATCCTGGCCCCCGCGGCGCGCTCTCTCTTCAAGAGGCTGCCCGCAAGGCCGTCGCCCGATGGAGTATGATGACGCCGCAATGAGCGCGCAACCCAAGAACCCCGTCGAGCACTTCACGCCCGATATCGACTCGCGTCGCGGCGAAGGCCTGACACGGGAAGTTGGAAGCTTCATCGTCGACTGCGGCTATGCAGAGCTCTCGGACGTGCTCATCGAGGTCGGCAAGAAGTCCATTCTGGACGGCCTCGGGCTCGCGTTATCCGGCTCGGTGGCCGGAAGCGGTCGCATCGTGCAGGATTACCTGACCGCGCAGGGGCTGCGCGGTGGAACGACCGTCATCGGCACCTCGCTTCGGGCGCAGGAAAGGTTCGCGGCCTTCGCGAACGGCGTGGCCATGCACGCCGACGACTACGACGACACCCAGCTCGCGGTCGGATCGGATCGAGTCTACGGGCTTCTGACCCATCCCACCGCGCCCTGTCTTCCCGCCGCGCTCGCGATCGCGGAGAGCATGAATTTGTCCGGGCGCGATCTCATGCTCGCGTACCACGTGGGCGTCGAGGTCGAAACGAAGGTTTCCGAGGCGATGTCCCCGCGACACTATCAGCACGGGTTTCATTCCACGGCGACCTGCGGCACGCTGGCTTCCGCTTCGGCCGCGGCCAAGCTCCACCAGCTCGATCTCGAGACGACGCTCAGGGCTCTCGCCATCGCTGCCAGCCAGGCCGCCGGGTTACGCGAAAACTTCGGCACCATGACCAAGCCGTTTCACGCCGGCCGCGCGGCGGAATCGGGCCTCGTCGCCGCCGACTTCGCTCGCCTCGGGTGGACCGCCACCAACCGTGTCCTGGAGTCGCCGCGGGGTTTCTTTCAGGCCCACGGCGGCGGCTACGAGCTCGAGGCGATCCAAGGAAAGCTAGGGAACCCGTGGACGTTCCTCTCGCCGGGCGTTTCGATCAAGCCACATCCCTCCGGCTCGCTCACGCATCCCGGTATGACCAAAATGATCGAGCTCATCCGGGAGAACGACATCCAACCCGACCAGGTGGATCGCATCGACGTGGGCACGAACCACAATATGCCGAACGCGCTCATTCACCACCGACCCACGGACGAGCTCCAGGCCAAGTTCTCGATGGAGTTCTGCATGGCCATCCTCGTGCTGAGGCGGTGCGGCGGTCTTCCCGAGTTCACCGACGAGGTCGTCAACCGTCCTGAAGTTCAGGAAATGATCGGCCGGGTGCGCTTCGGTGTCCACCCCGAGGCGGAAGCCGCCGGCTACGACAAGATGACCACCCTCATCGACGTTCACCTGAAGGACGGCCGCACGATCTCCGGTCGGGCGGATTTCGGCAAGGGAAGCCCGCCCAACCCCATGAGCTACGACGAGGTCGCGGACAAGTTTCGGGAGTGCGCCGAGTTCGCCCGCTGGAATACCGAATCCGCCGAGCGGACTATCGAGATGGTGCGCGAGCTGGAGACGCTCGACTCGGTGCGTCACCTGACTCGCTTGTTGGCCCGGCCCGAAACGGCCTCGTGATGGCGGACCCAATGGGCCTTGCGGTCGATCTCCAGGGGGAGACGGCGCTCGTTACCGGGGGAAGCAGGAACATCGGCCTCGCCATCGCGGAGATCCTGCGCGCGGCCGGGGCGCGCGTCTGTGTCGTCGGGCTTTCCGACCAAGGAGCCCTCGAGCAAGCCGTTCGACGTCTCGATGCCGAGGGACGGGAGGCCATGGGAGTGCTGGCGCGGGTCTCGGATGAAGGCGCGGTCACCCAGGCATTCGACCGCGTCGAGGCCAAGCTCGGTCACGTCTCCATCCTCGTCAACGGCGCCGCGCGCCGGCCTCACGAGCCCTTCACGAGCATCAGCAAGGACGCCTGGTCGGAGGTGATCGACGTGATTCTCACCGGCGCGTTCCTCACCTCTCGGGAGATGTTTCGACGCCTTCCCCAGTCGCGACTCGGTGCCATCGTCAACATCGGAGGCTTGAGTGCCCATCGTCCGGCGAAAGATCGACCGCACGTGATCGCCGCCAAGGCCGGCCTCGAGGGCCTCACGCGGGCCCTTGCCGAAGAGGGACTCGGGCGGATCCGTGCCAACTGCGTCGTTCCGGGCGCCATCGAGACGACGCGCGCGCCCGGACAGGTCGCACCTCGCTTCGCCGGCGACCAGGATCGGCTCCGCGGCACTCCGGAGGACATCGCCCGCGCGGTGCTGCCCCTCGCCGATCCGCGTCAGACTTACTTCACCGGACAGACCGTACAGGTCAACGGCGGCCGCTTCATGTCCTGATCTCATTCAGAGCGCTCCTCGGTCGCACGAGCTAGAATGTCGGGGAGTGCATCCGAAATCTCCAGGAAACTCGTTCGCTCTTCCGCAGGGGGGCGCGGGGCTCGACCGCCGGGCCTTCCTCAAGATGGGAGCGAGCTGCGCCTTGGCCTCCATCGCCTCTACAGTTCGACCCGCGCGAGCCGCCTTGGGGAGTCAGGGACTAGCTCTGCCGCCGCCCATTCCCCGGGTCAACGGCGGCATCAATATCCAACCGTTGCGACGCCTCGACGATGACGCCGGTTTCACGGAACCGCTCATCGTCCCCGAGCTGGTCGACATCCAGATGCGACTCGTCTACGAGCTTGGATTCGAGTGGATCCGGATTACGATCTCGTTCAACGGATTCGGTCCGGAGTTTCTGGCGGCCATCCCCTACGTGCGCGCCGCCCGGGCCCTGGGAATCAACGTGCTCGGTATCTTGAGCCAATTCGGAGGACGCGACCTGGTTCGCGCGCTGGCGCGCCCCCAAACGCGCGAAGAAGTCCTGCGCGTCTACCTTTCCCTATTCGATGATTTCGTTCCTCCCGCATCGCCCGAGTTGGAACGGCCCGGAATCTTCGCGGTGCAGATTCTGAACGAGCCGACGCATTTCACGGGCGTCACCCCTCAAACCTACGTTCGACAGTTTCTCGCCCCGGTCTACAACGACCTCAAGAACGAGGACCCGCAGTTGATCGTCCTCTCCGCCGCCGCGGTCGGGAATGCCGACGGCATTCTGCGAACCCGCTCGATGCTCGACGCGGGTCTCGAGAACTTCTGCGACGGGGTCGCCTACCACATCTACGATCGCCGCTGGATTCCAAGCCTCGCCGGGATGACCACCCGACCCGTGTGGGTGACCGAGTCCGGCGTCACCCCACCGGAGCGGCACTTGGCTTGGATCACCGAGACCTTCGATGAGATTCGAAACGGAATCGAAGGAGTCGAGGAGATTTTCTACTTCCAGCTCTTCGACAAGGAACCGGAACGCTTTCGCCTGATCGACATCGTGGCCGAACCGGACGGGAGCTTTCTCGAGGTCGTGGAGTCCCCGGCCGCCATCGACCACTTTGCCGCGCGCGTGGTCGAGGCAACCGGAAACGCGCCGCGCGCCACGTATCGCGATCTCATCCCCGATATCACGCGGTACTTCCCTACCGACGAAGATCTCGCCGTCATTCGCACAACGTCTTTCGGACTGGAAACTTGGGGATCCTAGCAGCCACCGCAGTTGGGTTGCTCCTCCAGACTCCGGACCCGGAGTATCCACTGGGAAAGCTCCGATTTCCATCTCTCGCCGAGCCCGCCGATCCAGTGAGTCTTGTCGACCTGAACTACCAGTTCTCCGAGGCCGGCTCGGTGGTACAGAGCTTCGAGTCACGAATACGCCTTCGTAGCTTCGCGTTCGTCTCCGGCGAGGTCAGAGATCAGCGGCGGGGAGCGTTCTTCAGTACGGAGCGTATCGACGTCGGGCTCACGGAGGAGAATGGACGCTACGTCCTCGAGGGCGGCTATCGAGCCGCCCGGTGGCTGATGCGAGGGCGCGCGGAGCGGCGACCCCGCTTCACAGCGCTCCCCGGAGCCGCTTCCGACGAGGAAAACGGTGGCTGGGTCCTCGACACGCGATGGGCGTTCCGCATCAACTCTGATCTAGAGATCCTCGCAGAGCTCCTGGGAGACACCGAGAGCTCTACGACCTTCCCCACGAGGCCGCTTCGTCGAGGCGGGCTGGGCTTCTTGTACCAGCGCGGTAACCATCTCGAGATGTTCACCAACGTGTCGCGCTCGCGCATTCGAACGGAAGGCGGTCTCGAGTACGATCTCGGACGCGCGGAGGCCGGCGTCCTCTACTACCGCGGGGGCTTCGAGCTGCAATCCGTGTTCGCCTGGGCGGAGTCCGACGGGCGTCTCGGGTCTTCCGAAGGATTCGCCTCCGTGCGGTTGGCGGCCGAGCTGGGACGCCATGTCCTCGCCACGGCCTCCACGGCGAACCGCTGGGAGCCTGGTGTGAAGCGATTCGAGCAGGACCTTCGCGGTGGGATCACCCTTTTCGCACGCCTGCACCATTTCTTTCGTGGCGGCGAAGTCGGCCCCCGCGTGCTGGCTCTGACTCGCAGAGCCTACGAGCTCGGCTACAACGAACGGCGTGTTTACGATCTCGACGGCCTGCGCGCCCTCCGAGAGAGACTGTCTTTGTCCACCCGGGCCGAGGAGTTGACGGCCGATTTGAACGAGCTCTACCGCGCGGAGGTGCGTGAGAGAAACGTGCCTCATGTTGGGGTTGAGCTGGCGCAGAGCAGCAACGACGTCGTGGGCGTGGAATCCTGGACCTATCGACTCTTTGCCGCCGTACCCTGGCCGGTCAACTGGCCGTTTTTCCGCGATGAAGACGCGGTCGACTTTGTCCGCGTCGAGTATCTCTACGAAGAGCTGGAGTTTACCGCCAATCTTTTGACGCACCGGCGAGAGCTCACCATCGAGACGGCGCTCAATCGGGAAATCACCGCGCGCTTCAGATGGCTCGACCCCGCCCGGACGCCGGAGGATATCTCGCTCTTCCTGATCCGCCCGTCCCGCATCGAGTTAGAGTTCGACTACGCCTTTGGCCGGTAAGCCTTCCTTCCACAAGATACAAGTCACGGCTGGACTAGAGCCAGAGCTCCCTTGATAGCTAGCCCCGTCAATACTCCAAAAGAAACGCTCGCCAAGGTTCCGGTTAGATAGTATTCGGCGAAGGTGGGATCCTCCTCGATCTTCTTGAACCGCGCAATTGATTTACCCGCTAGAACAAACCCAATTGCACTGTATTGATCCAGTACGGTGAGCGTGGTGATCACAAACCGCTCCAGTTGTCCGATACGCTTTCCGGCTTCGCGTTCACTCTCTTTTGTCTGAACAGGCTTACCAACTACATCTAGGAAGACCCGCATGCAGATTCCTCCAACCCAAACGGAAACGACGTAGCCGCCCGCTAATACAGCCACGACGTCCCGGTGAGCAAGCCAAAGCTCTCTCGCCCATTGCCAACCTCGCCCCAAATCGGCGATTCCGAGAGCTGTCATCCACGTGATGATTATCATGACATGCAACGCTTGGTCAGCCGTCAGGATCGTTAGCGTTTCTCGAGACACGTAGCGACACTTGAGGAAGTCCAGAATCAGGTGCGAAAGGGTCACACCAACAACGAGCCACAGTATTCTCCACGTGACCACTGGGGTTGCTAGCAGCAAGGTCAGGAGGAATGAAACGACAAACAGAATCACCCCATGCGCGGCATAGGCTGCCAAACGTTGAGCACCGCGGACCTTCGAGCCAAGGGCGCTCTCCCGCTTTCTAGCGAACATCCGGTCGCTTTGGAACGGGAAGTCAGCGAGGATGAGAGCGAGAACGAGGGCCAAGAGAATTCGCAACGGATCCATCTTGTGCCGCCTCTAAACCTTAATTGGTTGATTTTGTCTTATCAACCTGCACGAGTTGATCATATGCGGAGAGAGTCTTGGCCAACACATTCTTACCTCTTGCGAACGCCTTGTAGCCGCTTACGTTGAGGTGCTTGCTAACAGCTTGGACGCTGATACCGAGCCTCTTCGCTACCGGCTCGAGTTTCTCGTGTCTTGCATACAAACCGGTGACTTCCAGAGCCCTAGCACTCCATCTCGAGCGGATATGACTCAAGCACTCCAACCACGCATTGGCTTCCGCATCGAGCTCTTGATTCCCGGAAATCACGCACGACTGGTAGAGAAAGTCTGTGCTCCAACTAAGAGCATCCCTTGCCTTGTGGAAGGCCGGCCCATCCATGCTTTGCGGTCGAGCGTCTATAGGAGTAACAATTTCGCCTATTCCGATTCCAAAACGGACGGTCATGGGTTGAATGGCATCGCGAATGAGGTTTATCAGGTCAAAAACAGGTTGGGCACTCTGTAGAACACCTTGAAACTCGTCGCCGCCAGTGAACTGGAAGGAGACGCTTACGGTCTTGCCATAGACATGGCTAATCCTCGTAAACGTCTTCTTAAGTTGTGTTTGCAGCTCCGCTCTTGCCCTACCCGTGAGGCGACGCGACCTGATAAGGTCGCCGTCGACAACGACATAATGTCTGATAGACCGAGTCATGAGTCAACTATAAGCGATTGAAAGGTCAAATTCAACCCTTAGAGGTTGAAAGCTTCTGAACGACCCGTCGAATTGAGGAGGCGCTCAGAAAAAAATGCTGACCGAGAGATAAACAGTCGGCCCGCGACCCCGTACTCGGAGGGCAACCCCCCTGCTCAAGTCGATCCCATCGTCGCCGAGCTCGAAAAACGCTCCGCCGGCGATCGTTGCCTCGTCCCTCGCGGAGTAGGAGAAGCTCCGCGATACGAGTGTGCTTCGGTCGCTAGATTCCAAAGTTTCCAATAGCGAAACTCCCCAAAGCGTCATCCGCTTCATTCCTCACTCCTCGCGAGACCGGCTATACTTGGCGGGCTGCTGAACCCATGGAGAAGCCGAACCGTCATCGAAACAACCATAGCCGGCACACGATGAGCAGGCAAGCCTGCAGGCATTTTCGGAGCGCACGCTGATGCAACCGATGGTGACACCGGAACCATCCGCCCAGGCACGCCGCGCCAAGGTGGTGTTCTATTCCTTCCTGGTCATCCTCTGCTTCATTCTGTTCCTTGCCTTCCTGGTATTCCGACACTTTTTGATCACCGCCGCGGTCGCCGCATCCGTCGCCGCGTTGTTGGGTCCGATCTACGATCGCTTGACCAAGGCTCTCCGCGGGCGTCGCTCGGTCTCGGCAGCGATCCTGGTGGCGGTGACGGTGATGGTGATCCTGATCCCGCTCTTGACCTACGCCTTCCTACTCAAGAACCAGGCGGTCAGCTTCTACGAATGGATCCGGCCCCGTCTGGAGCCGGAGACTCTGGGTAGACTTTGGAGCGAAGAGCTACCGGCGCGCTATGCGTGGATGGAATCGCTGAAGGAGAGACTTCAGGCGGCAGGTCTGGATCAAGAAAGGCTGCTTTCGATCGTCTCGCCGGCCCTCAGCCAGTTGGCCGCCGGCGCCAACCAAGGCATCCAAAGAGCCCTCACTGGCCTCACCTCCGCCCTGCTCTATCTGATCCTGTTTCTTCTCACGCTCTTCTTCATCCTGCGAGACGGGGAGTCGCTGGCAACTGCCCTCCGTGAGATCGCTCCCGTCTCGAACGAGCAGTCGGAGGAGATCTACGACCGCCTGACCCGAACCGTCAAAGCGGTTCTCTACTCGATGGTCGTCGTCCCGCTGGCACAAGGATTCCTGGCCATGATCGGCTTCAGGCTATTCGGGCTTCCCTCTCCGGTCTTCTGGGGAACGATGCTCATCTTCGCTGCGGTTATCCCCGGCATCGGCTCGCCCCTGGTTTGGGTGCCGGCTGCCATCTATCTGTTGTTCACCGCTCCCTTGTGGCAGGGCATCGGAATGCTCCTCTATGGAACGCTCGTGATCAGCACGTCCGACAACATCATCAAGCCGATGCTTCTTCACGAAACGGCCAACATCCACCCCCTGCTGGCCTTTTTCTCGATCCTGGGCGGCATCCTGTCGTTCGGTCTGATCGGATTCCTGGTAGGGCCGGTGATTCTGTCGTTGATGCTCTCGGCGATTCGAATCTACCGGATCGACATTCTGGGAGGACCGCAGCGGGAGAGCGCGCTGACTCCGGCCAACGAATCCGCCGGAGAGTGATCGTAGACGCTGCGGCCGCTTACTTGCGACGAAGGAGATCGAGGCGACTACGCGCTTGCGGCTGCACGGGTAGGGTCTCCACGGCGCCCCAGAAGCGCTCGTGCCAACCGAAAACGTCATGATCTCTCACCTCTTCCCGCATCGCTTCCATACGCAGCCTTTTCGCTTCGACGGGCTCCGAAAGAGCCTTCTCGATCATGTCAGCCACCGCAACATCGTCAAACGGATTGACCTGAAGGGCATCGGGAAGAAGCTCCGCCACGCCCGCCAGCTCACTCAGAATCAAAGCTCCGTCTCCGTCCACTTGGCTCGCCACGTACTCCATCGCGACCAAGTTCATGCCGTCCCTCAGGGGCGTGACCATGGCGACGTCGGCCGCCCGGTAGTGCGCGATCAACACATTCAAGGGCAGCGACCGATAGAGGTAGCGGATCGGCACCCAGCCGTCCTCCGTGAAGCGCCCATTGATGCGTCCCACCGCCTCCTCAATCTCCCGCTTGATGGCGCGGTACTCCTCGACGCGGGCACGGCTGGGCACGGCGATTTGCACGAAGACCACCCTACCGCGGCGTTCGGGGTGGCGCTCGAAGAAACGCTCAAGGGCCCGCAACCGCTCGAGGATACCCTTGCTGTAGTCGAGCCGATCCACGCCCAGTACGAGATGCTGTGCACCCAGCCGATCCCGTATTTGCCTGGTCTTTTTCTCCACGGACGAGCTTCTGGCCAAGCCCTCGATCTTCTCGGCATCGATCCCGATTGGAAAGTCGGCCACTTTGACGCGCCGGCCGCTCTCCATCAGGATGTCTTTACCGTCCTGCCGTAGTCCCAGTCCCTTACGCACCGACGTCCGAAAATGGTCCGCGTAGTCTTCCAGGTGGAACCCGACCAGATCGGCCCCCAACATTCCCCGCAGGATTTGCCGGCTCCAGGGAAGCGCCCGAAACACATCCCAAGGCGGAAACGGAATATGCCAGAACAGCCCAACCCGGCCCTGCCTGGATCCACGCTCGCGCAACAGCTCGGGTACCAGAGCGAGGTGGTAGTCGTGGATCCAGATGCGATCTTTCGGCGACGCGACTTCGTGAGTCGCCTGGGCGAACTTCTCGTTCACCCGCACATAGTCACGGAACTGTTCGGGGTCGAAATGCGATCGGCCGATGAAGAGATGACACAGCGGCCATAGAGCGCGGTTCGAAAAACCGTAGTAGTAGTTGCCGACTTCTCGCTGGGTCAGCCGAAGCGGAACGAGACGACAGAAAGCCACCTCTTCCGCGGGCTCGCGCGTCCGGGCCGAGTCGACGCCTTCTCTTCCCCGGTCCACATCTTCTCCGTCCCAGGCGATCCACGTGCCACCCATCGATTCGAGGAGCGGGGACACCGCCGCCACCAGCCCGCCCGCACTCTTCTCCACGATTGGTCCATCAGGGCCAGATTTCACCGTGAAAGGGCGTCGATTAGAAACGACTACGAGCTGAGACGTTGGGCGCTCCTTGGACATCAGGCCGTCAAGACAATCAGAATCTTGTGAGGTTTGATAACGCCATTAGTATACCCCGGGCCACTCGTCCCTGGCTACATGGCGCGTGGCAACTCATGCAGTGGGGCCCGTTGTTGCCACGGCGGAAGGCGCATCATAGAATTGCGCGGCGAGACTTGAGAGTGCGCTTATGCTGCATTTCATCATCGAAAAAGTTTCCAACCATCCGGGGCTCTTTCTATTTTGTCGCGGGGTCTTCGAGGCAAACTTCCGCGCCATTCGGCGCACGATCCATGAGCAGCTCCCCGCTCGGGCCGACCGGAGAGTGCTGGACGTCGCGTGCGGCCCCGGCGCGTTCTCCGAGCTCTTTCCGGCGGACGGCTACGTCGGCGTGGACATGAACGAACGATACATCCGCTATGCCCAGCGTCACTACCCCGGCACTTTCCGGGTTATGGACGCCCGCAAGCTGGATTTCGAAGACGACACGTTCGACGACGTCTTGGTCTACGGTCTCTTACACCACTTGAACGACGCCGATGCGCGCGCCGTACTCGCGGGAATCTCGCGGGTCTTGAAACCGGGCGGTCGTGTCTTGATCATCGAGGACATACCGACCGAATCGCGTCTCAATCTCGTCGGACATCTGCTCCACCACATCGAGAATGGGCACTTCATACGCGCCGCTCAGGAGTACCGCGACCTGCTGAAAGGGTATCTGCACAGGCAGGACGAGCAGTTCTTCCGCAGCGGTTTCTGTGACTACTACATGGCCTCCCTGACCGCACAGCAGGCAACGGCCCCCGCCGCCACCGCCGCACGCGCCCAGCAAGCTACATGACGTCCGAGGTCCGACGGGCCGGGCTTCTGCTGCTCGCGGCGTCGACACTCCTTCTCCTCGCGTACCAGGCGCCCACGGACATCTTTTTCGATCTCGGCCCCAACGACTCGTCCTACGTCTCGGGCTTTCGCGAGGATTTCGAGATCGACGAACCGACCCTCATTCACTGGTCCCTGCGGCGGGGCAGGATCGATCTTCCGTTCCTGGTCCCTAACGGTCCCTTTGAGGTCTCTTTCCGGTTCAAGCGACACATCGCCCTCCCCGCGGAGATACGAGTCTTCGTCGCCGGCGAGCAAGTCGACCGATTCGTCGCGCCTCAGCAGGATTTCGTCGTGCGCACGTTCACCGTTCCCACGAACGCGCGGTCCTGGACGCCGCTCGAGATCGTCTTCCTCTCCCAATCCTCCGATCCCCGGCCGCTCGGCCTTGCCCTCGACTGGCTGCGAATCGAGACCTCCGGCGTCGTCATCCCGCAACCCGCGGCTTTTCTCCACCTGCTGGGTATCGTCCTCGGACTCTACGCGGTCCCCCGCCTGATCGGCTTCTCGCCCCGCGCTGCTATCGCGATCTCGGCCGGTGGGGCGCTGGCGCTGGCGCTCGGGACCGCATTCCACAAAATGGCATGGCTCCAAGCCGCCGGCCAACTCGGGATCCGTCCTCACGTCTTCTCACTTCTCATCGTCGCCTTTTTCGTGATGAGGCGCGCCAATCCGAGCTCCGCGTTCGCGCATCCCGCGGCCCGTTTGGCCATGCTCGCCTTCTACTTGGGAACGACCCTGCGTTTGCTGGCGCTTTTTCATCCCGACTTCTACTATCCGGACGTCCGCACCCACTCCAAGTTCGTCTCCATCATCTGGACCGAGGGGCTCGGCGGTTTTTTCGGGGATCACATCGCGAACCAACATCGCCACTTGCTGGGTCTGCAACGAGTGGGCGGAAAATGGCGCGCCTTTCCCTACCCTCCGCTTCTCTACCTTGCCATCTATCCGTTGAGTCTGATCCGCCTTCCCGTCGAGGACTGGATGAAAATCGTCCCCACGGTGCTGGCCGGCATCGAGGGTCTCGTTGTTTATGTGATCGCGCTACGGTTGGGATCGTCGCCGCGTGCCGCCGCGGCGGCGACATGGTTCCATGCCGCGGCACCTCTGCTCGCATTCCGCCTAACGGTGGCGTCGTACGCGGCGCTCTTCGGCCACTTCTGGGACGTCTTGGTGGGACTGTATCTGATTTTCCGATTCGATCGGATGGCCCGTCCCAGTGTCGGAGCAGGCCTAGCGCTCCTGGTCGCACTCTCCATTCTCTCCTATGCTGGTAGCGTGCTCGTCCTGGGGCTCTTCGTTCCCGCGTTTGCGCTCGCTGTGGGACTACGTAATCGGGATCGGGAGACGATCGGCCGCGCGCTCCGGGTTAGCGGATGGGCCCTGGTGGGCGCCTTGACCGCGATCGCGCTCTTCTACAGTCAGTACGTACCGGAGCTACTTCCCGGTCTCACGAGCGAGGCCCCCCCAAACGCCTCCACGGGAACGCTCATCGATCTCCGGTTGACGCCCGTGGCGGCCCTCCAAATGAGCGCCCACCGACTCTTACTCTTCTACGGCCCTCTATTCGGCACACTCGTTTTCGCCGGAATGTTCTTCCTGAGACGTCGACTCACGAACCGGCTCACTTTCCCTCTTGCCTGCGGCACGCTGTTCACGTTTCTCGGGCTCAACGTCCTCCGCTCCGGCCTGGGCGCGACCCACATCTTCCAGTTCACCAAGGATGACTTGGTTCTCTTGCCCCTTGCCGCCGTCGTGCTCGGCTGCATCACCGACCTCGCGGCGAACCAAAAGCGTTGGGGGCGAGCGATGGCGGGGTCGCTGCTCGCCGGTTGGATCGGCTGGGGCTGTTTCGCGCTCGCCCGTGACGTCCGCGCCCGTTTCATCCGACCCGACTACCCGCCCGTCGATTCCGCGGAGACCCTCGACCCCAACATGCTCTCGTATCGGGAGACAGAATGGCGCTGACGCGCGAGGAAGCCTGGCAGCATCTTTGTGAATGGACCGAGACCGACTCGCTCCGCAAGCACGCCCGGGCGGTCGAGATCGTCATGCACCAAGCTGCCCACCAATACGGTGAAGGTTCCGCCGACGAGGAACGGTGGGGGCTCGCGGGACTCCTTCACGATGCCGACTACGAGCGGTGGCCGGAGGAACACCCGAAGCGCATCGTGGCTTGGTTGAAGGAGAGAGGCGAGGACGAGCTGGCCTACGCGATCTCCGCTCACTACACGAAATGGAACGTCCCGCACAAGAGTCAGCTCGATCGCGGCCTCCTGGCGTGTGATGAGCTCACCGGGTTCATCATCGCCTGCTGCCTGGTGCGGCCCGACGGGGTGAGCACGATCGAGCCCAAGAGCGTTCGCAAGAAGCTAAAGGACAAGGCGTTCGCGGCGAAAGTGGAGCGGACGGAGATCGCGGCCGGCGTCGAGCTACTGGGGATCGAGCTCTCCGCTCACATTCAGATGATCATCGACGCCCTGAAGCCCCATGCCGAAGAGCTCGGAATCGGTGGGAGAGGTGGGGCTCCTTGAAGCGGCAGAGCGCTCGACCGACGGCGTGAGGCCTATCGGAACGGCTCACTCCAAGGAGACCAATAGTCGCGCATGATCCGATAGAGCATATTGAGATCTTCGATCGACGCGTCACAGCATACGACGCGCGTGTGGAACGACACCCGCGAGTCCACGCCGGTGTCGTAGAACAGCTCGT
>Ga0302046_10003512_pt1 | contig 14161 bp, 13 predicted proteins | sample RVTome_11_FD_200261 | JGI IMG/M metagenome (GOLD analysis project Ga0302046, IMG submission 200261) | Soil microbial communities from uranium-contaminated site in the Upper Colorado River Basin, Wyoming, United States - RVT147D111 (version 2) ...
TCGCCTGAGCGACGGAGGGGACGCCGTCCTGGTGCCCGCCTCGCAAGTGCAGTTCGCCCGGATGGAGCTGGCGCGTGTCGAGATCGGCGTCGGCGCCTGCGGGGGCGGCAAGGACTTCCCGTTGGGCGCGGGCAGTCTCGAACAGGAGCTGATGCGGCGCCGGTCCATCGAACAGCATCTGGCCTGCACGATCGGGCAGATGGAAGGCGTCGAACGGGCGCAAGTGCATCTCACGCTCCCGGAGCAGAATGCCTTCCGGCGACTGTCCCGTCCGGCCAAGGCCTCCGTCATGTTGTGGCCGCGGCGCGGCGCGCGCTTGAACGGGGACCTCGTGCACGGCATCACGCTGCTGGTGAGCAGTGCCGTCGAGACGCTCGAGCCCGAACAGGTCGCCGTGGTGAACGCGCGGGGCGGAACGCTCGTGAGCCCGAGTCAAGAGAACTCCGTTACGTCGCAGAGCACGCGCGAACTGGCGGTACGCCAAGAGGTTGAAGGCCATCTCGCTCGGAAGGCCGAAGCGATGCTGGCGCCGCTGCTGACGCCCGGGGAGTTCCAGGTGCAGGTATCCGCGGATCTCGACTTCACGGTGATCGAACGCACCAGTGAGCTGTGGGATCCGGAAACGCAGGCGATTGTCCGTGAAGAAGCGGCAGAGGTCCCGCCGGGAGCCACCGGTGTCGGGTCGCCATCGTACAACTCCGAGGAGCGGGAGTCGCGATTCTCCCGAACCCTGGAGAACCTCTCGAATGCCCCCGGTAGCATCCAGCGATTGAGCGTAGCGGTCGTCGTGAACGAACGCGCCGAGATGTTCACGGGCGGCAATGCCGCTCGCACGCAACTCGGCACCATCGAGGCGATCGTCCGGAATGCCGTGGGCTTGGACAGCGCGCGTGGGGATCAGCTGATCGTCACCGCGATTCCGTTCTTGGCCCTCGACGACTCCCTGATGGTTGGTAGCGGGGCTTCGGAAAGCGACGGAATCGATCCCCTCGTGCTGGCCGAGCGATTCGCGCGGCCGGTGGTGGGCCTGATCGGCATCATCGTGACGATGATCGTCGTCCTGCGGCTCCTCAAGACACTAAAGGGGACAGGAGGCGGCCGCTCGCTTTCCTCCGGTCCTACCACGAGCCCCAGTCGCGGGCAGCCGGCGATGGCGGCCAAACCCGAGCCCCCCAAGCTCGATACCAGCTCGCATCTCGCGCAGCAGGTGTTACACGAAACCCAGCAGAGCCCGGAGATGGCCGCGCGCGTCGTGCGTGCCTGGCTGTCCGAGTCGCCCTCATGAGCGTCGCTGCCCTGATTGGTCATGGCGAGCGCTTGTCCGGCGCGCAGAAGAGTGCCGTGTTGTGCATGGCGCTGGGCTCGAAGGCGTCGTCTAAGGTTCTTCAATTCCTATCGGAAGAAGAGGTCGAGGCGATCACCCTGGAGATTGCGTCTCTGCGCAACGTGGGCGCGGATACCGCGGAATCGGTGCTCGAGGAGTATCGCAGTGTTGCCAGTGCGGCGGCGAAGCTCGCCGAGGGCGGTGTCGAGTATTCGCGCCAAATTCTCGAGCGCGCCTTGGGCGAGGAGCGCGCGGGCGAAATCCTGAAGCGCATCCAGCACCAGCTCATCAACAGCGGACTCAAGCGGCTCAAGAAGGCGCCTCCTGAACTCCTGCACAGCGTATTTCGCGGGGAACACCCGCAGACTATCGCCCTCATCATCTCGCATCTCGAGCCGACGCAAGCGGCGATCGTGGTCGAATCGATGGATCCCGACGTCGCGGGCGAAGTGCTTCAGCGCGTCGCACGAATGGAAAAGGTGTCGCCGGAGATGCTCCAGGTGGTGGAAACCGCGCTCAGCAGCAAGACGGACCTGTCTTTGAGCGAACAGATGACGCAGGCCGGCGGTCCCAAGGCCGTGGCCAACGTGTTGAACCACGCCAGCGCCTCGGTCGAGAAGGTGCTCCTGGAATCGATCGCCGAGCGGAGTCAGGAACTGGCGGACGAGATCAAGAATCTGATGTTCGTCTTCGAGGACATTACGAGCCTCGACAACAAGACCATTCAGCGCGTGCTCCGCGAGGTGGACAGCCGCGAACTGGCGTTGGCGCTGAAGGCCGTGAGCGACGAATTGAAGGAACACATCATGAAGAACATGTCCGAACGTGCCGCCTCGGCGTTGCGTGAGGAAATGGAGTTCATGGGGCCGGTGCGGGTGAGAGATGTCGAGGCGGCTCAGACCAAGATCATTGGGACGATTCGCAACCTCGAAGAGACCGGCGAAATCATTTTGGCGGACCGTGGTGGTGACGACTTCATTACGTGATCCCGTGACTGATCAACATCTCGAAACGGCGCGCTTTGCCCTGTGGCCACTTCCCGATCTGCGGTTGCGCCGGGAAGAGATACCGGCCGCTTCTCCACCCGGGGAGGCTGCCGGCCCCGTCAGCGAATTGGCGGCGGAATACGAGCGCGGGCTGGCGGAAGGGCGTGCCCAAGCGCGCCGGGAACTGGACGGCGAGATGGGGCGCATGCTGACCGCCCTGCACACCGCGCATCGCTCGCTGCTGGACGCCCAGGAGCGGTTTGCGAGCGACAGCCGAAGCGTGGTGAATACCATAGCGGTTGCCGTGGCGCGTCAGATCGTGCAGCGGGAGATCGAGGCCGACGAGGGCATTGTCGCGCGGCTGGTCCAGGCGGCCCTGGAGGAAGTGGCGGGAGACTCCAACGTCGCCGTGCGCGTCCACCCCGCGGATCTGTCGCTTTGCCGTTCCCATATCGGCGCCGCCGGCGAATCGGGCCGGATCGAGTGGATCGAGGACGCCCAGCTGTCGCGCGGAAGCTGTGTGGTCGAGTCGGACAACCGTATCATCGACGGGCGGTTGGACTCGGTGCTGGCGGACCTCCACCAACGGCTGGCGAATGCCTGAGTTCTCGCCGCAGCTCGCTAAGACGCTGGCCGCGATCGAGCGCGCGCCACGGTTCACCGTGCACGGACGGGTCACGCGCATCGTGGGCCCGGTCGTCGAAGCGTCATCGCTGGAGGTCGCGATGGGCGAGCTGGTGAAGATCACGGCCGGCGACGGCGACATCATCGCCGAAGTCGTGGGCTTCCATGAACGCGGCATCATGCTGATGCCGTTTGGCGACGTGACGGGCATTCCGCGGGGGGCGTTGGTCCAGGCGCTGGGCCGCAAACCCGACGTGGCCGTCGGGGATGGGCTCGCGGGTCGCATCCTGGACGGATTGGGTCGCCCGATGGACGGCAACGGCCCGATCGACGTGGACGCACGGTATCCGCTCATGGCGGATCCTCCCAATCCGCTGGAACGGGAACGCATCGACGCCGTCCTCGGCACCGGGATTCGCGCGATCGACGGATTGCTGACGATGGGACGCGGGCAGCGAATCGGCGTGTTCGCTGGGAGCGGGGTGGGGAAGAGCGTGCTGATGGGCATGGCCGCCCGGCACACCACGGCCGATGTCAACGTCATCGCGCTGCTCGGCGAGCGGGGGCGCGAGGTACGGGAGTTCCTGGAGCGCGACTTGGGGCCGGAGGGGCTCCGGCGGTCCGTCGTGGTGGTGGCCACCGGGGACCAACCCGCCTTGGTCCGCGCCAACGGGGCACTGGTGGCGACCGCGATCGCGGAGTACTACCGCGACCGCGGACACCATGTGTTGCTGATGATCGACTCCGTGACGCGGGTGGCCATGGCGCTCCGTGAGGTGGGCCTGTCGGCCGGCGAACCGCCTACGACGAAGGGCTATCCGCCGTCCGTATTCGCGGCGTTGGCCAAACTGCTGGAGCGCGCGGGGACGGGACGCCGCGGCAGCATCAGCGGCCTTTACACGGTGCTGGTCGAGGGCGACGACTTCAACGAGCCCATTGCGGACGCCGCACGTTCGGTCCTCGATGGGCACGTGGTCCTGACGCGCAAGCTCGCGGCCGCGGGACACTTCCCGGCCATCGACGTGCTGGAGAGTGTCAGCCGCGTGCGCGATGCCGTGATCGACCCGCAGCACAAGGCGGCGGCCAGGACCTTCCTGCGGTTGGAAGCTGCCTACCGCAACGCGGAGGACCTGCTGGCAGTTGGCGCGTACCGGCAGGGAGCGGATCGGGACGTGGACACCGCCGTCGCCGTGCGGGAGATCATGCGCGACTTCCTGCAACAAACGCCGGAGCAGGCGACGGCGTTCGCGGATGTCCGCACGCGCCTGGCGCAGATTACCGCTCGAGTGGAAGAACTGCAGCGGAGTACCGGGTGAAACGGTTTGCGTTTCGGCTCGATCGCGTGCTCGATATTCGCGTCGTCGAGGAAAAAGAGCAGGCCGGCCGGATGGCCGATGCCGCCCGTGTGGTCCAGGAACGCGCTGAAGAAGCGGAACGGTGCCAGCGTCGCGAACGAGACGCCGAGGACCAGCTGGTGCGCTCGCGCGGCGAACGGGCGCCGGCGGGAACACTGGCCCTTCTCGATCGCACCATGCAGTCGGTGCGGCAGAAGGCCCAACGCGCGACGCGCGAACACCAGGAAGCGATCGCGCGGTTCGAGATCGAGCGATTGAAATATGCGGAAGCCTCCAAGCGACGACGCTCGTTGGAGCGTCTGCGGGCCCACCGACTCGAGGAGTGGAAGGCCGAGGACAATCGCCGCGACCAGCGTGAGACCGATGAAGTCGCGGCCCGAATGGATCGGAAACGAGGGTGGACATCGTGAAGTACGCCATCATCAGCGTGACCGTCTTTGCACTGACGTGCATTGGGTGGACTACCGTGCTCGTGAAGCGGGCGCCGCTACCCGTGGTGACGGCTGCTGCGGATACCGCGGCGGCTGAGCCCGAGGAAACGCCTGATGTGCAAGAGGTCGCGTATGCAACCCCCGCACCCGTCGAGGAGCCGCCAGATACTGTGCATGCCCCCGATGCGCCACACGACGAGGAGCCGGTCGAAGACGCCGCGACTCAGGATACGAGTGATGCACAGCCGGTCGCGCAACCGACGGACGTGGCTACTCGGCCTGCTGAGGCAGACGCGGCGCCGCCCACACTGCCCGCGCCGGTCGTGGCGATGGGGCCGACCGAAGAGGAAAAGCAAGCGGCCTACAAGGCGCTGGCCAGGATCTTCTCCCAGATGAAGGCGGAAGAGGCGGCGGAGGTTCTACGACATATGAGCGACGTCGAAGTGGAAGGCGTCGTGCGGAACCTGGGAGCCCGAAAGGCGGCAGAAGTGCTGACCAGCCTTCCGGAGCAACGCGCGGCGGTGTTGGCGCGACGGCTCCTGATCCCGGTCAATGAGAGTTCGAGATGAACATCATGTCTTTCTTGATGCCGGCGGCCAAGTCGCCGGAAGCCGGAGCGAAGACCCACGGTCCAGCGGATGCGCAGGCCGGAACCGGATTTGCGGCGATGCTTGCCCAGGTCCTGGGCTCCCTCGGCGTCCCGGTCCGTTCGGAAGCGACGCCCGGCGCCGGTGCCTCAGCCGCCCCCGCCGAGGAGGGTGCGACACCGTCGCCCGCCAGCGGCGAGGCCGCAGAAGCCGCCGCCGCGTCTGACCCTGAGGCGCTCACCGCGTCACGGAGCCAAGCCGCACCCGTCGAGGATTCCGTGACGAACGGCGCCTGCGCTCTCGTGACATCGCCGACAAACGGTCAAGGCACTCGCGACCACTCCGTCACTCCGGCCGGCAGCGAGCACGCAACGGCCACGTTACTCGGGGAGGTTCGCCTTCCCGAAGCGCAACCAGTCCAACGACCGGACCCGGCGCCGGCGGCGCACTCGCAGGCGCGGGTGGCACCGGACGGTCGAACGCCCGACACCTGGCGGTCTGACACGGCCGCGACGACGGCTGCATCGATGCCCGCGGTCGGATCGCTGCTGCGGGGGTCGAAGGGCGCCAATGATGCCGGCCAGCGTCACGCCGGCGTCGATCGGCAGCCGCTTGGAGATGCGCCTGTTCACGCGGACCGTGCGCCTGCTGATGCGGGCCGCCAGATCGTTCACGGACCTGAGCCGGTGGTCGCTCCCTCGGATCATTCCGTTCGCGCGCGCTCGACCGTTGGCTACGACGCGCCGTCGCTGATGGTTCGAGGCCACACGATTGAATCGATGACGTATGGGGCGTCACAGGACGCCGCCGCCCCTCGGCCCGTTTCGACGACGCCGGGTGCCGCTGCGAAGAAGCTGATGCAGATGATTGTGGAGCCGCCGGTCGCGTCCGATTCGAAGCCGGGCGAGGCGGAAGCCGTGGCTCCGGCGCGCACGGACGCTCAACCGCGCGTCATGCCGATGGTCGAGCCGCCGGTGCCGCGGATGATGAACGCGCCCGCCGGATCTGGTGAAGCACCCATGGTCCGTGGGGCACCGGAGGTACCACAGCAGCCGGACGCACCAAAGGGTGGATTCGACAGTGTATCCCTCCGCGTCGACAACGCGGATGGAACGCCCACGCGCATTCGCGTCGCGGTACGGGGTGACGAGGTACGAACGACCATCATCGAGAATGACGCAGGCGCGGCACAGCGTATGGTGTCGCGCGGCGACGAGCTGCAACAGTCGCTTGCCGCTCGTGGGTTCTCCAAGGCCACCGTATCCGTACACAGTCCCGCCGGCCGAGCCCCGGAGGGTGCGGTGCCGACGCCGATGCATGTCGACCGGAGCGACGCTGGTGGCTCCTCGGATGGACGTGCGGATCGCGACGGTGACCGCGCGTCGAATCGGGACCAGATGCATGAGCGGCCGGATAGGGATCGCGAACAGTCGCGATCGCGCCAGCGCTCCCCTCGGGAGCGGGAAAGGTAAGGAGGATGACGACACCCATCATGCCGATCCCCGGCAACGGGCAATCGGTTGGCAACGTCCGGACATCGCAGTCGGATCCGAAGACGTTGGACAAGGACGACTTTCTCAAGCTGTTGGTTGCCCAGCTTCGCCATCAGGATCCGTTGAATCCGATGGAGGGGATGGAGTTTGCGTCGCAGCTGGCGGAGTTCTCCGGCCTGGAGCAGATGATTCAGCTGAATGAAGCGTTCGAGGCACAGTCGGGCACCAATGCGATGACGCAGATGGTGTTGAACACGAATCTTGGTGCCTCGCTCATTGGCCGTTCGATAATGGCCTTCGGAAGCCAGGTGGATGTGCAGCCCGGTGCGCCGATCCAGATCGTGGCGGACATCGGCGGAGCGGGCGGCAGTGCGACGCTGCGTCTGTTCGATCAGAACGGCGCCGAAGTGCTGTCGCAGAACCTGGGCGGAGTTCCGGGCGGTGAGCAGCGCGTGCTGAATGTCGATCTCGATCGAAAGCTCCCGCCGGGAGCCTATACGTACCAGTTGACGGTCACGAGTGCCGACGGCACGGAGGTGCCGGTGGAGGGATATTCGACGGGGGTCGTGCAGGGCGTGTTCTTCGACCGCGGCGGGGTGTACCTGCGCGTCGGCGATAACCTGAAGATCCCACTGGATCATCTGGCCGAAATCGAACCATCGAGCGTGACGGACGGCGAATAGAGATCGGACGGTGGGCGGTAGCGGCTCGGGAGATTGACGAAGAAACCCTGTCCGCCTGTCCGACTGTCCGGCTTTCAGGGAGGTGTACGACCCCTCGGTGATCGCGATGCTGCGTCCCAAGGGATGGTGCAGTGGCAGGAATCGAGACCGGCTTTGCGTCTCGCGAACTTTGTCGGGCCGAACGATGAAGACCCGGTCCGGGCAATGGCGAGGCATCCCGTCAGGACGACGATGTCATCGCCAGAACTCATGAGGAGGGATTCTCCATGTTGCGAGCACTCTTTGCCGGGGTCTCCGGACTGCGCAATCATCAAACGCGTCTGGACGTCATCGGTAACAACATCGCCAACGTCAATACCGTGGCGTTCAAAGCGTCACGCGTGACGTTCGAGGAAGCGTATGCGCAGCTGTTGCGCGGCGCATCGCGCCCCTCGGGGACGCAGGGCGGTGTGAACCCGGTCCAGATCGGATTGGGCATGAACGTCGGTAGCGTCGACCAGAACTTTGCCCAGGGCAATCTCGAAGCCACCGGCTTTGCGACGGACCTGGCCATTCAGGGCGATGCGTTCTTCATCTCGAGCGACGGCGATTCGCGGTTCTACACGCGCGCCGGCAACTTCCAGTTGGACGCGAATGGCCGCCTGGTCGTTCCGACCAACGGGTACGCGGTCCAGGGCGTGATGGCCGACACCAACGGCGTGCTCCCGACCGGTACCGCGCTGGAGGACCTGGTCCTCCCGCTCGGTCAGAAGTCCCCGGCCCGCGCGACGCGGGAAGTCACGCTCCAGGGCAACCTGGACAGCCGCGCTGAACCGCTCGGTACCATCCTGCGCACGGCCAACCGCGTGTATGCCATCGAGCAGAGCGCCAGCAACGGCGGCGCCGGCTCCGATGTCAACGGTCTCTTCGCGAATGGCCTGGCCAACAATCAGGTCCTGGGCATGAGTGCCAACCGGACGACCGTGACGATCACGGATGGGACGAGCACGCAGACCTACACCTACGTCGCGAACGACACGGGCGTGGGGGATCGGGCCTTCAACTCGTTGAACGACCTGATTGGCGAAGTCAACAATGACTTCGCGACGATGACGGCGGCGATGGATGACGCCTCGGGCGAGATCGTCTTCACGGCCGGAGGCGCGCCGGTCACGCTGTCGATCACGAGTTCCAACTCCACGCTGCAGGCCGCGATGTCGTCGGCCAACGGCGCGTTGGCGGCCGCAGCCACCTCGCGGACCGACGAGTTCAGTCACGTGGCGCTGGCCAGTGACCTCCTGACCAACCTGCGCAACAGCCAGGGCGCAAGCCTGGGCGTCGGCGCCGGTGATACCATCTTGATCGATGGTGACGTGGGCGGTGCGGCGGCGCCGCAGGGATCTGTCGCGGTCAACGCCGCCTCCACCTACCAGGACCTGCTGACGAACATCGACGCTTCCTTCGGCATCACGAACACGGCCGGCTCGGAGGTCGATGCGTCGAACGGCGCCCTCCAGATCACCGGTGACGGCGGCACGGCGTACGCCCTCTCCGGGCTCAACATCCGCGTACAAGGCGGTGGCTCTCCCACCTTCGACGGCGTCTTCAACGCGGCGCCCGGTAACTACGTCGAAGTCCAGGAAGCCAGCGACGTCGAACATTCGGTGGCGATCCGCGTGTTCGACTCGCTCGGCAACGAACACACCCTGTCGTTGCAGCTCATCAAAGATCCCACGTCGGCCAATCGGTGGACGTGGACGGCAGCCGTGGAAGATCCCGCCATCATCACGTCCGGCGACAGCGGCTTCGTGACGTTCACCGACGACGGCCGTTTGGAGACCTTCGTGTTCAACGGCGGTGTCGCGAGCTTCCAGTTCGATCCGAACAACGGCGCGACCGCGCCGATGGATGTGCAGGTCGACGCCGGTCTGGCGGGAGACCTGAACGGTCTGTCGCAGTTCGCTTCGCCGTCCAACGCGGTAGCGAGCGGACAGGACGGGTTCGCCATGGGTAACCTCCAGGAGTTCACGATCGATGAGTTGGGCGTGGTCACCGGGTTCTTCACGAACGGTGAAAGCCAGACGCTCGCTCGGATCGCGGTGGCGGGTTTTGCCAACCCCACCGGCCTCCTGCGCCGGGGCGACAACATGTACGAAGAGTCGGGGAATTCCGGAGAGCCCGTCGTCGGGTTTGTCGGTACGACGAACCAGTCGCAGCTCACCCCGGGTGCCATCGAGTCCTCGAACGTAGACCTGTCCCACGAGTTCACCGACATGATCATCGCGCAGCGGGGCTTCCAGGCCAACGCCCGCGTGATCACCACGGCCGACGAAATGTTGACCGAGCTGGTGAACCTCAAGCGGTAATTTTGACCGGTCGGCGCCACCCGGCAGTTATCACCGGGCGGCCCGGCAAGCTCTTCCCTCTTTCACCGACCGCCCGGCTGGTTTGGGCGGTCGGTTTTTGTTTTCCGGCCCATCGTGTCGTCGTCGGGAGTCACGTAAAGTCAATATGGACAATATGTTACGATTGCTGCTCGTCCGGCTCGACCGCCGCGGCGCCGGTCGCCGTCGACTGGTACGCCGATTGCTTTTTTGGCGCGCGCTGACCTAACACCCCGCCGGAACAACTGAGGACTTTGCATGACTGAGCACGAAGCAGATGTCGCCGCGGAAGAATCTGCGGAGCCAAAAAAGAAAACGCCGATGATGGCGATCGCGGTGGCCGCCGGGGGCATTCTGGGCGTGACCGTGGCGACCTACGTGATCGCGCCGAAGCTCGTGGGTGCTCCTCCCCCGCCGGCCGCCGAGGCGGCCCATGAGGAGGCCGAGGAAGTTGGACATGGTGGCGGCGAAGCGAGCGGCGGACCGGGTGCCGGTCCTGGCGAGGCGGGGCGGATGCTCGAGTTCGGCAACATCCTGGTCAATCCCGCGGGCTCGCAGGGCTTGCGGTTCCTCATGGTCTCGATTGCCCTCGAGGTGCCGACCAATCAGCTGCGCGAGCAGCTGAATCAGCGCGAACCCCAGATTCGGGATTTGACGCTTGCGGTGCTCGAGCGGCAGACGATGGAGTTCCTGATGAAGCCGGGGGCGCGGGAATCGGTCCGCGAACAGATTGTCGCCGCGCTGAAGCCGCTGATGGGCGGGTCGTCGTTCTCGGTGTACCTCCCGCAGTTTGTCATCAACTGAGGAAGATCCGTGGCTGACACGCTGAGCCAGAAAGACATTGACTCCCTCCTAGAGGGAACCGCACCGGTCATCGACGTGCCCAAGGCGACGACCGAGGTGCTGGCATTCGACTTTCGCCACCCGCCGCGGATCGCGCGGGATCGCCGGGCCAATCTCGAGGCGATCTTTGGCCGGTTTGCGGTCTCGGTCCAGGCCTACCTAACGTCGCGTCTTCGCGCCACCACGGATGTGATCCTGAGCAGCGTGGAGCAGGCGACGTTCGCGGAGTTCATCTTCTCGCTCGCCTCGCCGTGCGGCGCGGTCGTCTTCGATCTCAATCGCGGCGGCCCGTATCAGGGCGTGCTCGACCTCGGGACGGACCTGGGCTTTCACCTGATCGACCGGCTGTTTGGCGGGCCCGGCGAGGAGCTGAATCTCAAGCGGTCCATGACGCTGCTGGAACAGACCGTCTTGAAAGGCGTGGCGGATCGACTCTTCGGGTTGTTTTCCGAAGCGTGGAAAGACGACATCTCCTTCGATCCTCAATACGTCGCGTTCGAGTCGCGGCCCGACGAGCTGGCGATTATCGGTCGTGACGAGAACGTCGTGGTCGCGAACATCGAGGTACGCTCCGGTGCGTTCTCCGGGCTGATCGCCCTCTGTTTACCGTTGCACGCGCTCGAGGGTTTTCTGCAAGAGAAGCCGCAGCGGGCCACTCGCGCGCAATTCGTGCCGGATACTGAGCGCAACGAGAGTCGCGTGTTCATCGAAGCGAATCTCCAGCGGGCGCGCGTTGAGGTCGTGGCCCGTTTCCCGATGATTCAACTGCGCGCGCGCGACATCGCGCAACTGCAGCCCGGTCGTGTCATTCACACCGGCCATCACCTTGAAGTCCCGATCGAAGTGTACGTGAACGGCCGCCGCCGGTTCCTGGGCGCGTTGGGCCAGGTCCATCGCAACCTCGGGTTGCGCATCAATCAAACCGCTAACGAGCGTGGGAACGGCCGGTCGAGCGTTCCACGAGGGAAAGTCCTGTGACCGATCCAAAGAAGCCCAAAGCCGCATCGAGCCCGGAACCGACCGCGGCATCGTTTGGTGAGCTGCGCAGCGAGCGCAGCCCCTCCGCGGGAGCCGCGGCACCGCTCGATACGTTGCTCGACGTGGCGCTGCCGGTCGCTATCGAGTTCGGCCGTACGAAGATGACCGTCCAGGAGGTCCTCGAACTGGGGGCGGGCTCCGTCATTCAGCTGGAGCGCATGGTCGGTGAGCCCATCGATGTGTATGTGTCTGACCGCAAGCTCGCCGAAGGGGAAGTCGTGGTGATTGGTGAGCATTTCGGCGTGCGCATCACCCGCATTCTGTCCGCCGCGGCATCCGAGTCGGAGGCGGCGTAGCCGGATGCTGAGTTTCTTCGGAGCAACGGCCATGGTCATCGGGGCGTTCCTCCTCGCCACGCGTCTGTTCGTGAAGTGGCGCGGCGGTCCGCTCGGGCACGCTGATGTGCCGCTCGAGATCCTGCGGCGCATCCCGTGTGGTCCGCGTCAGGGTGTGGCCCTGTTGCGCGCCGGGTCCCGTGTGCTCGTCGTCTCCGTCAGCGACCGGGGGGCGACGCTGCTCACCGAACTCACCGGGGAGGACGCGCGAGACGCGTTGACCCCGCGTGCGCCGCGTCCCGTCGCCGTCTCCTCCGCGCCCGGCTGGCGAACCGCTCTCATGCGGTTGCCGTTCGTGCTTGCGCTGCTGATGGCCGCAGCCCCGGCGATTCCCGCCGCCGCGGCGCAGCAGACGCGGGATCCGGTCCGGACCGAAGCACGCGTGCAGACGCCCGAAGGCCTACCCGAATTCAGCTTACAGGTTGGAGACGGTGATACCGGCCTGGAGGTCTCCGGCGCGGTCGGCGTCGTGATCCTAATGAGCGTGCTGACGCTTTTGCCCGCGCTCTTCCTCATGATGACCAGCTTTACCCGGATCTTGATCGTCCTTCACTTCCTGCGCTCGGCCTTGGGTACGCAGACCACGCCTCCAGGACAGCTCCTGGTCGCGATCGCGGTGTTGCTGACGGGGGTCGTGATGGCGCCTACGCTCGAGCGCGCCAACCAGACCGCGCTGCAACCGTATCTGGAAGGTCGCATGACGCAGGTCGATGCGTACAAGGCGGCCATCCTGCCGTTCCGTGATTTCATGCTGGCCAACACGCGAACCGATGACCTGGGCACCTTTGCCACGATGACGGGCGAAACGGACGTGCAGTCCGTCGAGGAACTGTCGACGGTGGCCGTCATGGCGGCGTTCGTCATCAGCGAACTCAAGACCGCCTTTCAGATCGGATTCGTGATCTTCTTGCCGTTCACGGTCGTGGATCTCGTGGTAGCATCCGTGCTCATGAGCATGGGGATGTTCATGCTTCCGCCGGTCATGATCTCGCTGCCGTTCAAACTCCTACTCTTTGTGCTTGCCGATGGCTGGACGTTAGTCGTCCAAAACCTCGTCGCAAGCTTCAACTTCTGAGGTCCCCGTGGATTCCGCGTTCGTGCTCGATCACGTTCGGCAGGCCATCACCGTGTCGTTGATGGTCGCGGGCCCGCTCCTTCTGACCGCCCTCGTCGTGGGCGTCCTGGTGAGTGTCATCCAGGCCGTCACGCAGATTCAGGAACAGACGCTGACGTTCGTGCCCAAACTCGGGGCGATGGCGGTCGTGCTGTTCGTCGGCATGCCGTGGCTCATGCGACAGCTGGTGAGCTACGTCGTCGAACTCTTCCGGAGCATCCCCGGGGTCGTGTCGTGAATTTCACGACGTTGATCGATTCCCTGGCGCCCACCGGGTGGGCGACCATGGCGCTCGTCACGACGCGCGTGATCGGCGTGATGATGCTCGCTCCCATGTGGTCGATGTCGAGCATGCCGCGCCAGGTACGCGTCGCGCTCGCGCTGGCCGTGAGCTTTGCGCTCTTGCCCTTCGCGCCTCAGGCCGCCGTGCCCGACGACATCTGGGCGCTGCCGATGCTCGTGGGTGTGGAGTTGCTGATCGGCATTGTCATCGGCCTGACGGCCGCGCTCTTTCTGTACGCGGTGGCCGTGGCCGGCGAAGTGGTGTCGGTCCAGATGGGATTGGCGATCGCCACGGCGCTGGCGCCGGGCCTGGAGTTCGCGTCGCCCGGGGTGGGCTCCCTCAAGAATCTGATGGCGCTGGCCCTGTACTTCACCCTGGGCGGCCACCTGCTGCTCATCGGCGGCATCGCCGAGAGTCTGCACGTGGTGCCGCCGGGCGGGGCCATCGACACGGTGAATCTCGGATTGGGTATGACGGAGGTTGCGGGAACGGTCTTTGTCACCGCCGTCAAGATCGCGGCACCGCTCCTGGCCGCCATGATGTTGGCGAATGGTATCCTCGCCATCCTGAGCAAGGCTGTTCCACAGATTAATACGCTGATGGTGGCCTTCCCGGTCACGATCGGCCTCGGTTTCATTGTCCTCGGTGCGTCGCTGCCGTTCCTGAATGTTCTCATCGAGGGCTGGGTATTCAGTTTGCCTG
>Ga0302046_10003513_pt1 | contig 14158 bp, 5 predicted proteins | sample RVTome_11_FD_200261 | JGI IMG/M metagenome (GOLD analysis project Ga0302046, IMG submission 200261) | Soil microbial communities from uranium-contaminated site in the Upper Colorado River Basin, Wyoming, United States - RVT147D111 (version 2) ...
CTACGCGGGACCTTCAGGCGCACCGGATTGCCCTTGTCGAAATTGAGCACCGGTGGTATTTTTTCGATACTTCTCAACACATCCGCTCTGCACGGCCTATAGCGTAAACTGTTACGAACGACGATCACCCTGCTCGTATGCGAGTCGTACGGGGTTTCATCGCCTCTTGGCTTTTTAAGCAGGAATTCGTAACAGGGCCGTAAGCCCTTCTCGTTGTTTAGCATTGGCGTAGTGAACGGTATCGGCGTGCTCTGCCGCAACACGTGTCCATCGGGCATAGCAGGGCCTCGTGTCTGTTTCGTAAAGAACCCAAACACCATGCTTCGTCCCGCCGCTCGATGGGTGATGGCCCTCCTTTTCCTGTTCGGGGTTGTATCTGTAGCCCGGGCACAGAGCGAGATAGGGCTGCGTCTGGTCGGGGAAGAGGCCGGCAGCGCCGTCTTCGAGATGACGACGACCTGGCCGCGTTCGCTCCGGGCTACCCTCGACACACTCGGCCTCCGCGAACTCGATGAGCAAGCGGCCCTGGCGATCTCGCGCGGAGGTCTTTTCGTGCTGTCGGACATGGTTCAGCTACCCACCCTCGCGATGCCGCGCGTCCGGGTACTGGCGGCTGACTATGACGAGGTGCGCCTGCCGGCGGCGCCCGACCTGCCGGCTGCGCTGGTGCCGGGCCGTCCGGCAAAGGTGGTCGGGTTGGGCCTTGCCCGAAAGCGCCCGGCCGCTACCCTCGTAACCGCCCTGGTGACGTACGACGGCGCTCAGGGCCTTCTTCGCCGCTATCGGCGCCTCGTCGTGGCCGTTGACTACGCCGAGGCGTCTTCGGGGGCAGCCCTGGCGGGGCGCTTCCTCCAGACGCCCTCGCCCAACCCGCATCTCGCCGTCGAGCAGAGCGTGCTGGCTGACGGCGTCGTCTTCAAGGTAGCAATCCGCGAAGACGGCGTCTACCGCATCGACCGGGCGCTACTGACGAGCCTGCCCGGCTTCGACCTCAACCCCGATAGCATCGAGCCGAACAACGTGAAGGTCTACGGGAATGGAGGCGCACCGCTGCCGGCCCTCAACAGCCTTCCGCGCCCGGCCGACCTTCTGGAAAACCCGGTTTTCGTGCAGGGCGGCGGCGACGGCTCCTTCGGCGAGAACGATGCGGTCTTGTTTTATGCCACAGGCCCGTGGGGATGGCGGTCCGTGATCCAGCTGGACCGGAACGGCGATCCGTTGCTTGACGGGGACGGCAACGTCATTCGCCACTGGGAGCATTACGTGCATCCCTTCTCGAATGAGAACTACTATTTTATCAAGATCGACCCCACGCCGGGCACGCGCCTGACCCAGGATGCCTTTCCCAACCTGCCGGGCGCCCTCTCGGCGTCCCAGATCGTCGGGCGGCATTTCGCCGATGTGGACGACTTCCTGTGGGCGCGGGAACAAGGCGGCACCGGGCATACCTGGGTCAGCAACCTGATTGCGCTGGGCGGCGGCACGCTGCCGGTCCTCAACAATGTGACCCTGCCGGGCCTCGTGCCGGGTACGGTGGTGTACCGAACCCGCGCTGCCGTCCAGTCCAACCCGGAAGCCGCCGTCTTTTTCCGGTCGGGAGGGGTGTTGCTCGCCTCCAACAAATTCGGCCCTGTCAGTATCACGGACCCGACGGGTACCGTCGCGCGTTCCGGCATCACCGAGTTTGAACATACCGTAGCGGCAGGCCAGGCGCTCAACCTGGACATGCAACTGGAGAATCGATCCGGCAGCCCCAAGGCGGCGCTCGACTGGGTACGCGTGTTCTACCCCAGGGCACTACAGGCGGAGGGCGGCTGGTTGCCTTTCCACACGCCTGTCGGGCAGAACGGCCCGTTCGAGTTTGTGCTGGGCGGATTCAACCAGGAACCGCAGGTGTGGGATGTGACCGAGCACGGCGCGTTTCGCCGGCTCGGCGTACAGGCCGGCAGCGGAACCTACCGCGTGCAGGTAGCCGTAGACGACCCCGATCAACCCCGCGAATTGATCGCCTTTACCGACGCAGCGGTTCGGAGTCTCGGCCTTGAGACCGCCTGCCCCGGCGAGGCCGGATGCCGGGTGGCGGCGCAAAATCTCCACGGCATCCAGTCGTTTCCCGACTTCGTCATCGTCACCCCGAATATTTTCCGCCCGTATGCCGACGAACTGGCGGACGTCCGGCGGCAGGAGGGGCTCGCGGTGGAGGTCGTCGACGTCGGGCAGATCTTTAACGAGTTTTCCGGCGGGCAACCCGACCCCAGGGGCATCCGCGACTATTTCAAGTTTTTGTATGACCGGGCGGTGAGCGAAGAGCAACTGCTCAGGTACGCGTTGCTTTTCGGCGATGGACATTACAACTACCGCGACATCGGAGAAGCGCCGCCGTTGCAAAACTGGGTGCTCCCGTTCGAAACGGAAGAGTCGTGGAACCCGGAGCCGTCCTACACCAGCGACGATTACTTCGGTCTGCTCGACGACGACGAGGGCGTCTGGCCCTTCACACGCCAGACCTTCGGCGACGAGCGCGATGAACGCGTCGACATCGGCATCGGGCGCTTTACGGTGCAGACGGAGGAAGAGGCGCAGATCGTCATCGACAAGATCAAGCACTACGAAAGCCCGGCCACCTACGGACCCTGGCGCACGCGCTATCTCTTCCTCGCCGACGACGGGCCGACCGGCCTTTCCGGCACGCAGGATGATAAGGATCTGCATACCCAGAACACGGATGTCGTGGCCGAGCGCGTCGCGCTGGATGCCCCTGAGGTCAATCAGAAAAAGGTGTATGCGATCTCCTACGACCGCATCTTCCGCAACGGATGGCGCATCCCCGACGCCCGCCAAGATATTCTCACGGCGATCCGTGAAGGCGTTCTGGTCGTCAACTACAGCGGGCATGGAGGGGAGGAAGCCCTGGCTCAGGAAGTCCTTTTTACGGCAGAGGATGCCCGGAGTCTTCAGAATTATGATGCCTTGCCTATCTTCGTCACGGCTACCTGCTCTTTCGGGCGCTGGGACCTGGCCAACGAGCAAAGCGGTGCGGAAGAGTTGCTCATCAACCCAGACGGCGGGGCCATCGCGCTGTTCACCACGGTTCGTACGGTTTACACGAGCGGGACGAGTACCTCGCTCAACGTTGGGGTCAACCTGGAATTAAACGAACAACTCTTCCAGCGCGAAGCCGACGGCTCGCCGCGCCGCCTCGGGGATGTGCTGTATGCCACGAAAAACGAACGGGTGGGGTACGAAGGCAACAACCGCAAGTTCAACCTGCTCGGCGACCCGTCCATGCGGCTCGGCATTCCCTCGCACAACGTCGCCCTGACGGCTGTTAATGAGCAGCCGATCGGCGAGGAGCCTCTGCCGTTACGCGCCCTGGAACGCGTCACCCTGGCCGGCGAAGTGCAGAGTCCGGCGGGCGCGCTGGTGCCGGACTTTAGCGGCGTCGTTAACATCTCCGTGTTCGATGCCGAGCGGCAGGTGAGCATCAAGCCGGAAGATTTTCGGCACCTGCGCAATCCCTATTACGTCGTCCGCGAAGACCTGATCTGGCGGGGCCGGGTCAATGCTGCACATGGGCGGTTCACCGCGACGTTCGTGGTGCCCAAGGATATCTCCTACAGCAACAAGCCGGGACGCATCTCCATCTACGCGGCCTCCGGTGCGGTGCACGCGCAAGGGTTTACGGAGGACGTCGTCGTAGGCGGCACGGCCGCTAACCCGCCCGAAGACGCCAAAGGACCGGAAATCGAACTGTTCCTCAACGACGAGACCTTTGTCGACGGCGGCCTGACGCATCCCCGGCCCGAACTCATCGTCAAGCTCTTCGACGACAGCGGCATCAACACCGTAGGAGCCGGCGTCGGCCACGAGATGCTGCTCATCATCGACGGCGACGAACAAAACGCATTTACCATCGGCGACCTGTATGAGAGCGAGGAAAACTCGTTTCAGCAGGGGCGCGTCGCGTTTGAGTTCGAAGAAGCATTGAGCGAAGGGTTGCATAGCCTCTCGGTGCGCGCCTGGGACGTGCTCAACAACTCCGGCACCGCCTCCCTCGAATTCGTCGTCACGGAGGCGGAAGACCTGGTAGTACGCAATGTCTTTAACTATCCGAATCCAACGACCGGCCCCACGCGCTTCGTCTTCGAGCACAACCAGCCCGTAGGCACGCCGGCCCGGATACAGGTTCGGATTTATTCCCTCAGCGGCCAGCCCCTGCGCACCCTCGAAGTAGACGACGTGCTGGGGGGCGGGCCGATGCAAATACCCTGGGACGGCTTCGATGACGACTTCGACCGGCTGGGCCCCGGTGTGTATTTGTACAAAGTCCGCATCGAGGTCGATGCGGACGACGGCGCGCGCCAGGTTTCGGAGGTCATCGAGAAGCTGGCCGTCGTGCGCTGATGAAATCACTCAATCTCAATGGAGTAAGCTTCTGCGTTTGGGAAGTTTATCCCTATCTTAGTCGACCGCTAACCTTATCGGTATATCCGTCATGAACCGAGCTGTTTTCAACCATACCCTCTCTACCCGTGCCTCGCGCGCCTTCATCCTGGCGGCCCTCCTCGTGCTGGCGGCCGCGTTTGGTCTGGCGCAACGGGTGCAGGCACAGACCGGGGGCGCTGCCGTCGTCTTCCTGATGATCGAGCCGGACAGCCGTGCTGCCGGCATGGGCAACGCCGGCGTGGCCCTGTCCGACAATGCCTACGCCATCTTCTGGAACCCGGCCGGTCTGGCGGACCAGCGCGGCACCGAAGCCGCCCTTACCCACTCGAACTGGTTGCCCGAATTCAACGCGGGCCTCTTTTACGAATACCTCGTAGCCAAGCATCACATTCCCGGTTGGGGAACGCTCGGCGCCCACGTCACCTACCTGTTTCTCGGAGAGCACGAATACCGGGATGCGCAGAACAACCTGCTCGGAAACTTTCGCTCCTACGACCTGGCCGCCGGCCTTTCGTACGCCGTGAAGGCGAGCAAAAACCTCTCACTGGGTACCGGCATTCGCCTGATCTATTCGAGCCTTGCCAACGTCTCCGTCGGCGCGCAGGACACCAATCCCGGTATTTCGACCGGCTTCGACCTGGCCGGCCTCTACAAGACGTCTCCGTTTTCTCTCGGCTCCATCCAGACGCGCTACAGCATCGGCTTCAACCTTGCCAACATGGGGCCGAAGATCCAGTATTCGGACAGCGAACAGAGCGATCCGATCCCGACGAACCTCCGCTTCGGGCATGCCATCAAGTTCGACCTCGACGAGTACAACTCGCTGACGTTCGTCAACGACTTCACCAAGCTGCTCGTCCGGGTTCGCAAGACGTGCACCGACCCGGAGGATCAGACGACCTGCGCGTTCGAGTCCGATCCGTTCTACGAGGCCATCTTCTCGTCGTGGTCGCCGATCGAGACCTGCGTCACGACGATTACCGAGTGTTCGGAGGACAATGCCGACCCGAGCAACTTCGATAAGCTCGGCGCATTTCAGCAACTGATCATCTCGACGGGCTTTGAGTACTGGTACAATAACCTGTTCGCCGTGCGGGCCGGGTATTTCTACGAAAACCCCGACAACGGCGACCGCCAGTTCCTGACCTTCGGAGCCGGCATCCGGTACAACATCGTCGGTGTCGACTTTTCGTACGTGTATGCGCTGGAAGAGAACCATCCGCTGGCCAACACGATGCGCTTCTCGCTCCTGCTCGACTTCGCCAAGTAAAGATAAAAGGTTTGGACGAACGTCCGACCTTATAGGCCGCTTAAGATACGCTCGACGGGGATGTACAAAGGCTGGCGGTTTATGCCCGGTATACGCACCCTTGGTCGTGTCTTAGGCGGCCTCGTTCTTTGGGGCAGCGTCCTCGTAGCGGGACCCGCCCAGGCCCAGGTGCAACGCCCTGCAGCGCCGCACTACGACGTGGTGGCGTTGCGCGTCGCGTTTCAGCCGGACACCACACGCTTCACCACCGGCGACGGCACGTTCGCGGGCGCTCTGTTCGAAGAGGGACTCGTCCCGTCGATGGACCCGCTGCCGCACGACGCGGCCTACTTTCAGGCGCATCTGGCCTTTCTGGAAGCGTACGTCGCGCAGGCCTCCGACGGGCGGACGCAACTCACCACGCACCTCGTGCCGGAGATCGTGCAGGTCTCTCGAGGAATGGGGGCCTACAGCCCTGCCGGCCTCGAAGCCGACGGCGACGCGGAGCGCGCCAAGCTCGTCGCCCTCATCGAAGAAGCCTGGACGCTGGCCGACCGGGAAAGCACCTTCGATCTTTCAGGCTTCAACCCGCGTCGCACGGCCTTCGTGCTCTTTCACGCCGGCGTCGGGCGCGACATCGAGCTGCTGGGGACGACCCTCGACAAGACGCCGCAAGACCTGCCGTCGATCTTTTTCAACGAACGCGAGCTGGCGCGTCTCGGGACGGGGGCGATCTCCTTCAAGGGGATGCCGGTGCGCCACACGCTACTCCTGCCGCGCACCGAGACGCGCCCCGGTTTCAACTTCATCGAAGACCAGCCCTTTCTGCTCGAACTATCCACCAACGGGTTGCTGGCGGCCAGCTTTTTTAACTACCTCGGGGTGCCGGACCTGTTCAACACCGAGACGGGCGACCCGGCCATCGGGCCGTTCGGGTTGATGGATCCCCTGGGCATCTTCGCCTACGGCGGGCTCTTCCCACCCGAGCCGAGCGCCTGGACGAAATATTTTCTGGGCTGGACGACCCCGCAAGACCTCGCCGGCGAGGGGCCGGAGACCGTGACGCTCTCCGCGGCCGGGCTGGCCGGCTCGTCGGATGTAGCCCGCGCACCGATTTCTCCGGCCGAGTATTTCTTCGTCGAAAACCGGCATCGGGATCCGGAAGGCGACGGCCTCGTGCTGCGGGTGTGGCAGCGCGGCGAGATCGTCGAACAGCGCGTCCAGAACGGGGAGGAGGGCTTTACCCGGTTCGACGTGAGCGGCTTCGTGGGCGGCGTCGTGGTGGGGGCCGACAACTACGACTGGGCGCTGCCGGGCGGGCTCGACGAAGACGGGAACATGCTCAACGGCGGCATCCTCATCTGGCACGTCGACGAGCGACGGATCGTGCCCGGCCTGGAGGGCGGCGGCGTCAACGCCGATTCCGAGCGACGGGGTCTCGACCTCGAAGAGGCCGACTCGGCCCAGGACCTCGGCTTTCCTCCCGAAAACCCGTTCGGCCCCGCCGCCGACCAGGGAACGCCGTTCGACTTTTTTTTCAGCGACAACCCGATCACGACGATCACGGCCACCGGCCAGCAGATCCGCTTCTACGAGAACCGCTTCGGCCCCGAGACCATTCCCGACAGCCACTCGAACGAAGGAGGGCCGAGCTTTGTGACGCTGGAAGATTTCTCGGCGCCCGGCCCCGAGATGACGTTCGTCTACCGCCGCGAGGCCGCAGCCGGTGTTCGGGTGCTCGACGTAGGCTTTCCGCCGGCAGATCTTCGGTTGACGACGCTTGAGGGAAGCTATGTCACGGCCTGGGGCTCCGAGGATGTTCAGGGAGTGGTCCTGCGTGTAGATCGCGGGGGCCTGCTTGCCTCGGATCTGGCGTCCGACGGGTTTCTGACCGAGTTCGCCTACGTGCTGACCCCGGTGCTCGATGGCGACCGGCGCATCGCCGCGATCGTTCAAACCGACGCGGAGCAGGGATTGCGGATCGTCAACACGCCGGACGTGCCGTCGCCGGGACCGCCGGAAGTCTTCATTCCTTTTGCGCTCCCGCCCGGGGCAGTCGTTGAGGGGCGGAACGCGTTGTTGCTCAAAGACGACGACGCCAATGCCTTCTACGCGTTTCTGGCGGGCGGTGCCAGCAAAGCCTTACTTCGGTTCGATCAGGGCGGTGTTACGGAAGTACCCCTCCCGGCAGACCCCCTGTCCGTCGCTTTCGACGCCCTGGCGGGTCGCGTCATCGTCGTGGGGCGGCAAGAGGCCGCCGTGCTCGGCGGCGATGCACGCTGGAGCTACACGGTAGGGGCTTCGGAGGTGGTAGGGCAAGCCGTCTTTGGGCGAGATCAAAGCGGACTCGTGGGCGTCGTGCCGATCCTCGGGAGCCGTACGTTGCTTTTCCTGCGCGCCGACGGAACGGTGCGGCGCATTGCGCTTGCAGACTATGCCCGGTTCATCGACAGCGCGGGGGCGCTCTCCGCTTTTCCTGTCCTGGCCGACCTGGATGAGGACGGCTTCTTCGACGTGTTGACGACGCAGGGCCGTTCGCTGGTGGCCTTTTCCCAGAACGGCGCGTTGCTGGCTCCGTTTCCTGTCGCGCTTCCGGCGACGGCGGTGACGCAACCCCTTGTGGCCGAACTCTCCGACAGCGGTGCCTGGTCGGTGCTGACAGCGCTGACGGACGGGTATGTGTATGCGTACGATCTGGGGCGCGAAGGGCGGTCATTGGCGGGGTTCCCGCTGGCTGTAGGCCGGGCGCTCCTTGCAACGCCGTTATTGCAAGGAAACACCCTCTTCGCTGCCGCCGACGATGGTACACTCAAAGGCTGGGAACTGGACGGCGTAGGGGCCGTCTGGTGGGGTCAACTCTACGGCAACGCGCAGAACCACAGCTACGTCGAACGCGCTGCAGAGCCTCCCCCGCAACCGGGAGGCCGGTCCACCGAACTGATCGTCGAAGCCGAGACCTACAACTGGCCCAACCCGATCCGCGACGGGCAGACCTTCCTGCGCTGCATGACTACCGAAGATGCCCGCGTCCGCATCACCATCATCGACGCGGCCGGGAGCCTGATCGATGAGGTCGCGTTGGACTTATCGGGAGGCACTCCCGCCGAGCATCCGTGGCAGACCGACGCAGCCAGCGGCCTCTATTACGCCCGCGTCACTGCCACCGGCGTCAGCGGGAGGACTGCCACGAAACTCATCAAAATGGCCATCATCCGATGAAAACTTCGAAATTCGACCTTCGAAATTCGACCTTCGTCCTGCTGCTTGGCCTTTTCCTGGTCCCCGCGGCGCGCGGGCAAGTGTCGCCTTCATTCTACGACTATGCCCGCCCCACACTCGACTGGTACACCATCGAGACCGAACATTTCAGCATTGTCTTCCACGCTGACGCTGAAGGGCAGGGGAGTAGCCGCACGGCCCAGGTCGTCGCCCGCATCGCCGAAGACGTATACCGGCCGATCACGTCGCTCTACGGGCACGAGCCCAACTCGAAGGTCAGCATCATCCTCAAGGATTTCGAAGACTACTCGAACGGCGCGGCATACTTTTTCGACAACAAGATCGAGATCTGGGCACCGGCGCTGGACACCCCGCTGCGCGGCGAGCACAACTGGCTGCGCAACGTCATCACACACGAGTTCACACACATCGTGCAGGTGCAGACGACGATGAAAGCGGGGCGCGGATTGCCGTTCCTCTACTTTCAACTGCTCGACTACGAAGACGTCCGGCGCCCCGACGTCCTCTACGGCTATCCGAACGTCATCATCACGTATCCCATTCCTACGCTCAACAACCCGGCCTGGCTGGCCGAGGGCACGGCCCAGTACCAGCGCGCCTGGCTCGACTACGACCGCTGGGACACGCACCGGGATATGCTGCTGCGTACGCGGGTGCTGGCCGGTGAAGAACTCTCGCTCGCCGAGATGGGCAGCTTCTATTCGAAGTCGAGCCTGATGCGCGAAGGCGTCTACAACCACGGTTATGCCTTTACGCACTACCTCGCCAACACCTACGGCGAAGAGGCGCTGCGCGACGTCAGCCGGGCGCTGGGCCGATGGCGCAACTGGAACGTAGAACGCGCCCTGGAGGATGCACTCGGCGTCCCGGCGAAAGATGTGTACACCGACTGGATGCACGCCATGCGGCAGGAGTACCAGGCCCGTACCGAAGCGATCCGCGCCCACCGCGTCGAAGGCGAACTCCTCGAACCGGAAGGATTCAGCAACTTTTATCCGACGTTTTCGCCCGATGGCGCGAAGCTGGCGTACGTCTCGAACCGCGGAGAGCATTTCAACCGGATGAGCCTCTACGTGCACGACCTGGCCTCGGGTGACCTGGCAGCCTACGAGGTGGACGGCATGGCTACGGCGCTGCGCGAGCACACCTGCGCCTTCGGGCACCGGTTGCGCGCCGGGGTCGGCGGTGGCATCTCCTGGCGACCCGATGGGGCCGCCCTCGTCTATGCCCGCCACCGGGACACGCCGGAAGGCTTTTCTTTCAGCGACCTCTACGAACTGGACCTGGCGACGAAGCAGGAAAGGCGCCTCACGCGGGAACGACGGGCGGCGCTGCCTGCCTACGCGACGGACGGGTCGCGGATCGCCTACGTCGGGCAAAGCGACGGCACGACCAACCTCTTCACGTTCGATCCCGCCACGGAGGACGTCGTGCGTCTGACGACGTTCGAGGACGGCTCGCAGGTGAGCGACCCGGCCTGGCACCCTTCGGGCGAATGGATCTACTTTGCCCTGCTGGGCCCTGAGTCGCACGGCCTCGACCTCTGGCGCATCCGGCCCGACGGGTCGCAGGCGGAGGCGGTGTATGCTACCGAGGCGGATGAACGGTCTCCGGCCTTCGACATGGACGGCTCGACGCTCTACTTCTCGTCGGATGCCTCGGGTATTTTTAACCTGTATCGGGTGCCGGTATCGGGCGGTAGAGGCCAACCGCCCGTTGGGACACGGCATGCCGTGTCCCAACGACCGGGGGACGGCGCTACCGTGCCCGAGCGGATCACCAACGTGCTCGGCGGGGCCTTTATGCCGGCGGTGAGTGGGGCGGGCGCGCTGGCCTATGCGCAGTATCAATGGGACGGCTATAAAATCGCCTGGTTTGACGCGATCCCGACGTTGCCGGAAGACGCCCGCGTAGCCGACTACGTACCCCCGTCGGTCACCCAGAAACAATCCAACCTGGCGCTCGCCGACGAGGCGTGGACGCAGCTCAACCGCTTCGACGACGGCGACCTGCGTGCGCTCGAAGAGAGCGCCGTCACGGCGGTCCGGACGGAAGGGCGGTTTCCGCTGAACATAAAGCGCCCGGACGCCGCCGTGCCCGTACCCTCGGAGGACGGTGAACCGCTGGAGATCGAGAAGTACAACGCCAAGTTCACGGGTTTCGGCTTCTACCCGGTGTTACGGCTCGACCAGTACGTTTCGCGGCGGCGCACCGTCCTGGACCGGCGCCTGCCGGATCGGACGCGGGGCGAGACGTTGCTGCGCAACCTGAAGGTCGGCACCTACATGGCTTCGCGGGAGATCCTGGAAGGCTTGACCCTCTTCGGGGGGTTGCTCATCGGCCCCGGTACCCAGGATGCCGATTCGTTCGGCGACTTTTTTGCGCCGGCGCGGCTGCTTAAGCTGGAGCGGGATGCGTTTCTCCTGTTCGAATACAAGAAGGGCCTGGGGATTATCCCGGAACGCTGGTCGCCCCAGTTTTCCGTCGAGTTGTTCAACATCCGCCGCCGCGTGGACAACGGGCTGGCCCTGGAAGAATTTCCCTGCACGGCCTGCTTCCCGGACACGACGCTCGCCGACCTGTCCTATTCGCTGTGGGAGGCCGACTTCTACGCCCGTAGCAAAGTCAACCGCAATCTGTTGCTGGAACTCGGCTACCGTTACAGCCCGTATCGCGTGACCACGGGGCAGTTCTTTTCTAAAGAGGAACAGACGTTGATTCCGGAATCATCGTCCCGCTACTTTATCGGCAGGGCGTTCTCGGCCCGGGCGTACTTCGAAGCGTTGTACCCGTATCGCGAGAGCGACGTCTTGCCCGTGGGGTTGCGCCTCCTGCTCGGGTATGACAACGAACGCGGCCGGTTGCTCGACCGATTCGACGTCGAGAACGGCTTGCTCGTACCCGTCTACGACCGCGCCCAGGTGCATCGACTGACGTTCGAGGCCAAGTACGGCCTGCGTCTGCCGGGCCGTGTGCGCGGCGCGGCGCACGGGTTGAACGTACGCCTGCGCACCTCCAGCATCCTCGGCGCTACCGTCGATGATTTTTACAACGACTACATCGGCGGATTGGTCGGCGCGCGCGGTTATCCGTTCTATGCCCTTGGCGGTAACGAGACGGTGTGGTTCCAGGCGGCGTATCACCTCCCCCTGCTGCCGGACGTCCGAAAGCAGCTACTCTTTGCGTACATCGATAAGGTCTATGCCCGCTTCTACGTGGACGCGGCGGCGGCGTGGAACGGGGCCTGGCCGGGCTTTGGAGCGGTGCGTAAAGACGTGGGCGCGGAGGTGCGGATGAAGATGAACTCGTTCTATCTCCTGCCCTCCGCCGTCTTTCTCAGCGCTACCTACGGCCTCGATGCCTTCGACTTTCAGCTGGACGAGGGGTTCGTCACACCCGACGGCAGTGACACCGTTCGCTACGGGTCCGAGCTGCAATGGCACTTTGGCGTCCTTTTCGAGTTTGACTTGTAAACGTGTCGGTTGTTCGTAGTCTGGGGTCCGTTGTCGAGGGCGCTTCGTCCGTCATAGTTGAAAAACAACGAGCCACAGACGCTCAACATAGACCCAAAAGCTTCTGAAAAGCCCATGAACATGACGTTCATCTCAATCCTGGCAGTCTTTATGATTGCTGTAGGTGTTGCGTTCATCTACTTCATCGTGCGGGAAAACGAGAAGCCGTTGCCGCAGGGCGGGGTTCAGTGGGCTGCCGTGGTGCTGTCCGGCTTGCTGGTGGTTATGTCCGGTTTTCTGCTGGCCCTGACGCTGGTGCCGGGAGGCGGCTTGCCGGCCGTCGGGCCTCGCGCCGAGATCGATAAGCCCGCGACCAACTTTACCTTTCGCCTCGTAGAGAACGACCGCGAACGCGATCTCGCATCCTACAAAGGGAAGGTCATTCTGCTCAACCTGTGGGCGACGTGGTGTGCACCGTGCCTGGAGGAGTTGCCGGCCCTGGATCGTTTGCAGAAGAATTACGCGGACGACGGCTTCGTTGTGCTGACCCTCTCCGATGAGCCCCGCGACGTTATTCTCGACTACAAAGACCTGCTGCCGGAAGCGACGGTCACCGGCTACATCGACAAAATGCGTATGCCCCCTGCCTTCCGGGATGCGCTGGACGCCGGGCGGCCCAGCACGTATATCATCGACCGGGACGGCTACGTCCGCCGGTACATCCTGGGCGCCAGCAGCTATGCCATCTTTGAGCAACTCATCCATCCCTACCTGGGCGACGCCGTGGCGGTTCGTTGAGGGGGTCCATACGTAGCAACCGACATCGGAAGTAGGGAGCGGTTATGCAAACGACGCGTTTCGGTGGAGTGCCCACGCTGGTGTGGCTGATGCTGATGAGCGGGGTCCTGGCCGGCTCCGTTCGTGCTGCGGGAAGCCAGGATCCGGACGGCGACGGGCCGGATCGTCTACGCTATACGGCTGCAAGCCTGCGGGCGACGATGCTCTACGCCCAGGCAACGACGGCGCACCGGGGGGGCAGCGGGGTCGCCGCTTCGCGCAGCGTACCCCTGGCATTCGGCCTCTCGGCCCTTGTGCCGGGCCTGGGGCAGGCTTACAACGGGCAGTGGATCAAGGCCGCCATAGCCGCCGGCCTGGAGGTGGCGCTGGTCGCGGGCTATGCGACGTGGCGCAACAAGGGTCTCGATGGACGAGATGCCTACCAGGTCTATGCCCATACCTCCTGGAGCCCCATCCGCTACGCCGACTGGCTCAACGACTACATGGTCTATCTCGAAACGGAATTCGGGACGCGCGTCGACGCCATGCCGATCGAGCTGACCAGCGCCATTCGGGGGATCGACGTCACCAACCCGGGCGGGTGGACCACCGACGAGCAGCACCTCGTCCGCGACCTCATCACGCAGATCCGGGCCGTCGAGAGCGAAGTCTATCATCCCGAGACGGGGGCTACGTTCTCGCACAAGTTGCCCTTTTTCGGCGAGCAGCAGTACTACGAACTTGTCGGCAAATACTTTCAGTTTGCACCGGGCTGGGAGGATTACGTGGCCCTGGAGGATGAAAACGGCAACGTCACCTGGATCGACAGCGAGGGTAACTTCATCGCTACGATCGATCCTGAATTGACCGGCCCGGACGGCAGCAAGCCGAATGTGTCGGCCACGTTTTTCGACTACGCCGAGGACCACGGCCGCGCCAACGACTACCTTCGCAATGCCTCCCGCCTCTCCCTGCTCTTCGTCGTGAACCACCT
>Ga0302046_10003514_pt1 | contig 14156 bp, 10 predicted proteins | sample RVTome_11_FD_200261 | JGI IMG/M metagenome (GOLD analysis project Ga0302046, IMG submission 200261) | Soil microbial communities from uranium-contaminated site in the Upper Colorado River Basin, Wyoming, United States - RVT147D111 (version 2) ...
AGGCGAGCACATACGCGACGGTCCGGTTGCCGCCGGCAAGGCTCAAGGATCCACCGTCCGCGCCGCGGCGCTCCCAGGTGTACGACTGCCCGTTGAACCAGCTCACGCGGTCACCCGCGCTTGGCCAGGTTGCATCGAAGGACAAGAGGCCGTCCGGCAAGGCGGTGGAGTCCGCATCCGCTGACAGCGCCGGTGCGGGCATGGGTCCCAAGACCAACCATTGGGACACCGAGGTTTGAGCGGATGCAGGGATCGCCATCAGCAGGCAACCCGCACACATCACGAACACGGTCAGACGACGACGGCGCTTCATCGAGGCGTACTCCTTTTGAAATAAGCGGCCAGCTGTTCCGATCATTTCTTCGACGGCGACATTGCTGACGCGGTAGCTTCGTTGAAGCCGATGATGACGCGCCAAAGCTGGCCGCCGGTCGCTTCTCATGGTCTTCTCGCAGGTCTCGAGAACGGCGGTGGCGTCACCGTGCGCGCGGGCGCCGCCTCGAGCAGTCGCAATGCCTCTTGAACCGCTCGCTCCAACTGCGGGTCACGCCCCTGGGCCACCACGCGCGCGTCTTGTTCCACTTCAATATCCGGCGGGATCCCTTCGTTTTCTCCGATCCACCGGTTGTTGATCGGATCGAACACCGCATTGTCGGGCGCGGTGAGGGCTCCGCCATCAATCAGGGCGTAGTGCACCGACGATTTCACCAATCCGCCCCAGGTACGCTTGCCAATCAGCGGACCGGCCTGTTGTTGCCGGAAGACCCAGGGGAAAAAGTCGCCGCCCGATCCCGCCAATTCGTTGATCAAGAGCACCTTGGGTCCGAGAATCCCCGCGGGTAGACGGAACGGCCGCCCGTCCGGCACCTCATTGGTTACCGCGGCCCGTAGCTCCCGCGTCATCAGGTCCACCATGTAGTCGTCCAAAAGTCCGCCGCCGTTGAACCGTTCGTCGATCACGGCGCCCTGTTTGTCCTGTTGCGCAAAGAAATAACGATCGAATGAGATAACGCCGTTGCCGCCCGTGTTAGGGACCCACACGTACGCGAGCCGCCCGTCGGACAGCTCGTCCACTCGCCGGCGATTGCTCTCGACCCACGCCCGCATGCGCAGATCGTCTTCACTGCGAATCGGCTCGACAGTCACCATCCATGCTCCGTCCATCGAGGGGCGATCGTTGATGTGCAACAGGGTCTGCCGGCCCGCCGTCCCATCGAGCAGACGATAGGGGTCGTCATCCGCAGTCACTTCCGTACCCTCGACTGCGACGAGATAGTGGCCCTCGTCGACGTTCAACCCGGGACGATCGAGCGGCGCAGACAGATCGGGATTCCAGCTCTCGAACGTATAGATGCGCTCGATGCGCCAGCGGCCACCGTCTGCGACCAAGTCCGCTCCGAGCAGCCCAACCCGCGACGTGTCCACATCCGGCATGTCCCCGCCGAAGACAAAGCTGTGGCCGACCGACAGTTCGCCGTTCACCTGATCCAGGATGTAGTTGAGGTCGTCGCGGTGGCGGACGAATGACACGAGCGGACGATATCGTTCCCGCACGGCATTCCAGTCGTTGCCGTGCATGCTGGGGTCGTAGAAATAGTCACGTTCGTACCGCCACGCCTCGTCGAAGATCTGGTGCCATTCGGCCATGCGGTCGAGGCGCATGCGGAGGTCGACGTCGAGCGCGCCGTTGGTGCCCTGCGGCGGGCTCTCCGTTCCCACCACGCGCCACTGCGTCCCTGAGCGGAACAGCAGCTTGCCGCCGTCGTGCGACACCGAGACCTGCGACGCCCGCGTGACGAACTCCTCGGCCTCTCGCTCCTCGATCGAAAACTTGTGCAGCGTCATGCCCGGCTGACCAGCAACGTTCTCGCCGATGAACACCGTGCCCTCCGGACCGGCCACCGTCGCGGAGTAGTTCCTCACGGGCATCGGGAGCGCGACGATGCGCCGCTCGATACCGTTTAGGTCGACGCGGACCAGCGAATCGGCCGGCTCGGAATCCGGCAGTTCGTCTTCCGCTTCGGCCTCATCGCCACCCACCCCCTCATCGTCAACCGGCTCTTCATCGCTTTCCGGCGGGAACGGGGAGGGATCATCCGCGCGGAGGACGGTCACGTAAGCGGCATAGGATGGATCCGCCTGCATCGTGCTGGTATTGGCCCAGCCGGACGCCAGGGCCAGGTTCGTGCTGGCCAGGAAGTAGAGGTGCCGGCCATCGCGATCCCAAGCGGGCTGGACGGCATCCGCCATGGCGTCAGTGATGGGCGAAACATTCCCCGTCTCCACGGACCACACGACGATCCGATGCAGGTTATTAGCGAACGTCCTGGAGTACGCGAGCCAGCGAGAATCCGGCGACCAGGTGAGCCCCATGGATCCCCGCTCGATGTTGGCCCCGGCGTGATCGACCGTTTGGATACGGCCGCTGGCCGCGTCGAGGATCCGCACGCGCGTATCATCGTCCACGAAGGCGATCCGGCTGCCGTCCGGTGACCATGCAGGTTCCCATCCCAACTTGGATTCGCCGATCGCAATGCGACGCGGTGCCGCCAATCCGTCCTGATCACCGATCACCAGCTCATAGGCACCGTTTGCATCCGAGAACCACGCGATCTGGCCACCATCCGGTGACCAAACCGGCCGCCGATCCGCCACACCGGTGCTGCGCGTGATGTTGCGAGCGTCTCCCTTGTCGACGGGAACGGTGAAGATCTCGCCACGCGCCTGAAACAGCGCGCGTTGCCCGGTGGGCGAGAGGGAAGCCGCCGTGGCGGCTCGGCTCACATCTTCCCACCGCGTGTCGGCCCAGGGAAAATCCCCGCGCACCTCAATGCTGAGCGGCTGCGTGCGCCCCGTTTGAGGGTCGAGCGTATGAATCCAGCCGTCCTGTTCGAGCACGAGTGTACCGTCGTGGCCCGAGAGCCATTTCACGTCCGCGTCCCTAAAACGCGTCACCTGGGTCAGCGCCTCAGTCGATGGATCGAACGACCACACATTCATCGCCCAATCCCGGTCCGATAGGAAATACACCACGCCGTTCAACCACACGGGGTGCGTATCCGTGGTGCGTTCGTTCGGGAGACGGACCTCATTGAGATTCTGCAGATCGAGGATGGCGAGCGCCGTGTTCTGGCCGCCTCGGTAGTTCCGCCATTCAGAATCCCAGCGCGACATCCGGTCTACGACGATTCGGCGTCCCCGCTCGTCGTAGGAACCGTCATGACCCCATGGAGCGGGCAACAGCTCCGACGGTCCTCCGTCACGTGAGACCGTCCAGAGCCGTTCGAATGCGGTCGGCGCGGTTTCTCGAGTCGACGCGTACAGCACCCGCCGACCGTCCGGCGTCCACCCTCTCGCGTAGGACGCGGACGGATACCACGTGAGCCTGGTAGGCTGTCCACCTTCCACCGGAACCACGTAAACAGCATTGGTCCCGGATCGGTTGGACGTAAACGCGATCGTTTGGCCGTCCGGGGCGAAATGCGGATCGCCCTCGACCGCCGGGGTGCTGGTGAGCCGCCGTGCGACGCCGCCGGAGCGTTCGGCGATCCACAGATCCCCGCCGTAGGCGAAGGCGACGTGCGTTGCACTCACATCCGGCTGTCGAAGGAGGCGCGTGCCCTGCGCCCCGAGCGCACTGGGCAGCACCATCGACACAACGAGAACGAGGGGGATGTGGGAACGGGTGTGAAGTCCACTCACAGAGACGGTCTCCTGCTTGGGCGCGGTTGACGTCGGCCATCATGGGTCTACTGGCACCATTATACGCGCGGACCGGCTTCCACTCCACGGCAGAAAAAACGGGGAATGTTGTGCACGCCCTGACCACATCCTAACTTGCGCGGACAATCGCCCGTACCAAGGCGTCCCTCCCAAAGAAGGTGTACCATGAGAGCCAGATATTTCCACTTGCCGGCCGCCCTCGTCGCGATCCTCTTCATCATGGCTCCGGCCGGACTGCTGGGCCAGGCCAATCCAGCGCATGCGCATATCGGGCACGTCGCAGACGGCTGGCGCGGAACGCCTGACGGCATGGGCCTGCTGCCCACCGCCACGGCCGAGGCCCGCATTGCCGCGCAGCACGCGCAACTCGCGGTGTCGGCCGGTACCAATCTCGCCGGCATCAAGACGCACACCGCGCACGTTCAGCACGCTATCAATCCGGAGGCCGTCGAATCAGGTCCGGGGATGGGCTACGGGGTCCTTCCCGCCGCGCGTGGAGCCGTGACGCACATCGGACTCGCGTCCCAAGCCGAGGGAGCCTCCGACAACGTGAAACTTCACGCCACGCACATTTCGACGGCTGCGGGCAACGCCGTACAGTGGTCCGAGCGGGCACTCGGCCTCGCCGAGCAGATCCAGAGTGCGAGCGATGCGAGCCGAGCCGCTGAGCTTGCTCAAGAGATGCACACGCTCCTGCAGCACGTCGTCTCCGGACACGACGCGAATGGGGACGGCAACATCGGATGGCAGGAAGGCGAAGGCGGTCTCCAACAGGCTCAGACCCATCTCACGTTGCTCAAACGAGGTGAAGGCATGAGTGGCGGCTGACCCACAGCCTACGTTCTGTTCCGTAGGTACACATCAACCAACGCTTGGGGACATCCATGAAACTTTGCGTCAACGTTGGAATGGCCGGCCTCGCTCTGACCCTTGCCCTGCCCAGCTCACCCCTCTCCGCACAGACCTTCCGCACGGATGATCCGTTGCTCAGACAGATGTGGACCGAGGGCATGGAGCGTTCGCAGACCGCGCCCCTCGCCCAGGCGCTGTTGGACTCGATCGGGCCGCGACTCTCCGGCACCGAGGGATTCTACTCCGCCGTCCGGTGGCTTCAGAATCGATATGAGGAATGGGGCGTACCCGTTCGCCGCGAACAATACGGAACGTGGCGTGGATGGGCCTCAGGGATCCTACACGTCGACCTCCTCTCCCCGCGCGTCCGCACACTGGAGACGCATCTGCTGGCGTGGAGCCCCGGTACGAACGGCCCGGTTGAAGCCGAGGTCGTCGCGGTCCCGGAATTCGGGCCCGGCCAGGACGTGGACGCATGGTTGGCAACCGTCCGTGGTAAGGCCGTCCTCATCGCCCCCCCTCAACTGAGTTGCCGGGAGCCACAGGCATTCGAGCGGCTCGCACGGGAGGCAACGGTCGAACGGCTGTCGACCAGGCAGCGCGACGTCGACCGCTCATGGGCGGAGCGTCTCACAACGCTTGGCGGACAGAATCTCGTCTCCCGGCTCGAGGAGGCGGGCGCCGTAGCGCTCATCAGCTCCCGCTGGTCCAACGGATGGGGCGTCAACAAAGTGTTCTCGGCAGGAACGGAAACGGCCGTGGGCATCGACGCGAGCTGCGAAGACTACGGATTGCTGGCCCGGCTGGCAGACAACGGCCAGGCCCCGCGCATTCGCATGAATGCCGAGGGCGAGGTCACGGGCGAGCAGCCGATGTACAACGTGATCGCGGAGCTTCGTGGATCGGAGCTCCCCAACGAGTACGTGTTGCTGGGAGCGCATCTCGACTCGTGGCACGCGGCCAGTGGGGCGACGGACAACGGCACCGGCACCATCATGATGCTCGAGGCCATGCGGATCCTGAAAACGGTGTATCCAAACCCGCGGCGCACGATTCTGGTCGCGCATTGGGGCGGCGAAGAACTTGGCCTGATCGGATCACGCGCATTCAGCGAAGATCACCCGGAGATCGTGGAGAATCTCCAGGCGGCGTTCAATCAGGACAACGGCACATGGCGTATCGATTATCTCCAGGCGCAGGGGTTCCTGGACGCCGGCGGCTTTCTCGCCAAGTGGCTGGCCCAGGTTCCGGAGGAGATCTCCCAGCACATCGAACTCGACGTCCCCGGCCCGCAAGAGCAGGGTGGCAGCGATCACATGTCGTTCATCTGTCACGGCGTGCCGTCATTCCGCTTCCAGTCGAACTATCCCGACTATCGCCAGTACACGTGGCATACCAATCGGGACACGTATGACAAGATCGTGTTCGATGATCTCCAGAACAACGCGACCCTGGCGGTGATGATGGCGTATCTGGCGTCGGAGGATCCGCAGCGTGTACCGCGGACGCGTTCGGTCTTGCCGCCGGGACAAAACGGACAGCCCCGGCAGTGGGCTCAGTGCCGCCAAGCGCCACGATCGTCCAACTAGGGGCGGTTTGCGAGAATCGGCCGGGTGTGGAGTATTCGATAACGCCCAGATGGAGCGTTCTGGCATGGTCGTCGTCCGCGATCGGTCCGGCAAAATCAAACTGGTCACCGCCCTGCTCCTGGTCGTTGTCGTGGCCGCGGTGTATTACGGGCAGGCGTTTGGGAGCGTCTACTGGCGCCGGATGCGCTTCGAAGATGCCGTTCAGCAGCAACTCGGCTTTGCCGGGCAACTCACCAACGAGGCCATCGTCCAACGCGTCCGAAACGCGGCGAACGGGATGGGCCTACCTCAGGCGGCAAGCAACGTACGGCTCGTTCGCTCCGAGGCCCGCAGCCTCAGTATCAGGATCGTGTATACTGAGGAAGTGAATCTCCTGTTTGGCGTCCAACCCATTCGCTTCGTCATCGAAGCGGGGCGTTCCTTCTGAGCTGCCGCCAACACGTCCACTGATGAACACCACCCTCCTCGCGGTTCTCACGTTCGGACTCCTCACGACACCACTCGCCGGGCAGCAGTCGGAGACGGTCGACTTTCAGGCGCTGGTGCGCGAGATCATTGCAGTGCACAACCGCATACGAGAGAACCCCCGGGAGTTCGTCTCCGTCCTCAGCGGCTGGCAGGGCGCGTTCGAGGGACGCCTGCGGCATCAGCCAGGGCTTCCTACCTTGCGCACGGTCGAGGGGTGGAGCGCGGTCGAGGAGGCCATTCAGTTCCTGCAAGAGCAAGAACCCATCGGTCCCTTGCGGGCGTGGGACGGGATGCACCGGGCCGCGCAGGACCACGTAAACGGGCAGGGAGAAGACGGGCTCCTCGGCCATGAAGGTGAAGATGGCTCCATGCCCTGGGACCGAGTGTCGCGCTACGGCACCTGGGTGGGCACCGTGGCGGAGAATATCTCCTACGGCCCGGCCGACGCCCAAGAGGTCCTCCTGCAGCTCGTGGTCGATGACGGAGTTCGGGATCGCGGGCACCGGACCAACATCTTCGATCCGCAGTTCGGGGCGGTGGGGGTTGCCTGCGGTCCTCACGCGACGTATCGCGTCATGTGCATCATCGTCTATGCGGGCGCCTTCGCCAATCAGGAACGATAGTGAAGACGACTGCCAACCCTTCGCCGTGCGGAGCGCTATGATCACCACGCTCGGGATGCTCGTTCTCGGAACCGTCTGTCTGCCGCTTGCACAACCCCGCGGTATCGTGGCAGACACCGTGAGCCGCGAAACCCTGTACCGGCAGGGCACCACGTTCGAGACGTTCCTGGATCAGGTGGTCGGACGGCGGGAGATGTGGCTTCGAAATTACGAGCGCGGAACGGTACCGGAGGATCTGATGCACCGGGCTCGTGCCGTTCCGGGACGATGGCACCTGCTCGTAGTTACGGTAGACCGGTGTTCCGATTCGGCCAACATCGTGCCTTACGTAGCCCATCTCGTAGACGCCGTGGAGGCGCTCGAGATGCGTTTGATCGATCCCGACTTGGGGCGCGGGATCATGGAAGCTCACCGTACTCCTGACGGTCGAGCCGCTACCCCCACCATCGTCTTGCTCAACACCGCGTTTCAGGAAGTCGGCTGTTTCATCGAACGTCCGTCCGGGCTTCAGGCGTGGGCGCTCGAGCATCGCCAGGACCTCGATGACGCCGAGTTTCTGAAACAGAAGTTCGCGTGGTATGACAATGAGCAGGGGCGGCAGACCCTGAGTGAAATCATCGACCTCATGGAGGCTGCGACCAGCGGACGGATCGGATGTTGAGCCTCGCCTGACGCCTGCTCCCCAGCGTCGCCGCCCTACTTCAATTCTTCCCTTCCAACCTACGCGGTCGCGAATAGCAACGTCCGACCGCGCATTTCATGACTACGTGACTCCGGTCACACCAGCCCCGCGATCTCGCACGCATCTTTGCGATGTACGCAACGGTTATTCACACCGTCGCCGCACTCCTGCAACATCGCGCAGGTCATTTCGGAGAGATGCACGTGCCTATCCCCGCGGTTGCTCTTCATGCCTCCGGGGCCTCGGACAGAGTCGCGAAGGCCCTCGACAGTTGCTTCAAGAATGCAGGACACCAGGTCACAACACTGGCGTTCGACTTGAGTCGTGTGCATCCGCGACCGCGGCATGGGCGCCTCGGACAGGTGTACCGGGCTGCCCGCGAGGATGCGGCGAACCTCAGCGCCGCGGCGCATCTGGGACTCGAGTTTGGCGCACACGCGCTTGATGCGCGGATCGGCGCATGGCAGATCCGTCTTCACCGCGTGCTGCAGGTCGTCGTCGCGGCCCTGGTGGCCATCGTGTGCGCCGGATGGCTGACGGACGTGCTGCTCATGGGTCCGGCGGCGTGGTACGGGCTGCCAACCGCGACGTTTGCGCCAATGCGCTGGATGACGACCGTATCGGGCTACCTGCGACTCACGCTCGGTGGCGGACTGACGGTCCTCATTCTCATGGCCGGCCTCCGCCTGGCGCTCACCGTGTCACCGAGGCCGGTGATCATCACGTTTCGCTCCATCATCCTGCTGCTCCTGCAGCCGATCGTCATCCTCGGCATCGCGCTGTTGGCGGTCGACATAGTGCCCCTCGCGGCATTCGTCGTCACCGTGGCGGGCGCATCGGTATTTGCGGCCGGAATCGATTCGGCGATCCCCCTTCTCGTCGCGTTCGGAGGTCTCTTGGCCCTTCGCATCGGTTGGATGCGGGGTCCACTGCGTCGCGCCGCCGAAGGGGTGCTCGAGGCATTCCGGTATCTCGGCGAGCCGGACTACCGTCACCAGGTTCAAGAGGCCCTCGACCGGGCCATCGTGAGAGCTCGCGAACGCGCGGGACATGACGGGGACTTCGTGCTTGCTGGACAAGGATTCGGGTCGATGATCGCGCTGGACAGCGCCCTGCACTCCCGGGTCTGGCGCCCCACGGATCGGATGCTCCTGGTGACCGCGGGTTCCCCGCTGCAGCGCTACTTCCTGTCGCTCTTTCCCCGGACCCTGTTTCCGGAATCGATGGAAGATGTCGTCGATCTGATCGCCGGGCGTTTGGACACGTTTCGCTGGGTCAACATCTATCACCCGCGAGACCTGGCTGGTGCGGATCTCGGCCTCAAGGTCTTCAATGGTCTCGACGTTGCGACGGTCCGGCGAAGCTCGATCGTACCTGGACGCGCAGATTATTGGCTGGATATGGAAGCCCGCCGCGCACTCCGCGATGGCCTTCAGCGGCTTGGGGAGGTCGAGCCTCTGCGGGTGCCGATGAAGGACGCCGCCCATCGGTTGCTCGATCCCACGGAGACGGCCCCGACCCTTTCCCTACCCTCACGCGCGCGGCTCCTGCTTCGCACCGCCGCCACCCTCGGCACGCTGGGTTGGATGGGGTGGTGGGTGGCAACCGCGTTCGGACTCCTCGCTCCGAGCGACGATGAGACCTCCGCCCTCCTCGCGCAATCGGGAATTGCCGTCGACGCCACGGTGACGCACCAACGGCAAACGCTGCAGCGCGACGTTGGCGTCACATTCGTCGATCATTGGGAGTTCGCGTTCGCCGATCCAAACGGAACGCCACAAACAGTGCGCTATGCGTACAACGCCAGCGACGCGTTTCTCGCGATTCGCCCTCCGCGCTTCGATGAGCACGCGTTCACCCAACAGATCCGTGCGGCGTGCCCGAACGGCGGATCCGCCCGATGGTGGCGCCTCAACAACGCATCACAGGGGTGCACGCTCAACGCCGTCAGGATGCGGTATTTCCCGGGAGACATGACGGTGTTCGACCTTCCCGACTACCCGCGTATCCCGTTCCGTGGAGATCCGATTGCGCAATGGACGGAGACCGGTGTTGCCGCCACCGCCCTGTCATTCCTGTTCCTCATCCCCTTGGCGATTGGCGCCCGTCTGTTGACGGCGCTCTGGGGACTCCGGGCGACCGACACGGTAACCGTCCGCCCCCCGGCTATTCCTGCCAGAGCGCGCGTGAGGGCTCCAGCGCCACAGCACGCCGTGACGGGAAGTACGTAGCCGCCAGGACAGACGCGGCAACGACCACCGCAACGCCGGCGCCGCTCACGACAAACACGGCGAGTTCGAGCGCCAGCACCTGCGTGAGAGCGGCGCTGGCGGCTACCATCACCGGCGCCGTTGTCAGCAACCCGATACCGAGCTGCCACCCGCCTTCGCGCATCAGCAGTCGCACGATGCCGAGATCCGACGCTCCGAGCGCCCGGCGCACGCCGATCTCGCGCGTTCGCTGACTCACCGATCGCGCGGTCAGCCCATAGATGCCCGTCACCGCAAGCACCAGGGCAAAGACAAAGCAGCCCACGAACATCTTGACCGTCGCCGACGTCATCATCGTAAAGAAGCTGAACAGCTCCGCATAGCTGACGATACGATCCGGAACCAGCAGCGGGTCGTGGTCGGACATCACCTGTCGCAGGGCGGTCTGCGCTTCCCGTTCATTGCCGCGATGCCGGATCATGACGGCGACGCTGGACGCGTCGGTCTGTCGTAACGGCACGTAGACGGACATCGACGAGCGAGCCACCGTCAACGGATTGCCCTCGAGCACATCGCCCACCACTCCGACCACGGTGCGCCATTCTTCCTCCGGCCCGAGCCCCACCAGCCGAAGGCGTTTGCCGATCGCCGGGCCGTCCGGCCACTGCGCTTGGGCCAGGGACTCGCTCACCAGGGCGGTCGGCGTTGCGCCATCAACGTCGCGGGCGTCGAGCAAGCGGCCGGCTCTCAGCTGCGATCCGAGCGGTTCGAACGTCCCGGACACCGCGGACGCGAACGCTCGCGGGTGATCTTCAGACCGGGAGTACGCTGGACCCTCCACGACGAACCGACCCCCATCCTCCGTCCCCGATGCCAGCTCCGTCCGCAGCATCACGCCATCGAACGTCGAGCGGGCTTCGAGTGCTTCATGGAGCGCTTCGAAAAGGCGCTGACGTTCCTCGGGTTCGTCGTAACGGTCGCCGTCCGGCGACAGGATCGCCAGGACGACCTTATCCCGCTCACGAAAGAGGTCGAGCTGCAGCACCTCGTAGGCGGTGATCCCGGAAACCGCACCACAGAACATGACGACAGACACCATCACGACTTGAAGAATCACCAGGGCACGCGCCAACCGCCCCGCCTGTCGATTTCCGGATCCCGCGGCGCTGTCGCGCATGACGGCGTGAAAGTCACCGCGCGCCGTCCGATACACGACAACGCCGCCCACGACCGCGATCGCCAGGAGAGCAAACCCTGCGGCGGATATCGCGGTCGATCCATCCGGTCCCCAGCGCCACCAGAACGCGAGATTGCCCCCGATGTTGGCCTGCGCCCAGGCATCCACGGTCCAGAGCGCCGCGGCCGCGATCACCACCGCCACCGCGGCGCCGATGGCGCTCACGAGCACGGTCTCCCACAGCGCCTGTACGACGAGCCGAAAGCGCGGCGCCCCCAGGGCAATCCGGACCGCCATGTCACTTCGCCGCTCATTTGCACGCGCCAGCAGCAGGTTGGTCGCATTGATGCACGCGAGGAGCAGAATGAATCCGGCCAACACGTTGAGGATGATGAACAGCAGGAACCCTTCGGGACCGATCTGCGCCCGCTGAAACGTGGTGACCATCCCACCAGTGACCGGCCGCTCATGCGCACCCGGGAGGTCCTGACGGGACTCACTCAGCCACAGTGCCTGGAGCAGACCATCGATCTCGGCATTCGCCTGCTCGATCGTCGCCCCGCGCTCGAGCCGGGCATACACGTTGAGATGCCTGCGGCCCGGGACCGTCGCATAAATGTCCTCCGGCAGGGGCATCCACAACTCGGTCGCGAGCGGGAACGTGAACCCGTCGGGCATGACGCCGATGATCCGCGTCCCAACACCGTTCACGGTCACCACACGCCCAACCGCAGCCGAGTCTCCGCCGAACATGGCCTGCCACGTGTCATGGGCGAGCACGGCGACCGGTTCCGCTCCAACTCGCTGATCGTCGGACCGCAGCGTGCGTCCCAGGAGGGGAGGCACTCTCGCCACGTCGAACACATTCCAATGGCTCGACGTGGCATATAGGGTGCGCGCGCCCTCACCGACCCGAAGATGGGCATCCAGGGCGACGTACGCGCCCATCGCCGTAAGTGTCTGCGCGCCACGGACGACCGCGTAGTCCGCGGCGTCGACCAGTTGCATGGGTGAGGCGCCGCGCGCGAAGACTTTGACGATCTCTTCACCATCGGGCAGCGGTAACGGCTTGAAGAGGACCGCGTATAAGAAGGAGAAGGTGAAGATACTCACGCCCAATCCACCGCTCAGGACCATGACGGACATCGCCGTGAACGCCGGCGTCTTGGACAGCAGCCGCAGCGCATAGCGGAGGTCGGTGAACCACCACATGCCGACCAGCGTGCGTCGGAGGATGCGGAGCCGATCGGTCGCGCGCACACCGTGACGGTGCACCGGGTCGCGGCCGGTCACGCGCTCCTGCCATGCGTTGCGCACCGTGTCGCCCAGTGCCTGCAGCAACTCCCATCCCGCGGCCCGGACGCCGCGTCCGGCGGCGACGGACGCCGCTTGCTGGCGGAAGGTGCGGAGCATCTCGCGCGCGTACACCTGTCGAAACGGTCGGGGATACAGGTGGAGAGCAAGACGGTAAACGAGTGCGTAGCACGCAACCAGGGTACGTCTCATTGCGGCGCCTCGAGGTCGCCAACCAACAGGTGGGCCCTGGCCGCCTGGACTTGACTGGCAAGGCGGTGTGCCTCGGCGCGCGCCACCTCCCTCCCCACCTTGGTAACGCGATAGTACCGCCGACGCTCATCGTCGCGTTGGTCGCCGGGAGTCTCCTCGAGTTCCTCGAGCCACCCGTGCTCCAGCATACGACTGAGCGCTCGGTAGAGGGTGCCGGGATGGAGCTTAACCCGTCCCGCCGTTCGGTCGGCAATGGCGTGGAGGATGGCGTATCCGTGACGATCCCCGCCCGACAGTGCGAGCAGGATCTCAAAGGCCGCTTCCGTGAGTGGTAAGTGTTTGTCAGACATATGGTTACGTGGAACGCCGTTTCAGATATGTGCCTAGAGAGTATACGCCTCAAGCACATAATTGGTTTCAGAGGACGTTGACCAATCCTCCGCGCGATGGGATGTAGTGGGAGTTACGGCGTAATGCGGAACAGCTCGGCGGCGTTCTTCCAGGCGATCCGCTCCCGCTGCTCGTCGGTCAGATCCAATCCCGCGAAGAAGCGCCGGTAGCTCTTCATGCCCACCAGCGGCCAATCGGTTCCGTACATGAGCTGCCGGCCGGGATCTCCCATGTACCGAATCACCTCGCGGACGCGTTCGAGCATGTGTCGCTCGAACTCAACGCTGAACTCGGTCAACGTCAGCCCGGAGATATCGGCATAGACGTTGTCGTTCTTATACAGCACCTCGGCCGTGTCATCGAACCACGGGTTCCCGAGGTGACACATGACGAATCTGACGTCGGGATAGTCGACCGCGACGTCGTCCACCAGCAGCGGGTGTGCCTGCCGTACCTTTGCGTGCTTGCTGTAGGTGTCCCCGGTGTGAATCATGACCGGGATGTCGTATTTCGCGGCCAATCGAAAAAAGCTCTCGAGCGACGGGTCGTTGATCGGGTACCGGTCATAGCCGGGGTAGAGCTTGATGCCCTTGACGAATCCGTCACGCACCCGGTCTTCCAGGGCGAAGAGATCCGTGCGATCCTCGCTGCGCCACCGAAGACCCTCGACGATCGTGACCCGGGGGTCGTTGCCAAGCACCTCGATGACCTGCTCCGCGTGCGGCCGATGTGGCGACACTTTGTATGACGTCAGCACCACGGCATGGGCAACGTCATTGGCCGCCATCTCGTTGAACAGATCGGTCGCGATCTCGGCGGTCGACCGTGGTTTGGATTCGTCGTAGTTATTGACGTGCACGTGACAGTCGATCAGCACAGGCCCCCCTTCGCCATCGATTGAGACACGAGATGCACCCTAAGATACGGGATCGTTGG
>Ga0302046_10003516_pt1 | contig 14152 bp, 16 predicted proteins | sample RVTome_11_FD_200261 | JGI IMG/M metagenome (GOLD analysis project Ga0302046, IMG submission 200261) | Soil microbial communities from uranium-contaminated site in the Upper Colorado River Basin, Wyoming, United States - RVT147D111 (version 2) ...
TAGAACTCGATGTTCTCCCGCCGCGGCTTCCTTGCCGGACACGAGGGCCGGCAGAAGATCCCCGTGGTGGTCACGGCGGTGAAGAAGATCCCGTCGTAACGCGAGTCGCGCTCGATCGAGGCCTGGTACATGTCATCGTCCGGAGGCAGCCTCCGGTCCGGGGTCGCCAAAGCCGGGGAACCGCTCGTCACGGAATCCCGGGTGCTCGGCCGGCGCGGGGCCGGCGCGATGGCTGTCACGGGCTCTGGATACTCGTCCACTGTCGGGTGCATTGACGCCCTCCGGGCGCATCATGAGGGGCGGGTGTTGGGAAGCCACCCGATGGCGCCCAAGCTAGCGCGCGCTCCGCGCGGGCCTCAACCGCGAACTGAACATGGTATTCGGCCGGCTCTCGCGCGGCGGAGGGCTAGTGCCCCCCGGCCAGGCTCGGCCAAAGGTCCTGCAACGTCGTCATGACGACGCGGTCATAACGACGCGGCCTTGCTCTCCCCCTCGCCCCGACCTACGCTGCAACTTGCCGCAAGTGGAGGGCGGATCTCCGGCGGAGGTAATCATGCGCTGCCCTCACGCGATCCTACCCGGGCACCGCGCCGGTCTTCGCGGCCGCTCGACCTTGCCGACTGTCGGTATGCTTCTTTTCGCGGCTTTGCTACCGGGGTGCGACCAGGCGTCGACGGGCGGAGCGCTCGACCTGGAGGCCCTGCCGACGTTGATGGCCGAGGCGGACATGCGCATCGGAAGCGTCGACGATCCGGAGGCCGGCTTCTCGCGCGTCGCCGGCGTCGACGTGGACGGCGACGGCCAGATCTACGTGTTCGAGGCCGCGGATATGCAGATACGGGTCTACGGACCGGACGGCCGCCTCATGCGTCGCATCGGCCGGCGTGGTGAGGGACCGGGCGAGTTCCAGCGAGTGGCGCGGTTCGGCGTCGTGGGCGATACAGTCTGGACCTTCGACTACGCGGGCGAGCGCATCACGATCTTCGACCGCGACGGCACGGTTCTTTCCACGGGACGGGCGGACTCGCGCGGGATCCCGCTGTGGAATCGGTGCTTCGGTTACGTCATGCCGTGGACGATGAGGCCGGATGGGCTGTTCACCAGCCTCTTCGGTCGGGTCGCGTGCAATCCCAACACGCCGGCGCCGGAGGTCGGACCTGCGGACTCCGTGCCCGTACCACGCCTTCTGTTCGATGCCACGGGCGCGATCGTCGATACGATCGGCGACGACGGCGGTCCGCCGCCGAGGATGGCGCGCCCGCCCGAACCGTCGTCCGAGCAAGGCTTTCGCGTGATCGAGGTGGGTGGCAGGCCCTACGTGGTCCCGCAGCGGCCTACGGACCTGCCCCGATGGATCCGGCTGCACGACGGCCGTATCGTGCTGACCGTGCCGCTGCCAACCTCACGGAACGCCGCCTTCACTGTGACGCGGATCGGTCTGTATGCGGATACCGTGTACAGCCGCCGCTTCCGTTACGAGCCGGGCCGCTACACGCCCTCCGAGCTGGACGCGTTGGCGGCGGAGGCGGCGAGCGGCGGCCCGTTCGGGGGCGGCGGCGCGCCGGCCGACCCGGCGGTGGAGCCGCGACTCCGCGCGGAAATGGACTTCCCCGAGTTCCGGCCGGCCACGCAGTCCGTCCAGGTCGACCGGGACGGCAGGCTGTGGATCCTCCGCGACGAGCCGGAGGGCCCGACCTCCCGCTTCGCTCTGCTCGACGCGGAAGGATTACCCCTCGGTGAGCTGGAACTGCCGGGCCAGCCCCAGCTCATGTGGAGCCGCGGGGACGCACTGTGGGTCGTCGAGACCGACGAGTTCGACGTGCCGTGGCTCGTGCTGTATCGAATCGAGGGGCTTTGAGGGAGGGGTCCTGCGCCCGCTCCCGGACCGGGCCCGCCCGTGGTCAGGACTCTTTCGAGGTCCTCCCACTTCCATGACGAGCCCCTGGGCTTGCGCGATGGGGTCCCTCGTCGTCGGGGCGCTCGCGTGCTCGACCGCGAGGCAAGCTCCTGACGAGTTGTCGGGAACCTGGCGGCTGACCACCGTGTGCGCCTATGAGCGCATGGAGGGACCGCCCTGCGAGCCCGTGGCGGCCGCTACGGCCGAGGTGATCTCCTTCGCTTCGGGTTCACGCTTCACCCGGCAGCGACCCGACGAGGAGGGCATCTACCGCCTCGAGGCCCGCGTAGCACCCTCCGGTGCACAGGAGGTCCTGATCTACTTCGACGACGGCGTGCCGGCACAGGTCCACGTGACGGGCGACTCCCTCGTCGTCAGTTGGGCATACATCGACGGCCCTGAGAGGCGCTACGTGCGAGATCGCTGACAAGACCACGACCGTCGTACCGTCGTACGCGCGGTCGCCGCCGACGCCGTAGACGAGCCACCGGACCCGTTCCACCGCACGGCATCACGCCTTCGTCGCACGACTCACGCCTTCGTCGCACGACGCTTCCACCCGCCGGCACCGCCCCGCCAACGTTCGCGTGAGGTTTCGCTCAAATCATCTCGCGGAGGCATCTCATGCGTATCTCTGGTTCGATCGTGCCGGCTCTTTCGATCGTGCCGGCTCTGGTGTCGATCACGGCCCTGGCCTGCGTCGATCTCGTCGAGCCGCCGGCAGCGGAGGGCCCTAGCTTCGGGCTCGCGGTGCCCGGTCACGCCGCCGTCGGCAGCGGGCACGTCCAGTCGCCCGCGGGGCTCAGGGAGTTCACGTTCCACGCCTTGGAGAGCCCCTCGGGGGATGCCTCGGGCAGCTACAAGGTCGTGTTGGCGAGCGGGCTCTTCTTCGAGGCCGACGTGACGTGTCTGGCGGTGGACGGCAACACCGGCTGGGTCGCCGGCACCATCCGGGCGACCAACGCGGCCGCGGTCGTGCTGGGGAGCGTCTCCACGTTCTTCGCCGTCGATAACGGCGAGGGGGGCGAGGCGGCCGACATCGTCAGCCTCGCGGCGTTCAATCTGGCCGATGGCGCCGACCTGGCGTTCTGTGACGAACGGCCGCTCGCGCTGCCGCAGCTCACCGTGACCGACGGTAACGTCCAGGTCCGGTAGCGCGTAGGATTTCGCCGACGCGTCAAGAGGCGCCCACTCGACCGTGGAGCCGTGAAAGTGCCCGACCCGCCGGTGTCAGCGCTGCAGCCCGGTCCGCCGGCGCCGCCCGCGTCCGATGGAGCGATGAGGGCCGGCGTCCGGCGGTGGCGTCTCGTCACCGCCGTTTGGGGCAGCGTGGCGCTCTTCTCCGTCGGCCAGATCTACATTGCCCGCACCGCGTTGGGGCATCCTCCTCCCATCATTCCGCTCCTCGTCCTGGAGCTGCCGGTGTGGACGTTTTGGGCACTCGTCACGGTTCCGATCGTCATGCTCGCGCGGCGGTTCCCGCTGGACCGCAGGCAGGTGGCGCGCAGCGTCCTGCTCCATGCCTGCGCCGCCATCGCAACCGCGGTCGTGTCGGTGGCGTTCCTCACGCTTTGGTACCAGGCATTCAACCCCTACCCCCTGTCGGGCGCTTCTGTGAGCGCGTGGTTCTGGCAGTACTTTCGCCAGCACTTCGTGGTCGGCTTCATGATCTACTGGGCGGCGGTCGGCGTGTATCATGCGTTCACCAACTACTTCCTGTACCGGGAGAGGGAGCTCGAGACGTCCCGTGCCAGGGCACAGCTCACGGAGGCGCGGCTGCAGGCGCTCAAGATGCAGCTCCATCCTCACTTCCTGTTCAACACGCTCAACTCGGTTTCGGCGCTCGTCGAGGAGCAGCCGGACGTGGCGCGCCGCGTAATCGCGGAGCTTGCGAGCCTACTGCGCGCTTCGCTCCGTACGGACGGGCTGCACCTGGTTCCGCTCGAAGACGAGATGAGCTTCCTCGAGCGCTACCTGACCATCGAGCGGATCCGTTTTGGCGATCGCCTCAATGTGGCGGTTCGCGTCGAGCCCAGTGCGCGGAGGGCGGCGGTGCCCAGCTTCGTCCTTCAGCCCCTCGTCGAGAACGCGATCCGGCACGGCATCGCGAGACGCGAGGACGGGGGGCACATGTGGATCTCGGCCGAGCGCGTGAACGGCTGCTTGTTGATCCACGTGATGGACGACGGACCCGGCGTGCCGCGACAGCCCGTGCGGGAGGGTATCGGCTTGGCGAATACACGGCGTCGTCTAGGCGAGCTGTACGGCACGGAGCAGTCGCTGGCTCTGTGCGAGCGACCTGGAGGCGGGCTGGACGTGCGCGTCGAGATCCCCTACCGCGTCCTGGAGGCGGGACATGGCTCGCGAGGATGACCACTCGCCGCTGACCGCGCTGATCGCCGACGACGAGGCGCTCGCGCGCCGCCGCATCGCGGAGCTCCTCCGGGACCACCGCGAGGTGCGGGTCGTAGCCCAGTGCGCGACCGGGCCGGCCACGCTGAGCTCGGTGCGCGAGTCGGCACCGGACCTTCTGTTCCTGGACGTGCAGATGCCCGGACTGACGGGGTTCGAGGTTCTGGCGGAGCTGCGTGCGGAGGAGCGTCCGCTCGTCATCTTTTCCACGGCCTACGACGAGTACGCGCTCGCCGCATTCGACGTGCATGCCGTCGACTACCTCCTGAAACCGTTCTCCGACGAGCGCTTCGAGGAGTCGCTGGAGCGGGCCAAGGGGGCGCTCCGGAGCGAGGGCACGATGGAGCTCCGCCGCCGGCTGCACGAGCTGCTCGGAGGGCTCGACCTGCTCGAGGAGCTCGGGAACGAAGCGGCGCGATCAGGCGGCCGCACCGGAAGCCGGCGGCCCCATCTCGAGCGATTCGCGGTCCGGAAGGACGATCGCGTCGCCGTCATCGACGCGGCGAGTGTGGACTGGATCGAGGCGGAGGGCGACTACGTCAGCCTGCACGTGGGCGCCAAGGACCACCTCGTCCGCGCCACGATGGCCTCCTTGGAGGAACGCCTCGACCCGGACCGGTTCATCCGTATCCACCGCTCGATCATCGTGCAGCTCGACCGGATCCGGCACCTCCGTGTCAACGAGCGCGGCGACTACCTTGCGGTGTTAGGAGGCGGCGAGCGGCTCCGCGTGGGTGCCCGCTACCGCGAGGGCCTCCTCGAGCGCGTGGGGCTGCGCTGAAGCCGGATGCGCTGAAGCCGGATGCGCTGAAGCCGGAGGTTGCGCCGCCCCGCCCCGCCCGCTCTACTGCCTGAACGATGCGCACGCAGCACTCAGCCAGCCGTCCCGTAGAGCGAACGTTGCCGCTGCTGGTTCTCCTCACCGTCGCGGCGTGCGGCGCCGATGGCGCCAACCGCACGTGGTCCACCAACATGGACACACTTCCCGGCGGTGCAGTGCAGGTCGTCAATACACCTCCTGACGCGGGAGCCTCCCCGACGTGGACCCTCGTCGAGGAGCTCAGAATCGGCGCGCTGGATCAGGACGGGCCCAACACGTTCGGGCTGCTGAAGGGCCTGGCCGTGCTGTCCGACGGGCGCATCGCCGTGCTCGAGGCGCAGGCGCAGGACGTGCGGATATTCAGCGCGGACGGCGCCCACCTCGCGACGCACGGTCGGGAGGGCCAGGGCCCGGGAGAGCTGCAGGGCGCTTGGGGGCTCATGCGGGCGGCCGACGACAGGCTCTGGGTACCTGACCACTCCAACGACCGCATGACGGTCTTCGATCCGGACTCGGGCCTCGTGCGCACGTATCCGATGCCCGTCTTCCTCTACGGTTATGTCTGGCGAGGAGCCATGGGCGTCGACGGGCGGATCTTCAAGCCGTCGATCACCATCGAGCCCCCGCGGCGCTACGTCCTGAGAGTCTGGAGCACCGAGATGGTCCTGCTCGACTCGCTCCCCATGCGCGACACGCCCGAGTACGACCCGGAAGATCCTCCAGGCTCGTTCGTCTGGTCGGCCCCGGACGGCCGCTCGCGCTCGTTTTTCGGCGTGCCCTTCTACCCGCAGGGGCGGGACCTGGTCGACGCGCATGGCCGCGTCTGGACCGCCAGCGCGGGTGATCCGACGTACAGGCTCGAGCGTTGGGTACCGGGGGGTGACACGACCCTGGTGCTCGAGACGCTGCGCCCTCCGGTGCCGGTCGGCGCACAGGAGCGGGACTCGGCCATTTCCGCGCTCCGTGAACGACTCGGCGAACTCGGTGCGCCAGACCAGGATTGGTCGAAGATTCCGCAGGTCCACCCGGCCGTTCTGTCGATGTTCTTGTCCGACGAAGGCCGCTTATGGGTCCGGACGCCCAGCACCGACGGCTCCCGGACGTACGACGTCTACCGGGACGACGGGCGGTACGTCGGGACGGCCGTGACGACCTTGCCCGTCTTGGAGTACGTGCCTCCGACCGTACGCGGCGATCGCATCTGGGCGGTCGTGACGGACGAGCTGGACGTTCCATTCGTGGTTCGGGCCCGGCTCGAGTCGCTCGACGAAGGCAGCACGCTCGCCTCGCCCGCGGCAATGCGGTAAACCCGCCGGCCCGTGCCGGGATCGGCTCGCCGGGAGGCGGAGTCGTCCACCAGCGTCTGGGAAGGCGATGACGCCTTCGACTCAGACGCTGCTACGCACCGGCGGGGCCGCCCGGGAGGGGTGGTGGTACTGGCGCAGCGCGCTCGTGAAACGCACCGCCGCCTCGCTGAGCCGCGAGACCGCCTTGCCGTACGGATCGGTCGTGCCGAGGGAGTTGCGCTGGTAACGGATGGCGTCCACCACCTGCCGCAGGACGGTATGCAGAACGTCCGGATCTTCGCTGTACGGATCCCAGATCTCGCCGTTCTCCTTGTACAACCTCATCGTTCCTCCGACCCACCGCGTGCCGCGCGGCGGCCTGACATTCATGGGCGACAAACTCTAGCCGGCCCCCCCGGAAGCTCATCGATGAACACTCCGCGTGGGCGAGAATGGTCACCGGAGGGTCGTGACGCCTACGATCGCCGCAGGAGCGGAACCAGCGGGACGCGAGCGGCGTACGCCTCCCCGTCGGCGCCGCCGCCATCGAGGGCCCGGTGCCGGGCCGCCTGCGCCGGGGAGCCCGGGTCCAGCGAGCCATCTCCCATCACGACCCCACCGAGGGAGCACGCCACCGCTCATGACGAGACGCGCCGCAGCCGTAGCCCTCACCGTCGCAACGTCACTCACCGCCACATCTTCCGGAGCGCTCGGAGCCCAGGAGCCGGCCCCGGGCTTCGAATGGGAGAACGCGACGGAGTTGAGCTACGTCGCCACCGGCGGCAACGCCTCGTCGAGCACGCTCGGCCTCAAGTCCACGCTGACGGGCACCGGCGAGCCGAACCTGTTCAAGGTCGAGCTGGGCGGCATCCGCGCCGAGTCGAAGATCACCACCCGGACCGCCACGGGCACGCCGACCGACTTCACGGTCACGGAGACGACCCGCACCGACGTCACCGCCGAGAGCTACTTCGCCCGCGGCAGATACGATCGCCAGCTCGACGGCGCCTTCGGGTTCGCGGGAGCCGGCTGGGAGCGAAACACGTTCGCGGGCGTCGCGAACCGGTTCTCGATCGTGGCGGGAATGGGCAGGACCTGGTTCGATGCGCCGAGCGGCCGGCTCAAGACCGACCTCGGCGGCACCTACACGGTGCAGAAGGACGTCGAGCCGGAGCCGGGTGCCGACGACTCCTTCGCGGGGCTCAGGTTGACCATCGAGGCGCAACGCTCGATCACGGAGAGCGCGACCCTCGCGTCCGGCCTCATCGTGGACGAGAGCCTCATGACCACGCGCGACCTGCGCGGCGACTGGGTGAACTCGCTCGCGGTGGCCATCGCGGAGGGTCTCGCGCTCAAGACGTCGCTGCAGATGCTTTTCGACAACGAGCCCGCGTTCCGGCGCGTGCCGCTCGTCGACGGAACCGGCACGCCCACGGGGGAGACCGTGCTGTCCGAGGGCAACAAGATCGACCGCGTGTTCACGTTCACGATGGTGATCCGGCTGTAGGACGCGGGGCCGCGACCACGACGTCGCGGCCCGAGAAGCCGCGCCCACTACGCCGCGGCCCGAGAAGGAGCTCAGAGCATGCTCGACTGGATTCGCGGCAAGCGCTTCGGCCTGAAGACCACGCTCCTCGTCATCGCGCTCGCGGTGGCGGCGTGGGCCCTCGTCGTCTACGCCAACCTGAAGGACTTCGTCCCCCCGGAGCTCACATCGCCAGCGGAAGCGCCCCCGCCCTGAGCCCGTTGCCGAGGTGCTCGTCGACGATCGACCTCACGGTCTCGCCCAAACCATCCAGGTCGGTCGGCTTCCGGTAGAACGCCTGCGCGCCCAGGTCCATCGAGCGACCCTCGTGGCTCGGGTCCTCGGACGACGTCAGCACCACCACGGGCACGTATCCCGGCCCCCGATTGTCCCGAATCCACTCGAGCACGCCGAACCCGTCGATGTCGGGCATCAGCAGATCGAGGATGACGAGGTCGGGAAACGGGTGCGAGCGTCGATCGTGAAAGGGAGCCGTGGCCGCCAGGTAGGCGATCCCCTCCATTCCGTCACCCGCGACGCGCACGTCGAGGCCGGGCAGCGCTCTGCGTGCGGCGACGCGTACCAGGAGCGCGTGGTCCCTGGCATCTTCGATGACGAGTAGCGTCGGATCACGCATCAGCACCCTGGCCCCTCCTCCGTTTTCACGGGCAGCAGCGGAAATTTGTCGAGGGGGGCAAGGGAAGATGGTGGCAACGCCCAATCGGTGCCAGCGGTTTCCTACCAGCCTCGTGATCCCTCGTGATCCCGCTTGCGCGGCGCCGCGGTCGTCCAGATGCTTCGGCTCGTCCCCGACCCCCCGCCAAGCTCGAAGGCCCAGGTGGAATCATGACCCCTTTGCACGCGCTCGAATCCGCGCTCCGGGCGGTGACCCTCGGCGCGCTCCTCCCGTGGGCGGCCGCGGCCCAGTCCGGCTCGGACGTCGCCCGCGCGTATCGCGAAGCGCACGAGGCGTCGATCCTGCGGGACTTCGCCGAGCTGCTCACCTATCCCAACCGCGCCTTCACGCCCGAGATCCGCGAGGCCGCCCTCTTCATCCGGGACCAGCTCCGCGAGGTGGGCGTCGACTCCGAGCTCCTGGAGATCGAAAGCGCCTCCCCGCTCGTCCTCGGCGAGCTCCGCGCGCCCGGCGCCACCCGCACGCTCGGTGTCTACGTGCACTACGACGGCCAGCCCGTGAACCCGTCGGAGTGGACGCACGATCCGTTCGAGCCCACGCTGTACACGGCGGCCATGGAGGCGGACGGCGAGCCGCAACCGCTTCCCCGAGACGGCGAGCAGGTGGATCCGGAGTGGCGCCTGTACGCGCGCTCGGCGGGCGACGACAAGGCGCCCATCGCCGCCATCCTGCCCGTGCTGCGCTCGTTCCGTGAGTCCGGCGTCACCCCGACCTCGAACCTCGTCTTCTTCTTCGACGGCGAGGAGGAAGCGGGCTCGCGCAACCTCGGGCGGTACATGGCGTTGGCGTCGGAGCGGGTCGACGACATAGACATCTGGCTCTTCTTCGACGGCCCCGCCCACCCGAGCGGGAGGCCGCAGCTCACGTTCGGCGTGCGCGGCGCGATGGGGATGGAGGTCACGGTCTACGGCGCCACCCGGAGCCTGCACTCCGGCCACTACGGCAACTGGGCGCCGGATACCGGCAACATCCTGGCGCACCTGCTGGCTTCCATGAAGGACGAGACCGGGCGCGTGACCATCGACGGCTGGTACGACACGGTCGAGCCCATCGGCGCGGAGGAGCGGGCGGCGCTCGAGGCGATGCCCGAATGGGACGAGCAGCTCAAGCGCGAGCTCGGGCTCGCGTGGACCGAGGGCGAGCCGGAGACGCTGCCCGAGCGTCTGCTCCTGCCCGCGCTCAACGTGCGGGGGATCACGAGCGGGAACACGGGCTCGCTCGCCTCGAACGTGATTCCCAACACCGCCGTCGCATCGCTGGGGATCCGGCTCGTGAAGGGCAATACGGGCCAGCATCTGCGGCAGCTCGTGGTCGATCACATCGAGCGGCAGGGCTTCCACGTGGTCTCGGAGGATCCCGACATGGAGACGCGGCTCCGCTATCCTCGGATCGCCAAGGTCACGGGTGGGGGAGGCTCGACGGCGGCGCGCACGTCGATGGCGGACCCGTTCGCGGGTAGCGTGGTGGCCGCGGCGACGGACGCCGCGAACCGCGCGTTCGGCCAGGGCTCGCTCGTCATCGCGCCGGGCATGGGCGGCACGCTGCCGCTCTCCGTGTTCACCGAGGATGCGGGCAAGCCGGCCATCATCGTGCCGATCGCGAACCACGACAACAACCAGCACGCGCCGGACGAGAACCTGCGCATCGCCAACCTGTGGTACGCCATCGATCTGTACGCCGCTCTGCTCACGATGCCGGCGACGGTGTTCTGAGAGGCGGCGGGGCTGGCCCCGCGGCCCGCGGCTCCCGATATTGGGCCATCCGACCCCAGCGACTTCTCAGGAGATGGACTCAGATGCGGAAAGCGATCTGCCTCGGTCTGCTCGCGGGAGCGTTCGCGATGGGTGCGCCGGTCGACGCTGGCGCTCAGGACTCGGGCTTGCTCGCCGTAGGTGAGATGGCCCCGGACTTCGCGCTTCCGGGCGCGACCCGATACGGCACCCTCGAGGAGCCGGTCCGGCTGAGCGACTACCAGGGCGAGACCGTCGTCCTCGCGTTCTTCTTCCGCGTCCGAACGCGTGGGTGAACGATCCAGATGACGGCGTACCGTGATCAGTACGCGAGCTTGTTCAACGGAGGACAGAACGTCGTCCTCATCGGCATCTCCAACGACCCCGGCGAGGAGCTGGCATCCTGGCTCCACGACGCGGACTTCCCCTTCCTGTTCGCGAGCGACGCAGCCAACAACGGCGCGACGTACACGCAGTTCGGTGGCGGACTCAGGGACAGCGGCGCTGTCGACAGTCGGGCGGTGATCGTGGTGGGGCCGGACGGCCGCATCGCGCACACCATCGAGTCGTTCAACCAGAATGACCCGATGGCGTACGAGGAGCTCGGCGCGGTGATCGACCGGATCACGCCCGAGCCCGAGGGCGACGAGAACTGACCGAGGGCCCCACGGGCGGCCACCTCTCGTGAACCGAAGGGCCCGGCGCGGATCGCTCCGCGCCGGGCTTTCGGCTATCGTGAGCGCGGGCCGGCGCTCAGCTCGCGAGCAGCCGCTCCACGGCGCCGACCAGGTCCTGGTCGGCCCCCACGCCCGTGTAGGCTACCCTGCCCTCCTCGTCGAGCAGGACGATGATGGAGGTGGTCGTCGCTTCGTAGGCGCGGACGGCCGCGCCGCGCGCGTCCCACAGGAACGGATAACCCGGGTCGTGGTCCTCCAGGTGTCTGCGCACGCGCCGTACCGTCTGCGCAACGCCGACCGCGACGGCGATGACGCGCACCTGGTCACCGTAGCGCGTCCACACCTCGTCGAGCTCGGGCTGGAGCGCCTCGCACTGCTCGCACCACGTCGCCCAGAACTCGATGAGCGCCGGCTGGCCCCGTGTGTAGTCCAGCAGCTCGATGGGGTTGCCGTCGAGGTCCTCGAGCGCGGCCGACGGAGCCGCCGTGCCGATGGGAAGCGAGACCGAACCTTCACCGGACGACTGCGCACGCAGGGCGGCCGGCAGCGCGAGCAACAGTGCGAGCGCGATTCGTAACGAGACGCTGGATCGCATGGTTCCCCTCAGAAGTTGTAGCCTGCCGACACGAAGTAGTACTCCGCCATGCCGATCATGATCACCGCGGCGATGCGCTTGACCCACACCATCCATGCACCCGAGCGCGGCATCAGCGCCAGGGTGCCCGAGAAGAGGCCGACGCCGACCAGCAGCGCCGTCATGCCGAGCGAGAACACGAAGAGGTACACGAAGCCCATGAGGCCGGCCTGCGTCGCGGCGACCCAGGTCAGCACGACCGCGAACGCCGGCGCCCCGCACGGCGCGGCGACCACGCCGGACATGGCGCCCATCACGAACACCGCCCCGTAGGAGCCGCCCTCGGTGCGCGCGGCGCGCTCCAGCAGCCTTCTGGGTACCGGCACGGGGATCACGTCGAGCATGGCCAGCGCGAACAGCAGCAGCAGGTTCCCGATGGCGATCCGGGCCCATGGGCTCGCGCTCACCGTGCCGAAGAGCTGCCCCGTCAGGCCGGCGAGCGCGCCCAGCAGCGCATAGAGCGTGGCCAGGCCCACGGCGTACGTCAGGGTCAGGCGCACGGTGCGCATCCGGGTCTGCTCCTCCCGCGCCGTGCCCGCGATGACCGCGGCCGTGATCGGGATCATCGGGTAGACGCACGGCGTGAGGCTCGTGAGCACGCCCGCGCCGAACATCGCGCCGAGCGCGAGGAGCGGACTCGACGAGAGCGCTTCCGCGAGTCCGCCGGGCGGCTCGATCTGGAGGAGCGCGGAGTAGAGGGTCAAGGCCTCGGGAGGTCCTCGGAGCTGGAGCGGCTGGCGTCGCCGGCACGACCGGGCCGCCTTCGGTCGGGCGCCGTTGCCGGGTACGCGCGGCGTGTGGTTCGGCGGCCCTAAAGGTGATGCGGCGTGGGTCGGGGGTCTAGGCGATCGAGCCTCGCGGTGGCGAAGCCGTTGGCCGGCGGCCGCGCTGCTGCCAGTTTGTCCCGCATGGACTCCACGACCTCGCCGGGCGTTGGCGCCGGCTGGGCGCGCGTCCGGGCCTGCCCGGCGCGCCTCGCGCGCGCGGCAACCCTCCTGTGGGCCGCCGCGCCCGTAGCCTGTGGCGAGCCGGCCCAGCCCGCGGTCACGGTCGGCCCCGTGTCGTTCTCCCGGGACCGACTGCTCGGTCTTTCCGAGGAGCGCAAGAGGACGCTGGCGCAGCTCACGGCGTTCGGACTCGCCGTAGCCGACTCGACCACCACGGAGCTCGGCGCGCCGCTCGTGGCGCGCCGGGCGGAGGACCGGCTCGTCGAGATCTTCGCGGCCGAGCTCACGCTCGAGCGGAACGACGTCGGCGACGACGTGCTGGGGGCGCAGTACCTCACGAACCCCCAGTGGGAGCTCACCGTGCGGCACATCCTCTTCTTCAGCGAGCGATGGCGTCCGGCCGAGCATCGATCCGAGGCGCGAGCCAAGGCCGTGCGCGCCCTCGAGGCGCTGAGCGAGGGGGCGGACTTCGCGGAGACGGCCGCGAGCCTCTCGGAGGAGCCGGGGGCGGAGGGCCGGCAAGGCCTGCTCACGCCGGGCCGCGAGGGTTCGTGGGTTCCCGAGTTCTGGGCGGCCGCCGTCGCGCTCGAGCCCGGCGAGATCAGCCCGGTGACGGAGACGCAGTACGGCTACCACATCCTGCGTCTCGAGGACCGGCAGGTCGTGCCGTTCCCCGAGGCGCGCAGCGCCGTCGCGCGCGCCGTCGCGGACCAGATCGAGGATCCGGGCGCCGTGCTCGAGGCGTGGCTGGAGGGCCAGGGCATCGACGAAGAGGAGGCCGGGCGGACCGCGGCGCTCGAGGAAGCGCGCCGGCGCGGCCTCACCGTGTCGCCCGCCGAGCGTGACGAGCTGGAGCGCCGGTGGGAGGATCAGGTCTATCAGTGGGCGGCCGCGCTGGGCTTTCGCTACGGCCTGGCGCCCGCGGAGGTCGCCGAGGCGGCGCTCGTCGCCCTAGCGGACCCCGCGCAGGGAGCCGACATCGCCCGCCGCGAGCTGGCTGGGCACGAGGACCTGCTGAGGGCGAGATACGACCTGCACGTGGCGGCGCCCGAAGCATGAGCGCGAAAAGGAGGCGGGCCACGGCGAAGCTGCGCTTCGTAGGCGGCTTCGCGCTGTTCTTCGTCGTGCTCTGGCTGCTGTGGGACACGCCGGTCGTCTATCCGCTCAAGATCTTCGTCGTGCTCCTGCACGAGGTCAGCCATGCCGCCGTGGCGGTGGCGACGGGCGGGAGCGTCCAGCGCATCGTGCTCGACCCGCGCCAGGGAGGCGCCTGCTACTGCCCGGGCGGGAACGCGCTGCTCACGCTGAGCGCGGGCTACCTCGGCAGCCTGGCCTGGGGCGGGCTCATGTTCGCGGTCGCGCGCACCAGGTCGGTGAAGGCCCAGTGGGCGAACGGCTTCATCGGGGCGCTCGTGATCGCGCTCACGATCCTGTACGTACGTAGCGTGTTCGGCCTGGTGTTCGGAATCGCATTCGGACTTGCCATGCTCGTGGTGTCCAGGCACATGGACGCCGGCCTCAACCGCG